>Ga0208219_1000557_pt1 | contig 13392 bp, 9 predicted proteins | sample NGESurshal072012_7_FD_184469 | JGI IMG/M metagenome (GOLD analysis project Ga0208219, IMG submission 184469) | Arctic peat soil microbial communities from Barrow, Alaska - NGEE Surface sample 53-2 shallow-072012 (SPAdes) | ecosystem: Environmental > Terrestrial > Soil > Wetlands > Peat ...
CAGGAAACGGGCCTCATATTCCTTGGTGCGCGCGACGATCTTGTCCTTGTCGCCGATGTCGGCGCGGAAGATGATCTCGACCGCGCCCTTGGCGCCCATCACCGCAATCTGCGCGGTCGGCCAGGCGTAGTTCAAGTCGCCGCCGACGTGCTTTGACGCCATCACGTCATAGGCGCCGCCGAAGGCCTTGCGCGTGATCACGGTGACCAGCGGCACCGTGCACTGGCTGTAGGCGAACAGCAGCTTGGCGCCGTGCTTGATCAGGCCGTTGTATTCCTGCGCGGTGCCGGGCAGGAAGCCGGGCACGTCGACGAAGGTGACGATCGGGATCGAGAAGGCGTCGCAAAAGCGCACGAAGCGCGCGGCTTTCCGCGAGGCGTCCGAGTCGAGCACGCCGGCCAGCACCATCGGCTGGTTGGCGACGAAGCCCACCGTCTTGCCGGCGATGCGGCCGAAGCCGGTGACGATGTTCTTGGCGTAGGCCTGCGCGATCTCGAAGAAGTCGCCCTCGTCGGCGACTTTGAGGATCAGCTCCTTGATGTCGTAGGGCTTGTTCGGATTGTCCGGGATCAGCGTGTCGAGCGACTCGTCGATGCGGTCGGCGGAATCCTGCGTCGGCCATTCCGGCACGCCGGTCTCGTTGTTGGCGGGCAGAAAGTCGATCAGCCGGCGCATCTGCAGCAGACATTCGACGTCGTTCTCGAAGGCGCCGTCGGAGACGCCCGACTTGGTGGTGTGCACCGAAGCGCCGCCCAGTTCCTCGGCGGTGACCACTTCATTGGTCACCGTCTTCACCACGTCCGGGCCGGTGACGAACATGTAGGAGGTGTCGCGCACCATGAAGATGAAATCGGTCATGGCCGGCGAATAGACGTCGCCGCCGGCGCACGGCCCCATGATGACGCTGATCTGGGGAATGACGCCGGAGGCGAGCACGTTCCTCTTGAACACCTCGCCGTAGCCGCCGAGCGCCGCGACGCCTTCCTGGATGCGCGCGCCGCCGGCGTCGAACAGGCCGATGATGGGCGCGCGTGCCTTCATCGCCATGTCCTGCACCTTGATGATCTTGCCGGCGTGCGCCTCGGAGAGCGAGCCGCCGAACACGGTGAAGTCCTTGGAGAACAAATAGACCGTGCGGCCGTTGACCGTGCCCCAGCCGGTGACCACGCCGTCGCCGGGCACCTTGGTCTTTTCCATGCCGAATTCGTTGGAGCGGTGCTCGACGAACATGTCGAGCTCCTCGAACGAGCCCTTGTCGAGCAGCAGTTCGATGCGCTCGCGCGCGGTCAGCTTGCCGCGCTTGTGCTGGGCCTCGATGCGGCTCTGGCCGCCGCCCAGCCGCGCCTCGTCCCGCCGCTGCTCCAGCCTGTCGAGAATGTCCTTCATAAGCCCCTGCCCTGCACCAACCGGCTGCAAAATGCATACCACGGCGGCCTCTCCGCCGTCATTGGCGCTTTGATTCTCCGCCAAAGCCTGCTTACAACCCGGCCCATGAGCGAACCCGCCACCGCCGCGCAACTCCTCCAGCAGGGCCTGTTCCACCACCGCCAGGGCGATCTGGCGGAGGCGATGGCGCGCTACGTCGAGGTGCTGCGCGCCGACCCGCAAAACCCCGACGCGCTCTATTACGTCGCGGTGGTCGCCTGCCAGGAGGGGCAATACCGGCAGGGCATCGATCTCGCCCGCCGCGCCATCGACTTCGGGCCGCCGCAGGCGCGCGTGCACAATTTGCTCGGCCAGGCGCTATACCGCGAGGGCGAGCGGCTGGAGGCGCTCAAGAATTTCGACCGCGCCATCGCGCTCGACTCCAATTTCGCCGACGCCCACGGCAACCGCGCCAATATCCTGGTCGACGCCGGCTTTGCCGACGAGGCGCTGAAGAGCTTCGACCGCGCGCTGGCGCTCAATCCGGCGTCCGGGCCGGACTGGCTCAACCGCGGCGCGCTGCTGCAGGAGCTCGGCCGCCACGACGAAGCGCTGGCGAGTTTCGACAAGGCGATTATGTGCGGCCCGGATGTCGCCGAAGCCCACGTCAACCGCGGCAACGCGCTCAAGGACCTCGGCCATCTCGACGCCGCCGGCGGCGTGGCGGAGCCGCCGCGCTTCGACCAGGCGATGGCGGCCTACGACAAGGCCATCGCGCTCGAGCCGGGGCTCGACGAGATCTATCTCGGCCGCGGCCTGCTCAAGCTGCTGCGCGGCGACTGGCAGAGCGGTTTTGCCGATTACGAACACCGCGAGAAAGCCGGCGAGCCGACATTCGCGCCATTGCCCGATCCGCGCTGGGACGGCGCGCTGCGCGAGGGCGAACGCCTCGTGCTGGTGAACGAACAGGGCCTCGGCGACACCATCCAGTTCTGCCGCTTCGCGCCCGTGCTGGCGGCGCAAGGCTTCGACGTGACCATCCTGACCCGCAAGGCCATGGCGCCGCTGCTTTCATCGCTCAACGGCGTGACGATCGCGACCGACGCCGATGCGCTCGCGCTCGATCCGCGGCCGCTGCGCTGGCTGCCTTTGCTCAGCGTTCCCGGCGTGTTGGGGATCCGGCCGGATACCGTGCCGGCCGACGTGCCTTACCTCGCGGCGCAGCCGGCGCGGATCGAGGCCTGGCGCGCACGCCTCGGCGACGGCCGTTTCAAGATCGGCATCAACTGGGCGTCCGGCCACTCCGACAAGGCCCCCTTCACCCGCCGCGACATCGCGCTCGCCGAATTCGCCGGGCTCGCCGCCCTGCCCGGCGTGCAACTGGTCTCGCTGCAAAAGGGTCCGGCGGCTGCCCAGATCGGCCAGGTCCCGTTCGGCGGCCGCATCGTGACCCCCGCCACCGACCCCGCCGCCGATGCGGATTTCTTCCTCGATACCGCCGCGGTGATGCAGGGGCTCGATCTGATCGTCACCTGCGACACCTCGGTCGCCCATCTGGCCGGCGCGCTGGCGCGGCCGGTGTTCACCGGGCTGCCGGCGGTCGCCGACTGGCGCTGGCTGATCGGCCGCGACGATACGCCCTGGTACCCGACCATGCGGCTGTTTCGGCAGGACGCCGGACGGCAATGGCAGCCGGTGATGGCGCGCATTGCCGAGGCCGTGCTTAAAAAAGCGGCGGCCGGCGGCGCCTGAATCGATCGCCCTGTCTCTTGCTACCACGGGAACTTTTTTGATTTCATGGCGTTTAGCCGTGACCAACGGGGAGTTATGCCATGAGCACCAATAAATCTGGCGCAGCCAGCAACGGCACGCCGCGCCTGCAAACGCCGACCGATCTCGGCGCCAACGCCCGCAAGGACATTGCCGGCGCGCTCAACGCCATCCTGGCGGACAGCTTTGCGCTTTATCTCAAGACCAAGAATTTCCACTGGCACGTCAGCGGCCCGCATTTCCGCGACTACCATCTGCTGCTCGACGAGCAGGCCGACCAGATCTTCGCCACCACCGACGTCCTGGCCGAGCGGGTGCGCAAGATCGGCGGCAACACGCTGCGTTCGATTGGCGACATCGCGCGTCAGCAGCGGCTGGCCGACAACGACGCGGCCTATGTCACGCCCGACGATATGCTGGCCGAGCTGCGCGACGACAACCAGCGCGTGGTGGCCTCGATGCGCGAGGCGCACGGCCTGTGCGACGAGCACGAGGATGTCGCCACCGCCAGCCTGCTCGAGACCTTTATCGACGACGCCGAGAGGCGGGTCTGGTTCTTGTATGAAGCGGGCCGCAAAGGCGACCCGACCGGGCATTAGCGCTTATCGCGCATGCCGCAACACGGTGACGGCGGCGCCAAATTCGCCATAACGATACGCGCGCCGCTCGATCTCGGCGTCGTCGCTGCCCCATTGCGACCTCTGCCAGTCCTCGTCGACATGCGCGGCGGCCCATGCGGCGTCGGCATCGAGCGCGCCCTCGGCGAGCGCCAGCGCCAGCAAGGCCGAGCCGGTGAGCGTCGTGATCGTGGACACCGCGCCTAAACGCCAAGGATCGGCGGGAATCTTCGCGCCCATGGCGGCGATCGTCTCGGCCGGCTGCGCCACGTGCACGACGCCCTGCGCCAGCACGAAACGGGCGCCGATCGCCTCCTGCGCCCAGGCCAGTACCGGGTCCCAGGCGCGCGTCTGGCTTGCGACCAGCCCTTCCGGCGCTGCGGCGCGATAGCACAGCAGATCCGAGCCGAGATACTTCGCCACCTCCTCGGCCACCGCGTCCGGCATATCCGCCACTGCGTCGATCACCGCGTTGGCGAGGCGCGTGAGCGGCATGCCCGCCGGGTCGATCAGCGCGGCTTGTGCGTTCCACTCCTCGGCGATCGCCTGCGCAAGCGGTGGCGTCGGTGCGGTGAGTGCGCGCCGCGCCGGCGTCTTGACCGGTTTGCCGTCAAGCAGCAGCGGGAAGCCGCCGTCTGCGGCCTCGCCGATATGCGCTTGGCTGTAGAACCGCTTGCGCAACGTGGCGCGCGCGCCGCGGCGTGCCGCCTCGCGCGGGTCGAGTGGCTGGTTTTCGAAGATCTCAGTGAAAATGTCGCGCATCAGAATGACGTGATTGTGCGCCGCAACAAGGGCGCCAGCGTGGCGGCCCCCGGTCGGCCTAAGGCGCGGAAAATAGCCGGTTCGGCGTTCGTAAGCATTAACTCCAAGCAGCGATTTTGCCGCCCGGCGGCCTTGCTGCCGCCCCTTTCGGAGAGCGAAAAAGGCCTGTGAACACGAGTGGTTGATAGATGCCAGGCATAACGGAAGGATAGGTAGCCTTGCGGGGTTCTACCCAATATATTCCGCCCCCTGAATCGCGGCCGCCCAAAAATGCCGCGCCGGGGGAATCAGCCGCCTGAGGCTGTGACGCGACACCGTCGGGTCACCCGCGGTGAAAAGCGCGTTTCGAGGAGTGAATGAAGAATACCGACATTGCCGCGCCCGACTACTTCCACAAGGTCGTGGATTGCCAATGGGCTTGTCCGGCGCACACGCCCGTCCCCGAATACATCCGGTTGATCGCGGCGGGACGCTACTCCGACGCCTACATGGTCAACTGGTATTCGAACGTATTTCCGGGAATCCTCGGACGCACCTGCGACCGCCCGTGCGAGCCGGCCTGCCGGCGCGTGCGCGTCGAGGACGAGCCGGTGGCGATCTGCCGCTTGAAGCGCGTGGCCGCCGATTACAAAGACGACATCCGCGCGCGGCTGCCGCAGCCCGCGCAAAAGAAAAACGGCAAGCGCGTCGCGCTGGTCGGCGGCGGCCCGGCCTCGCTCACGGTGGCGCGCGACCTCGCGCCGCTCGGCTATCAGTGTGTGGTGTTCGACGGCGATAACCGCGCCGGCGGCATGATCCGTTCGCAAATCCCTAAATTCCGGCTGCCCGACGCCGTCATCGACGAGGAATGCGGCTATGTCCTCGATCTCGGCGTGGAATTTCGCGGCGGTCAACGCGTCGACAGCATGAAGGCGCTGCTGGCGCAGGGCTGGGACGCGGTCTTCGTCGGCTCCGGTGCGCCGCGCGGCCGCGATCTCGACATCCCCGGCCGCCAGGAAGCGGCCAAGAATATTCATATCGGCATCGACTGGCTGTCCTCGGTGTCGTTCGGCCACACCACCAAAATCGGCAAGCGCGTGATCGTGCTCGGCGGCGGCAACACCGCCATGGACTGCTGCCGCTCCTCACGCCGGCTCGGCGGAGAGGAGGTGCAGGTGGTCGTGCGCTCCGGCTTCGAGGAAATGAAGGCGTCGCCTTGGGAAAAGGAAGACGCCATGCACGAGGGCATCCCGATCCACAATTACCTGGTGCCCAAGCGGTTCATCCACGAGAACGGCAAACTCACCGGCATAACGTTTGAGAAGGTAAAAGCGGAGTTCGACGCCAAAGGCCGCCGCAAGCTGGTGCCGGCCGGCGAGCCCGAACAGCATTTCCCCTGCGACGACGTGCTGGTGGCGGTCGGCCAGGAAAACGCCTTCCCTTGGATCGAGCGCGACGCCGGCATCGAATTCGACGAACACGGTATGCCGAAGGTTGATGTCGCGACCATGGCCTCGACCAATCCGAAGGTCTTCTTCGGCGGCGATGCGGCGTTCGGTCCGAAGAACATCATCTGGGCGGTGGCGCACGGCCACGAAGCCGCGGTCTCCATCGACAAATATCTCAACGGCGAGGATGTCGCCGACCGGCCGTTGCCGGCGGTCGCGCTGATGAGCCAGAAAATGGGCATCCACGAGTGGTCCTACGACAACGAGATCGCGCTCGATAACCGTTACAAAGTGCCGCTGCGCGACAAAGTGATCGCGCTAAAAGACATCAAGGCCGAGGTCGAGTTGGGCTTCGATCCCGAGCTGGCGCTGGCGGAAGCCGGCCGCTGCCTCAATTGCGACGTCCAGACGGTGTTCTCGGCGCAGCTTTGCATCGAATGCGACGCCTGCGTCGACATCTGCCCGATGGACTGCATCACCTTCACGCCGAACGGCGAGGAAGCAAGCTTGCGGCAGCGCCTCACCGCGCCGGCGCATAACCTCAGCCAGGCGCTCTATGTCCAGGACGGGCTCAAGACCGGCCGCGTCATGGTGAAAGACGAAGACGTCTGCCTGCATTGCGGCCTGTGCGCCGAACGCTGCCCGACCGGCGCCTGGGACATGCAGAAATTCTTATTGGATATGACCTACGCAGGAACTTCATGCCGACCGCCACGCCGATCAGCCGCGTAAACGACTTCGTCGTCCGCTTCGCCAACGTCAACGGCTCGGGTTCGGCGAGCGCGAACGAGATGTTTGCCCGCGCGGTGCTGCGCATGGGCATTCCGGCGGCGCCCCGCAACATCTTCCCGTCCAACATCCAGGGCCTGCCGACCTGGTACGAAGTGCGCGTCACCGAGGCGGGCCATCTCGGCGCACGCGGCGGCACCGATCTGATGGTGGCGATGAACCCGCAGACCTTCGACCGCGACATCGCCGGCATCGAGCCGGGCGGCTACCTGCTTTACGATTCCACCAAGCCGCTGCCGGCTTCCAAATTCCGCGAGGACATCACGGTCATCGGCGTGCCGCTGACCGCGATCTGCAACCGCGAATATACCGATCCGCGCCAGCGCCAGCTGTTCAAGAACATCATTTATATCGGCGTGCTGACCGCGTTGATCGACATGGACGTCAAAGTGGTCGAGCAGCTCATCGGTGAGCAGTACAAGGGCAAGGAAAAGCTGATCGAGCCCAACATCAAGGCGCTGCATATCGGGCGCGACTACGCCACGCTCAACCTCGCCTGCCCGATCGGCCTGCGCCTGCGCAAGAGCGACCAGGTGGGCAATCGCATTTTCATCGAAGGCAATTCGGCGGCGGCCCTCGGCGCGGTCTATGGCGGCGCCACGGTGTGCGCCTGGTATCCGATCACGCCGTCGTCCTCGCTTGCTGACGCCTTCACGCGCCACTGCGCCAAACTGAGGGTCGATCCGGACACCAAACAGGCGAGATACGCCATCGTCCAGGCCGAGGACGAGCTCGCCTCGATCGGCATGGTGATCGGAGCCGGCTGGAACGGCGCGCGCGCCTTCACCGCCACTTCGGGCCCCGGCATTTCGTTGATGCAAGAGTTCATCGGGCTCGCCTATTTCGCCGAGATCCCGGCGGTGATCTTCGACGTGCAGCGCGCCGGTCCCTCGACCGGCATGCCGACGCGCACGCAGCAATGCGACATCATCTCCTGCGCCTATGCCTCGCACGGCGACACCAAGCACGTGCTGCTGTTCCCCGAGGATCCGGCGGAAGCCTTCGACTTCGGCGCGCAGGCCTTCGATCTCGCCGACCGGCTGCAGACGCCGATCTTCGTCATGCTCGATCTCGACATCGGCATGAACCATCATTTGTCCAAGCCGCTGGCCTGGGATGACAACCGCAAATACGACCGCGGCAAGGTCATGACCGCCGAAGAGCTGGAAGCGGGCAAGGAATTCGGCCGCTATCTCGACGTCGACGGCGACGGCATCCCCTACCGCACCTATCCCGGCACGCATCCGACCAAGGGCTCGTTCTTCACCCGCGGCACCTCGCGCGACCGCTACGCGCGCTATACCGAGGAAGGCGCGCCTTACGTCGACAACATGCAGCGGCTGGTCCGCAAGTTCGACACCGCCAAGGACCTGGTGCCGCGCCCGTTGCAGGCGAACGCCGCCAAGCCCACCAAATACGGCGTGATTTATTACGGCTCGACCTCGCGGGCGATGGACGAGGCAATCGGCATGATCGAGGCGCGCGGGCATTCGCTCGACCGCATGCGGGTGCGCGCCTTCCCGTTCCATTCATCCGTCAACAGCTTCGTCGCCGACCACGATTTCACCTTCGTGGTCGAGCAGAACCGCGACGCGCAGTTGCGCTCGCTGATCGTCAACGAATGCGGCATCGATCCGGTGCGGCTGGTGCCGATTTTGCACTACGACGGCACGCCGATCACCGCGCGCTTCATCGCCAAGGCGATCGGCGATCATGTCGATCAACTGACGATGAAATCCATGAAGGTTACATCGTGATGGACGCCGGACCAGTGCGCGTTGCTTGCGGGCGCCGGGCCCGGCGCGAGGACGCCCCGTGACCGTTTCGATCGTCGAGCCAGGCTCCGAATCCGCGGTTTCGGCGGCGCCCGTGCTTGCGCCCGCGGCGCCGGCGCAGCACGTGCGCAGCGAGCGCATCGTGGCGCTTCAGGTGCTGCGCGCGGTGGCGGCGACGGCCGTGGTGTTCGACCATTTCCAGATCGTCCTTACCCAGGCAACCGGCGGCGCCAGCGGCCTACCCGACCTGAGCCGCGGCGTGGCAGGCGTCGATCTGTTCTTCGTGATCTCCGGCTTTGTGATCGTCTATGCCTCCGAACCATTGTTTGCCAAAGCCGGCGGCCCCGCGGCGTTTATCACCTACAGGCTGGTCCGCATTGTGCCGCTGTACTGGCTGATCACGACGCTCTATCTCGCCATCGCTTTGGCGTTGCCGAGCCTCGGTAAAATCTATTCTCCGGGCTACACCGCGGCATCCTACCTGTTCTTCCCGATGGCGCGGCCCGACGGCGAAGTGGCGCCGCTGGTTTCGCAGGGCTGGACGCTGAATTATGAGATCCTGTTCTACGTGATCTTCAGCGCCGCCGTGCTGTTTAGCCGGCGCACCGCGGTCGCCGCTGCGGCGATTGTCCTCGGCGGCCTGACGCTGGCCGGCGCTGCCTTGGCCCCGACGCAACAGCCCTTCGCGTTCTGGACCAATTCGATCATGATCGAATTTGTATTCGGCATGATTTTGGCCGTTGCCTATCGCGAAGGCCTGCGGATGCCGGCTTGGCTGGCGCTCGGCACCATCGCCCTGGGCATTGCGCTGTTCGCGGCCGGCACCGCCGCCGGCGAAGCTAGGTTCTTGCAATATGGCGCGCCGGCCGCGCTGACGGTGATGGGCGCGACGCTTGGCGGCTTTTCCCTGCGGTCTCAGCCGTGGCCGGCGATCGCGCTGGTTGGCGATGCGTCATACAGCCTCTATCTCAGTCACCTGCTGCCGATCGTCGCGGTGCTGTTCCTGGCGCGCCACGCAGGCATTGCGCTGGCTGCCGCGTCCTGGGGTTTGCTGGCCGCCAGCGTGCTGGCGGCGATTGCGGTTGCGATTGTTCTTCATCTTGCTTTCGAACGGCCGGTCACCCGTGCGCTGCGAAGGCTCACCACCCCTGCCCGGCCGAATTCTCCTTTCGACAACAGACTGGTCCGATCATGACGTATCTCACCAAGCCGAAATTCCATCACCCCGAGCTGCCGAAGAACGAGCTCGGCTACACCCACCGCGACTACGAGGGCACGGTCTCGACTTTGTGCGCTGGCTGCGGCCACGACTCGATCACGGCGGCGATCATCCAGTCCTGCTTCGAATTGTCGATCGAGCCGCATCGAGTCGCGAAGATTTCCGGCATCGGCTGCTCGTCGAAAACGCCGACCTACTTCCTCGGCAATTCGCACGGCTTTAATTCGGTGCACGGCCGCATGCCGTCGGTCTTGACCGGCGCCAATCTGGCCAATCGAGATCTGATCTATCTCGGCGTTTCCGGCGACGGCGATAGCGCCTCGATCGGGCTCGGCCAGTTCGCGCATTGCCTGCGGCGCGGCGTGAACATGGTCTACATCGTCGAGAACAACGGCGTGTATGGCCTCACCAAAGGCCAGTTCTCCGCCACCGCCGACCGCGGCTCAAAGTCCAAGCGCGGCTTCATCAATACCGACAATTCCATCGACCTCGCCGCCTTGGCGCTGCAGCTCGGCGCCAGCTTCGTCGCCCGCTCGTTCTCCGGCGACAAACAGCAGCTGGTGCCGATCATCTCGGCGGCGATCGCGCACAAGGGCGCGGCCTTCATCGACGTGATCAGCCCCTGCGTGGCGTTCAACAACCACGCCGGCTCGACCAAGAGCTTCGATTTCGTGCGCGAACACAACGAGGCGGTGAACCGGCTCGACTTCATGTCGAGCCGCATGCCGATCGAGGTGCAATACGAGCCCGGCACCGTCGAGGTGGTGGAGCAGCACGACGGCTCCAGGCTCACCTTGCGCAAGCTCGCCGCCGACTACGAGATCAATGACCGCACGGCCGCGTTGGGCTTCCTGCAGCATCACGCCACCAAGGGCCAGATCGTCACCGGCCTGCTCTATGTCGAGAAGGACTCGGAAGACCTGCACGCCCATCTGCATACGGTCGACGGGCCGCTCAATGCGCTCGGCGAGAATGAGCTTTGCCCCGGCCAGGCGGCGCTGGACAAGTTCAACGCGTCGCTGCGCTAGGCTGTAAATCCAGCCAATGGACCTTCGCCGCCTCGGCCAATCCGATCTGCGCATCGCGCCGCTAATGCTCGGCGGCAATGTGTTCGGCTGGAACGTCGACCAGGCGACATCGTCCGCATTGCTCGACGCCTTCATCGACGCCGGCTTCAATGCCATCGACACCGCCGACACCTATTCGCGCTGGGTCAAGGGCCACCAAGGCGGCGAGTCGGAAACCGTCATCGGCAACTGGCTCAAAGCGAGCGGCAAGCGCGCCAAGGTCGTCATCGCAACCAAAGTCGGTTCCGACATGGGTGAAGGTAAGACGGTGCGCAAGGATTATGTCTTGCGCGCTGCGGAAGGCTGCCTGAAGCGGCTACAGGTCGATTGCATCGATCTGTTGCAGACTCACATCGACGACGAGGTGACGCCGCCCGAGGAGACTATGGCGGCCTACGCGCAACTGATCGCGCAGGGGAAAGTGCGCGCGATCGGCGCGTCGAACATGAGCATGGCGCGGCTCAAGGCCTCGCTTGCCGCCAGCCAAGCGCTCGGCATCCCGCGCTACCAGAGCCTGCAGCCGAACTACAATCTCTACGACCGCGTCGATTTCGAGAGCCAGTATTTGCCGGTCTGCAAGGCGGAAAGCCTCGGCGTCATCACCTATTACTCGCTGGCCGGCGGTTTCCTCACCGGCAAGTACCGTACCGCCGCCGACGCTGCGAAAAATCCGTCGCGCGGCGGCAAGGTGAAGGGCTATTTCGACGCCCGCGGCCAGCGCATCCTGCAGGCACTCGATGACGTGGCCGCGCGCCATTCCGCTACGCCGGCGCAAATCGCGCTGGCCTGGCTGATCGCGCAACCGTGCGTGACCGCGCCGATCGCCAGCGCCACCAGCCTCAAGCAACTTCATGAAATTATGCAGGCGCCGCGGCTCAAGCTGCCGCGCGAGGACCTGCAGACGTTGGATAAAGCCAGCGCCTAGGCGGCGCGGGCTGTCCTTTTGCCAATGCTGAGCTGGCCTACTTTGACCTGATTGCGGCCGGCGGCCTTGGCGGCATAGAGCATTTTGTCGGCGAAGGCGACCAACGCGGGCGGCTCGCCGGACAAATCCTTGGCGGAGGCGGCGCCGATGCTGATGGTGAGCCGCGCCCCGGCCGGCGAGCGCGGATGGTAGATATCGGCCTGGCGCAGCGCCGCCGCCAGCTTGTTGGCGACGGCCAGGGCGCCGGCCATGCCGCTGTCCGGCAGCATGCAGAGAAACTCCTCGCCGCCGTAGCGTGCGACCAGGTCTGCGGGCCGCCCCACGGCGTCGAGCAGCAGCCGCGCCACCTGACGCAGGCATTCGTCGCCCTGTTGATGGCCGAATTGATCGTTGTAGAGCTTGAAATGATCGACATCGATCATCAGTAGCGAAAGCGGCGCGCCGGACCGGCGGCAGCGCCGCCATTCGCGCTCCAGCGCGCCGTCGAAACGGCGGCGATTGGCGATGCCGGTCAGCGCATCGGTCGACAGCAACTGCTGCAGCAGCAGGCTTTGCGAGAATTGCATGCGCAGGCTGCGGTGCAGCGAATTCGCCGCGATGCAGCCGAACGCGTTGGCGAGCAGCAGCCAGACCAGCGTGCGGTAGAGCTGATCGGGCGGCAGCGCCGGGCCCTGCGACAGCGACCACCAGAACGGCGCCACGACGGAAAAGGCGGCGGCGAGCGCGACCGAAGCGATGAAACTGATCGGCAGGTAAAGATAGATGACGAACACGACACCCACCATCACGGTGGGCCCCATGCTGGGCATCTCTGGGTGCAGCGTCACCATGATGAGGCGCATGGTCATGCCGACCACGACGCCCGCGACCAGCAGGACTTCCAACGCGCTTGGCGTGCGCATTCGGCGGATGAGCAGCAGGCCGGCGAGCGGCAACCAGATCGTGGCGAACGGCGGCACCAGCGCGTAGAAGCCGCTGGCGTTGTGCAGGTAGGCGTGAAGCTCAACCAGAAAATTCAGGCCGCCGGCCACCGCTGCCAGCCCCATCATCAGCAAGGCGCGGCGGCGGTCGTCTGGAAAGCGATGCAAGCGATAGTCGCGCTCGCATTGCGGGTCGGCCAGGCGCGCGTTCAAGCGCGTCACGGCGACCGGCTTGAAGTCCGGCGTCGCGTCGCTAAGGCCCGCGGGCAAGGCGCTCGTTCGCATATCCATCGACGGTCGGTCCGGATCCGGTGGATATCGGTATAGGCCCGAGCGGTTGACAAACTCCTAGCAGGTAGGCCGATAGTCGAAGCCAAATCACTTAGGTTTCTCAATAGGCTAGCGCTTGAGCGCTTTGGCCGCCCTAAGCATTTCCGGGGCGGCCGCAGTTTGACCGAGAGAACTGCTTGCCCGTCGCCAACGGGCTCTTGCGGCTGGATATCGGCCGGTTCCAGCCATGGAACTCGCGCCGCGCCGGCACGTTGAATCGGCATGGATAATCGCAAAGCGCAAATCTCGACGAGGCTTGCGCGATGACGGCTGCCCGCAGCAAGGGTCCGGGCCGCGGCAAACAAACGCCCAAAGGCATCAGCGAGCAGGAAGTCGCCGACGTCGAAGAGATGTCGTCGCCGCGAACGCCCGTCATCTACGAGGTGGTGCGCCGGCTCGGCGACGAAGAAATGGAGCGGCCCGCCA
>Ga0208219_1000558_pt1 | contig 13360 bp, 10 predicted proteins | sample NGESurshal072012_7_FD_184469 | JGI IMG/M metagenome (GOLD analysis project Ga0208219, IMG submission 184469) | Arctic peat soil microbial communities from Barrow, Alaska - NGEE Surface sample 53-2 shallow-072012 (SPAdes) | ecosystem: Environmental > Terrestrial > Soil > Wetlands > Peat ...
GATGCGATCTCGCTGATGCTCATGTCGGTCGAGAAGTCGTTGGCCATGGCCGTCGCGATGTCCGGGAGGTCCGCGATCCCGAGCAACTTTGCCTTGGCTCGCAGGGCGAGGAGCACCTGCTGCTGACGCTGGGATCGGCCGAAGTCGCTGCGCAGGTCGCCGTGGCGTGAGCGCACGTACATGAGCGCCTGCATGCCGTTCATGTGCTGCGGACCGGGCAGCACCGCGACGCGCTCGAAGGCGTATGGATTCTTTCCGCTCAGGTCGGCAGGATAGAAATCGTCCATGACCGGGTTGGTCGCCACCACGTCGACTCCCCCCACCTCATTGATCAGGTTCACGAGGCCGAGCAATCCAATCCAGGCGTAGTGGTCAATGTGAATGTGGAAGTCCTGCTCGACCGTCGTGACCGCCGCACTGGCTCCGCCATGCAGGTACGCGGCGTCGATCTTCGCGCTGCCGCCACTCGAGAGTGGTACCCACATGTCCCGGGGGATCGACTCCATGACCACCTGCTTGGTGATCGGGTTGACCCGAGCCAGGATCATCGACTGGGTGAGCAACGTGCCGCCGAACTTGATGTCGTTGTCAGACCCGAGCAGGAGCACCGTAAACGGCTGCCCCGGAGGTGCCACGACCGGCAGCGCCGACGCCTTGGCCGATGCGCTCGCCGACGATTTCGGCGTTGGGAGGTTCCGGTTGATCGAGTGACCGGTGTCCTGGAACGCGGTCACGATCGCCGGCATGAAGTAGGCAACGGCGCCGACGGCTCCGGACAGCACGAATCCGAGCGCTATGAGGAATCCGAGAAGGATCCGGCTGCGCCTGACCTGATGGCGGCGCACCGAGGCGCGTTGTCGTCTCACCTGAGGCTTTATAACGAACTCGCCTGACGTCAGGGTTACGCTGGGCGGGATGAGCTCGGGGCGCCGGTAGACTTCCAGCGATGCCAGAAGCCCAGCTCGCCGAACGTCTGATGGCGGGCGAGACGCGCGCCCTGGCACGCGCGATCCGCATGGTGGAGGATCGGGATCCCGCCATCGCTGACCTCCTCCGCCTGGTTCGAGAGCGAGCGGGCCGGGCTCGCGTGGTCGGGGTCACGGGCCCTCCGGGGAGCGGTAAGAGCACCCTCTGCGACCAGGTCATCGAACGCTGGAGAGCGGAGGGACACCTGATCGGCGTGATCGCCGTGGATCCATCGAGCCCGTTCACCGGTGGGGCGATCCTGGGTGATCGGGTCCGGATGGTCCGGCACACCCTGGATCCCGGCGTCTTCATCCGGAGCATGGCCGCTCGTGGTCATCTCGGAGGGCTCGCCGCCGCGGCACGGGAGGCGATCCGTCTCATCGACGCCTCCGGGCGCGACCGATGCCTGCTCGAGACCGTCGGGGTCGGCCAGTCCGAGCTGGAGGTGATGGAGACCGCCGACACCACGGTCGTGGTCACCACACCGGTCACCGGGGATGCGGTCCAGATCATCAAGGCGGGCATCCTCGAGATCGCCGACATCTTCGTGGTCAACAAAGCCGACCTCCCCGGCGCCTCCAAGGTCGTCCGTGACCTGAAGGAGCTGGTCCGCCACGGAAAGCTCCGCACCGAGTGGTCACCGCCCGTGCTCACCACCGTGGCGGAGACCGGGGAGGGCGTCGACGACCTCGTCGCGGCGATCGAACGTCACGGCGACACCATCGCCGCCTCAGGGGAGCTGGAGCGACGCCGGATCGCGCGTCTCCGGGCCGAGGTCGAGGCCATCGTTGTCGAGCGAGCTGCCGAGCGTGCGCGAAGTGCGCTGCATGAGGGCAGAATGAGTCGAGAGCTCGAAGGCGATCTGAGCCGGGTGGACCCGTACGCCCTGGCAGAGCGAATCCTCAACGGGAACAGCGGGGAACTCACGGAGCAATGACCCAGACGATCGACAGGGCGGAAGTGCCTCCTGGTCCGAACGACACGGCGCGGCGCCGCGCATCGCCGCCCATCCCCCCGGACACCCTCGGAGGGTTGCCGCTCGCAACCTGGTACGGGCCCGAGGATTCTCCGATCGACGTCGAGCGCGACCTCGGCGAACCCGGGTCCTTTCCCTACACGCGGGGTGTGCACCGGACCATGTACCGCGACAAGGTCTGGACGATGCGACAGTTCGCCGGATTCGGGAGTGCGCACGACACCAACCAGCGCTATCGCTTCCTGCTCGATCAGGGCCAGATGGGCCTTTCGGTGGCATTCGACATGCCGACGCTGATGGGCCACGACTCGGATTCGCCTCAGGCGCTCGGCGAGGTCGGTCGCTGCGGCGTGGCGGTCGACTCGGTGGAGGACATGCTGACCCTCTTCAAGGGGATCGATGTCGGCGCGGTCACGACGTCGATGACCATCAACTCGCCGGCGCCGATTCTCTTCGCGATGTACCTCGCGGCGGCGGACGAGCAGGGAATCCCCTACACGAAGCTCGGAGGCACGCTTCAGAACGACATCCTCAAGGAGTACATCGCCCAGAAGGAGTTCATCTTTCCGATCCGGCCGTCGATGCGACTCGTGACCGACGTCGTCGAGTTCTGCACACGCAACGTGCCGAGCTGGAATCCCATCTCCATCAGCGGCTATCACATCCGCGAGGCCGGAAGCACCGCCGCACAGGAGCTGGCGTTCACGCTCGCCGACGGTTTCGCCTACGTCGAAGCCGGCATTGAACGCGGGCTCGACGTGGACGAGTTCGCGCCCCGGCTCTCGTTCTTCTTCAACGCGCACATCGACTTCTTCGAGGAGATCGCCAAATATCGCGCTGCCCGGCGCATCTGGGCACGGCACATGCGCGAGCGCTACGGCGCCAAGGACGAGCGTTCGCTCAAGCTGCGCTTCCATACCCAGACCGCCGGATGCTCACTCACCGCCCAGCAGATCGAGAACAACGTCGCCAGGACGGCGTTCGAGGCGCTTGCGGCGGTGCTTGGCGGCACCAACTCGCTGCATACCAACTCGATGGACGAGGTACTCGCCCTCCCCACCGAGAAAGCGGCGCAGATCGCGCTGCGCACCCAGCAGATCCTCGCCTACGAGACAGGTGTCCCGTCGGTCGTCGATCCCCTGGCCGGCTCGTGGTTCATCGAGGACCTCACCAACCGGATGGAGCAGGCCGCTGAGGATTACTTCGCGGCGATCGCCGAGCGGGGCGGGATGCTCGACGCCGTTGCCGAGGGCTTCCCGCAGCGCGAGATCGCCGACGCCGCGTTTCGGTATCAGAACCAGCTCGAGATCGGAGAAAGAGTCATTGTTGGCGTCAACGCGTTCCAGCACAGCGTCGACATGGTGCAGCCGCCGACACTGGTGATCGACCCGCATGTCGAGGTGGAACAGGCGGCTCGGCTCAAGCAGCTGCGCGAGGGTCGCGACAACACCAGCGTTGCCACCCGGCTCGACGCGCTCCAGGAGGTCGCACGCGGCAGCGACAACCTGATGCCCGCGATCATCGACTGCGTGCGCGCCCGCTCCACCGAGGGCGAGATCGTCGAAGCTCTGCGCTCGGTCTTCGGCACCTACCGGGAGACGCCCGTTTTTTGACCTTTCCTTAACCCCTCCATAAGAGGGAGGTGGCTAGGCTCAGGCGATATCGTGGGAGCCAAGCACATCCTGGTTGTCGAGGACGAGGAGGCCATCCGGGAGACCCTCCGCTTCAATCTCGCGCGCGAGGGATACCAGGTGAGCCAGGCCGCCAACGGCATCGAGGCGCTCGAGAAGGCTCGCGAACTGCGGCCCGACCTGATCGTGCTCGATCTGATGCTCCCCGAGCTCGGCGGCCTCGAGGTGTGTCGCATCCTCCGCCAGGAGACCACGACGCCCGTGCTGGTGCTGAGTGCACGAGACAGTGAGCTGGACAAGATCGTGGGCCTTCGCGTCGGCGCCGACGACTACATGACCAAGCCGTTCTCGCTTGCCGAGCTCACCGCTCGGGTGATGGCGCTGCTCCGCCGTGCGCAGCCGTCCACCGAGGAACGCGGCGTCGTCGAGGTCGAGGAGTTCGGAGAGTTCCGGTTCGATCGCGGCGCGCGCTCGGTGCGGGTAGGCCAGGAAGCGCTGCGCCTCTCGCCGAAGGAGTTCGATCTCCTCTCCTTCCTGCTCGCCAACCCCGGTCGGGTGCACTCGCGCGAGCAGCTGATCCGGCGCGTCTGGGGACCAAAGTTCTTTGGCGAGCGCAAGACAGTCGACGTCCACGTGCGCTGGCTTCGCGAGAAATTCGAGCCCTTCGAGGCCCTGCCCTTCAGGATCACCACGGTCTATGGCGTCGGCTACCGCCTCGATCGCGTCCTCGAGCAGCGCGAACCGGCCCAGCCCGACGTCGCTGTGATCGGACAAGGTTGACGGCCTCGGAGTTGGCCCTGCCTATACTTGCCGCTCCCGCCCGAGTACGGACCAGGGAGATGCTCGCCTTGGAATCGCCGCTCGCCGTCATCGACATTGGGTCGAACTCGGCCCGAATCGCAGTGCTGCGGCTCGACTCGTCCGGGCAGCTGGACATCATTGCCGATGCGCGAACGTCGCTCCAGCTGGCACGTCACATCGACGCCCGCGGCCGCGTCGAGGCGAGCGCGATCACTGACGCCGTGGCCGCGGTGCGCGACTTTCGAGCAGTCGCGGCCGCTGCCGGCGCCCAGCGAATCGTCGCTGTCGCGACCGCGGCGATCCGCACGGCAACCAATCGGGACAGCGTGCTCGCCAAGCTGGAAGCCGACACCGGGCTCGAGATCAAGGTCATCGACGGCGAGGAGGAGGCGCGATATGCGTTCCTCGGCGCCGTTCATGGGCTGCCGATCGACACCGGCTACCTGATCGACGTCGGCGGTGGAAGCTTCGAGCTGGCGTACTTCGAACGCCGCCGGGCGCTCCGCTGGTGGACGTTCGAGCTCGGAGCGCTGGTCGTGACCGACCAGTTCCTGGCCAGCGACCCGCCGCGAGCCTCGGAGATCGCGGCGCTGCGCGACCATGTGACCCAGACCCTCAGCGACGCCGGGGTCCCGGTCCTTCCCGAGGACGGCGGCATGGTCGGCACCGGTGGCACCGTCCGGAACCTCGCCAAGATCCACATGCGATCCGTCGCTCATCCGATCGCCCGGGTCGACGGGTACGTCCTGCAGCGCCGCGAGGTGCGCGATCTGACCTCACGGTTGACCAGCCGGAGCGGCACCTCATTGCGGACCATGCCGGGGCTCTCGACAGACCGGGCGGATTCGATTGCGGGCGGCGCGCTCGTGGTCATCGCCGCCATGGAAGCTCTCGGGGCTCGGAATCTCATGGTTTCCGGGCACGGGCTTCGGGAGGGCATCGCCCTCGCCGAATTGAACCTGCCGCTTCCAGAGGTCTGGCAGGTACGCCGCGGGTCGGTGGCAGCGCTCGCCTCTCGCTTCTCGACCTGGGACGAGCGCCGAGCTGCCCGGCGCGTCGAGATGAGCCGGGCCATCCTCGGCGTCGCCGACCCGACCATGCCCGCCGACATGCGCGAGGTGCTCGACCACGCCACCACGCTGCTGGATGTCGGTCAGAGCATCAACTACTACGATCGATGGACGCATGCCGCCGGTGTGACGGCCTCCGCCGACCTCCAGGGCTTCACGCACCGCGAGGTGGCCCTCATCGCCACGACCCTGGCGCGGCTCGGCAAGGCCCGGAGCAACCTGCCGCGCTACGCGCGGCTCTGCACCCGCGACGACATCAAACGCATCGACAGGCTTGCGGTGATTCTCGAGCTTGCTGACGAGCTCGACCGCCGCGTCAACGGCGGCGGACCCCCGACCTTCCGCTACGACGAGCGTCGCAACCGCGTGGTGGTCACGACCGGTCTTCCCTACGCCTGGCAGCCTGAAGACCTGACCCGGCGGTTCCGCACCCGGCTCGGGCGGACGCTCAGCCTGCGTCCAACAGAGACGGTGGGCGACCGTACGAAGGGGGCGGAGTCTCCAAACGGTCGATCGACTGGTAGAGGTCCTCGGCGAGCGTGATCAGGATCGGCGGGGCGTCGCAGGCGAACATCAGAGCCTCGATGGTCGCGACCTTGCGGCGCAGCCCATCGGCCGCGTGTCGCCGTCCCAGGGCGCCGATTCGACTTGCTGCACGGCTTCGAGTATGCGGTGAGCCTCGGGCGCAAAGCGATTGTGAAATGGCTATGGAGCAGTGGTGAAGTGATGGTGGCCGCCGGGTGACACTAGAGTCGTTGGAGATGAGCGAACCATTGCTGCACCCGCATCACCCCATGCTCGGGGAGGAGCTGGCCCACCTGCGACGCATCGTCGCGGACATGGGCGAGCTCGTCGACACCGCGATCACGCAGGCGACAACCGGCCTCGCCGAGCGTGACGTGAGCCTGTGCGCCAGGGTGATCGCGGACGACGCCCTGGTCAACGACCGCCAGCGTGAGCTGCGTGAACTGTCGTTCTCACTCATCGCCGGCCGGAGCCCAGAGGCGCGCGAGCTGCGAGAGATCATCGGCCTGCTCAACATGTCCTCAGAGTTGGAGCGCATGGGCGACCACTGCGTGAGCATCGCCAAGCTCGCCCGCAACCTGGCCGATCTGCCGCCGCTGGAGACGTACGTCGATGTCCCCAAGATGGCCGCCTACTGCAGCGACCAGGTTCGCGGCATTCTCGCCGCCGTGGTCTCGCGTGACGTCCTCCAGGCGCGTCGCATCGCCGCCGGCGACGACCGGGTCGATCGCATCTACCACCGGCTCTTCGACGACCTGATCCAGCTGATGACCGAGGACAACACCACGGTCTTCCGGGCAACCAATCTCGTGTTCATCGCCCATCACCTCGAGCGCATCGCCGATCGGGTCACCAACATCGCCGAGGACCTCGTCTTCCTTGATTCGGGCGCGATCGAGGAGCTTGGCTGATGGCCGTTTCCGAGCCTGCGGAGGCGCCGGATGACGCGGCGTCCACGGTCCCCGGCCGGGGACGGGATCACGCCGTCGAGCTGGGCAACCGCCATCGCTACATCAACCGCCACCTCAGCTGGCTCGATTTCGATACCCGGGTCCTCGAGCTCGCGGAGGACACGTCGCGCGTTCTTCTCGAGCGGGCGAAGTTTCTCGCGATCTCGAGCAGCAACCTCGACGAATTCTTCCAGGTTCGCGTCGGCGGTCTGATCGAACAGCGTCGTGCCGGGGTGGCGGCGCTGAGCCCAGATGGGATGACCGTCGAGGAGCAGCTTTCCGAGATCCAGCGCCGCGCCATCGACCTGATGGCGCGGCAGATGCGAGCATTCAGGGCCATCGTGGAACGCCTCGGCGAGGTCGGGCTGCGATTCTCGAATTACGGCTCGCTCGATCACGGCGACCGGAGCCACGTCGATGCGGTCTTCGAGGAGCGGATCTTCCCTGTCCTCACCCCGCTTGCCGTCGATCCTGCGCACCCGTTCCCGTACATCAGCGACCTCTCCCTGAACCTGGCGGTGGTGGTCGGCGCACCTCGAGGCAGCGAGCAGCGGATCGCGCGTGTCAAGGTCCCCCCGCTGCTTCCTCGCTTCGTGGTCATGCCCGACGGCGAGCGCTTCGTCCCCGTGGAACAGGTGATCGCCGCGCACCTCGACCGGCTCTTCCCGGGCATGCGGGTGATCGGGCAATACCCGTTCCGGGTGACCCGCAACGCCGACCCGGCGCTCGAGGAGGAGGAGGCGGAGGACCTGCGGACGGCGGTCCAGGAATACCTTCGCCGCCGCCGCCGCTCGCCGCAGGTCGTGCGCCTCGAGATCGACGACACCATGACCGAGGAGGTCAAGGAACTGCTCATGCGGGAGCTCGAACTCTCGGGCGAGGACGTCTACACCGTCGCGGGCCCCCTCGATCTCAGCGGCCTGTGGGGGCTGTACGAGCTGAACCGGCCGGATCTGAAAGAGCGCCTCCCCGCCCCGGTGATCCCGCCGGCCCTGGCCAAGCCACCGAGCGACGACGGTGAGGTCGACATCTTCCGGGTGATCGACGAAGGGGACATCCTGGTCCACCACCCCTACGAGTCCTTCGAGAGCAGCGTCGAGGCATTCATCGACCAGGCGGTGAGCGATCCGGACGTGCTCGCCATCAAGCAGACCCTGTATAGAACCTCCGGCCCGGACAGCCCGATCGTCCGTTCCCTGATCCGCGCCGCCGAATCCGGCAAGCAGGTGGTCGCGCTCGTCGAGCTGACCGCCCGCTTCGACGAGGAGGCGAACATCACCTGGGCCGCCGAGCTCGAGAAGGCCGGCGTGCACGTCGTCTACGGCGTGGTCGGCCTCAAGACACACGCCAAGGCGACGCTGGTCGTCCGGCGCACCGGCAGCGGGATCCGTCGCTACTGCCACATGGGCACCGGCAACTACAACTCGAAGACGGCCCGGCTCTACGAGGACATCGGCCTGCTCTCATCCGACGCGGAGCTCGGTGAGGATTTGACCGACCTGTTCAACTACCTGACCGGCTACAGCCGCCAGCGTCAGTACCGGCGCCTCCTGGTTGCCCCGGTGACGCTCCGCAGCGGGATCGTCGAGCTCATCCGCACCCAGACGCACAGCAAGGGCCGGATCATCATCAAGTGCAACCACCTGATCGATCCGGAGGTCATCGAGGCGCTCTACGCAGCGTCCTGCGCCGGGGCGCGTATCGACCTCATCGTGCGCAGCTCGTGCGGGGTGCGTCCGGGCGTTGCGGGCATGTCCGAGAACATCTGGGTGCGATCCCTGGTCGGTCGCTATCTCGAGCACTCGCGCATCTATCACTTCGGTGACGACCGCTGGTACATCGGATCCGCGGATCTGATGGGACGCAACCTCGACGGACGGATCGAGACCGTGACACCGGTGATCGATCCCCGGCTGCAGGCCCGGCTCGCCGAGGTCGTCGAAGTGCTCCTCGCCGACGACGTGCTTGCCTCCGAGCTCAACGCAGACGGCAGCTGGCACAAGGTGCCGACCATTCGCGGCCTCGACGCCCAGGAAGAGCTGCACCGGCTCGCGGTCGAGCGCACCGCGCAGTGACCGCCCCCGCGGGGAGCGAGCCCGGGCGCGGACTTCGTCTCGAGGTGCCGATCACGTTCACGCCGGAGCCCCTCGACGCCATCGACGCGTCCGCATCGGTGATCGCCGAGCCAGTGCGGAGGCTCCGCACCACGCACTGGGACACGGCCGACCTCCGTCTGGCGCGCTGGGGCGTCGCCCTCGAGCACTCAGCGGACCAGGGCTGGGTGCTGCGCCTTCCGGCGACAAGCGAGGGAATGGCCGCGCCGGACGGCGCCGAACTGCATTTCGATGGCGGCCCGGAGCGCCCACCCGAGCAAAGTCTGCAACTGGTGCGCGCCTACGCGAGGCGGGCACCGATCGAACTGGTCGCACGCCTGGTCACCGTGACCGGAGAGACCGTGCTGCTCGACGCGCAGGGAGAAGTCCTCGCACGCCTCGTCGACGACACCGTCTCGGTCTACTCGGGCCCGCGCATCACCCAGCGGTTTCGCGAGATCGACGTCTTCAGCGACAGCGGTCCGCTGCTCGACATGATTGCTACCCGATACCAGGCCGCCGGCGCCCAGCCGGCGCGTCCGCGGGCGCTGGTGGCGAGAGCTCTCGGGCTGGTGGGCACACCGCCACCCGAGATCGGCTCGGTCACACTGGGGGGTGCGGCGACCGCGGGCGATGTCGTCAGACGGGCGCTGAGCCTGTCGGTCATCCGCCTGATCCGCCACGATCCGGGTGTCCGGCTCGGCATCGACGCCGAGGATGTGCACCAGGCGCGGGTCGCCATCCGCCGCCTGCGCAGTGACCTGCGGACCTTCCGGCCCCTTCTCGAGGAGACCTGGGCCGAATCCCTGCGCGACGACCTCCGCTGGCTCGGCGGCGAGCTGGGGAGGGTCCGAGATGCCGAGGTCCTTCGTGATCGCCTGCGCGCGGCGGCGACCACGCTCCCCGCGGCTGACCGACGCTCCGCCCTCGCCATCGTCGCCCCGCTGGGCGCGCAGGTCCGCTCCGCGCGCCGCCATCTCCTGATCGGGATGGACACCGACCGCTACCTCGAGGTGATCGACCACCTGGTCGCGGCCGCGCGGACGCCGGTCCTGACCGAGCTGGCGGTATCGCCGGCGCGCGAGGTGCTCCCGGGCCTGGTTCGCAAGCCGTGGCGATCGCTCAAGTCGGGGGCTATTGCCGCCCGAGGTGAGGTGCCGGACGAGCAACTCCATGACCTGCGTATCCGGGCCAAGCGCTGCCGCTACGCTGCGGAAGCCGCGGCCGCGGCGACGGGCAAGCATGCTGCGAAGTTTGCCCGCGAGGTCGCGGCGCTCCAGGAGATTCTCGGCGAGCTCCACGACGCCGTGGTGGCTGAGGCGTGGCTGCGCGAAAGATCGGCGGCGCCTCGCGTGCACGAGACCGCACTGTTCGCCGCCGGCGAGCTGGTCGCGCTGCAGCGCGATGCCGCCGAGGGCGCTCGAACCGGGTGGCCCGCCGTCTGGAAGCGCGTCGAGGAGGGGTGGTCCGGTGCCTGGCGATGAGGCGACGAGCTACCTGGTCCGCCACGCCAAGGCAGGGTCACGGGAGCGGTGGACCGATCCGGACCGTGATCGGCCCCTGAGCGCCCCGGGACGGATCCAGGCTGCCGCCCTGGCCACCCTGCTCGCGCCAACGGCGCGCCGGGTCATGTCGAGCCCATATCGCCGCTGCGTCGAGACCGTCGCTCCCCTGGCGGAGGCGCTCGGGCTCCGCGTCGAGGAGGATGAGCGGCTCGCGGAGGGCGCTGACCCGGCGTGGGCCATGGCCCAGCTCGCATCCGGGCCGGGATCGGTGCTGTGCACCCACGGGGACGTCATGGCGTCGATCGTGACCACGCTGGCCGCCGCCCACCTGCCCATGCGCGGGGGGATGCAGTGGGCCAAGGCCGGAACGTGGGCCTTCTCGATCTCCCACGGACAGATCGTCGGAGGCCGCTACCTGCCGCCTCCCGCCTGAGAGTCCCAGGCGATACCGTCGCGGTCTCCGGCGACCCGGATCAGCACGCAGGCCCAGGTCCTGAATGGGCGCCAGGCATCTGCCAGGCTCGAGATCTCGCCCGAGGTCGCGGGATGAGCCAGCCCGTAGAAGTGGCGAACGTATGACGGGATCCGCGGCTCGCCGAGCGTGAGGATGTCGGTCGCGCCGGTCGAGCGCAGCAGGATCAACCCCGCATACGTTGGACCGATGCCCGGCAGCTCCTGGAGGGCTGCCATCGCCGCGTCCGGCGCCACGGCCAGGAGCCGTGCCGGGTCGAGCTCTCCATCAAGCGCGGCTCGCGCGACCGCGTGCAGGCGGTCGATTCGTTGTGGCTCCAGGCTGGGGAATGACTCGACACGGAGCAGCTCCGCGGGGGTCGGGAACGCTTCGAGATCGCCGCCCGGCGTCGCGAAAGCCCGGCCGTGCGCCGCCGACAAGCGCTTCCGAACCGCGGTGGCCTGGGTCCGATGCCGGCGCTGGCTGAGGATGGACCAGGCGGCCGCCTCATACGGCGAATGGAACAGGACAGGACGGAGCCCGGGGAACTCCGACTGGAGCCGGCCGATCACAGGATCGCGGCCACCGACCTCGGCCCAGGCCGACCCGGACTGGTCCAACGAGAGCACGCGGCGAACCTGGGCCGCGACCCGATCGGGATCCGCGTCGCCGAAGAGCCGGCAGTGAAGCAACCCGTCTGAGTCCTGGGTGAGAAATGCGGCGGCCTGATGCTCGAGATCGTCGGCGACGAATGCCAGCGACATCGAATTGCCATCCGGTTTGGGGCGCCCGGTGTTGGGTCCAAACCCGAAGCTCGCGGCCGCTGCCAGCGAGAACGCGCCGTCGGGCGTGATGGTCAGGTCTGTCGTGGATGCCTCGGTCACAGGCCGGTCCGCTAGTGGCGCAGACGGACGATCAGGTTGATGACCACGGTCAGGACCACGCTGACCACCAGGCAGAAAAGCACCGGGAAGAAGAACGTGAAGCTCCCGTTGCTGACCGAGATGCTCCCCGGCAGCTGGGTCACGCCCAGGCGGGGAAGCAGCACGAGCACGCCGCCGATCACAAGGATCACCGCGCCGGCGATGAGGAGCAGCTTGCCCACGTCACCGAGTGCCATGACAACACTCTAAGGTAGAGTCCGCGAAACGCATCCACTTCAAGCAGGTCCGGAGAGGCCGGCAAGGGATCGCGGCGCTGCTGCGCGGCCGCCCTTGCCCGAACTCGCCGGGCTGGAGGGCGAAGCGACATGACGGCAACAACTGCCCGAAACCGGACACTCGGCCATGTGATCTCCGCCGAGCAGTTCGATCGCGAGTTGCTCGACCTCCTCTTCCTCCGCGCCACCGCCCTTGCCGGCATTCGCGACGACCGGCTGGCGCACCGTGTGATGGCGACCCTGTTCTACGAGCCGAGCACTCGTACGCGCTTGAGCTTCGAATCAGCGATGCTCCGCCTCGGCGGCTCCGTGATCGGGACCGAGGCGGCGCACGCGTTCTCCAGCGCGATCAAGGGCGAGACGCTCGAGGACACGGTGCGCATGGTGTCGTCGTACGCCGACCTCATCGTCCTGCGCCACGACGAGGCGGGAGCTGCTGCTCGAGCAGCGAGCGTCGCGTCGGTGCCGGTGGTCAACGCGGGGGATGGGCCGGGCGAGCATCCAACCCAGGCGTTGCTCGACCTCTACACCATCGAGCGCGAGCTCGGCAGCGTCGAGGGCGTGCGCGTCGCGTTCTGCGGTGACCTCCGTTTCGGCAGAACGGCGCGCTCCCTCGCACTGCTCCTGGCGCTCTACCCCGGAGTGCGCCTGGCCTTTGTCGCACCCGCGGTGATCCAGGTGGGGGGCGACATCCTCGCCCGCATCGAGGCTCGCGGAGTCGAATGCCGGCTCGCGGATCAACTCACGGACGTTTTGGACGACGTCGACGTCGTCTACCAGACCCGTGTGCAGAAGGAGCGCTTCACTGATCCCGTCGAGTACGAGCAGGCCAGGACCGCGATCCGCATCGACGGCGCGATCATGCGCCAGCTTCCTGCGACCGCGATCGTCATGCATCCGTTGCCGCGGGTCGATGAGATCGCGCCGGAGGTGGACGCGGATCCGCGGGCCGCGTATTTCCGCCAGGCGGCGAATGGCGTCGCCATCAGAATGGCGCTGCTCGAGATGCTCCTGGCATGACGGCGATGTCGTGACCGGCCTCGCGGAATCGCTCGATGACGGCCCCCAGCTCCTCGATGCCGGGGCCATGCAGCGCATCACCATGCGTCTCGCGCATGAGATTGCCGAGCGTCACCCGGTGCTCGACTGCGTGGTGCTGGTCGGCATCCCGACCCGGGGCGTCCCGCTGGCTCGCGCCGTGGCGCACCAGCTCGCGCGCCTGGGTCACATACC
>Ga0208219_1000559_pt1 | contig 13357 bp, 10 predicted proteins | sample NGESurshal072012_7_FD_184469 | JGI IMG/M metagenome (GOLD analysis project Ga0208219, IMG submission 184469) | Arctic peat soil microbial communities from Barrow, Alaska - NGEE Surface sample 53-2 shallow-072012 (SPAdes) | ecosystem: Environmental > Terrestrial > Soil > Wetlands > Peat ...
ATCGTCGTCGACAACGGCTCCAGCGATGACTCTCCGGCGCTCGTGCGCGAGCAGTTCCCTGAGGTGACGCTGCTGGAGCTGGGCCAGAACATCGGCTTTGGGCCGGCGCTGAATCGCGCTGTCGCCGAGCACCCCGCTGATGCGATCGTCCTCCTCAACAACGATGTCGAGTGCGAGCCCCACTTTGTCGAGGCGCTGCTCGACGGCCTCGACGAACACGTTCAGAGCGTCGCCGGCGTCCTCGTCCAGGAACAGGCGCCGGGCCTGATCGACTCCGCCGGCGTGGTCGCCGACCGTACCCTGATGGGCTTCGACTACCTGCACGGGGAGCCGCTACAGGCGGCCGAGAGAGCGGCAGACCCGCTCGGGCCCACCGGCGGCGCGGCGCTGCTGCGACGTGCCGCGTTCGAGGCCGTCGGTGGCTTCGACGAGCGCATCTTCCTCTACTACGAGGACCTCGACCTGGCACTGCGGATGACGGGCGCCGGCGCGAGCTGCCGCCTCGCGCCCGAGGCGAGAGCCCTCCACGCCTACTCGGCCAGTCTCGGCGCCAAGAGCGGCCAGAAGTTCGCCCATACCGGCTGGAGCCGCGGCTACATGCTGCGCCGCTACAGGGTGATGGCAGACCCCGGCCTGGCGCTGCGGGCTTTGGCCTGCGAGGGTGCGATCTGCGCCGGCCAGTTGCTGATGGACCACACCGTCAAGGGCGTCGGCGGGCGGCTGCGGGGATGGCGCGACGGCGCCGGGCTCGAGGCCTACGACCTCGACGGGGCGAGGCTTCTCGACATCTCCACCCGCCAGGCGCTGGAGCTGCGACGGCGACGACGCGGCTGAGGGTCAGCATCGGTCGGTGCGGACGCCGAGCCAGCGCCGGGCTCGCTCCGGGTCGCCCTCGTGGCGCAGACGGCGGCGGTCGGCGATCAGCTGGCGCAACCAGGGAAGAACCGCGAGCTTGCCCCGCAACGTCGGTCGCAGACGCTTCTGGGAGGCGGCACGCGCCAGCGATCCGACCTCGACAGCGGCGATCCTCGGCGCCGAGCGCAGGGGCATGTACTTGATCTGGGTGGCCAGCCGGTTGCGGGCGACCAACCTCGCGTTCTCGGCGCTCGGCCTGTCGAAGCCGGCTGTCCAGGAGGCATTGCCGACATGCCAGACAACCGCCTCGGGGACGTATTCGAAGCGCCAGCCGGCGATCCGCGCCCGGACGTTGAGGTCGACGTCCTCGTAGAAGGAGAAGTAGCGCTCGTCATAGCCGCCGAGGTCGTCGAACAGCTCCCGGCGCAGCAGACAGGCAGCGCCACAGACGCCGAAGACCTCATGCCGCTGAAGATGCTCCGGTCGCTGCGGCTCCCCAGCCGACTCCTCGATCGCGCGGCCGTCGGCGAGCAGGGCCTGGCCGACGCTGTAAAGACGGGCGGCGGTGAGGTCGGGGCGATCGCCCGCTCCTCCCTTGAGCTGGAGAATGAGCGGCTGCGCCCCGCCGAGCGAGGGGTCGGCGTCGAGGGCGTCAGCCAGAGCGCCGACGCACCCGGGCTCCAACGCCGTGTCGGCGTTGAGCGCAAGGATCGAGGGCGCCGAGACGCGAGCGGCGCCGAGGTTGACGGCGGCGGCAAAGCCGCTGTTCCCCGACAGCGACATGTGCGGCACCCCCTCGGCTCGCAAATAGTCGACCGAGCCATCGCTCGACCCGTTGTCGACCACGAGCAGCTCGATCTCCACCCCCTGAGCGCGAAGAGAATCCAGGCAGCGGGGGAGAAGCTCCCGCGAGTTCCAGCTGGGAATGACCACCGCGACGGATCGAGCCTTGCTCACGCAGCGCAAGCCTGACAGCTACGCGAGATAACGTGCCGCCGCGATGGGGGGACGCTCAACGACAAAGATCCTGGCGCTACGAGCCCATCTGAACGAGTGGCTGTTCCCCGATGCGCCCCGGGAGCGACAGGGGGACGTCAGCGGGCACCCGTTGCTCGTGCTGGGCCTGCTGGCGCTCGGGGTCCTGCTTCAGCTCCTGCGACTGGGATGGTCCTCCGCGCTCCACACGCTCTGGGCCGAGGACGGCCAGATCTTCCTCTATGGAGCGATGAAGCAGAGCTTCTGGCACGACATCTTCGCCACCTATGCCGGGTATCTGGTGCTCGTTCCCCGGCTGATCGGGGAGGCGGCGAACCTCGTCCCACTCCAAGACGCCCCCGCCGCGGTGGCCGTCCTCTCCGGCGCCGTCGTCTCCCTCAGCGGGCTCGCGGTCTGGTACGCCAGCTCCGCGCACATCCGCAACCCCTACCTGCGTGGCGCCCTAGTGGCGCTCACGGTCCTGGCGCCCGTAGCCAGTCTCGAGTCCGTGACCTCCGCTGCCTATGTCTCCTGGTACATGCTGTTTGCGACCTTCTGGCTGCTGCTCTGGCGCCCGGCCACCACCCGGGGGGCCGCTTTTGGCTCGCTGTTCATCCTCGCGACCTGCCTCAGCAACCCCGGGGTCTGGTTCTTCGCTCCGCTTGCCGGCCTGCGGGCCCTGGCCGCGCGCGACCGCCGGGACCTGATGATCGTCGGCTCTTTCGCTGTCGGCGCGGTGGCCCAGGTGCCGGCGATCGTCTTCAACAACGAATCGGCCGTCACCCCGATGTGGACGAACGACATCTGGACTGTCTACCTGCAGCGGGTCCTCGACGGCGCCGCGTTCGGGCTGCGCCTGGGGGGCATCGCCTGGGAGCATTACGGCTGGCCGCTCCTGATCGTGCTTTATCTGGGCGCGGTCGTGGGCCTCGCGATCGGCCTCAGGAGATCCACCCCGACCGCTCGCTACCTGGCGGCGATCGCGATCCCGACCTCGTTGCTGATGTTCATGTTCGCCGTCTATCAGCGAGCGCTCGGTGAGGAGATGGTGTGGCTGTCGGGAATCCACTTCGGGGACGGTGGCCGTTACGCGATCGTGCCGGCGCTGCTCCTGGTCAGCGTTGCCATGGTCCTGATCGACCGACCCCTGCGCCGCGGACAGCGGCCGCTGGGCGCCTCGTGGCTGAGCCTGGGAGTGGTGGCCGTTCTCCTGCTCGGAATCGTCGGCTCCTTCGACGTGCAGGACCTCACCGCGCGTGGGACACCGCCGTGGGATGACGCGCTGAAGAGCGCCGCCGCCGCCTGTCACAGCAAACATCTCACCGAAGCAACGGTCCCGACTTCCCCGTCGGGCTACGGCGTGCCAGTGCCCTGCAAGCGCCTCTCGTCTTTCTCCGACGCCCCCCCGGGGCGGTAGCGTTCCGCCACTCTCCCCGATCCGGGGAGGCGCTCCAGAGATCGGGTGAACGCCTGCCGATGACCGCTGACGACGCAATCGCAAACCCAAGCCCCCCCGGCCCCGTGGCCGCGCCTGGCGCCGATGCCCCACTGGCGATCGAGGTCAAGGACCTGCACAAGTCGTTCCGTATCCCGACCCAGCGGGTCGATTCGCTCAAAGAGAGGGCGGTGCGGCCATTTGCCGCGCGCGAGTACCGCGAGCTGCGCGCCCTCGACGGCGTCTCCTTCGAGATCCGCAGGGGCGAGTTCTTTGGGATCGTCGGCCGCAACGGCTCCGGCAAGAGCACGTTGCTGAAGCTGCTGGCCAGCATCTACCGCGCCGACAGCGGCACGATCCGGATGGCCGGGCGGCTCGCCCCCTTCATCGAGCTCGGGGTCGGCTTCAACCACGACCTGACCGCCCGCGAGAACGTCGTCCTCAACGGGGTGATGATGGGACTGACCCCAAAAGAGATGCGGCGGCGGCTGGATGCGGTCATCGAGTTCGCCGAGCTCAGCGAATTCGCCAACCTGAAGCTGAAGAATTACTCCTCGGGGATGCTGGTGCGGCTCGCCTTCGCGGTGATGATGGAGGCCGACGCCGACGTCCTGCTGATCGACGAGGTGCTCGCCGTCGGCGACGCCGCCTTCCAGCAGAAGTGCTCCGATGCCTTTCACGAAATGAAAGCGGCGGGCAAGACAATCGTCCTGGTCACGCACGAGATGGGCGCGGTCGAGGAATACTGCCACCGGGCGATGCTGATCGGTGACGGTCGGATCCAGCATCTCGGCGAGCCCGCCGAGGTGGGTCGGCGCTATCTCAAGCTGAACTTCGAGGCGGCCAGCAACACCAACGTGGCCGAGACCGCCTTGAGCGACGAGGTGACGCTGCTCGATATCTGGATCGAGAATCCCGCAGGCGAGCGCCTTGCCAACATCGAGCACGGGGATGAGATCAGGCTGCGGCTAGAACTGGAGGTCAAGCGGGACCTACCCGGCCTGTACGTCGGCTTCGTGCTCGCCAATGCCGACGGCCTGGGGATCTTCGAGGTCGGCGCCACGGTTAAGCAGGACAGCGACTCCTACGCGATCGCGGCGGGGGAACAGGTCCGAGTCAAAGCCGATTTGCAGAACCAGCTCGTCCCAGGCCGCTACTTCGTGGATTGCAGCGTCAACAACATCCAGAGTGGCATCAGCCTCTACGCGCACAATGCCCTCGACTTCGTCGTCTTCGGGCCTCAGGCCCACGGCCTCGTGGTGCCCTCGCACACGATTGAGACCACTGTCGACGGCGGGCGAAACGGATGAGCGCGCAGAGGGAGCAGCTTCCCCTCTACAAGGTCCAGGGGCCATCCGCGCTCGGTGGCGGGCCGCGGCGCTTCTTCGACCTGCTCTGGTTGATCTCGGTGACCGAATTCAAGCGCGTCTATTTCGGCACCGTGCTCGGCTATCTCTGGTCGTTGATCCGGCCGCTGATGCTGTTCGGAGTGCTGTTGTTCGTCTTCACCCAGGTCTTCAGAGTCGGCACCGAACAGGTCATCCACTACCCGGTGATGTTGCTGCTGGGCATCGTCCTCTTTACCTTCTTCCAGGAATCGAGCACGAACGCCGTCAGCTCGGTCGCCGCCCAGGAGGGTGTGGTCCGCAAGACCCAGTTCCCGCGCCTGGTGATTCCGCTGTCCACCGTCCTCACCGGCATCTTCAACTTCTGCCTCAACATGGTCATCGTCTTCGTCTTCCTCCTTGGCTTCGGCGTCGAGCCAACCTGGACCTGGCTGCTCTTCCCCTTTGCCCTGGCAGCCCTCTTCGTCCTCACCGCGACCCTGAGCATGGCCCTCTCGGTCCTCTACGTGCGCTTCCGTGACGTCGCGATCATCTGGATCGTGCTAGCGCAGGTGCTGTTCTACGCGACGCCGATTCTCTATCCGATCACCGCTTTCGAAAACAAGACCTACGAACACCTGTTGATGATCAATCCACTGGCGGTGATCTTCGTCCAGGTCCGGGTCTGGATCCTCGCCGAACCGCAGACGCCGACATATGTAGAAGGGAAAGCCGTGCGCTACGCCCCTACCGCAGTGGAAGCTGCCGGAGGCTGGCTTCATCTACTCCCCGCAGCCGGGATCTTCATCGCCGTCTGCGTCTTCGGCGTCTGGATCTTCAATCGCGCAGCTCCTCGCATCGCCGAGGAACTCTGAACCGGTGACGATGACCCGCGAGCGGGTGACGATGCTGGCGATCTGGGCGGGCGCGGCCCTCGCCTGCCTGCTGGGCGCTGCGGACCCGCCGGCCGCCGGCAGTCACGCCGGCCACTGGACGGAGATCCTGGATCTGGTCCGGGTCGGCGCCACGACCGCGCTCGCCGTGACCCTGCTTCTGGGGCCCGGCATCCTCCTGCGGGCGACCGGGCAACGACGGTTCGGGCTCGCGTTCCTGCCGTTGCCAGGCCTCGCCCTGTTGATTGCAGGCGGGGGCCTGGCCTGGTTGTTGGCGGGCAGCGTCGATCCAAAGCTGGTCTGCTTCGCGATCTTCGCGCCGGCCCTTGGACTGATGCTCGGTGGCTTGATCGCCGCCGGATCGGAGGACATGCTGGAGCCGGAGGAGCAACGGGCCCTGCTCGTCACCTCGCTCGCGCTTGGCGTCGCGGTCGGACGCTCGCTGTGGTCGCTCGGCCCAGCCGGGGAATTCTACGGTGGCACCATCTCGCGCACCCTCGTCCCGGAGGGCCGCCCCGACAGCCGCATCTCCTACCACGTGACCCAGCTGATCGCCAACGGCAGTGGCGCCTACAGCCCCAGCGCCAACATCCTCTTCGCTCCCTACAACTTCTCCAGCCGTGGGCCGTTGCCCGGCATGGGCATCGCGCCGATCGTGCTGCTGAGCGGTGGCCGCCCGCCGCTTGTCCTACCGGAAATGCCGTGGCAGCCCTTCGACGCCCAGGGCTTCATGGCGTTCCGCCTGGCGATGATCACCTTCAGCTGCACGGCCTTCCTTTCGCTCTGGGAACTGGTGCGCCGGATCGGGGGAGTCAGGGCGGCCAGGCTCGCCCTGCTGCTGGCCGTCAGCACACCGTTCGTGCTGAGCGACCTCTGGTTCACCTGGCCCAAACTCCTCGCCGCCTCCTTCGCCCTTCTCGCCGGCCTCTTCATCGTCGAACGGCGCCCATTTCGCAGTGGATTGATGGTCGGGATCGGATATCTGATGCACCCGAGCGCGCTACTGGGCCTCTCCGGCATCGGACTGCTGGCCCTGTGGCCACTCAAAGACGCCAACTGGCGGCGGCCCAAGATCCCGGCGGCCCTGGCTCTCCTCGCCGGGGCGGCAATCTGCGTGCTCTCCTGGCGCCTTCTCAACGGGGCCCACTTCCGGCAGGACCAGTTCACCGAATACATCGCCCAGGCCGGCGGCGACTACCACCCCTCTCCGAGCGCCTGGCTCCACTTTCGCCTCGCTTCGGTGGCCAACACACTGGTCCCCTTCTTCCTGCCCGTTTTCTACGGTCACAACATCTCGATCAACACCGTCGGCGGCATCTCCCCCGGCGTCGTTCACTTCTTCTTCCAGTACTGGACCGGGGTCCCGTTCGGCTTCGGCATCCTCTTCTTCCCCCTGCTGCTGACAAGCGTTTGGCGGGCGGGGCGCCGCTGGCCATGGCCCGTCCTGGCCACCGTCGTCATTCCCTTCGTCGCCTTCGCGATCTACTGGGGGGCATCGGTCACCGGGATCCTGCGAGAGGGCATGCAGACCTGGGCGATGGTGCTGCTGGCGGTCGTCGCCCTGCAGCAGGCCCGGTCAGGGTTCCCCTGGCTGCGATCGGCGCCGGTCAGGGCGATCCTGGCGCTGCGAGCGCTGGAGGTGCTGGCCGTCGCGGTGGGCGCGACCCTTGGGACCGACCACTTTCAGCTGCTCAGCGGCTCGTTCGGGCTGAGCGACGCCGCCGCCCTGACGACGATCGTAGGCTGCTCGCTGGGCCTGGTCGCAGTGATCTGGTCGGACACCGGCGACCAGCTTGGCGCCCGGGGCGGGCGGATAGACTCGGCCCCGATGGCCGAGCAGACCACGCAGGCGTAGACGGAGTGGCGGCTCCACGCTTCTCGATCGTCACCCCGGTCTACGAAACTCCGCTCAGGGTCCTCGGCAAGATGCTGGGCTCGGTTCGCTCCCAGAGCTTCGGGGACTGGGAGCTCTGCCTCGTCGACGATGCCTCGGACAGCCCGCGGGTCGCGAGGGCGCTTGAGCAGGCGGAGCGCGCCGACCCCCGCATCCGCCTTCACCGCCGCGAGCACAACGGCGGCATCGTCGCCGCCTCCAACGACGCCCTGGAGATGGCCGGCGGCGAGTTCGTGGTCCTCCTCGACCACGACGACGAGTTGCATCCCGACGCCCTGGCACTCGTTCATGAGGCGTTGCTCGGCGACCCGGAGGCCGACTACGTCTACACAGACGAGGACAAGATCAATCGCTTTGGCCGTCGTACCGGCCCCTTCCTCAAGCCCGACTGGTCTCCGGAGAGGATGCGCACCCAGATGTACAGCTGCCACCTCAGCGTCCTGCGACGCTCGCTGGTCGAGGACGTCGGGGGCTTCGACCCCGAGTTCGAGGGCTCGCAGGACTGGGACCTGATCCTCAGGGTGACCGAGCGCGCCCGAGCGGTCCTACACGTTCCACGGGTCCTTTACCACTGGCGCATGCTCAAGTCCTCCACCGCCGGCGGTGGCGAGGCAGCCAAGCCGTGGGCGTTCGAAGCCGGTGGCCGCGCGGTGCAGGCCCACTGCGAGCGGATCGGATTGCCGGCAAGGGTCGAACGCGACGAGGTCGATGCCGGCGTCTACCACCTGCGGCCGGCACTCGAGCGCGAACCGCTCGTCAGCATCGTCATCCCGACCGCCTGCCAAACCCGCGAAGTTCGTGGCAGGCCAACGGTCCTGGTCAGCAATTGCGTCCGCAGCATCGTCGAGAAATCGACCTATGAGAACTACGAGATCGTCTGTGTCGTCGACGACCCGGCGCCGGATACCACCACCGACGAGCTGCGGGAGATCGCGGGCGAGCGCCTGCGCCTCGTCCGCTACGACCAGCCGTTCAGCTTCTCGGCGAAGATCAACCTCGGCGCGACTCATGGCAAAGGAGAGCATCTGCTGTTGCTCAACGACGACATCGAGGTCGCGACCCCGGACTGGATCGAGCGCATGGTCATGTACTCGAGCATCGCCGAGGTGGGCGCCGTCGGGGGACGGCTGGTCCTGGAAGACGGCCGTCTACAGCATGTCGGAGTGGGCTTCGAGAACGGGCTCCCGGGACACCCCTACCACGGCTTCCCGGGCGACTTCAGGGGCTATGCCAACTGCGTCAGGATCGCGCAGGACTACCTCGCCGTCACCGGCGCCTGCCTGATGACCCGGCGGCAGACATTCGAGGAGCTCGGTGGCCTGGCGACCGACTTCCCCGTCAATTACAACGACGTCGACTACTGCCTGAAGCTGGGCGCGGCCGGCAAGCGGGTGGTCTATGACCCCGATCTGGTGATGGTCCACTTCGAGTCCTCGAGCCGGTCCGCCAACGTCGAGGAGTGGGAGATGGAGCTCCTGAAAGAGAGATGGCTACCGTTGACGGCCGTCGATCCCTACTTCAACCCCAATCTACGCCCCCAGGCGTCGCGGCTCCGCACCCTGATTCGAGGGGTGCGCAACCGACGTCCTCGCCTGCGGCGCGCGGTGTCGAAAGGACAGCCTGCCCAACCGTGAACTACGAGCGCCTCTACTCATACCGCTTCCGCGACATCGATCAGGACGGTCGTGCGGCCGTCTGGAACGAGATCGCCCCCCACGTCCACGGGCTGATGGGTGGGCCGCAGAAAGTGCTCGACCCGGCGGCCGGTCGCGGCGAGTTCATCGGCGCGGTGCCGGCCAGGGAGACCTGGGCCGTCGACGAGGTCAGCTATCCCGAGGCGGCCCACAAGCCGGACACGAAAGTGATCGTCTCCTCGATCATGGACGCGGAGCTGCCCGCGGGGCACTTCGACGGCGTCTACGTCTCCAACTTCCTCGAGCACCTGAAAGACCAGGAGGCGATCGCCTCCTTCCTCGAAAAGATGCGCGACACGATGGAGCCCGGCGGGCGGATCGCGATCATGGGACCCAACTACCGCTACTGCTCCGACGAGTACTGGGACTGCGCCGATCACTACGTGGCGCTGACCCACGTCGCCATCGGCGAGCACCTCTACGCCGCCGGCTTCGAGCCCGAGCGGGTAATCCCACGCTACCTGCCCTACTCCTTCCGCGGCATCCTGCCGCCCTCGCCGGCGCTGACCCGGACCTACTTGAAGATGCCCCTCGCCTGGAAGCTGCTCGGCAAGCAGTTCCTGGTGATCGGCCGCAAGGGCTAGGGGGAGACCCTGCCACCCGTCGCCGACGGGTGGTCCTTCGGCTTTCGCACCTGATAGTCGCCGCGGCTGAGCGTGTTCTCCAGCCAGACGTAGAGGACGATGAAGAGGTAGCGGCTGCCCATCTCCCGCATCGCCAGCTTCGGCACGCCACTCGTGCGGTTGGTCCAGGAGGTCGGGATCACCTCATAGCTGTGGCCCCTGACGATCGCCTTCAGCGGCATCTCAACGGTGAGGTTGAAGTGCTTGGAGAGCAGCGGCGAGATCGTCTCGATCACCTCGCGCCGGTAGGCCTTGAAGGCGTTGGTGGTGTCGTTGTAGCGGTGGCGGAACAAAACCCGGATGAACTGGTTGGCGAGGCGGTTGATGGTCAGCTTCAGGCGTGGGTAGTCATGGACCTGGGCGCCGGGCACGAAGCGCGAGCCGAAGGCGCAGTCCCAGCCGTCTTCCAGCAGCCGGTGGTAGCGGATGAGGTCCTCGGGGTCGTCTGAGGCGTCGGCCATGACGATCGCGACGGCGCCGCCCTCGAAGACGTCGAGGCCGGCGCGGATCGCCATCCCGAAGCCGCGCTCATAGTGGGAGCGGTGGCAACGCACCCGCGGGTTGGCGGCGCCGATCGCCTCGACGACCGCCGCGGTGGTGTCCTCGCTGTCGTCGTCGACGACGACAACCTCGTAGTCGATCTCCTCCCGCTCCAGCGCCGACACGACCCCTTCCACGGTCGCCCCGACCGAGCCCTCCTCGTTCTGGGCCGGCATCACGACCGAGAGCTTCATCCCGCACTCACCGTCCAGCGCTCCAGATTCTGCTCGTACATCTCACGGAGGATGTCCTCTACCCCGTAACGCAGCTTCCAGTCCGGGTAATCGGCCTCAAACGGCGCCAGGTCGGAGATCCACCAGCGGTGATCTCCGACCCGCGGCTCCTCCCCCATCTCCCAGCCCAGCTCGCGGCCGGCGACCCGCTCGCAAATCGCGATCGCCTCCAGCATCGAGCAGTTGCTGGCGCGGCCACCGCCGATGTTGTAGACGGCGGCGGCCCGCGGCGCCTTGTGAAAGGCGGCAAAGGCCGCGATCAGGTCGGCGCTGTGGATGTTGTCGCGGACCTGCTTGCCCGCATAGCCGAAGACGGTGTAAGGGGTGCCGGTGGCGGTGCACTTCATCAGGTAGGCGAGGAAGCCATGCAGCTTGGCGCCGGCGTGCTGCGGCCCGGTCAGGCAACCGCCGCGGAAGCAGACAGTGGGCATCTCAAAGTAACGCCCGTACTCCTGGACCAGCAGGTCGGCAGCCGCCTTGGAGACGCCGAAGAGCGAGTGGGTCGAGGCGTCGATCGACATCGAGGTGTCGATCCCCTTGTAATAGGGGTGAGACTCGGGCAGCTCCAGTCGCAGCTCCAGGTCCTCGAGCGGCAGGCGGTTGGGGGTGTCGCCGTAGACCTTGTTGGTCGAGCAGAAGATGAAGGGGGCATCGGGACAGTGGGCGCGGGCGGCCTCGAGCAGGTTGAGGGTGCCGTTGGCGTTGACGCCGAAATCGGTCTGAGGCTCGTTTGCCGCCCAGTCGTGCGAGGGCTGGGCGGCGGTGTGGACGACCAGCTCGATCTTGCCGGCGTGCTCGCGGAAGATGCGGTCGATCTCATCGGCGTCGCGGATGTCGGCGTCGCGCCAGTGGAAGTCGGGATGCTCGGCGACCAGGCGCTCGGTGACGTGCGAGGTCGACGACTCCGGCCCGAAGAAGCGTGCCCGCATGTCGTTCTCGATGCCGACGACGTCGAAGCCCTCGGCGACGAAGTGCCCGACTGCCTCCGAGCCGATCAGCCCCCCCGCGCCCGTGACGATCGCAACCGGCATACGTGTCTACTCCCTTCCCCCCGCGGGGGCGTCGATGTTGAGCGCCTCGGCGATCCGCGCCTCGTCGGTCGCGATCCAGTCGTGGATATCGGCGAGCACCTGCTCGGCGCCGCGCCGCGGGCGCCACTCGTCGAGGCCATAGAGCTTCGCGCAGTCGGAAAGGTATATCGGCACGTCGCCGGCCCGCGTCTCGGAGACCGGCTCGATCGGGACCTCGTTGCCGGTCAGGCGGCGGCAGATCTCGGTCGTCTCCAGCAACGAGAGGCTGCACTCGCGGCCGCCGCCGACGTTGACGGTGCGCCCGTCCCAGGCCCCCCGGTCCAGCAGCTGGCGCTCGACCAGGTCGACCAGGTCCTCGACGTGGAGGAGGTCGCGCACCTGCTTGCCCTTGCCGCCGAAGCCGATGTAGCTGAGCGGGTTTCCGAAGTGGTGGGCGAGCATCCAGTGCGTGAAGACGCCCTGGTCGACCTTGCCCATCTGCCAGGGGCCGGCGATGACCCCGCAGCGGTCGATCACCGCGGGAACCCCGAGGCCCGCCCGGTACTCCTCGATCAGCAGCTCGGCGGCGAGCTTGGTCGCGCCGTAGAGAGTGCGCGCCCCGTCGAGCGGGAACTGCTCCGAGAGCCCCGCCGGCGAGATCCCCGGCAGCGCCTGCTCGGCGGCGATTTCGAAACGGGTCGGCGCTTCGTCCAGCCTCAGCTCGACCTGGGGCTGGACGGGATAGACGCGGCTGGTCGAGAGGAAGACGACGAAGGCGCTGTCGCGCCGGGCCAACTCGAGGCAGTTGTAGGCGCCGGTGAGGTTGGTGTGGACGAGGTAGCCGGTGTCGCCGTCGACCCCGCTCATCACCGACGGCTCGGCCGAGCACTCGATCAGAGCCGAAGTCGCGGGAAGCCGGGACAGGTCCTCCGGGTTGCGGACATCCCCGCGCACGAACTCGACGCCGGCCGCCTCGAGGCGAGGCAGATTCAGCTCCGAGCCGCGCCGGTAGAGGTTGTCCAGCGCGAGGATCTCCCACTCAGGGTGTCGAGACGCAAGCGAAACGGCAAGGTTGGAGCCGACGAAGCCGGCTCCACCGGTGATGACGAGGCGGTCCAAGATTGGCGACCGTATCGGAAGGCGCGCTTCAGGCGCGGGAAGAGTCGTATGCCCCGGAGAGCGCGTCGCGCATCAGCGCCAGCTCGACACCATGGCCGCCACCCTCGTCGCGGCCTGTCCGCCCCACCGTCTCTTTCAGCAACCTTTCGATCCGACCGGTTCGCGCGACGACGCTGGTCACGTCATCCGGGCGGATCCCGGCTGTGGCCCGGCGCAGGAGATCCCGGCGGCCATCGAGCTCCTGCAGGAGGACAGCAAGCCCGGTCACGTCCCCCGGCTCGAAGAGCCAGCCGTTGTCGCCCGGGCGGATCGCGTCGGGCAGGGCGCCGATCCGGGAAGCGATCACGGGCAGGCCACAGGCGAAGGCCTCGCGGGCGACGATCGAGTACGTCTCGGCGACAAGCGAGGGCACGACGAGCGCGTCGGCATCGGCCAGCAGGGCCGGCAGGTGCGTCGGTGAGAACCCGCCGAACAGTCGCAGCTCAAGGCCGGCGACCTCGTTGGCCGCTTCCTGCAGCTCTCCGGCCTCGGGCTGCGGGGCGACGCCGAGGATTGTGTAGCGGGCCGCCGGAAGCCCGGCCCGGCGTAGCGCCTCGATCACGATCTGGAAGCCCTTGTGCTCGACCGTGACACCGATCGACGCCAGGTGCAAAGGCGCGGTCGGGTCGGGTGGCTCGGGTCGCACGACCGCGCCGAGCTCGGCGACGGCGTTGTCCAGGACGTGGATCGGCGACGCGTCGCCGCGCGTCGCCGCGAAGGCG
>Ga0208219_1000561_pt1 | contig 13350 bp, 10 predicted proteins | sample NGESurshal072012_7_FD_184469 | JGI IMG/M metagenome (GOLD analysis project Ga0208219, IMG submission 184469) | Arctic peat soil microbial communities from Barrow, Alaska - NGEE Surface sample 53-2 shallow-072012 (SPAdes) | ecosystem: Environmental > Terrestrial > Soil > Wetlands > Peat ...
AACCCACGACCTTCGGGTTATGAGCCCGACGAGCTACCAGACTGCTCCACCCCGCGGCGAAGGAGAGCAGTGTACACGGCTCAAAATGCCCCGACCAGGGCGAGCCCGTTTAGATGGTCTGTGCTGTGGGCGGTGGTGGGGGTGGCGACGAGGGGTCGACCGTGGAGGCCGGCGGCGGGGGCGGTGACGACGGGCTGGCCGCCGTGGGCGGCGGCGTGGCCGGGCTGGCCGCCATGGGGGGACCGTCGGGAGACACCGTGGGGTTTCCGGCCGTCGACTCGGGGGCGAGTGTGAGTGCGCCGTGCTCGCTCTCGTGCGCCTGGAGGGTCGTCACCAGTCGCTCGATGTCGGCCTCGGTGCTGGGGGTGGCCCGGCCCGTCCTGGTGGCGTAATAGGCCGCGCCGAGGTCCTTGAGGGTGGCGTCGGCCGACTTCTTGGACTGGACCTCGCCCAGCTTGGTCTGGCCTTTCTGGGCCGCATCCTTGGCCATGACCGAAGCGGCCGTCGCCTGTGCCTTTACCTTGTCCATCAGACCCATCGGCTCGTCCTTTCGTTGCGCAGATTCAGTTCAGCTTTTCACGTCTGATCGGCGCGTGCCTCCGAATTGTCCAGCCGCCGCGGCCGGCGTCGAGGTGGTCGAGGTCTTGGGTTGGGTACTGGTCGGGACCGTGCTGGTCGGGGTGGTCTTGGCCTTCTTGGCCGCCGGGGCGGTGGTCGTGGTGGTGCTCGTACTCGTTCCCACCTGCGCCTTCAGCGCCTGTTGGGCCAGGGCGATCTGCTGCTCCATCGCCGTGATGTCGTTCTGGTAGGTGGCGAGGTCGCCGTTCTTCAGTGCCGCCAGGGCCGCCTGGTAGTCGCTCTGGGCCGTGTTCAAGTACTGCTGCACCTGGGTGGGCACCGTGCCCACGCCGGTACCGGTGCTCGTTCCAGCGCCACCACCCGTCGCACTGTTGCCGGTCCCGCTCTGCGTGGTGACCGTGGTCTGCAAGATGTCACTCAAGGTCTGGGACAACGACGAGTCGATCACCACGCGCTGGCCGACCACGCCGATGACATAGGTCAGCCGGGGCAGGGGGTTGGTGGAGGACGCCACGTACAGAGGGCGCAGATAAACCACGGCGTCGCCGACCGGCACCATGAGCGTATTGCCGAGCAACACTTCCGATCCCTTCTGGTCCAGCAGGGTGATGTCTTTCGAGACCGTGCTGTCGGATTGGATATAGGAGTCCGCATTGGCCGGTCCGGTCGTTCCCTGCGGGGTCTGGTACACCGTGAGCTGCCCGTAGTGGCCCGGATCCGAATTGCCCATCATGAAGGCCCTCAGGTTCAGGTTGCCCGACGCCGAGGTGTTGTTCTGGGTGGCCGGCACGAAGGCCTCGGTGATGGTGAACGCCTCCGACTGGGAGCCCGGATAGGCCATGACCTGGTAGAGGGGTGCCATCCGGGCGGGGTTCGTCGAGACCAGCTGGCCCTGCGAGTTGAAGGTGTTCACCACCGAGAGGGCCTGGGACTGTGGTCCCGCCCCCGCCGTCGGGGACAGCTGCCAGGCCCCGTTGTCGTTGTAGAAGGCCGATGGTGTGGTCAGGTGGTACCGACCGTAGACGGCCGACTGGATGGAGAAGATGTCCTCGGGGTACCGCAGGTGGGCCTGCAGGGTAGCGTCCATCTTCGACAGTGGCGTGAACATCTGGGGGAAGGCCGCCGCATAGGCCTTCAGGATCGGATCGCTGGGATCGGCGTCGTAGAAGGTCATCTGGCCCGAGTAGGCATTGATCACCACCTTGACCGAGTTGCGCACGTAGTTGTAGCTCCCGGGCAGGTTGCTCCCGACGGCCACCTGTTGCGTGCCGGCGTTCTCCGAGTATGGGTACTGATTCGTCGTGGTGTAGCCGTCGAGCACCCAGTCGATGTTCCCTTTGTCCACCACGGCGTAGGGGTCGTGGTCGAACGAGAGGAAGGGGGCCGCCTTCTCCGCCATCTGCACCGGGTCCCGCACGAACATCAGGCGCGACTTGGAGGTGATCTGGTCGGAGATCAACAGGTTGAAGTCGCCCAGGCGTAGCGCGAAGGCTGCCCGCTTGAGTAGCGAGGTCAGCTGCACGCCTCCCGTCCCGGCGTAGTGGCTCTCCACGTTGTTGTTCTGCGCGTTCTGGTAGTCGACCTCCAGCTGCTTGCTGTTGGCCACCACGTACCCGCTGTCGCCCAGGGCGAAGTAGACGCCCGGTTGTTTGATGTTGGGCAGGCCCTTGGAGGAGCTGGGCGGGACATCGTTGATGCCGTAGACGGGACTGCCGTCGCTCTGCGTCTGGTTGGCCAGCCCCACCACGGCCCCGTTGCCGTGGGTGTAGACGAGATGGGTGTTGGTCCACGTGGCGGAGGGCAGCCCCGAGTCCGCGATCGATCGGACGCCGATCAGGACCGGGGTGAGTTGTCCGTCCACCGTGTAACGGTCCACCCCCAGCTGCTGGAACGTGTAGTACGACGTGATGTCCTGGGCCCGTTGGAACGTCTGCAGCGAGATGCTGTTGTCAGGGTCCCAGAGCCTGATGTTGTTCAGGGTGGCGTTCGACTGGGCCACTTGGTCCGCCGTGACGCTGGTGGTGGCCTGGAAGCTCTGCGTCCTCACGTGATCCAGGTTGTAGGCGGCCCGGGTGGCGTCGATGTTCCGCTGAATGTACGGCGCCTCGAGTGAGGCCTGGGCCGGGTTGACCTTGAGGGTTTGCAGGAGGGCCGGGTAGATGACCCCGACCACCAGGGCCACGAAGGCCCAGATACCCACGGCCAGGATGGGCAGCGTCCAGCCCTGGCGGCGGATGTTGTAGAGGAGGATGGCCGCCGCAAAGATCGAGATGATGATGAGCAGGGTCTGCGCCGGCAGACGCGCGTGCACGTCGGTGTAGCCGGCGCCGTTCACGTAGCCGTCCTGGGCGTTGACCTGTGACCAACGCTGCAGGATGTACCCGGCCGCCTTGGTGAGGGCGATCAGGGCCAGCAGCACGGAGAGATGGGCCTTGACCGCCGGTCCGACCCGGGGGATCCCGCGCTGGGGCCGAATGCCGCCGTTGAAGTAATGGAACACTGCGGAGACGGCCAGGGTGACGATCAGGATGGCCAGCACCCAGTCCACTACGAAGGTCAAGAACGGCAGCTTGAAGACGTAGAACCCGACGTTCTTGTGGAACTGCGGGTCGGTGGCCGCGAAATTGCCGCCGTGGCGGAAGAGAATCCAGTTCTGCCATTCGCCGATGGTGCCCGACGCCGCGATGAGGGCCAGCACGAAGGCCAGGGCGATGTAGACCCGCCCCGAATAGGGCCGCACGATCTGCTGGTACCGGCGTACCACCTCGTCCTCGTGGGTGGCCGAGATGACCTCGTCGGACAGGCGATCGCAGATTACGAGGTTGACCCACAGGACGACGAAGAAGATGGCCCCGAAGCTGCCGAAGAGTCCGAGCTTGATCCACAGCAGCGTGGAGAAGACATTGTGGTATCCGACCGAGGAGAACCAGAGGCCGTCGGTATAGATACTGGCCAGTGAACTGACCGAGGCGATGAGCACCACCAGGACGATGGCAATCCCGATCAGCCACCGACGAAGCCGCCGCCGAGGGTGGGGCGGCCGGGCGTACGAGAGGTTGTCAGGGGTGCGCACGGAGGGATCCTAACGTCCACCTACCTGCAAAAACGGCGCGCGGCCGACGGCAGGGATGGCCAAATGGCTTCTGATCAGGCCGACGTTGGTGCCACCAGGCACCGGCAGCCCGCATGGGCGGGAGGGCCGGCGTGTCCCGTCGGGAAGCCCTCGGCTACCGTGACCGGCCCCGCCAGTGCGTTGTCATCGCAGTCCGAGCATCCATCCGTCGACGTCATGACCCACCGCACCGTTCCCTTCTTGGTGACGGCGGCCAACACGCCGGCGGAGAAGGATTGCAGCGCGCAGTCACCCACGAGCCGTTCGATCCGCTCGCCCCGCCACTCCCGGTAGGCCGCACCCACGCGCGCACTCACATCCTCGCCCGCGTCCGTCCCTTCCTCGATGCGCCGTCGCACCATGGTCACCACCGAACGAGCCAGTCCGGTGGCGGACTTCTCGGCCGCCGCCTCGGTCGGGCCCTTCGCCGCCTTCCCACCGGCGAACTTCGTGCCCGCGGTAAACGCCTCGGCCAGGTGCCCCGCTGCCGCCGCGGTGAAGGTGGCCAAGTGCGCGTCTTCGGGCCCGAGCAGTGCCTCCCCCTCGGTCGTCGGGGCCACCCGCAGCACGTCGAGCAGGCGATTCTGGTCGTCCCCCAGCGCTCGCTTGATGTGCCGCGAGAGTTGCACCGTGATGGGGGAGATCAGCTCGTTTCGCCGGCCGATGAGCGCTTGGTCGGGATCATCACTGACCTCGACGGCTTCGGACTCAGGCGCCACGACCTGCGTCGTTGCCTCCGGCTGCCCCTTGGCCGGAGCCGGCGGAGCGGCGGCGGGCGCCGAGGGGGCCTCGGGCGCCTCGGGCGTCGAGGGGGCCGGCTCCGGAACCACCGCCGGCACCTCGGTGCCGGTCCCAGCCCTGATACGGGCGAAGAGCTCGTCCACCGACGGGGCGTCCCCGACCGGGGCCGCGTCGCGGCTGTCCTCCTCGGAGAGGACCCCCAGTGGCACCGGCGGGGTCTCTTCCGTGGTCGGGTCTTCCGTGGCCGGGCCACCCGCCGGCGGACCTTCGGCCACCGTGCCGGGCCTCGGCGCGGCCCCCGATGGTGCGGCCTCCTCGGTCCGGCCGTCAAACGGCCCCGCCGCGACCGGTCCACCGGTCAGGTCGTCGCTGAGCGGCTCATCATCGATCCCGCGCAGACGGGCTCCGTCCCCGGCGGCGGTGGCGGCGGAACGGGCGTCCTCGTCACTGCGCTGCAGATCCGTCAGGATCCCGTCCACCGAGTCCCGCACGCCGTGGATCGACGCCGCCATCTCATCGCGGGCCGCCCGCAGTTGTTCGATCTGAATGGACAGGGCGCGGCGGCGGGTGGACATGTCGGCCAGCACCCGTTTGCGGGCCGCCTGCACCTGCTCCAACAGGGCCCGGCCCTCGTCCTTGGCCCGAGCGATCATCTCGTCGGCCTCGGCCATGGCGTCGGCGTGTATCCGGGTGGCCTCCACCCGCGCCTCCTGCTCGGCCGTCGCCACCATGAGTTCGGCTTCCGCCACGCGTTCGGCCGTGTGGCCCTCGGCCTGCGCCTGAATCTCGTTGACCTGGCTCTGCGCCTCGCGCAACAACGTCGAGGAGCTCTCCTGGGCCTGGGCGACGATCCGGGCCGCTTCGTCGTGCGCGTGGCGCAGGAGTTGGGCGCTGTGCTGGCCCAGCGACGCCGTCAGGGTTGCTTCGTCAATGACCGGATGGGCCGCGCGCTCGTCCGCTTCGGCCGCCGCGGCCCGCAGCTCCTCCTGGCGCTGATCAAGCTCGGCGATATCGCGGGCGACCGCCTGGAGATAGGACCGGACCTCGTCGGTGTCATAGCCGCGCCGCACGACAGTGAACGCATGATGGGCCACATCGCCGGTGGCCACGCGAGACGAGGAAATGGAAGAAATGGAGGGTCGGCCTTCGGACATGAGTCCAGACTACGGCGCCGCCTGTGCCGAAACATGCCTTGTCGGCATGGTGCCGCCCAGCCGCTGGAGGATCCGCAGGGCCTGAGTGAGCGAGGAGACCGCATAGACGTGCAGCTGAGGCGTGGCCGTGGACCGGGCCGCGGCCAATTCCTGAGGCGGCACGAAGAACACGGTGGCGCCGGCCCGCTCGACGGCGATCGTCTTCTGGGCCACGCCCCCCACGTCACCCACATCGCCCGCCGGATCGATGGTCCCGGTGGCCGCCACGATGCGCTTCCCGGTCAGGTCCCCCCCGGAGAGCTTGTCGATGATGCCCAACGTCATGGAGAGCCCGGCCGATGGTCCGCCGATGTCGGCCGTGTGCACCGTGACCTTGACGGGGAAGGTCCAGGCCTGCTGGGTCTGCGACGAAAGCCCCAGATAGGCGGTGGGTGCGGTGGGCTTGGCGCTGCAGCCGGTCTCGACCAATCCCCGTGGCGGCTTGGTCGGGGTCACCTGCTTGGACACGATCGGGCCCGGCGCGACCGTGCCGGACGGGCTGATGGTCGACTGCTCGACGCTGAGCGTGACCGGGGTACCGGGCACCACGCCGTGCAACGAATTGACCAGCGCGCATTGGCTCAGGGTGGCCTTCCCGTCGACCGCGGTGATGACCTGCCCCACCCGGAGCGAGGCGGCAGCCGGGGATCCGGTGACGGTGCCGTAGACCAGTGTCCCGGCGTCGTGCGCGCTGACCGAGTAGCCCAGATGGGTCAGGGCCGCCGCCGTGGCGTACGACTGCGCCTGGTTCATGTCGAGGTAGCCCTGGTCGGTGAACTGGTCCGCCGGTGTCAATGGATCGAGGACGGCGCCGCTCGGGACCACCTGGCTGTCCGACGAGAGGAAGCGCTGCACCAGGTAGGACTGCGCCGTCAGCGGCGTCACGTAGACGTCGGTCAGGAGGATGCTGCCGGTCAGCGGACGATTGAGGCTGGCCGGGACCGTGATCAACGGCGCCACCGCAGTGGCGCTCCCGGGGGTGATGGCGTAGTAGTTGACGTTCCAGAACCCGAGCCCGAACCAGACCGCCACCAGGACGGCCCCGACCACGGCCAGCACCACGGGCCATCGCTTGGGCCGACGGGCGGGCGCGCCGCGGCCGGCGTCGGGGGGGATGGTGCCGGCCTCCCCGGTCGTGGTGGTGTCAGCGTCGGCCATACTCAATTCGATGACCGAGGATCCTGCCACGGAACCCGACCGCGAACGCCGCGCCGCGGCGCGGCGGCGCCGTCTGGTCATCGTGGCCGGGCACGCCGGCCGGGTCGACCGGGCCCGCCTGGGTCTGGCCGACCACAGCCCCGAGGTGCAGGCGGCGGCGGTCGTCGCCCTGGCCCGAGCCGGAGCGCTCACCGTGGCCGACGTCACCTGGGCGTTGGGCACCGGCTCGACCCAACTGCGTCGGGCCGCCGTCGAGAGCGCACTCGAGGTGCGCGGACCGGGCTCGCGCTCCACCCTCCCCGCCCTGATGGTCGAGGCCCTGGGCGACCCCGACCCCTTGGTGGTGGTGGGTGCCGCCTGGTTCCTGGCCGAACGCCGGGTGCCGTCCGCCGTGGCCCCCCTGGCCGCCGTGGCCGGTGTTCACGGCGATGCCCGGTGCCGCGAAGCCGCCGTGGCGGCGTTGGGCGCCATCGGCGATCCGACAGGACTGCCGGCGGTCCTCGGTGCGCTCGACGACAAGCCGACTATCCGACGCCGGGCCACCGTGGCCTTGGCCGCCTTCGACGATCCCCGGGTCGACGTGGCCCTGCGCGCCGCGGCGGCCGACCGGGACTGGCAGGTCCGTCAGGCGGCCGAGGAGCTGCTGGCCGACGACGGCTGAAGCATTCGCTCACCTATGGGTGAACACGACATCTGGGCGCAGAGATCCGTCTCTGGAGTCGGCACCGCAACCGTCGAGGCCTACCAGGTGGAGCCGCCCAGAGGGCTGCATGCGCCCTTCGACAGGTCCCATCGCGCCGCGTCGAACAACGACCGCCACGTGTTTCCTCGGGGCAGACCACGGCAGGACGACACGGTCGCTCACCCCGAGGTGCGAGCAAGCGAGAGCACGGCAGAGGGAAGCCCGCTCCCAAGCGTTGCGGTTACCGTCATGCTGTCACCGCGACAGGTCCACGTGCCGGTGCTCACCGCACCGATGTTGGTGCCCTGCCGCTGTCCGTCGGCGAAGGTCTGCTCGGACACGATCGTCGCCGTCCACCGGCCGGACGTGGCTGCCGCATCAGCCGGCACCTTGACTGTTTCCACCCCGCCGCCCGTCACCGTAAAGGCGCCCTGGTCGGTCTGGACCGGAGCCGAGCCCGTGTAGTCGATATCCAGGGTTCCTTGCGGGCTGATGACCCACGTGGTGCCGGCTCCACCCGATTCTCCGTGCGTGTTGGGGCTGAGTGACTGGTTGACGATCTTCCAGCTGCCGACCATGCAGGCACGATCACACATCGCCGGGCCACCGGTGACCGAGTAGCTCGCTCCCGTCGCGTCACCGGTCTCGGTCAGCCAGGCCGTGCCCGGGTCGAGTCTCGGCATCGCCATCATTTCGACGCACTTGTTGCATTGGCTGGCGCAGTATTGGGTGCTGCCCATGAGGCTGTCGATGTTCTTCCCGTCCGCCTCATGGAGTCGGCTGAAGGGCGAGGTGGCGGTGATCGTGACCACGTCGGCGGCCGACGTGAACTTGATCAGCCCATTGGTGTAGGGCTTCACGCTCGCGGCGATCGAGGTCCCATTTCTCACGATGCTCGTGTTGGGGTTGTACCTTTCGTCGGGGATACCCGGCCCGGTGGCGTCCCACCCGTCTCCGAAATTCGGCTGACGAGCAAGCGACGAGGCCCAGTCCTCTTGCAGCTTGCCGTTGGCGGCCAATGCGTAGGCCGCGCTGTTACTCGCTGACTTGAGCATGGGATCCAGCAGATGCCAGGTATCCTCGCCGCTGCTCGTCATCAGGGCGTAGAAGCCGATGGCGCTGTAGGCGCGACTGAAGAGCGGCAGCGCCGGAGCGGTGAGGTACGCGTCCTAAAAGCCGTCCGTACTCGGTTCAAGCGTTTCCCCGACCCACTCCGCGGCACCTTCGACGAGCCAGTTCGGGGCGTTCCCGAATGCCACGAGTGACGGATAATCCATGGCCTCGAAGCAATGGAACACCTCATGAGCGAGCGTCTCGTTGAAGTCGGCGGTGTTCTTCTGGTTGTAGTTGGCCGGGTTGATGTGGATCACGCAACGCGTGGCGATACCGCTACCGCCTTGCCCGTTGCCGTTCTCCGCATCCGCAAAGGCCAGCACGTTCTTTCCACCGACCTTGACGTCCGTCGCATTGACCACGACGCTGAGGGAGAGGAGCAGCGGGTGACCGATTCGAGCCGCTATCTCGCTGCTGTAGTGCTCCGCCTGAGCCAGATACGGCCCGGGAGGTGGCGCAGAAGACGACGCACCAGCAACGCTTCCCACGAGACACAAGCCGAGTGCCGTCGTTGCCGCCAGAACAGCCAGGGTGCCGCGAGGGATGTCAGATAATCGAGCGGATGGTCCACCTCCGCTACGCATGGTCGGCCCCTCCTTCAGCCTGGGTGACCCTCTCGACGGTTCGGCCCAGACCCTCCCAATCTTGGCAGCTTGGGCACGTGACCTTTGAGGGATCGACGGGTGAACATGCTGTCCTTCCAGCCGGCACACACCCTCTCGGGGATGCTCAGGACTCGCGGCGTGCCGATCGCCTCTTGCGCACCACGATGACCTGGCTGGCGATCGTTCCGACGAGCAGGAGGGCGGCCAGGACGGCGCTGAGGGTGTCGTGGGTCACCCAACCTGACTGGTAGTCGGTGCGTACGTCGCGCAGGGGATACACATCTCGGGCATTTTGGGGATCGGCCACAACCCTCACTTCGGCGCCCGATCGCCATTGGGCGGGGACGCCCAAGAGATCCTCGGACACGCTGGCGCCGTGCAACTCGAACGTGGCGGGACACGTGATACCGCCGCTGAACGTCAGATTTGAACCGACCGTGCTCGAGCAATATTCGATGCGCGCCTCCGTCGTGACCCCTCGCTCTCGGAGCGCTGCGTACTGCTCTTGGCGCCTGAAAGTCGGAGCCAGGAGGGCGACAATGAGCGCGATCAACGCGACGCTCAGCACGGACGCAATGATCCACCGGCGGCCGTGCCGCTCCCTTCGATCTGGATCCGTCTCGCCCGGTGATCACACGGATGGAACCATGAGGTCAGTGAGGCGTCAGTCGTCGTCGGCGAAGAGGCGCTTGAGACGGTCGAAGGATTCGAGGCACTGCCCCGCTCCCTGCACCACGCATTCGAGCGGCGTGTCGACCAGGTGGACCGGCACCGCCGTGGCGTCGGCCAGTCGTTGTGTCATGCCGCGCAACAGCGCGCCGCCGCCGGTGAGATGGATGCCCTGGAAGATGATGTCCTGGGCCAATTCCGGAGGGGCGTCACCCAGGCAGTTGACCGCCGCCGCGATCACCTGGGACACGTTCTCGGCCAGGGCGGACCGGATGGCATCGGGCGTCAGCAGCACCGACTTGGGTCGGCCCGTCGCCACCTCGCGACCCCTGATCTCGGCCTCCTGCTCGCCCGGATACTCATGGGCCGACCCGATGGCGTGCTTGAGCGCTTCGGCCGTGCGCTCCCCGATGGCCACCCCGTGCTCGTGGCGCACGAACGCCTGGATGGAGGCGTCGAAGTCGAAGCCGCCGCAACGGATGGCCCGCACCGCCACCACCCCACCCAGCGAGATCACCGCCGTCTCCGACGTTCCGCCGCCGATGTCGACCACCATGGATCCCACCGGCTCGTGGATGGCCAGGCCGGCGCCGATGGCGGCCGCCATCGGCTGCTCGATGAGGAAGCTCGATGAGGCCCCGGCCCGGCGGGTCGCCTCCTTGACCGCTCGACGCTCGACCGCCGTGATGGCCGAAGGCACGCAGATGAGCACCTTGGGTCGGTTCAACCGGCTGATCCCGACCCGGTGCAGCAGCACGCTGAGCATCCGTTCGGTCACTTCGAAGTCCGTGATGGCGCCGCCGCGCAGCGGACGCTCGGCCACGATGTAGCCGGGGGTCCGACCGATCATCTGCCAGGCATCGGTCCCGATGGCCAGGACCTCGCGCGTGCGCGAGTCGAGTGCGACCACCGTCGGTTCGTTGAGCACGAGACCCTTCCCCTTGGCGTACACCAGGGTGTTGGCCGTGCCGAGATCAATGGCCAGGTCGCGCGACATCGGGGCACATGGTACGGCCGATGGGGGGAGCGACCGTATTTCGGCCCGATCCGCATCTAGCCTCGGTACGTGACCCCCGCCCCCGACGAGCCCCCGACCGGGGGACCAGACGAGGAGGATGCGGACTGGCACGGGTGGATCGACCCCGACGACCGTCTGTGGCGTCACCCCAGTGAGGTGGCCGGTGCCTCGGCCTCCTCGCCCGCCGCGGCCGCCGCCGTGGGCCCGCCGGGGCCCAGAGATCACCGCCGTACCCGCATCATGATGCTCGTGGGCGCCGTAGCCGCCGCGTCGGCCGCCGTCTCGGTCGGCATTCTGCTCGCCCAGGATGCGCCGCCCTCTGCGCCCACCGCCACCACGGATGCGGCGTCCGACGCCCCGCTGACCACCCTGGCGGGAAGCACCACCCTGATCCCCCGGGTGGCCAACGCCGCCGGTAACGCCATGGTGGAGCTGCGGGCGGTGACCAGCCACGGGACGGTCACCCAGGTGGGCGTGGCCGTGGCCGAGGGGGGCCAGGTCGCCACCACGGCGGCGGACCTCTCGGGTCTGCGCCACATCGACATGGTGGGACCCGGCGGGCGTCTCCTGCCCGCATCCGTCGTGGCCGTCGACCACAGCTCGGACATCGCGCTGGTCGAGGTGCCCGACGATCTCCCGGTGCCGCCGTTCTCCGATGACGTGTCGCTGCACAGTGGTGGCGCCGACATGATCCTGACCACCGCCACGGCCGGCGACGGCACGGTGACGCTGCGCTGCACGCCCGGATCGGTGACCGGCGTCGACGGGGCCATCGCCGGTGGGCCGGCCAGTGGGATGCCGGGCATCACCGCCACCGCTCCGGGTGTCCCGGTGGGCGCCGGCGATCTCCTCCTCAACACCTCGGGCGCGGTGCTCGGCATCTACGACAGCGGTTCCACCCCGAGCGCGGGGGCACCGACCTTCCTTCCGACCCAGCTGGTGCTGGGCGTGGCCGACGACCTGCGCTCCAGGGGCCGGGTCAACCAGGGTTGGCTCGGCATCACCGGGAGCGATTCGGTGGGCCAGGCGGGCGTCGACGTGGCCCAGGTGACGCCGGGGAGCCCCGCCGCCGGGCGCCTGCATGCCGGAGACGTGATCGCCGGTCTGAACTCGGTCCCGGTCCGGACCATGGCCGATCTGCGGGGTCGCCTCTACGTCCTGCCCCCTTCGACCCCGGTGACCCTGTCGGTCCGGACCGGCAGCACCAGCGCGGACGTCGGTGTCACGCTCAGCGCGTCCCCGTAGCATGAGGGGGTGAGCATGTTCGGTGCCGGTGACCCCAACAACCCGATGGGTCGCCTCCTGGGTGACCTGATGAAGGTCCTCAGCCCCGGTCCGGGGAGCGGGGGCGACGGCGACACCTGGTTCGAAGCCGCCCGCACGCTGGCCCACGGGGTGGCGACAGACGGCGGGCCCGAGGAGAACGCCGACCCGCTCGTCCGCATGGCCTTCGAGGAACTGGGCCGGGTGGCCGAGCTGCACGTGACCAACGCCACCGGCATCTCGCTGTCGAGCGGCGGCTCGCAGCTCTCGTTCGACACCGTCGGTCCGGGACAGTGGTCCTTCCTGGCCCTGGAGGCCTACCGGCCCACGCTCCAGCTCATGGTCGAGGCGCAACAGCAGGCCGCGGCCGCCGCGCCGAGCCCGTCCACCGACCTGTCCGACCTCGATGACCCCACCGGCGGCCTTGGCGGTTTCTTGAGCCAGTTCGCCCTCACGCTCGGGCCCGTGCTGCTCGGCATGCAGTTCGGCTCGGCGGCCGGCCACTTGGCCCGACGCGCGTTCGGGCAGTACGCCCTCCCGCTGCCGTGGCCCGAATCGAACACGCTGGTCCTGGTCCCGGCCAACGTGGCCCAGTTCGCCGAGGATTGGAGCCTGCCCCTCCAGGAAGTCCAGCTCTGGGTCTGCGTCCGCGAGCTCACCATGCACGCCGTGGTCACCCGCCCCGGGGTGCGGGCTGCGCTCCTGCGGTTGCTGGGGGACGCGGCGGCCCACGCCGCCGCTTCGCAGCGGTCGTTCGTCGACCAGCTCGGCGACGGGCTGGGCGATCCGAACATGCTCGAGAACGTGCTCCAGGACCCCGAGTCGCTCCTGGCCGACCTGGTCAGCCCCGAACAGCGCAACATCTCCAACGCGCTGACCGCATTGACCACAGCTATCGGCGCCTACGTCGACCACGTGACGACCGGGATCGCCGCCTCGCTCACCTCCTCGTCGGCCGCCCTGAACGAGGCCTGGTACCGCTACCGGGTCGAGGACGCCAAGGGCGAGCAGGCCTTCACCGGGCTCTTCGGGCTCGACGTGGGCCAGGCCGAAGTCGATCGAGGTGCCGCCTTCATCAGCGGGGTGGTGGAGCGGGCCGGCGAGGACGCGCTGGCCCGTCTGTGGGCCGACGAACTGGACCTCCCGACCCCGGCTGAGGTCGATGCGCCCGGGCTCTGGCTGGCTCGCATCGGCCTGCTGGACTGAGCCTGGCCGGT
>Ga0208219_1000562_pt1 | contig 13346 bp, 8 predicted proteins | sample NGESurshal072012_7_FD_184469 | JGI IMG/M metagenome (GOLD analysis project Ga0208219, IMG submission 184469) | Arctic peat soil microbial communities from Barrow, Alaska - NGEE Surface sample 53-2 shallow-072012 (SPAdes) | ecosystem: Environmental > Terrestrial > Soil > Wetlands > Peat ...
AAACCCGGTTTCCATTGGCTCCGCGGCGCTCTATGCTGGCCGCAATGGAATCGCCCGCCCGCCATGTTACCCTGGTGCCGCCGCCGGACCGCCGTCAGTCGGAGACCGCGCTGGCGATCGCGCGCGGCACCGCGCGGTTGTTGCGGTCATTGGGATTTTCCTGCATCAGCGAATTGCCGCTGCCGTCGGGACGCCGCGCCGATCTGGTCGCGCTGAACGGGCGCGGCGAGATCTGGATCGTCGAGATCAAATCGTCGATCGAAGATTTGCGCGCCGATCAGAAGTGGCAGGAATATCGGACGCATTGCGACCGGCTGTTCTTCGCGTTTACGCAGGACCTGCCGTGCGAGATTTTCCCCGGCGGAACCGGCCTGATCGTCGCCGACGCCTATGGCGCGCATCTGCAATGCGAGGCGCCGGAGCACCGGCTGCCGGCGCCGACCCGCAAGCTGATGACCGTGCGATTCGCCATGGCAGCGGCGCAACGGATCAACCGTCTGGTCGACCCGCAGGGCCATGCGGAGTTCTAATAGAGCATTTACCGGCACCGCGGCTTCATCCTTCGAGACGCATCGCTTCGCGATCCTCCTCTGGATGAGGTCTTGAACCTTCATGGTGAGGAGCGCGTCCTCGCGCGTCTCGAACCGTGAGGCCTCGGGAGAAGCAACAATGATTCGAGTGAACCGGAAGACGCCTTACCGCGGCGCGCGCTTGGCCAGGATACGCTGCAGGGTGCGGCGATGCATGTTGAGCCGCCGTGCAGTTTCGGAGACGTTGCGGTTGCACATTTCGTAGATGCGCTGGATGTGCTCCCAGCGCACCCGGTCGGCCGACATCGGATTGTGCGGCAGTTCGGATTTTTCGGTGCCGCTCGCGAGCAGCGCCGCAACGACATCGTCGGCGTCGGCGGGTTTTGAGAGGTAATCCACCGCGCCCAGCTTTACCGCCGTCACCGCGGTGGCGATGTTGCCGTACCCGGTCAATACGATCGCACGCGCATCGGGCCGCTTGCGCTTCAGCGCGGAGACGACGTCGAGGCCGTTGCCGTCGCCGAGTCGCAGATCCACCACCGCGAAGGCCGGCGCGGCGCGGCCGATCTGGGCGAGGCCGTCCGAAACAGTGTCGCAGGAGGTCACGGCAAAGCCGCGGATTTCCATGGCCCGCGACAGCCGCTCCAGGAACGGCTTGTCGTCCTCGACGATCAAGAGCGAGCGGTCGGCTTGATCATTCAGTTCGGCGATGGCGGTCACGGTTGGGCTTCCTCTATGGCGGACATGTTTCATATGGCGCGGCAAGGCGGCGCTGCCAAGGCCGCACAAGGCCGAACGGGCAACAATCGGCCGCCTTTCTAACCAGCGGATTGAGCTGCAATTTCGCTCGCTTCGAAGCGCTTTCGCGGCCACACGATCTGAACCACGGCGCCGTGGTCGGGAAAGATCCGGTTGGTGAAGGAGACCCTGGCGCCGGTCCGTTCCAGCAGGGTGCGGGCGATAAATACCCCAAGTCCGAGGCCGCGATGGTCGCCTTGAGCGTCGTCGGCGCTGCGCCGCCGCGACAGATAGGGTTCGCCAATGCGCTTGAGGATGTCGGGTGCGATCCCCGGTCCGTCGTCGGAGATGGCGATCTCGACGGTTTCCGTATTCCACCACGCGTTCACCTCGACGGCCTGGCGGGCGAAATCGACGGCATTTTCGAGGATGTTGCCGACGCCGTAGAGGATCGCCGGGTTGCGGGTGCCCACCGGCTCCGGCGTTGCCGACACCGCGATCCGCACCTTGATCGCAACGCCGAAATCGCGATGCGGCGCCACCGCCTCCTCGATCAGCGTCGACAGCGGCATGCGGTCGAACGGCGCGCCGGTGGCCGACAGCTGGGTGATCTTGCCGAGGATGTCGCGGCAACGCTGCGCCTGTTCGCGCAGGGTCTTGAGGTCGCCGGCAAGCGGGCCGTTGTCGTGGACGGTCCGCTCCAGTTCGCGCGAAATCAGGAAGATCGTCGCGAGCGGGGTTCCGAGCTCATGTGCGGCCGCGGCGGCGAGGCCGTCAAGCTGGGTCAGATGCTGCTCGCGCGTCAGCACCAGCTCAGTGGCCGCCAGCGCGTCGGAGAGCTTGCGCGCTTCCTCGGCGACCTGGAAGGCATAGAGGCTGGTGACGCCGATCGCGACCGCGATCGAGAGCCAGACGCCGTACAGATAGATCGGCGGCAGCACCAGCGGATCGTCGCTGTCCCATGGCAGCGGCAAATGGAAGTAGACCAGCACCGAGGCGCAGGCGACCGCGAGGACCCCGAGCGTGATGGTGAGCCGGATCGGCAGCGCCGTTGCCGAAATCAGCACCGGGGCGAGAAACAGGAACGAGAACGGATTCTCCAGCCCGCCGGTGAAAAACAGCAATCCCGCCAGCTCGACGATGTTCAACGCGAGCAGCGCGGCGGCATAGACCGGCTCCAGCAATTGCATCGGGTTGAAGGCGACCTGCAGCACGAGGTTGAGCAGGGCAGACAGGCCGATGATGGTCACGCAAGGGGCGACCTCGACGTCGAATTCGAGCCCCTGCGCGACGATGAAAATCGCGGCGAGTTGGCCGAGCACCGCGAGCCAGCGCAGCCGCAATATGGTATCCAGACGGACATAGCGGCGCGGATGGCGAAAATCGGAGGCGGCAACGTCGGACATGCCGGCAGTCTAACGGCGCAAGGTCCCGACCACAAATTGGACCGATCCGGCCTGGCGAGCGATCTCGATGCCCTGTCATCTCGATGCCCTGTCAATGTCTTGCGCTCGCCGCCGCGATGGCCCAATGAACGGCCGCATGAGCAACCAGGCCGCAGCCGCCGAACCGCCCGCGACCGATCCGGCAGGATCCGTGGCGATCGAGGTTGCCCGTCTCGTCAAGCTCTACAAGACCACCCGCGCCGTCGACGATGTCTCGTTTCGCATCGCGCGCGGCAGCATCACCGGGCTGCTCGGCGGCAATGGCGCCGGCAAGACCACGACGATTGCGATGATCATGGGTCTGGTGCTGCCGACCTCCGGACGGATCCAGGTGCTCGGCTGCACGATGCCCGATCAAAGCGCCGACGTGCTCGGCCGGATGAATTTCGAAAGCCCCTATGTCGATCTGCCGATGCGGCTCACGGTGCGGCAGAATCTGACGATCTTCGGCCGCCTCTATGCGGTGGCGGATTTGCGCGAGCGCATCGCGCAACTCGCTGCCGACCTCGATCTCGGCGATTTCCTCGACCGTCCCAATGGCAAGCTCTCCGCCGGGCAGAAGACCCGGGTGGCGCTGGCAAAAGCGCTGATCAACCAGCCCGAGCTGCTGCTGCTCGACGAGCCGACGGCGTCGCTCGATCCCGATACCGCCGATTGGGTCAGGCAGCACCTGCAGACCTACCGCCACAACAATGACGCCACCATCCTGCTCGCCTCGCACAACATGCTGGAGGTGGAGCGGCTGTGCGACCGCGTCATCATCATGAAGCGCGGCCGCATCGAGGACGATGACAGTCCCGACAACATCATGGTCCGCTACAACCGCGCCACGCTTGAAGAGGTGTTTCTCGACGTCGCACGGGGCCGCGCCCGGGAGGGGGCGCGATGAGCCAGCTCGTCCTGCATCGGGGCATTGCCCCGCATCGCATCGCTGCGATGATCCTGCGTTACTGGTACCTCTTGATGTCGTCGTGGCCCCGGCTCCTGGAACTGCTGTATTGGCCGGCGCTGCAGATCATCACCTGGGGCTTCCTGCAGAGCTACATCGCGCAGAATGCCGGGTTTTTCGCTCGCGCCGGTGGCACGCTGATCGGGGCGGTGATCCTGTGGGACATCCTGTTCCGCGGGCAGCTCGGCTTCTCGATCTCGTTTCTCGAGGAGATGTGGGCGCGCAACCTCGGCAACCTGATGATGAGTCCGTTGAAGCCGATCGAGTTTCTGATCGCGCTGATGGCGATGAGCCTGATCCGGCTCGCCATCGGCGTCATTCCGATGACGCTGCTGGCGATGATTTTCTTCGGCTTCAATCTGTACGGCATCGGGCTGCCGCTGATCATCTTCTTCTGCAACCTGATTTTCACCAGCTGGTCGGTCGGCGTTTTCGTCTCGGGGCTCGTGCTGCGCAATGGGCTCGGCGCCGAGAGCATCGTCTGGACCCTGATGTTTGGCCTGATGCCGCTCGCCTGCATCTATTATCCGGTGACGGTGCTGCCGCATTGGCTGCAATATGTTGCCTGGACCTTGCCGCCGACCTATGTATTCGAGGGGATGCGGTCATTACTGATCGACCATGTGTTCCGGGCCGACCTGATGATCGACGCACTGGCAATCAATGCCGTGCTGTTTCTGGCCTCGTTTGCGGCATTTCTGGCACTGCTGCGCAGTGCCCGCCGGCATGGATCGCTGATCCAGGGCGGCGAATAGGCGACTTATCCCACGGTTTCTGCAGATATTGGGCAGCCTGGCTGGGTAGATATAGGCGCCGGCGCATTGACGCATTATTACGTATTCGGCACTATATTGCGGTGCAAAACAGGACTCGAGGATTAAATGCCGATTGGTGAATTTGGCGGGGCACCGCCGCTGGTGGCCGAAGGCAGTCCGGCACTCACGACGCCGATGTACTGGATGTACGAAATGGCACAGGCCTCGCTCAATCCGGCGCGGGCGATGACCGATGCGACCAAGATCCTGTTCCAGAACCCGCTCAATCCCTGGTCGCACACCGAGTTCGGCAAATCCATCGCCGCCGGCTGCGAGTTGTTCGAGCGCACTACCCGCCGTTACGGCAAACCCGAATGGGGCCTTCACGATACCGAAGTCAATGGCGTGCGCACCCCGATCGAAATTCGCTCGGTGTGGGAAAGGCCGTTCTGCCGTCTGCTTTATTTCGATCGCAAGCTGACCCGGCCGCTGCGGATACCGCAGCCGCGGGTGCTGATCGTGGCGCCGATGTCCGGTCACTACGCAACCCTGTTGCGCGGCACGGTCGAGGCGTTCCTGCCCAACCACGAGGTCTACATCACCGATTGGTCCGATGCCCGGATGGTACCGGTCACGGAAGGCCGCTTCGACCTCGAGGACTATGTCGACTACATCATCGAGATGCTGCATGTGCTCGGCGGCAATATGCACATCATCGCGGTATGCCAGCCTTCGGTGCCGGTGGTGGCGGCGGTCTCGATCATGGAAGCCGAGCGCGATCCCTATGTTCCGCTGTCGATGACGTTGATGGGCGGGCCGATCGATACCCGCCGCAATCCGACCGCCGTCAACAATCTCGCAGCCGAACGCGGCATTGAATGGTTCCGCAGCAATGTCATCACCAAGGTACCGTTTCCGCATCCCGGCGTGATGCGCGACGTCTATCCGGGCTTCCTGCAGCTCAACGGCTTTATCAGCATGAATCTCGACCGCCACATGGACGCCCACAAGAACCTGTTCAGCAATCTCGTGAAGGGCGATGGCGACCTGGTCGACAAGCACCGCGATTTCTACGACGAATATCTCGCCGTGATGGACCTTACCGCCGAATACTATCTGCAGACCGTCGATCTCGTCTTCGTCAAGCACGCTTTGCCGAAGGGCGAAATGACCCATCGCGGCAAGCCGGTCGACCCCTCCAGAATCACGCGTGTTGCGCTGATGACGGTGGAAGGCGAGAAGGACGATATTTCGGGTCTCGGGCAGACCGAAGCGACCCACGCACTGTGCAGCTCGATTCCCAGGGATCGCCGGGTGCACTATGTGCAGAAGGGCGTCGGGCATTACGGCGTCTTCAATGGTTCGCGCTTCAAATCGGAAATCGTGCCGCGCATTTCCGATTTCATGGTGTCGTCGGCCAGCGCCAAGCCCTCGCTGGCCGCAGCGGCGGAGTAATCAGCGATTCAACAGCATGTCAGCGCCAAACATGCTGGCACAGGTCCGATTCGATCCGCCCGGTAAGCCGCTGAATTCGCCTGTAAAAGGCGGCCGGGACGCAGTCCAAAAGAGTGAGTGAAAGCTCACTTCTTCGACGATGGTCCGGAAGCCGATTTCAGCTCGAAATTATTGTTCCAACCCCTTCCTGTAGAGGGGATCCGGCCGGCCAGCCACTGTATATTGGGCAAATGATTTGTTTTTGCGCCGACCGATTTCACTGGCGGCAGATATGGCAGAATCCGGGCGAACTTCTTCTCCCCGGACTGACAGACATGGCCACTCGCGCCCTCCTTTATCGGCGGCCTCACGAACCTTCGACTCTTCTGGTCAGGCACGGTTCGCAAATCTATTCGATTCGGCTGCGCCGGCACCGGCGCGCCCGGCGCTACACCTTGCGCATTCATCCGAGCGACCGCGAGGCGATCCTGACCATGCCGCCGCGCGGCACCCTGGCCGATGCGAGGGATTTTGCGCAGCGTCACGGCGGCTGGATTGCGGCGCGCCTTGGCCGGTTGCCGAAGGCCGCGCCGTTTCAACCGGGCACCGTGGTGCCCCTGCGCGGCGTCCCGCACCGGATCGTGCATCGCGCCGGCATACGCGGCACGGCATGGACCGAGATTCGGGACAGCGGCGAGCGGATCATCTGCGTGACCGGCGGCGTCGACCACCTCGAGCGGCGGGTTCACGACTATCTCAAGCGTGAAGCGCGCAAGGATTTGCAGAAGGCGGCGCAGGCCTATGCGGCGGAACTCGGCGTCAGGGTGAGGCGGCTGTCGATCCGCGATCAGTCGAGCCGCTGGGGTTCATGCACCTCGGCAGGATCGCTGTCGTTCTCCTGGCGGCTGATCCTCGCGCCGCCTTATGTGCTGGACTATCTCGCCGCCCACGAGGTCGCCCATCTCGTCGAAATGAATCATTCGGCGCGATTCTGGCGGATCGTCGGCAGGGCCTGCGGCCATGTCGAGCGCGCCAAGACCTGGCTCGATACCCACGGCAACGACCTGCATCGCTACGGCATTCAGGATTAGAACATTTTCCGGCTGGGTCGAATCCTGACCGCGCTTCCAGGGGGCCTCATGGTTCGAGACGCCGCGCTAATGCGCGGCTCCTCACCATGAGGGTCAAAGACCTCATTCTGAGGAGCGCGCTTGCGCGCGTCTCGAAGGATGAAGCCGCGATGCTGGAAAATGGTCCGGTTTCTTGCCTTGACGCGTTTGCTTCACGCGAACCGGTACTCGCCTCGCTCGAAAACGCGATCTATCTTCCGAACAGCCGTTCCATCAGCCAGCCATCGAGCCCGGCCGCGGCTTCGGGTCGGACCGCGCCGCGCGTTGCGGCGGCCCGGCCCGCGGCCGGCGCCGGTGCGAGCGACGCTGGAGTGGGCGAGGCAGAGGCGACGCCGGCCTGCGGCGTGACCTGCGCGACATTCGAGAACAAGCCGCTGGCCTGCGAGCCCGGCAGCGCCGCGGCCGGCACGCCCTGATGGGCGGCGCGCATGAAGCGGGTCCAGACCTCGACCGGCAAGCCGCCGCCGGTCGCCTTCCTGGTCGGCGAATTGTCGTCATTGCCGAGCCAGACGCCGGTGACGAGATCGGCGGTGTATCCGATGAACCAGGCGTCGCGGAAATCCTGGCTGGTGCCGGTCTTGCCGGCGGCCATCCAGCCCGGGATCTCGGCCTTGCGCGCGGTGCCGCTGAGCAGCGTCTCTTCCATCATGGTGTTCATCATCGCGACATGGCGCGGCTCGATCACCTGGCCCAACCGATCGGGCGGACGCGTGTACAGCACCTTGCCATCGGTGGTGCGGATCCTGGTCACGACATGCGGGGTGACGCCCAGGCCGCCATTGGCGAAGGGCGCATAGGCGCCGACCAGTTCGGTCAACGACACCTCCGAGGTGCCGAGCGCGATCGTGGCATTGGCCTCGAGTTTCGACGCAATGCCGAGCCGGTGTGCGGTGCGCACCACGTTCTTGGGGCCGACTTCCAGGCCGAGCCGCACCGCGACGGTATTGAGCGACATCGCCAGCGCCTGCGTCAGCGTCACCGCGCCGAAATATTCGTGGCTGTAATTCTCGGGCTTCCAGCCCTTGACGTCGAGCGGCGCATCCTGCCGGATTGTCTCCGGCGTCAGGCCGGCTTCGATCGCGGTCAGATAGACGAACGGCTTGAACGCCGATCCCGGCTGGCGCTTGGCCGTCACCGCGCGGTTGTACTGGCTCTCGGCATAGTTGCGGCCGCCGACCATGGCGCGCACGGCGCCGTCGGGGCTCATGGCCACCAGCGCGCCCTGGCTGACATTGAATTTCACGCTCTTGGCCGCCAGTTCGTCGATCACCGAGGCCTCGGCGATGCGCTGCAGCTTTGGATCGATCGAGGTTTCGACCACGATGTTCTGGTCGACCTGACCGATCAGGTCGTCGAGCACTTCGCCGATCCAGTCGGCGACATAATTCACGGTGTCGGCGCCGGCCGGCTTCACGTTGAACGAGGGATGTCCCATCGAGGCCTGGGCCTGCGCTTCCGTGATGAACCTGGCGTCGGCCATCGCGGCGAGCACGGTCTGGGCGCGCTTCTCGGCGCCCTCGGGATTGCGGTTCGGCGCCAGCCGCGACGGCGATTTGACCAGACCCGCCAGCATGGCGGCCTCGGCCAGTGTCACGTTCCTGGCGGATTTGCCGAAATAACGCTGCGCTGCCGCCTCGACGCCATAGGCTCCGGAGCCGAAATAGACCCGGTTGAGATAGAGTTCGAGGATCTCGGCCTTGGAATGCTTGCGCTCCAGCCAGATCGCCAGCTCGGCCTCCTGCAGCTTGCGTTGCAGCGTGCGTTCCTGGGTCAGAAACAGGTTCTTGGCGAGTTGCTGCGTCAGCGTCGAGCCGCCTTGTGCGACGCCGCGGTGCAGGATGTTGGCCACCGCCGCGCGCAGGATGCCGAACGGATCGATTCCGTGATGCGAATAGAACCGGCGGTCCTCGATGGCGATGAAGGCTTTCGGCAGATAGGGCGGCAGATCCTTCAGTGCGACGTTGGTGCCGGCCATTTCGCCGCGCGTCGCCAGCAGGCTGCCGTCGAGTCCCACGATCTCGATGGTCGGCGGCCGTTTTGGAATTTCCAGCGACTGGATCGGCGGCAGGTGCGCGCCGGCCCAGACCACGGCGCCGACGATCGCGATCGCCGCCCACAGGCCAAGCACCGCGCCCCAGTAGAACAGCCGGGAGATGCCGCGGCGCCCGCGCGCTTTGGCGCGGCGACGGCTGCCGGCTTTGGTCTTGCGCGGCCTCGACTCGCGCGGCGCGTCATCATCGTCGTGGCTGGCCTTGCGCCGGGAAGAGGATTTCTTCGGTTTGTCATCGGCGGTCGTGACGCGGTCCTGCGGTCCGAGCCGCAATTCCGCAAGCGATGCGCCGAGCCCGAATTGTGGCTCCCGGCGTGCCCCGCCTTTTTTCCGTCCCCACGCCATACGCAACTCTGCTCGCGCCGCCCGATGCGGAAGACTAGCGGCCGGGGTTTAAAGCCGTCTTAAGCGATGGTTAATCGGGATGCCGCAGGCGGCCGCCAAGCGACTGATAAGGCGCGCGTTCAGCTGCGCTTAACCCTACCGCCCGGAATTCCCCGCCACCATCGTCACCAGACAATCGGCGATCCAGGTCCTGCCGCGGTTCCTCCGGACCCGAGACGGTCATTGCAGTCCCAGTGCAGCAATCGGAGAAGGCGAAGCTCTATAGCGTTTTCCGGTTCACTTGAATCATTGTCGCTTCTCCGAGGCCTCATGGTTCGAGACGGGGCGAAGACGCGCTCCTCACCATGAGGGTCTGGCAACGGACACCTCATCCTGAGGAGGCGCGAAGCGCCGTCTCGAAGGATGAATGAAGCCATTGAGTGGAAATCACCCACTTGGCTCGAACACGCGACGGCTCACGCCGCGGGTTGCGCCGCCTCCTCGTCATGGGCGAGCAGGTGGATCAGCGCGCTCTTGATCGCCGCCTGCCGGGTCGGCGCATTGATCTGGGCGCCAAGCAGGTCGGTCACATAGAATACGTCGCGGGCGCGTTCGCCGAAGGTCGCGACATGGGCCGAGGCGATGTTGAGGTTGAGCTTCGAGATCGCGGTGGTCAGTTCATACAGCAGGCCCGGCCGGTCGAGGCCGGAGACCTCGATCACCGTGTAGCGGTCCGACCACTGGTTGTTGATGATCACCTCCGGCTCGACCACGAATGGCCGCACCTTGCCGCGAGCCGCGGCGCGGCGCGCCACGACTTCCGGCAGCCGCAATTTGCCTTCGAGCACCTGCTCGATCATCTCGCCGATCCGGGTCGAGCGCCGTCCCTCGTCCTCGTCGCGGTCGTATTCCCGCGAGATTGCGATGGTGTCGAGCGCGCGTCCGTCGGTGGTGGTGTAGATTTGCGCGTCGACGATGTTGGCGCCGGCGGAAGCGCAGGCGCCGGCGATGATCGACAGCAGCCAGGGATGGTCGGTTGCCAGAATGGTCAGTTCGGTGACGCCGCGGGCTTCGTCGAAGCCGACATTGATCGCGAGCTTGTGGCCGGCCTGTTCGCTGCCCCGCAGGAAGCGGGCGTGGCGGATCTTGCGCGGCAGCTCGACCTTGAGCCAGTACGCCGGGTAGTGCCGCGCGATATAGGCATTGAGTTCCTGCTCCGGCCACTCGGTGAAGGCGGCGCGGAATTCGGCCTGCGCCACCGCGATACGTTGCGCCCGGTTCACTTCCGAGAAACCGCCGGTCAGCACCGGCTCGGTCTCATAGTAAAGCGTGCGCAGGAGCTGTGCCTTCCAGCCGTTCCAGACGCCGGGACCGACGCCCTTGATATCGGCGGTGGTCAGGATCGTCAGCAGCTTCATCTGCTCGACCGATTGCACGACGGCGGCGAAATTCTCGATGGTCTTGCGATCCGACAGGTCGCGCGACTGCGCCACCGTCGACATGGTCAGATGCTGTTCGATCAGCCACGCCACCGTCTCGGTATCGGCGGCGTTGAAACCGAGCCGCGGGCACAGCCGGCGCGCCACCTTGGCGCCGGCGATCGAGTGGTCCTCCGGGCGGCCCTTGGCGATGTCGTGCAGCAGCGTCGTGATGTAGATGACCGGGCGGTGCTCGGGGCGGATCTTGCGCATCAGGTCGCTGGCGACCACGAATTCATCGATGCCGCCGCGTTCGATGTCCTGCAGGAAGCCGACGCAGCGCAACAGATGTTCGTCGACCGTGTAGTGATGGTACATGTTGAACTGCATCATCGACACGATCTTGCCGAAGGCGCGGATGAAATGGCCGAGCACGCCGGTCTCGTTCATGCGCCGCAGCACGATTTCCGCGTCGTTCGACGTCAGGATTTCCATGAACAGCCGGTTGGCTTCCGGATTCTCGCGTAGTTGGGTGTTGATGAGCTTCAGCGAGCGCGTCACCGTACGCATCGCGTCGGGGTGAAACGCGAGGTTGTTCTTCTGCGCGAGGCGGAAAATCCGGATCAGATTGACCGGGTCGTGCTTGAAGACGCCGGGAGCGGCGAGGTTGATGCGGTTGTTGTCGACGATGAAATCGTCGCTGTCGGCGACCCGGCGCCGGCTGGTGTTTGGCCTCAGGCGCGCCATCATCCGGCTCAGCACCGGGGCCGGCTTGGCCTGCTGATCCTCGAGCTTGGCGCACAGGATCGCGGTGAGATCGCCGACGTCCTTGGCGATCAGGAAATAGTGCTTCATGAAGCGTTCGACATCCTGCATGCCGGGATGCGAGGTATATCCAAGCCGGATCGCGATCTCGCGCTGCATGTCGAACGTCAGCCGCTCTTCGGCTCGGCCGCTGAAAAAATGGATGTTGCAGCGGACCGACCACAGGAAATCCGCACAGCGGCGGAAGGTGCGGTATTCCTGCGCGTCGAACACGCCGCATTCGACCAGTTCGTCGGTCTCGCGCACGCGGTAGACATATTTCGCGATCCAGAACAGCGTGTGCAGATCGCGCAATCCGCCCTTGCCGTCCTTGACATTGGGCTCGACCAGATAGCGCGATTGTCCGGCGCGGCGATGCCGTTCCTCGCGCTCGGCGAGCTTGGCGGTGACGAATTCGGAAGCGGTGCCCTGCACGACATCCTTGTCGAACCGCGCCACCAGTTCGTCATAGAGCGGCCGGTCGCCGGTCAGGAACCGGGTCTCGAGGATCGCGGTACGGATCGTCATGTCGCCGCGCGCCTGCCGGATCGATTCGTCGACCGAGCGCGTCGCGTGGCCGACCTTGAGCCCCATGTCCCAAAGACAATAGAGAATGGCTTCCGCCACCTGCTCGCCCCAGGCGGTCTGCTTGTAGGGCAGGATGAACAGCAGATCGATGTCGGATTCCGGCGCCATCAGGCCGCGGCCATAACCGCCGGTGGCGACGACCGCCATGCGCTCGGCGCCGGATCGGATCGGGGAGCGATAGAGATGCCGCGTCGCCGCGGCGAACAGGATGCGGATGATTTCATCCTGGACGAAACACAACCGTTCGGCGCAGCGCCTGCCGTGACGGTCTTTCAGCAGTACCGCCTGCGCGACGGCGCGGGCCGCGGTCATTTCGGCCTTCAGGAGTTGCGCCATCGCGGCGCGGAAAACGTCCTCGCGGCCGGAATGCTGGACCGCGAGCGCATCCACCGCTTCGGTGATGCGTTCGGTATCGAAACGCTCGTCGGCCTCGGGGCGGCTCTCTGTCACGACATCGTCCATGACTTAACCGGATATCGGACCGCCGTGAGGCTGTCACGGGGCATTCTGGGATAGCAGCAGGTCCATGCCGGGTTTCCCGCCGCGCGCGCAAATTTGTGCCTGGAACCGGCCCTTGGGTGGGCGTATTTTCTCATGGAGCTGCCTCCTTAACTCGTTGAAATAAAATAGCGTTTTTTGAAGCCTTGCGTTGCCCGCGGCAGCATTCCTCCACAAGCCGTCCCGCCAACGGAGGCTGTCATCGCTCCTTGTGAGTCAACGTGTCGCGCAAATGCGCGCCCGATGACAGGCTCCGCGACGCCATCCATTCCCTCGTCATTCCGGGCTCGCGCCAAGAAAGAGGCGCGCCCCGGAATGACGGGGTCATTGCGAAGCGATGTGGTGGTGACATCGGCGCCATCTTTCATTACATCCGGCCGATCATCAGTCTGGAGAAAGCCATGGACGCCGCCGAACTCCGCGCCACGCAGGCCCCGATCAAGGATCGTTACAAATCCGATCCCAAATCAGCCATGATCACGCTGAAGGCCAAGGGCTCGATCGAGAACGAGGGTATCGCCTGCAAGGTCGAGACCGGCCGCGCTCTGGCGGTGGCCGGGCTGCATCCTGGGACCGGCGGCTCCGGGCTTGAACTGTGCTCCGGCGACATGCTGCTGGAAGCGCTGGTCGCCTGCGCCGGCGTGACGCTGAAATCGGTGGCGACCGCCATCGACGTGCCGCTC
>Ga0208219_1000563_pt1 | contig 13339 bp, 11 predicted proteins | sample NGESurshal072012_7_FD_184469 | JGI IMG/M metagenome (GOLD analysis project Ga0208219, IMG submission 184469) | Arctic peat soil microbial communities from Barrow, Alaska - NGEE Surface sample 53-2 shallow-072012 (SPAdes) | ecosystem: Environmental > Terrestrial > Soil > Wetlands > Peat ...
ACTCCCACTTCGATCGACGCGACCTCTTGACTGCGCTCGCCAACCAGCTGCGCGAAGGCGCCGACGCGAAGGGGCTGGAGGCGGCGGTGGCCTCGCTCGTCGGCTCTGAGCGATTGATCGAGATCCACCGCGGCGCCGGTCCGCTCGACTCCACCTACTACACGACGCCGCGCATCTGGGAGTTAGAGCGGCGCTTCATGGAGATCGCCCGCAAGGGCAATGACGCCAGCGCGGCCGTGGTCGACGGCGCCACCCTCGCCGCCGTTCTCGATCGCCACCGTTACCTCAGCGACGAGCAGGTGGCGATGGTCACCCGGCTCACCACCGGGGGCGAGCGGGTTGTCGCTGTCGCAGCCCTGCCGGGAACCGGCAAGACGACCGCCCTGGCCGCCGCGCAGGAGGTTTGGGCGGCAGCAGGCATTCGAGGTGTCTGCGTCGCCACCGCTCGCAGTGCCTCGGACGAGCTCGGCCGGGTCACCGGGGTGCCGGCAACGTCGATCACCGCTCTGCTGATCAAGACCGAGGAGGCGGCCGAGCGCGGCCTCGCGCCACTGCCGCAGGGCACTGTCATCGTCGTCGATGAGTCCTCCACGACCTCGACGCCACACGCGACCGCGCTTGCCGAGCTGGCCGAGGGTTGCGACGGCAAGCTGGTCAAAATTGGCGATCCTCACCAGATCGGCGCCGTTGGTCCCGGTGGTCTCTACGGCAACTTCACCAATGAGTTCGAGCCGATCTATCTGACCGAGATCCGGCGCCAGCGCGACCCGGTCGACCGCCGCGTCGTAGAACTCGCCCACGAAGGTCGCGGCTCCGACGCACTCGATCTCCTCCGCATCCGTGACCGTCTCGTGATCGCCGACACCTTGCCGGAGGCGCTCGACGCCCAGGTGCTCGACTGGCATCGGCATTTCGCCACCGGGGAGGACGCGGTGATGATCGCCCGCCGCACCCGCGACGTCGCCGACCTCAACGAGCGCGCCCGCCAGATCCTCGCCGCCGACGGCCGGCTCGGCACCCAGTACATCTTGGTCGGCGGCCAGCCCTTCGCCGTCGGCGACCGGGTCATCACGCGCATCAACACGCCACAGGTCTCCAATCGCGAACGCTGGGAAGTTGTCGCCGTCGACGCCCGCAAGAACCGGCTCGACCTTCGCAACCTCGGTGACCGCGAAAAGGGGGTGACGCTCGACCGCCGCTACCTCGACAAAGCGACGGCCTCCGGCGAGCCGGCGATCCAGTACGCCTACGCTCTCACCACCTACAGCACCGAGTCCAAGACCTTCGACTCCGCCTTCGCCCTGCTCGACTCTGGCATCAGCCGCGAGGACTTCACCGTCGCCATCTCGCGCGCCCGGGGCGCCACCACTGCCTATGGAGTCGCGGCATCGGAGCTGATGGATGCCGATCTCGGCCCCGGCACGCGCGAGGTTGAGGACTCAGCCCACGAGCTGCGGGCAGGATCAGAGCGGGCGGCGGGGGAGTATGCGGCGGTCGAGGTGTCCGCCCGCAAGCAGATCGAGTCGCGCTCGCCGTTCGACCTGGCGCAGCGAGCGGCCGAGTTGCGGCGGAAGATCGAGAGCGAGCCGACTCCATCCGCCACCGCCGATCGCCTCGATCGCCTCGAACAGCGGATCGCCGCCGCCCGCTCGAAGATAAAAGAGGCCCGTCGAGGGCCTGATCGTGCCCCCTCTGCGGAGGCCAAAGAGCGACTCGCGAATTCCCAAATCGAGCGCCTTGAGGGTGAGCGCGACCAGCTGCGCGCCGAAGTTGCAGCAGAGTCTCGGCGACCGAACGGTCTGACCCGGACCGAGCGGACCGAGTTGGCGTTGATCGAGGATCGCTTGCTCGACCTCCGCCGCCGCGACGTAGCGGCCGAGCGACTGCGCCCAAGCAAGATGATCGAGGAGAGCATCGGCCCTCGTCCGCGCGAGCCGTTGAAGGCAGCGCTTTGGAATGAAGGCGTCGACGTCATCTACGCCTATCGCCAGCGACACGGTGTTACCTCGATCGACAAGGGCAGCCCGCTCGGACCGCGTCCGCGCGATGCGGCTCAACGCCGCGACCGCCGCCAGGCTGAGTTGCGGTTGGCCCGGGTGCAGCAGGGTCTCGGCAAGCAGCGCGCCCGCGGTGCCGAGCGCGGAATGCGCATCGCCCGCTAAGCCAAGGGTGACGGTTTCGGGCAGCGGCTGGGCGGCCACCCCGCCCCGAGGATCGCACGCATTCGCGTGCGGGACGGGGGCATGGCCACCCAGCCGCAGAGCCCGAGGGAGAAGCAAGAGCGCCGAGCGCGAGCGCTGGATCAGCTGCTTCGCAGCGAGCGACGGAGCCTCCTTCGCCAAGCCCGGTTTCACTCCCGGCGCGACGAGGACGCGGAGGACGCGCTAAACGATGCCTGCGTTCAGTTTCTGCGCTTCTACGACGGGCCTGCCGGCGAGGACGCGCTGCGCTGGATGCTGCTGGTCGTGAAGCGGGCGGCCTGGGCCGTCGGCAGGCGGGCGAGTGATCGTGAAGCCCGCGTCCGCGCCGGCAGCGCAGAGCTGGCGCTGACTTTCTCCTACGAACAGATGGGTCCCGAGGAGCTGGTCGAGCGCGGAGAGGACACCGAGCGAGTTATCGGTCTGATCGAAGGGCTGAAGCCCGACGAGCGCACCGCCCTAATTCTTCTCGGTCTCGGTTGCAGCTACCAGGAGATCGGAGAGCTACGCAACTGGAGTCGTACGAAGGTTCATCGGTCGATCAAACATGGCCGAGCCCGGATCAGGAAATTACTTGCAGGGGGGGCCAATTAGCGATGCCTGCGCCTTTGTCCCACATGGATGATCTGAGTTCCGTCAATCTGACCGAGGCCCTGCTGCGCTTGCAGGCGCTGATCGGGTCCGAGATCAAAGCGACCGTCAACCTCTACGGCCAGTTCTTCGGCTGCGGTATGCAGGGTCGGTTGCTCCGGGTGGAGACTCTTCCTCCCGACCACTCGGCGATCAACCTCGTCATCGACGGCGCCGAGGGCGTCTTCCTCGATCCCGCCGACGGTGAGACCTTCGCCGGCCCCGGTCCCGGAGAGTGTGAGCTGCTCGAATTCCGACTTGCCTACGGAGTCTCCGTGGCGATTGAGCCGATGGGAGTGGCCCACGCAAGTACGTAGGCGCAGAACCGATGGTCGGTCAGCGCACCACCGTCGGCATGGCCGCCGGGCTCAGGTCCGACCCTGAACTACCACCTTGGTCTACTCGCCGATGTGGGTCCGAGGTAGGTTGCCGGCGCAGCCGTATTCGCCCCAGAAGTTGTGCTCGGGGAGGCCGTCGTAAATGAATCGCACGACCGTGTACTGGAGCTGGCCTTCGCAGTCGTGAAGTTCGCTCAGTACGGCCCGTCCATCGGTGCTGCCATAGCCGCGCGAGCAGTCCGGTTCACAGGTGTCGTAGTACATCTTTCCGGTTGCGACGGCCCGCGGTTCGCCCCACCCCGTCCAGGCCAGATTTTTTCCGGTAGGGCCGTTCGTCGGAGAGACGTAAAGGGTGGACGGCTTGACCAGCGCCGAACCGTAGGTCTTGACCACCGGGATGGAGCTGTTGCCCGCGCAGTTCGCCCGCAGGGAATCGGCCGCCGCTTCGAAGTCATGTTCGCGGGAGGAGAATGAGCCTGGATCGGTGGAGCCGACGACCGCGAGGCCCGTCCCGCATTCGACGAAGCCGTAGACGACTCGCCGATCGCCTTCCACTTCGTAGTCCCAGCGGGCCGCGGACCTGCCTTCGATGGTGACGGGACCAAAACCAATTTCGTGGTACCCGGGCGACTTGCTCGTTTCTTGACGCGAGCCTTCCTCGGCTTCGACCGGGTCCTGACCTTCGACCACCGTGGTTCCTTCCGTGCGCAGGTAGGTGGCCTCGTCGACTTCTGACTGACGCCAGAGGTTCGGGTAGGAGGGAGGCTCTTCGATGACTTCCGGATCACGTCCCCATCCGCTCGGCGGTTCGACGCTGTAGAGCTGACCTTGGAAGCGATCTTCTGCGCTCTCGGAGGTGGTCTTGACAGTCGTCTTTGGTGCTTCGGATGCGGCTGCGTGGGCCGGGGTCCGCGTGCCTTCTCGCCCGGAGTTCCCACTCTCCCCACCGACCAGAATGGCGGCGAGCGCGGCGAGGACAAGGATCGCTAAGGCTCCCCCGGAGATCCATAGCCGGCGCCTCGACGGCCTCTCGGTCTGGAGTGCGCGCGGCGTTGTCTGCTGCCCGACGAAGACCTCGGTCGCCAACGGTTCGGTCGCCAACGGTTCGGTCGCACCGGGCTCCTCGGCCGATTCCGAATACCCCGCTGCTGCCGGTCCCGACGCGACACTTCGCTCGCTCGGTCCGGTCGAGCGGCCCTCGAGGGCCGCCGACGCGGCACCGGCCAAGTCTCCTGCTGACGGAAAGCGGTCGGCCGGGTCTTTCGCGGTTGCCCTTGCAACAACGCGGCTCAGCTCTCCGGGTCCGGGGACCGGTGGCACCGGCTCGTTGACGATCTTCCACATCTTTTGGGTGTCGGTACCGGGGAAAGGACGTGAGCCGCTGAGCATCCGATAGAGAACGCAGCCGAGTGAGTAGACGTCGGTGCGTGCATCGACCCAGCCCGTCGTCACCTGCTCCGGAGAGGCGTAGTCGAGGTTGGCGATTAGTTGACCGGTGTTGGTCAACCGCGTCTCGTTGCTATCCACACCCCGGACCAGGCCAAAGTCGGTGAGGTAGACGCCCTCCCTCCCGAGGTCGCCCTGCAGGAGGATGTTGGCCGGAGTCACGTCGCGATGCACGAGGCCGGCGGCGTGGGCGGCGTCGAGTCCGGCAGCGACCGAGTTCAGGATGCGCGCGGAGTCTGTCGGCGAAAGTGGTCCGGTTGCCCGTAGGGCCTGATCGAGGTTGACCCCCTCGATGTATCGCATCGCCAGATAGAGGTTTCCGTCAACGGAGCCCGCTGAGAGGATCGGTACGACGTTCGGATGGTCGATCGCGGCGGCGGCGCGTGCCTCTGCTTCGAATCGACGGCGAAAGCTCGATTGCGTGGCGAGCGTGGGAAGGACGACCTTCAGTGCCACTTGTCGGCTCAAGCGCTCGTCTTCGGCCAGATATACCGAGCCCATCCCGCCGCGGCCGAGGTGTCTCAAGATCCTGAAGTCCCCGAGCTGGTCGCCGGACGTGAACTCAGGATTCTCGGAGGACATAAGCCATGTTTTCATGGTTCGGATGGACGCGAGACGCGGTCACCATGTCCTCTGCCGGAGGAGCATGTCTCGGTTGGCCGTCGGATGTGGCGACGACGAGAGGTTGGGCGTCGTCACGCTGACATACAAGTAGGAACTCGTTCTCGGATCAGCTCGCGCAGCTGGTGATCCTGACCGCTGCCCCAGCCGAAGCAACATCGGATTTCAGTGGACAACAAGGGTGAATGGACGCCCTGTCGGAAATCAGAGGTCCTCAGAGCCCTTCTGAGCCTCTGCGGCGAGTCGCCGCGTGTGATCGCTCAGGCGCTCACGCGGGTCAGGCCGCCTCTGCGGGAGCCGCTTTGCCCTCGATTTTGCACGCCTTCGGCGTGCCTGGGACGGGCAGCGGCTTCCGCAGCAGGCGGGGCCAAGACAAAGGAGCCTGGTGATGACGCAGGAACTCGACACCCTGATCGGCGAGGTAGGCGGCGACCGTCCCTCGCTCACTTATGAGTCGGTCGCGACGCCGGACTCTCGCGAGGCCGAGAGCAAACTTGACGCTTTCGTCGCCGAGCTCTGGAAGATGACCAGCGACGAGCGCGTCAGGGCCTCCCGCTACACCTTCAACCGCTGGGAGCTGTATGTCTGGGCGGCCCGCTTCCCCGACGAGGTGCCGTTGGTCAACGGCGAGTACGAGTGGCTCGCACTGAAGTCAGCCGATGTTCTCGATTAGGCCGCCGCGGGCCCCGCAACGGCTTCTCAGTGGCGGCGGCCGAGCACCAGACGCAGCCGCGCTTTTCGTTCCTCGGCCTCGGCTCGTTCGGCGGCGATACGCACAGGGACGGCGTCCTCCCAAGCGCTCGTCTTCTCGCCGGACGCCGGACGCTCGCCGCCTCTGAGTGGGACCGGCGCGTCGACCGGAGTGGGGGGCGACTCGGGAGTCATGCCGTCCCCTCGGCGTCGTTGCTCGGAGCCCGGCCCAGCTCGCGCAGCGACTTCTCTTCAAACCAGGGGCGCAGCCGGATCTTGGCCGGTGGCAGGTGCCCGTAGACGAGCAGGCCGGTTCCAGGCTGACGCTCGCGGATCAAGTTGGCGGGGGCGAGGTCGCGGTAGGTGTCGCCTTCGGTCTGCGAGTTTCGGCCCTTCTCGCCGGTGCTGCGCGAGCGCTGCTCGAACTCGCCGGCGCCGAGCACCCGCGAGACGTAGGAGAGGGTGTCGGCGTCGGAGATCCCGGTGCCGAAGACCTTGGCCCGGTGGTTGTTGACGATCGTCGATGCCGCCCGCCCGTAGCGGGAGCTGACCTGGGCCATGTCCTGAAAGACGCTGAGGAGCTGCACCCCCTGGCCGGCGCCGGTCGAGGCGATCTCGGCCAGGTTCGGGATCGGCGCGATGTTGGCGCACTCGTCGAGGAGGAGCAGCAGCGGCGGGTCGAGCGGCTTCCCGGTCGCCGCCGCGGTCTCGTACACCACCGCCAGCAGCTCCTGCACCAGCATCGAGAACACCGTCCGCAGCCGCTCCTGCTCGTGCAGCGGGGCGCAGAGATAGAGGGTGTTGGCGCCGCCGTCGAGCAGGGCGGCGGGGCTGTAGTCGGCACCCTCGGTCTCTTCGGCGACGAGGGGGTCGGCGAAGGCGCTGACGATCATCTCGGCGGTCGTGTAGACGGAGCTGCGCTGGCGCTCCTCGCGGTTCTGGGTCGCCTGCCAGGCGCGCCCGGCGGCCTCCTCGCCGGTCTTGCTCAGCAGCTCCTCGATCTTCGCGTCGTTGACCTCGGGCCCTTCGTCGAGCCAGCACACCACCGCCTGCATCGTGCGCCCGCTGGAGGCCGCCGCGAAGAGCAGCGGCGCCAGCAGCTTCTCCGCCGCCGCAAACCAGAAGTCGGCGTCGTGCAGGCCACCGCTGCCGGTGCGCGCGGCGGCGGCCAGCCAGTGCGCCACCCGCATCGCCCCGCGCCAGTTGGTCGCCCCCCAGAGCGGGGTCGCCCGCGAGGCCTCCATCCCGGTCACCCGCGCCGGGTCGAAGACCATCACCTCGCCGACGCCCTGGCGGTGGGCGAAGGTGTCCATCAGCAGGTCGCTCTTGATCGAGGTCGCCAGGACCGGGCCTTGCCACTCGAGCAGAGCGGGGATCGCGAGGCCGGTGGTCTTGTGGCTCTCGGTCGGGGCGAAAGTGATCACCGACTGGCGCTCCTGAGCGGCGAGCAGGTTGCGCCCGCTGCGCCCCAGCGTCAGTCGGCGCGGCTGCGGCTCCGGCACGCGCAGCGCCGCCAGGTCGCTGCGGCTGGCCCAGCGGGCGCTCGGCGCCCGACGCTTGCCGGTGCCCAGCGCAAGCAGCTCGCCCGGGTCGAAAAAGCGATGGGCGAACAGGGCCACGGCGGTGAGCAGGGCGCCGATCAGCGCGGCGCTGAAGTAGATGCCGAGCGCGCCCGGCAGCGCCGAGCGCACCCCTGCTGGCCAGGCGGCGCGCGGGTCGCCGAGATGAGATGGGAGGCGCAGCGCCACGCCGAGCAGCTCGCCGAGGCCGATCGCGGTCGGGCCGGAGCCGAAGAGCAGGGCGGCCAGGGTACCGGTCGACCAGATCAGTGCCCCGATGGCGGCGGCGATCGCCGCCAGCACCAGATAGAGCTGTCGCTCCTCGCCACTCACGCCGCCTGCTCAACCATGCGCCAATCGGTGTAGACGAGGTCGCTCTCGATCTGGGAGAGGCGGTGCTGAACCAGGAAGGAGCGGCGCCCGACCATCCACAGCGCCTCGCCAAGGCGCAGCGTCGTCGTCAGCTCGGCCTCGGTCCGGCTCAGGCCCAGGCGCGAGCGCAGCAGCTCCTGCTGGTCGTGCGGCTGGCGGTAGATCACCTTCGTGTCGGCGTCGCCGATCAGCCCCTCGGCGATTCGCGCCTCGCGCGAGCCGGCATCGCCGGAGGCGCCGAGGTCGGTGAGCCGATGGACGACGACGATGTTCTGCACCCCGAGCGAGCGGCAGAGCTTGAAGTTGGCCTGCAGCCATTCGGCGACGCCGATGTGGCTGGTCACCCGCCAGCCCTCCTCGACCACTGAGATCAGCTTCGGGCTCTCGCGGCCCTCCTGCTCGGCAGCCTGCTTTCGCTCCAGCAGGATCGCCTGCTGCCAGGCGGCGGCGCAGGTCATAAGGATTCCCAGCGCCGCGGAGTCGCGCACGGCGCTGAGGTCGAGCACGACCAAGGGCGCGTCGAGGTCGAGGCCCTCGCTGGTCGGCCCGTCGAACATGCCATGCAGGTCGCCCGCGCAGAGGCGCTGCAGGGCGAGCGCGGCGGAGCGGTTGGCCTCGGCGAAGTCCTCGCGGCTGGCGGCGGAAACCCCCTGCACCATCGCTTCGCGCGGATGCAGGAGCGCGTCGACCACCATCGGCAGGGTCGGCTCGGCGGCGCCGGATTCCTCGTCTACGACCTCCAGTGCCACCCGAAGCCCGGCGTCCTCCTCCGGGCTCAGCTCGCGTCGGAGCGCTGCTTTGGCAACCGATCGCAAAAGGCTCAGCGGTCCCTCGCGGCCGCCCCGCGGGCTGAGCGGATTCAGCCGCACATCGCCCCCGGGCGCGAGTCTGATCGGGCGCACCCCGAGCGCCGCCGCCAGCGGCCAATACTCGCCCTTGATGTCGAGCACCCAGCCCTGGCGGCGCAGAAGAACCTGGCGGTAGAGGTAGGTCTTGACCAGGCTCGACTTGCGCGAGGCGATCCCGCCGAGCATCAGCATGTTCGGCCCCGGCAGGTGCGCCGGGTAGAGCGCCCAAGGGTCATACATCCAGGCGCCGCCGTAGGCGTCGCGGCCGATGTAGGCGCCGGGGGCGCCGAGGCCGCCCTGCCCGAGGAAGGGGTAGGCGGCCTGGAAGTGGGCGGTAGTGCCGCTGTGGCCGGGGCGCTCTGCGGCACGGTGTCTCATCGCAGCCCCCGGCAGAGCGGCAGGGTGAAGGCGAAGCCGGTGTCCTGCTCGCCGTAGAGGCGTTGCAGGCTGAGCCGGGCGAGCTGCGCGGCGTGCTCGACTTCTGACTCCGATCGCTCCAGGTCGGCGGGCCGCGCGGAGGTCTTCACGTAGCCGGCCCAGCGTAGCTCGGCATGGCCGTCGGCCAGCTCCTCCTCGCGCCGGGAGGCCGCCTGCTGGCGGCGGCGAATCCGCGCCGTCGACATGAAGCCCTGGCGGTTGCGATTGATTTCCTCGGCGACCTCGGCGGTCTGCGCCGCCTCGGCCCGGCGCATCGCCAGCGAGTACGGGACCGGTTCGATCGTCACCGCCACCGTCCGCACCGCGCTGGTCTGCATCAAGAGCGGCGCCATGAACATCGGTCCGACATCCGAGCGCGGCCAGGAGGCGATCCAGTAGGTCGTGTGGGCGGCCGAGTCGGTGCGGTAGCTCGACCAGCTCGTCTCGTCGGCGAGCGGTCCCATCAGCGCCGGCTCGACCCCCTCGCGGCCGTCCTGCCCGAGGCTGGCGCGGGCGCGGGACTGGCGACCGAAGGGGTCGAAGGCGTCGCGGATCAGCCCCGCGTACTGGCGCGGGCGCAAGAGGCCGGAGACGGTGACCTCGGCCACGGTCAGCCGCTCGGCCAGGCTCTCGGCTTCGCGCAGCAGCAGCTCGCAGGCGGCCTCGACCCCGCCGCCCAGGCGCCGCAGCTCGCGGCCACCGCGGCGCTGGTCGATCTGGACCGCGATCACGACCTCGTGCTCGGTGGTCTGCGGGGCCGCCGTCTCGACCAGCTCGATGTAGGAGCGGACTAGGTCGGAGTCGAGCGGGACGGCGCGGTCGCGCTGGGCCTGGAAGTGGGCAGCCAGCTCATCACCCTGCCCCGGCAGCGTCTGCTCGATCCACTGCAGGCGGCGGATCGGGCTGCCGTCGCGGGCGCAGCTCGCCAGCACCGCGCCCCAGGCGTCGAGGCCGCGCTCCTGCTCGGCGGAGTCGCGCATCGCGAAGGCGCCGGCTCGTACCGCCAGCGCCGCGGTGAAGGTGCCGCCGCGACGGTCTTCGATCACGCCGACCTCAGCGGAGCCGTAGGGGACCGAGAGCAACTTCAGGTCTGAAAGCTCAGGCGGCAGCGAGGCTTCGTGCTCGACCTCGCCGTCCTCGCCCCGGCGCGAGCCCGCCGTCGGGGCGCTCGATCGGTAGCCGGCTTCGGCGCGCTTGCGGCGATGCAGCCAGAGCCCGAGGACCGGCGCCCACTCCTCGGGAGTGCGCCCCTCGATCGGCACGCAGACCGCCGCGACGGCGAGGCACAGCGCCAGCACGCCGACGATGAGGCCGACGACGCTGCGCAGCGCATACAGCGAGGCCAGCCCGAGGATGGCGCCGCCGGCGACGATCAGAACCTGGCCGATGCGAAGCGGACCGACCACGGCGCGCTGCTCGAGCGGGCCGAAGCGGTAGCGGCGCGCGCTCACGATTTCGCGCCTTTCTCAGGCTTTGCCTGCGCCGGCTCTGGCGCCGGGCGCGGTGGCTGCTCGCCGGCTCGGGGCGCCTTTCCGCCCGCGGCCTCCGTCGGCGGCGCTCCCGCTCCCGGTGCCTCGCCGCTTCCCGTTTGGACTGGCGCCTCTCCCGCCTGGCTGCCGCTCCCTGGCTTCGGGTCCGGCGCCGCCGCTCCCCCTCCGGACGGGCTGCTCGCCTGCTGGACGACGCCCGTTCCCTCCAAGCGCTGCGCGGCAGCTTTGGTGCCCCGCATCGCCGCCGCCGGGACCGCCGCCGCCGCGCCGACCCCGGCGCCGGCTGCTGCTCCTCCCGCCGCGGCCCCACCGCCGTTGCCGCCGGCACTGGCCCTACCGCCAGCGGCGCCCGAGCTACCGCCGGCAGCACCGCCGCCGCCCGAGCCGCCGGCTGGACCGCCGCCGCGCGGGGCTGAGGGCTCCGGGCCGGGGGAGCCGCCGCCCTGCCCGCTCGCGTTCCAGAGGGTCGCGCCCGACTCCCCGAAGTTGGACTGAGCCATGTTGCGGAGGATCTGGACGTCGCTGGCGATCTGGACGCCGCTCATCGCCCCGCCTGAGGCCGAGCGACGGCCGTAGGCGGCGCCCATCGCGCCCTCGGCGAAGGGCACGAGTTTGAGCAGCACGAAGGGGGCGAAGCAGGCCAGCAGCATCAGCGCCGCGGCGGCGAGGATGTGCTCGACCCGGCCGTCGTTCTCGGCCACCAGCCCGGCGGCGAGCGAGATGATCGAGACGATCACGAACTTTGAGCCGATGACGACGACGAGCAGCTCGCCGGTGCGGCGCAGGGCGCCCATCCAGCGCGGCCAGATCGAGGCCGCCAGCGCCAGCGGCATGAAGAGGGCGACGACGTAGATCGCCGCGTCGCGCATCAGCAGCTCCAGCCACACCATGAAGGCGGCGAAGGCGCCGATGATCGCGGCGAGGAAGGTGACGAACAGTGGCACCGCGGTCGCGCCCTCGGCCTGGCCGGCGACTTCTCCGACCGGATTGGTTCCGCCGGCTCCGCCGACTTCCTTGCCCGCCGAGCCACCCGCTTCGCTGAGGCCGGAGATCGCCGCCTTGAAGAAGTGCTGGCTGTTGTCGCCGCTGGCGCTGGCGATCGTGTGGCAGAGCTCGTCGGTGGCGACCAGCAGCAGCTGCACCACCGCGTAGGCGACGCTGGTGGCGATGAAGGCCAGCGGCAGGTTGATCACGACCACACGGGCGAGCAGGCCGGTGTTTCCCTGCGCCAGTCCCTCCAGCACCGCCAACAGCAGCATCGCCAACCCCATCAGGGCCGCGATCTCGGCCATTTTCCCGTACTGAGTGAGGAAGCCTTTGGTCGTCAGCTGCGGCGTCGTCGTTTCCTCGATCGTCGTCACGACCTGACCGATCAGCCAGCTGGCACCGTCGGCGACCCAGCTGGTGATCTGCTGAAAGACGTCGTTGCCGACGCTCTGCAGGGCATCGCTGATTGGCGCGGTGACGGCGCCGGTCACCGCGCCGCTGACCGCGTTGCAGGCATCGCCGACCGGGTTGCCGCCACCGATCGCACCGCCGGTGATCGCGCCGACACCTTCGCTGACGACCCCCGCCGGGGCGCTGCCGACGTCGCAGGCGACGTTCGCCCGAGCGCTCGGCGGCGAGGGCTGGGCGAGCACGACCAGGCTCGCCAGCAGCCCGGCCGCGACCGCGATCACCAGGGAGCTACGGAGCCAGCTCATAGCCTTCAAGCCCGCGTGCCAGGTCGATCACGCCGTAGCCGCCGAGCGGCCCCGGCTTCGTCGCCAGCTTCGGCGTCGGTCCGAAGCCCGCCTTGGTTTCGGCGATCTGCCAGCGGCCGTCGATCCAGGCGAGCTCGGTGTGGGTGAGGCCGAAGTAGGCGGCTGGTTCGGCGGAGGCCGCGTTGCCGAGCAAGGTGAAGCCCCAGGTGAGGACGCGGGCGCGCTCGCCGTCGAAGGACTCGACCCGGTAGCCGATCGGGACCGCCTCGTAGAGGGTCTGGATGCCTTTGCTGACGCCGACCCCGATCGGTCCCGCCGCCAGGCGCTCGGCGCCGGGCGAGTTGGCGGCGAGCATCGTCTGTGCGTAGTCGGGGGCTGCCACCGCCTTGATCCGCGCTCGCATCACGGCGGGGCGCAGGATCGCCGGAGTGGCGAAGGCCCGCTGGTAGGCGGCGACCGCCTGCGCGGCCCCGGCAGGGGTGTCGGCAAAGCCGACCGGAACCCCGGCCAGCGACCGCGCCGCTCCCGCTTGGGCAGGTATCGCGGCGCGGTCGCTTTGGGTGGGGGAGAGGGCCCGGCCGATCAGCAGGCCGAGCAGGAGGGTGGCGAGAGCGGCGAGGAGCAGACGTCGCCGCCCGGACGGGGAGTCGCTGCGAGCGCGGCCCATCATTTGACCGTCGTGCCGGAGGTGTAGAAGAAGTTGATCAGCGCTGCCCCGGCGCCGACGACGAAGGCGGCGACGAGCGAGTAGAAGACCTTCTGTTTGCCGTCAGAGGCGTGGCTGAAGTTGTTGGATTTGCTGCCCAGCGCCCACTGCGCGGCACCGATCAGCAAGCCGGCGGCGCAGCCGAGCAGGACGATGGCGGCGAGCCAGTTGACGAGTTTTTCCAGCGCCGGGGTGCCTGGCCCGCCGCTGGGGTTGGGCTTGATGCTGACCGCTGCGCTCTCGAGCGCGAGCTGGAACTTGACGAGGGCTGCGAGGGCCACGGCGGACTCCTTTGGCTAGAGGTGCCTTGCACCCCCGCTG
>Ga0208219_1000564_pt1 | contig 13330 bp, 12 predicted proteins | sample NGESurshal072012_7_FD_184469 | JGI IMG/M metagenome (GOLD analysis project Ga0208219, IMG submission 184469) | Arctic peat soil microbial communities from Barrow, Alaska - NGEE Surface sample 53-2 shallow-072012 (SPAdes) | ecosystem: Environmental > Terrestrial > Soil > Wetlands > Peat ...
ACCACCAGAGCTCCAGGGCGGATCTGGCCAGGATCACGAGCCTCGTCGAGGAATGTCCAGACGTAGCCGGTCTCATCCTCGTCGTTCAGGTCAGCGGTGGCCGGCAGCGGGTGATCCCGGTGTCGGGCCGGTTCTTCACGGCGGTCGCTGCCTACCTGGACGCTGAACGGCCGGCTGATGCCGGCACTGATCGGGTCTTCGTGGTGCTCAAGGGCCCGCGCCGCGGGCAGCCGCTGTCGGCCAAGGGCACCGATGAGGTCCCGACCGCCGCGCGCCGCCGGGCCGGGCTGGGCCACGCGACCTGCCACGAGCTGCGGCATGCCTGCCTGACCCGGCTGCGCGAAGCCGGGATGGCGCTGGAAGCGGTGCAGGCCCAGGCTGGGCACGCCTCGATCGAGTCAAGTCAACCCGGATCTACCTCCACCTGGCCGATGACTGGCTCGCCGGCCAGTACCGCAAGGCTGCTGAGGTGATCGACGCGCAGTTCTTCGCCGGCCAGCCTGCCGCAGGCTGGAGCCAGCGGTGGGCGTCCCGCCGCGGCGGGGCGCCAACGGGATGGGCCCATTCACAGTCTGTAAACGCGCACCCGGCCCTTGACCCACGGCCGCCGCCGCATGCCGGGCTAGAATCTGTGCGTGCATGGCGAGCTGGAGTAACGGGCATCGTGCCGGACGAACCCATTCGTGTGCTGGTCTGCGATGACCAGAGTGTGGTGCGGATCGGCTTCGCCACGATCCTGTCCGCCCAGCCTGACATGGAGGTGGTCGGTGAGGCAAGCAATGGCGCGATCGCCATCCGGGAGGCACAGCGGCTCCAGCCTGACGTGGTCGTGATGGACATCCAGATGCCCGTTGTTGACGGGATCGAGGCGACGGCACGGCTGGCCGGCCCGGCGGTGGACGGCGCGAGGGCACCCAAGGTGCTCATCGTCACCACGTTCAACCTGGACGAATACGTATACCGGGCGCTCCGGGTCGGGGCGAGCGGCTTCCTGCTCAAGGATGCGCCACCCGGCGATCTGATCGGCGCGGTGCGCACGGTCGCCGCGGGAGATTCACTGCTGTCGCCCGCGGTCACCCGCCGGCTCATCGGCCGCTTCGCCGGGCGAATCCGGCCATCCGACCCGGCCGAACCGGAGGCAGGCCAGGCGCTGAGCCAGTTGACCCGCCGCGAGCGTGAGGTGCTCTCGCTGATCGCCACCGGGATGTCGAACGCGGAGATCGCCGGGGCACTGTTCATCAGCGCGGAGACGGTGAAGACCTATGTCTCGCGCATCCTGGCCAAGCTCGGGCTGCGCGACCGGGTGCAGGCGGTGGTCCTGGCCTATCAGGAGGGGCTGGTTTCGCCCCGGAACTGAGCGTGGCGCGCCGCGCGCCCGGCTCCGCAGACAGCTCCGCGCGATCGTTCCTGACCGGGGCACCCTGACTCCGCAGACAGCTAGCCGCGGTCGTTCCTGACCGGGATCACCGCACGCACCTGGAACCGGCCATCCGGCAGCTCACCGGCCGTCAGTTCGCCGCCGAGCAGTCCGACCCGCTCGCGCAGTCCGGTCAGGCCGCGCCCGCCGGACAGGGCGCGCCTCGTGCCGACCGGAAGCGGTACCGGAGCGGCAACGTTGGTCACCTCGACCTCGACGGTGTTGTCCTGGTAGCCGACCCGGACCGCGGTCGGCTGCCCGGAGGCGTACTTGGCCGCGTTGGTCAGGCCTTCCTGCACCACCCGGTGCACGGCCAGCCGCACGTCGGCGGGCAGCGCCGGCTGATCGCCGTCCTCGGTCAGCTCAGCCGGCTGGCCGCCCATCCGGGCCTGTTCCACCAGGTCCCGGATGGTCCCCAGGACGGGTGCCGTCGGCGTGGCCGACTCATCGGCCGCCTGCAGCACGTCCAGCAGGGAACGCAGCTCCGTCAGGGCCCGCCTGCCGGTCTCGCCGATGGCCGTGAGCGCGGTGGTGACGCGGTCTGGCGATTCGAGCTGGAACTGCATTGCGCCGGCCTGGATGACCATGGCGGTGACGTGGTGGGTCACCACGTCGTGCAGTTCGCGCGCGATGCGCGCCCGTTCGGCGGCGGCCGCCAGCCGCCGCCGTCCTGCCTCGTCAATGCGCCGCTGGCGGACGTAGGCACCGAGCACCCAGAACATGGCAAGGAGCAGGTAAAAGACCACGAAGTCGACCAGCGTGTCGGGTGATCCGAGCACGCTCACGACGGTTGCGAGTACGACGTAAGCGCCCGACGCCGCCACGGCCATGATGCGCCTGAACCGCCCCTGGTGGGCGGCGACCGTGTACAGGGCCAGATACACGGTCACGCTGCCGAACTGGGGCGGGTAGCCGAGCGCTTGGTAGATCATGTAGGACAGGCCGACGATGGCCAGGCATACGGCGGGCCGCCGGCTGCGCACCGCAAGCGGCAGCGTCTGCGCCAGTATGAGGACGGCCGCGAACGCGTCTGACGGGCGTCTCGGCAGGTCACCGAATTCCGAACTCAGGTGCGCCAGCACTGGCGTGAACGCCAGCCCGGTGAACGCGGCGGCGATCCAGCGATCGCGCGCCACGGTGTCGTGTTCATGCCACCAGGCCTGCAGCACCCGCAACCGGCGCAGTACCTGCAACCAGGCGCGGACACAGGTCCCCGACATAACCACAGAGCCTAGTTGTCCCCCGTGAGAGCTACCCGTGAATGTCCGCAGCGGGGTGACCCGCGGCAGGGCCGGCGAAACCTACTTTCTTGTCACGGTCAGCAACACGAACCAGCACCACGGCCGACCGCACGACGGCACCTCGGCCAGCCGCGATCGAGGTCGCGGAACCATTGGAACAGGAAGGCAACAGCCATGACAAGATCCAGCCCCCCACCCCGCGCCCGTCGCGCTCGCCTGATCAGCGCCCTGGCCCTGACCTCGGTCGCGGTGATCGCCTGCACAGCCCAGACGGCCGGCGCCAGTTCCCGTGCCACCCAGACCGGTGCCACCCAGGCGGACGTCCAGACCTCGATCACCTGGGGAGCCTGCCCGCCGCTGCAGAAGGGTGCCACCCGCGACCCGCGGGAAAAATGCGGCACGGTGAAGGTCCCGCTGAACTACCAGAACCCAGACGGCAAGTCCATCACCATCGAGGTCTCGCAGATCGCCACCGCCAAGCCCGGCAAGAAGCGCGGTTACCTCCTGCTGAACCCGGGCGGCCCCGCGCTGGAAGGCCTGGACATGCCCAGCACGATGGCGCCCAAGCTGCCCGCCTCGGTTCTGGACGAGTACGACCTGATCGGGTTTGATCCGCGCGGCGTGGGAGCCAGCACCCCGATGAGCTGTGGGCTGCCCGAGAGCTACGGCGCGGGTTTCCCCTACCCCGCGGCCAATGGCTCGATCCAGCAGAACATCGCGGCGGCCAAGACCGTCGCCAAGGACTGCGGCAAGATCGGCGGCGAACTCAAGTACTTCACCACCGCCAACACCGCCCGCGACATGGACCGCATCCGCATCGCGCTGGGCGCCGCGAAGATCTCCTACTGGGGCCAGTCCTACGGCACCTACCTCGGCGCCGTCTACACCACGCTGTTCCCCCAGCACACCGACCGCATGGTGCTGGAGGGCAACGTTGACCCCAACGACGTGTGGCAGCAGCAGATCGAGCTGTGGAACCAGGGCATGAACGAGCGGTTCCCTGACGCCGCCAGGATCGCCGCTGCCAACAACGCCGAGCTCGGGCTGGGCAGCACCATCCCGCGGGTCACCCGCACCTTCCTCGCCGTGGCTCACCGCCTCGACCAGAAGCCTGCCGTGGTGCCGGGCGCGAACCTGTCGCTGAGCGGCGCGCTCATGCGGGAGGTCACCTACGAGCTGCTGCTGCACAACTACATGCTCAACACGCTGACCAAGTTCTGGAAGGCGGCCGCCGACCTGGCCGCGGGCAAGACCCTGACCACCGCCGACGGGGCCGCGCTGCAGCAGGCATTCGCCGACACGAACACCCCCGGCGAGGCCGGGGTGCCCGCGGACAATCAGTCCTCCATGAGCATGGCGCTGATCTGCGGCGACACCTCCTGGCCGCGCAACGTGGCCGCCTACGCCGCCAACACCGCGGCCGCCCGCGCCAAGTACCCGCTCAGCGACGGCATGCCGGACAACATCTGGCCGTGCGCGTTCTGGCAGCACGCGCCGATCGCACCGCCGGTCAAGGTCACCTCGAACGGTCCGCGCGACATCCTGCTGCTGCAGAATCGCCGGGACAACGCCACCCCCTGGCAAGGGGCCCTGGGGATGGCACGGGCACTGGGCTCGCGGGCTGCCTTCGTCGGCGCCGACAACGGAGGCCACTACGTCTACGACACCGGCTCGACCTGCGTCAACGACGCGACCATCGCGTTCCTCACGAAGGGAACGCTTCAGGCCAAACCGCAGTACTGCCCCGGTCCCAAGTCCTGACCTCCGCTCACACGGCGTTCGCCCCCCGGCCGAGGCCGGGGGGCGACTTTCTGCATCGTCTTCAAGGGGCGCACCTTTGACGCGCCACGCCTAAATTAGCGGCCCGGGGCCACCCTCCATGAGCTGGCGGGAGCGCACGAGGGTATGAGTTGCGCGGCCGAGAACACCGGCCATCAGCGGCCGCGATCACCGGGGGTCTCGCCGTAGTGGGCAGCTTCGCCGGGCCCCTTCGGGAGGTGGCCCTGCGGGCGCGGGCGGCTGACGTGCACAGCGACCTGGCCACCGGCCGCGCCAGTCCCCGCCGCAACGACCCCGGTGTGGCGCGACACGGGCAGGACCAGGCCCGCAATGCGTGCGGACCTTAGCCGCTTGCGCCGGTATTACGTTGCCGATATGAGCCGTATCGGGATCAGGAGCGGCACCGCTGGGCGTACCCGCCACCGGGCTCCACGTTGAGGACCCCCGCCCGGCGCGGGGGCGCAGTCGCAGCGCGAGGCACTTCCAGGTCGATCACGGGCATCCGTCATCGCTGACTGGTGCCACACGGGTCCCCTTCTCCCCGGGACACAACGATCAGGATTGGATAAAGGCCAGCAAGTCGGGGTTGAGCACATCGGCGTGCGTGGTCAGCATCCCATGGGGGAAGCCGGTATAGGTCTTCAGCGTGCCGTTCTGCACGAGTTCGGCGGCGCGGGGACCCGAGGTGTCGTGGGGGACGACCTGGTCGCCGTCGCCGTTCATGGCCAGGACCGGCACGGTGATCTTCTTCAGGTCCTCGCTGTAGTCCTGGCGGGGCGGTGCGGCTCAGCCGTGAAATTCGGTGACGCCGAGGGCGAGGTCCCAGTGCCCCACCCCGTGGCGGGCGAGGCCCATCAGGACCAGGCCTGCTCCTTCCAGCCAGTGCGCCATTTTCAGGTCGCCGACGTCCAGCGGGCGCAGCCCGAGGCTCTCGATGAACGTCTCCACGTCCGCCTTGGCCTGCGCATTGTCGCCAGCGATGAAGACGTCGAGCGGCCGGCCCTTCTCCAGGACATGACGGAAGATGGTGTTGAATGCCTTGAACACGCTGGCGCTGGCCGGGGCCGCCTTGGCGACTTCCTGCGCGATCGAGGTGTCCTCGCGGGTGGCCAGCCCGTCGGCCTCGGAATTGAAGGGGTTGCTGATGTCGATGATGGCCTTGCCCGCGAGGGCGTCTCCGTACTCGGCGACGACCGGAACGACGCTGTCGTACAACACGGCCACGATGACGATGTCGCCGGCCGGGACGGCGCCCCACTCTCCCGTCGTGGCGCCGCCGCCGAGAGCCTTGGCCAGGTCAGCGGCCTTGGACTGATCGCGGCCCATGACCTCGACGGTGTTGCCGCCCGCTACCGCCAGCGTGCCGATGGTGCGGGCCATGTTCCCGGTGCCGATGATGCTGATGCTGCTCATGATGCGTGCTCTCTTCTTTGTTCTCGAGCTTTCGCTTTGTCTCGTTTGTGCAGGTTCAGGCCCAGCGCGTCGGCTGCGACGCTGCTGGGACGGCTGCTGCTTGTCAGGAACCCTGGCATCCCGGCTTATCGCCTCTGGCCTGCCGCTTCAGGCTGCCGGCCGCAGTCGCCGTCTCCCGGAGCGTCAAGATCCCGGTCCAGCGCAAGGTGCCCCTGCATCTCGACGGCGGACGGCAGCGGGCGCCAAAATATGGTTACCTCGGCGATCTTGCCGTCCGCGTCGAGCAGGGCGTAGTCCATTCCGTTGACCACGGTGTCTTCGATCTGCAGCCGGAAGAATGCGGCGTGGTGGGTCTCGCCGCTGAGGACCTCCTCATAGGTGAGGTCGGCCGCCAGCGTGTGGACGGTCTGTATGGCTTCCGCGACGGCCTCGCGGCCGGTGAGCGGCTCATCGCTGAGCGGCCCGATCAGCACCACGTTCTCGGCGAGGCAGCCGGCGATGGCGTCTTTGCCTGCGCCGCCCTGCACGCAGTCGAGGAAGGACTCGAAGGGGGCGCGGTGCTGGGCGGACGTGGTCATGGCTACTCCTCGTTGTGTGTGAGACCTCGTCGGTGCGCCCACCCGCAGGGTGGAGTCGGCGCACATGCCAGTGCCTCCCGCTCAGATCGCCGTGGTGCCGCCGTCGGCAACCAGCTCTATGCCATTCACGTAGCTCGAGTCGTCCGAGGCGAGGAACAGCGCGACCGTCGCGATCTCCTCAGGGCGGCCCATCTTTCCCCGCGGGATCAGGGATTCGAACTGCCGCATCGTCTCCTCGTCGAACAGCTCCTCCTGCTTCGCCGTGGCGACCTGGCCGGGGGTCAGCACGTTCACCCGGATCCGCCTGTCCTTCAACTCGGCCGCCCACACGCGGGCGTAGGCCTGCTGCACGGCCTTGCTCGCCGCATACACACTCCACCCGGGGTAGCCCCTTTGCGAAGCGTTCGACCCGGTCATGAAGATCGAGCCGCCGTCGTTGAACAGCGGCAGCGCCTTCTGCACCGTGAACAGCGTGCCGCGCGCGTTCAGCCCGAAGGCGGCATCGAAGTGCTCCTCGGTGATCTCGTGGTGCCTGCGCGGCTCGCCCGTCCCGGCACTTGCCCACAACACGTCGATCGCGCCCTTTTCCCGCTTGACCGTGTCGAACAAGCGGTCCAGATCGTCCAGGTTGGACGCATCGCCCTGCACGGCGGTCACGTTCCGGCCGATCAGCTTGACGGCTTCGTCCAGCGCTTCCTGCCGCCGGCCCGTGATGAAGACGTGAGCTCCTTCGTCTACGAACAGCTTGGCGCCGGCCAGCGCCATGCCGGTTGATGCGCCCGTGATCACCGCTACCTTGCCCTCGAGCTTTCCCACGATCACTCCTTTGAATTGATGGAGATGCGAAACAGCGCGGATATTATGTACACCGAACTGTGTGCTTAACCTAACCGCTGGCCGGCCGGAACGCAAGCTATGTACACCGGTCGGTACCCAACGGGGTATGCTGGCGTCATGACGGAGCTGGAGAAGGGCCCCCAAGGCCGGCGCCGCGGCAGGGGCGCGCGTGAGCGCATCCTCAGCGCGTCACAGCAACTGTTCCGCGATCAGGGCATCAACCGCACCGGCATGGACCAGCTCTGCGCGGCGGCCCAGGTGTCGAAGCGCACGGCCTACCAGCACTTCACCGGCAAGGACGAACTCGTCGCCGAATACCTGCGCCGATTCGATCCCGACGTCACGGGCGGAGTGTTCGACCGCACCGACCTCACGCCCCGCGAACGACTCCTCGCTGCCTTCGAGGTCCCCGCGACCGGGGCACAGGACATCACGCCAATGTGCCCCTACATCGCGGCGTCCATCGAAATCCACGACCCTCAGCACCCCGCACGCCAATACGCACGCGACTACAAGAAAGCCTTCGCCGCGCGGTTCGCCGAAACCGCCCGCGAAGCCGGCGCCACCAACCCGGAACAGCTCGGCGAACAACTGGCGCTGCTCCTCGATGGCGCCTCGGCCCGCACCCGAGTCCTCAACACCGAATCCTTCCCCACCGCCGCCGCCATCGCCGCCGTCCTCATCGACAACGCCATCCCCACGACAGCCCCCAGCGATGACCGCGGAAGTATCAGGTCTGCTCCTGTGCGGGTGGCAGGTGAGCGACAGCCCGATCAGGCCTCGTAGACCGGGACGAGGACGGCCCTGGCGAGGGCATGGCTCCGGCCGCAGCGGCGTGGTCTCGTCGAAGTCCACGAGCGGGTCGCCGGCCAGGAGCGCGGCTTCGCTCCCGCAGTGGACGAACCGGGGAACCTGCGCGTAGCGGGCCGCATCGACGGCTGCCCAGGTGCCGCGAACCGACACGAGCTCACGGGGGAGGCAGGCCACTGCCTCCAGCAGCTCGACCTGGGCTCTGCCGCCGACATGATCCGGAGCATGCCCATCGCCGGGGCGCCAGACGGGCCGGCGACTCCTCGTCTCCGCGACCGCCCGGCGTGTACTGGAGATCCTCGGCGAGGCCTCTCGCGTTCGCCGTCGCGGAGACGAGGACTGGACACACTGCCAGGAGCTGATCACATGGGCCGGCAAGCTCGCGCTCGGCCGCCTCAAACCGACCCTCACCATGCCGGATGAGGTCTGGGAATTCCACCGGAACGAAAGCGGCGGCACTTCCCGCTGGCTCGAAATCTAGGACACCGCCCGGGGGCATCGGCAATGCTCAGCCAGCCAGCACTGACCCCCGCCTTCAGGGACGCGGTAAGCCGGGCTCGTCCTGTAGGACTGGGCGCGGGATGCGACGGCTGCGCGCCCCGAAGCCTGTGCGCCGGGATGACGCGATTCGCGGCGTCCCGTCATCCTGCGGCCATTCCGGCGCTGTACATCCGCGCGGATTCTCCGCGTGCCCGGTGAGATTGAGATCGAGGAGTGGAAGTGTCTCGCGGAATTGATCGACACGGCCTTCGACGACTTCAACGAGAGCATGGTTTCATTATTTTAGAGGCGGCCGCGCGACGGTGTCGATTCTCACTGTGCCCAGCATCGCCTCCGCCCCGAGCTCAATGCCTTCGCCATTGCTGTGGCCGCGTGCCCTCTGTTAGCGCTGCTGTTGTCAGTCGAACTGCTCAACCGTGCTTTGAAACGGCACCGTTTCCAAGCTGCCACATTTCATAGTTCCCACATTCTGCCGTGATCTCGGCCGTCGCCTGAGCCGCGGCGAAGAAGTCGTCGACCACCGGCGAGGTGCGCGTTGCCGCCATGGCGAGGCACACCCGGTCGGGTGCCAGATCCGGGATGGGCACATAGCTGATGTCCGGATGTGAGTAGAACACGGTTGCCGAACGGGCCAGGAACGAGATGCCCCGGCCGGCTGCGACATGCTCGAGCGTCTCGTCCACCCCGCGCGCCAGGTACCCGGCGTTAGGGTGCGGGTGCCTGGTGGGCTGTGTGCTCGGGTCGCCATGCCAGACCAGCGGCTCGCCGGCCAGGTCGGCCTCGGTGATCTGCTCCTTGCCGGCCAGCCGGTGGCCGGCGGGCAGCACCGCCACCCGCGGCTCGGTGTACAGCAGGGTGACGCGCAGGCCGGCCTCGTCGATGGGCAGCCGCACATAGCCGACGTCGATGCGGCCGTCGAGCAGCATCGTGGCCTGGTCGTCCCCTTCGATCCGCTGCATGTCCACCAGAACGTCGGGGTGCCGGTCGGCGAACAGCTGTACCGCCGGGGTGACCGCGATGCCGGCCCGGAAGCCGACCATGAGCCGCTGGCTGCCGCGTGCGGCCACGGTCACCCGGCGGCGGACCGCGTGCGCGGAGGCCAGCAGCGGGCCGGCGTCGGTCAGCAGCTGCCTGCCGGCGTCGGTCAGCGCCACGCCGTGGCTGTCCCTTGTCAGCAGCGGGGTGCCGAGATCGTGTTCCAGCGCGCGGATCTGCCGGCTGAGCACCGGCTGCGCGATGTGCAACTCATCGGCGGCGCGGCCGAAGTGCAGCGTGTCGGCGACGGCGACGAAGTAGCGCAGCTTGCGCAGGTCCAGATCCATGGAGCCTCCCGGTCCGGCGATGCCTCCAGGGTATCACCAACGCTGAAAGAGGTATTGGACACCCGCTCAGGCCAATGGCATTGTTAATAGGTACCTGATGGTGCCGGGGCGAATTCGGTACAAGAATTCGACGGCAGGGCCCAGACCCAGGATGAGCACATCAGGAATCGAGCGCCATCCACCGCGTCATTCGGCGGCACCGACGACACAGCCGTTAATAACGACATGGTGGGAATGGCGTCCTGTCCAGCACCAGAAAGCAGGCACACCATGAGCAGCATCAGCATTATCGGCCTGGGGGGCATGGCTCGCGCCATAGGCGCCCGTGCGGTCGAGGGCGGCAACGCCGTCGAGGTCATCGGCCGCGACGCGGCCAAGGCCAAGGACCTGGCCGCCGCGCTCGGCGGCGGCGCCACGGCCGGGACATTCGGCACCGCCCCGGCCGGCGACATCGTCATCCTCGCGGTGCCGTACGCCAGCGCCGTGCCGGTCGTCGCCCAGTACGGGGACGCGCTGGCCGGCAAGGTCATCATCGACATCTCCAACACCTTCAACGCCGACGCCACCGGGCTGGTCACCCCTGACGGCACTTCCGGGGCGCAGGAGATCGCCAAGGCCGCCCCCGCCAGCGCGCACGTCGTGAAGGCATTCAACACCGTCTTCGGCCACGTCCTGGCCCAGGGCCGCCCGCTGGACGTGCTCATCGCAGGCGACGACCCGCACGCCAAGGCGAGCGTGTCGGCGTTCATCGAGAGCCTCGGGCTGCGCCCGCTCGACACGGGAGACCTGGCGATGGCGCACTGGCTGGAGGGAGTGGGCCCGCTGCTGATGGGCCTGGCCCGCCACGGCGCAGGGTTCAACATCGACCTCGGCGTCAACGTCTCCGGCTGAGCGCACCCGCACCACCACTTCCCGCGCCACATCACTCACAGGAGCAGCAGCATGCGCGTTTTCGTCACTGGCGGGACCGGCCATACCGGTTCCTACATCATCCCCGAGCTCATCGCCGCCGGGCACGAGGTCACCGGCCTGGCCCGGTCGGACACGGCCACGGCGGCGGTGTCCGCGCTCGGCGCGAAGGTGCGCCGCGGCGACCTCCAGGATCTCGAAGGGCTCATGGAGGCGGCCGCGGACTCCGACGGCGTCATCCACGTCGCGCACAGGCAAGACCTGCTTCCGTTTGGCGGGATGGACGCCGTGTCCGCCGCGGAGCTCCCGGTCATGCTCGCATACGGCGAGGCACTCGCGGGAACCGGAAAGCCGCTGGTCGCGGCCGGGAGCATAGGCTCGTCCGGGAAGCTGGGCCGGCCGGCCACCGAGGAGGACCCGGCCCTTCCCGCCGGCGATGAGCACAAGGGCACCCTCCGGGTCCGCAATGTCGTGGAAACCGCCGTAATCGACCTCGCCGAGCGGGGAGTGCGGTCTTCGGTCGTGCGGATTGCCAACATCGCGCACAGCACGACCGATCGTGCCGGCTTCCTCCCCACGCTGATCGCGCTCGCGAAGGAGAAAGGCGCCGCCGGCTACCCCGGAGACGGCGCGAACCTGTGGAACGCCGTGCACGCCCGCGATGTCGCCTCCTTGTTCCGCCTGGCGCTGGAGAAGGGCCCGGCCGGCAGATACTGGCACGCGGTTGGGGACGAGGGCATCCCGCTCCGCGAGATCGCCGAGGCCATCGGCAGCCGCCTGGGCCTGCCCGCCGTGAGCATTCCCAGGGACGAACTGATGCTGCCGGGATACTTCGGGTTCCTCGCGAACATAGTCACGCAGAGCTACCCGGCGTCCAGCCTCATCACCCGCCGGACCCTCGGCTGGGAACCCGCTCAGCCCGGCCTGCTCGCCGATCTGGACAACGGCCACTACTTCCCCGCCAGCTGACGGCAGGGACCCCGGATCGCAACGAGTCCGGCAAATGACAAGGATACGGCTCTTCTGGAGGGACGCTGAGAATATGACAACGGTGGGATTCATCGGAAGCGGACAGATCGGCAGTGCCATCGCGCGGCTCGCCATCGCGGCCGGGCACCAGGTGATGCTCAGCAACTCGCGCGGTCCCGAAACGCTCGCGGACACGGCCGCGGAACTGGGGCCGGCGGCGTCCGCGGCGACGAGCGGGGAGGCCGCGGCGGCCGGTGACATCGTTGTGGTCACGGTGCCGGTCAAGGCCTTCCCCAGCTTGCCCGCCGCGCCACTGGCCGGGAAGACGGTCATCGACACGTGCAACTACGGCCCCGAGCGTGACGGGCACATCCCCGAGCTCGACAGCAAGTCGCTCACCTCGAGCGAGCTGCTGCTGCGGTACATTCCGGACGCCATGCTCGTGAAAGCGTTCAACAACATCTTCTACAAGCACCTGGTGTCACTCGCCCGCCCGGCGGGGGCGGCCGACCGCTCCTACCTGCCGATCGCCGGCGACTCCGCGCCGGCGAAGGCGGCGGTCACCGAGTTCCTCCAATCCATCGGGTACAGCGTGGTGGACGCGGGACCGCTGGCCGATAGCTGGCGGCAGGCGACGGGCACGCCGGTATGGGGGACCCCGTACGGGCCGTACTCGAACGACAAGGGCCAGCCGGCCGGCGAGGACGCCATCCGCGCGGCACTGGCCACCGCAACGCGGTAACCGCAAGCTGGCGCGGGCCGCGGGATGGTCCGGCCGTGTTATGGCCCGGCCCGGCAGGCGTCGGGCGGGGCCATAACGCAGGACTCGTTGCCGTCCGGACCGCCAGGATATGCCATATCCAGCCGTTCTCGCGGACCGGAAGCCCGTAAGCAAGGCCGCTCCCAAGCCGGTGACCCGGCGGACCTCGGCGGTTAGGTCCCGGGTACGCAAGTCCAGGTGAAGACGGTTCCCCGCGACCTTTCATGTCGGCGGTGCGCTACAGGAGGATCTGACGCACAGCGCGTGACGCATAACCCGCGCATCTGCGCTCATCTCAATGGTGAGGATGTCGCGGACCCGCGTTTCCAGATGCGGCGATATGCGCGCCGTTAAGTCATGAGGCCGTCACGAGGATACGTAACCGTATGTGACGCAAATAGGTGCCATTCGCTGACCCTCTGTATGAGCGGCAAGAGCCAGCCTTGAAACGGCAGATTCGGCACGTTGCCTGCTGGCCGCCGGCAAGCGGCACTGAGCCCTCCCAAAAGGCGTTCTTCCTGCTCAGCGGCCCGGAACTCGGCGCCAAGACTGGGATCTGTGCGCCGCCGCCCGCGAGGGCAAGGCCCAACTCGAACACGTGTGCGGCATCTCACGCGGTCCCGGTTGCGGTACTTTGCTGCTGTACTTGCCCTAAAGCGCGGGCTCGTGATTTCGAATTATGCTTCTGACCTGTGGAGCTAAGGGGACTCGAACCCCTGACCCCCTGCTTGCAAAGCAGGTGCTCTTCCAGCTGAGCTATAGCCCCGCGCGACGGCGGTACAAGGCTACCCGGT
>Ga0208219_1000565_pt1 | contig 13317 bp, 8 predicted proteins | sample NGESurshal072012_7_FD_184469 | JGI IMG/M metagenome (GOLD analysis project Ga0208219, IMG submission 184469) | Arctic peat soil microbial communities from Barrow, Alaska - NGEE Surface sample 53-2 shallow-072012 (SPAdes) | ecosystem: Environmental > Terrestrial > Soil > Wetlands > Peat ...
AAGATGCGCGACGCTGGTATCCACCGAGATGACCAGATCCAGCTGCGCCATCAGCGCGGCGGTATCGGAAAAATCCCCCAGTTCCTCGCCGGCATTGAGGATATCGCCACGCTCCTTCAGAACGATTGCGTCCTCGGCGCGAATCTCCTTCTGCAGGCTGACGATGGTCGCTCCCGTTTCCAGAAGCGGCAAAAACGCCTGTAATCCGATCGATCGTTCGCGATCGCGTTCGTGTCCCGCCCTGCCGGACCAGGCCAATCCGATGCCGGGACGCGGCGTCGCCGTGAACCGCGCTTGCCATGCTGTCGACGGCTGCGCAGGCGCGGCCAGATAGGCGGTCGCCGAGGGGATCGTCTCCATCGTCGTCCCGAAAGCCAACGGCAGGCTGAGCAAGGGGCAATGCAGGTCGAATTCGGGCAGCGAGTCGCCCTTGGCGATGACCTGCGCGGCACCGAGCCCGTTCATGAGCGCCTGCAACGGTTTCTGCACTTCGAGGATCACGCGCGCGCCGCGCGCGGCGACCAGCGGCACATAGCGGCAGAATTGAATCGTATCGCCCAGTCCCTGTTCGCTATGGAGCAGGATCGTGTTGCCGGCGATCGCCTCGCCGCGCCAGAGCGGTTGGGTGAACATGCGGTTGGCGAGGACCACCGATTCCTTCATCCAGCGCCATTCGTAATCGGGCCAGCCGCGGGCGAAATCGCCGCGCAACAGCCGCAAGGCCGCCGCGTTGCAATGCGCCATGACGTGGCGGGGCTGCAGGGCCAGCGCGCGGTCGTAGCTCGCCAACGCTTCGTCAAAGCGCATCAGCTCGCGCAGCACCTGGCCGCGATTGTTATACGCGTCGGCATGACCGGGCCGCAGCGCGATGGCGCGGTCGTAGCTTGCCAGCGCCGCGTCATATCGTTTCAGCGCCTTGAGGACATTGCCGCGATTATACAGCGCATCGACGAAATCGGGCCGCACGGCCAGCGCGCGGTCGTAGCTCGCCAGCGCCTCGTCGAGCCGATTGGCCCGTTCCAGGGCGTATCCCCGGTTGGACAGCGCCTCGGCGAAGTCCGGCCGCACCGCGAGCGCACGATCGTAACTCGCCAGCGCTTCTTCGAATCGATTCAGCGCCAACAACGTATTGCCGCGGTTGCTCAGCGCGTCGGCATGGTCCGGTCGCAGCGCCAAAGCGCGGTCGTAATTTTCCAGCGCCAGGGTGCTTTTGCCCAGCGCCGCCTGGACGATGGCAAGAACATGAAGCGCATCGAAATGGTCGGAGCGAGCGGAAACGATCTCTTGGCAAAGCTGTTCGGCTTCGGCGAGATTTCCGGCTTTATAGGCTGAGACGGCGCGGTTGAACGCTGGCGCAAACGGATCAAGGTTGCGGCTCGTCATCAGATCCGTGTCGTCATCTTTTGTGCGCCGGAGGCGGCAGAACGGGACGAACGCGCGGACGACCTACCGCCACTCGACCTTCTTCACTTCATAGCCCTTGGCGCCGCCCGGCGTGTTGACCTCGACCTGTGCGCCCTTGGTCTTGCCGATCAGCGCGCGCGCCAGCGGCGAGGTGATGGAAATCCTGCCGGACTTGGCATCGGCCTCCGGCTCGCCGACGATTTGCCACACCTTCTTCTCGTCGGTGTCCTCGTCAACCAGCGTCACGGTGGCGCCGAAGGTAATGGTGTCGCCCGACAGCTTCGACACGTCGATCACGTCGGCGCGCGCGAGCTTGTCCTCGAGCTCGGCGATGCGGCCCTCGTTGAGCGACTGCTGCTCTTTGGCGGCGTGATACTCGGCATTCTCCGACAGGTCGCCGTGCGTGCGCGCCTCGGTGATTTGCTGAATGATGCGCGGCCGCTCGATCTGCTGGCAATGCTTGAGTTCGGCTTCGAGCGTCGAATAGCCGGCCGCCGTCATTGGAATCTTGTCCATCGTCACTTCTCCTCTTGGCGGGCGCCCGAAACGTCTTGATCGCGCGTGAGCGCCGCCAAGCTCCTTCCACCCTCAAAAAAACCGTCCAATCCACTCGCAATACGACTCCGGCCACGGGTTTACGCGCACCGGAGTCATGTCAACCGAGGGCCGGTCAAAAAAACCTCGACCGCGGCCAGTTTCACCTGCCCGCGACCGTGGACTTCCCGGCCTAACTCGTGCCGCAGCTTGAGCAGGTAGAACCCAAGAGAACCGCCCTTAGGCCCGATCGCTGAAGTAGCTTTGCAGCGCGCGCACCTCGAGGTCGCCCCCGAGATAGGCTTTTATGCCTTGCGCCGCGGCGACGGCACCTGAAAGAGTGGTGTAGTACGGCACTTTATGCAAGAGGGCGGCGTGGCGCATGGAGCGGCTGTCGGCCAGTGCCGCGGTCCCCTCGGTGGTGTTGAAAACCAGCTGAACCCCGCCGTTTTTGATGGCATCCACGATGTGGGGCCGGCCCTCCAGCACCTTGAACACCTTGGCCGCCTCCACCCCGTGTTCGGCAAGGTAGCGCTGGGTTCCCGAGGTGGCGATGGTCTTGAAGCCGAGGGAGGCCAACAGCCGCACCGCGTCCAGGATTCGCGGCTTGTCGGCGTCCTTGACCGAGACAAACACCGTGCCGTTGCGCGGCAAATTGGTGCCGCCGCCGATCTGGCTCTTGGCGAAAGCGATCTCGAACGAGGTGTCGATGCCCATCACTTCGCCGGTAGATTTCATCTCCGGCCCCAGCACGGTGTCGACGCCGGGGAAGCGCGCGAACGGGAACACCGCTTCCTTCACCGCCCGGTGCTTATAGGTGCTGGGCTTGAGATTGAAGCTTGCCAGGCTCTCGCCCGCCATGATTCGGGCGGCGATCTTGGCCACCGGTAGGCCTATTACCTTGGCCACGAAGGGCACCGTGCGCGAGGCGCGCGGATTGACCTCCAGCACGTAGATATCGCCGTCCTTGATGGCGTATTGCACGTTCATTAGCCCGCCGACATTGAGCGCGAGCGCGAGCGCGCGGGTCTGGCGCCCGAGCTCGGCGATGGTTACTTCGCTCAGCGAATGCGGCGGCAGCGCGCAAGCCGAATCGCCGGAATGGATGCCGGCTTCCTCGATGTGCTCCATGATGCCGGCGATGAAGGTGTCTTTGCCGTCGCACAGGCAATCGACATCTACTTCGGTGGCGTCTGACAGATAGCGGTCGACCAGCAGCGGGCTCCGTTTGGAAACCACGAGCTCGCCCGGACGGTCGAGGTCGCCCGCAAGGCGCGCCACGTAACGGTCGAACTGGGCCGCATCGCGCACGATCTCCATGGCGCGCCCGCCGAGCACATTCGACGGCCGGATCACCACCGGATAGCCGATCTCGTCGGCGATGGCGCGCGCCGCGCCAAGCGAAGTGGCGATGCCGTTCTGCGGCTGACGCACTTTCAATTTGTCGAGCAGCTTCTTGAAGCGGTCGCGGTCTTCCGCGAGGTCGATCATGTCGGGCGAGGTGCCGAGGATCGGCACCTTGGCCTTCTCCAGAGGCTCGGCAAGCTTGAGCGGGGTCTGGCCGCCGAACTGCACAATGACGCCGTGCAGCGTGCCGTTGGCGCGCTCGGTGTCGATGATTTCCAGCACGTCTTCCGGCGTCAGTGGCTCGAAATAGAGCCGGTCGGAGGTGTCGTAGTCGGTCGACACCGTCTCCGGATTGCAGTTGACCATGATGGTCTCGTAGCCGGCTTCCTTGAGCGCGAAGGCGGCATGGCAGCAGCAGTAGTCGAACTCGATGCCCTGGCCGATGCGGTTTGGCCCGCCGCCCAGGATGATGACCTTCTTCTTGTCCGAGGGCGCCGCTTCGTCGGCCGCCTTGCCGTTAAACGGCGTTTCGTAGGTCGAATACATGTAGGCCGTAGGCGAGGCGAATTCGGCGGCGCAGGTGTCGATGCGCTTGAACACCGGCCGCACGCCGAGCGCGCGGCGCTTGGCCGTCACCGCCTCAGTGTCGGTGCCGGTGAGCTTGCCGAGCCGCTTGTCGGAGAAGCCCTTGCCCTTTAGCCGCCGGAACGCGCCTGCCGTGGCCGGCAGGCCCTTGGCCTTGATCTCGGCTTCGCTCTCCACCAGCGCGCGGATTTCGGAGAGGAACCACGGATCGACCCGGCAGGCATTGTGGATCAATTCGTCGGCGGCGCCGACGCGCATGGCCTGCGCGATCTTGAGCAAGCGGTCCGGCGTCGGCGTACCGAGCGCGGCGCGGATGGCCGCCTTGTTGTCGGCGTCGTCGATGCCCTTGGCCGGATCGAAGCCGTCGATGGCGATTTCATCGAGCCCGGTGAGGCCGGTCTCCAGCGAGCGCAGCGCCTTCTGCAAAGATTCCTGGAAGGTGCGACCGATCGCCATCGCTTCGCCGACCGATTTCATCGAGGTGGTGAGCACCTGCGTGGCGCCGGGAAATTTCTCGAAGGCAAAGCGCGGAATCTTGGTGACCACGTAATCGATGGTCGGTTCGAACGAGGCGGGCGTCGCGCCGCCGGTGATATCGTTGGCGATTTCGTCGAGCGTGTAGCCGACCGCGAGCTTGGCCGCCACCTTGGCGATCGGAAAGCCGGTCGCCTTCGAGGCCAGCGCCGAGGAGCGCGACACGCGCGGGTTCATCTCGATGACGACGAGCCGCCCGTCGGCCGGATTGATGGCGAACTGCACGTTCGAGCCGCCGGTCTCCACCCCGATCTCGCGCAGCACCGCGATCGAGGCGTCGCGCATGATCTGGTATTCCTTGTCGGTGAGCGTCAGCGCCGGCGCGACCGTGATCGAATCGCCGGTGTGCACGCCCATCGGATCGACGTTCTCGATCGAGCAGATGATGATGCAATTGTCTTTTTTGTCGCGCACCACCTCCATCTCGTATTCTTTCCAGCCCAGCACCGACTCTTCGATCAGCACCTCGTTGGTGGGGGAAGCGTCGATGCCGCGCTCGACGATTTCGATGAACTCGGCCTTGTTGTAGGCGATGCCGCCGCCGGTGCCGCCGAGCGTGAACGAGGGGCGGATGATGGCCGGCAGGCCGATGTCCTCGAGCGCTTCGAGCGCCTGGATCAGCGTCTTGATCTGGTGCGAGCGCGGCGTCGGCAGGCCGATGCGGGTCATCGCCTCGCGGAACAATTCGCGGTCTTCCGCCATGTCGATGGCGTCGGCGGTGGCGCCGATCATCTTGACGCCGAATTTCTCCAGCGTGCCCATCTTGCGCAGCGACAGCGCGCAGTTGAGCGCGGTCTGCCCGCCCATGGTCGGCAGCAGCGCGTCGGGCCGTTCCTTCTCGATGATCTTGGCGACGATCTCCGGCGTGATCGGCTCGATATAGGTGGCGTCGGCCAGATCCGGATCGGTCATGATGGTCGCCGGATTGGAGTTCACCAGGATGACCCGGTAGCCCTCGTCCTTGAGCGCCTTGCAGGCTTGCGTGCCGGAATAGTCGAATTCGCAGGCCTGGCCGATGACGATAGGGCCGGCGCCGATGATCAGGATCGATTTAATGTCGGTTCGTTTGGGCATCGGCTCCCGGAAACTGGGCACAAAAAAAGGGCGCGCCTACGCGCGCTTTCAGGCTGAGTGGGCACAGGTCAGCCGTCCCGGAAAGCGCGCTATTCTTAAGTGGGCGCGCGATCGGACGCAAAACCGGTTCCCACTTTTGCTGATCGCGCGCCGGCGCTCCCCCGGATCGCGCTGAGGGTTCAAGCCTCGCGCGCAGGGCTCATATAGCCCCGAATCGGGGGGCAGGGAAGGGCGCCGGCAGGATTAGCGGTGGACGGAAATATTCAGCTATTTGCGGCCGAAATGAGCGGCCCGGCCAGCGCCGGGGCCTTCCGCCGTGACATCGAGACCGCCGGAACAGCGTTCCTGGGAGCAACGTGGCGGGAACAGGGACGCGCCTGGCTGGCGGTCGTGGTCGCTGATCGCCTCAGCGACCCGGCTCCAGAGTCTCCGGCGATTGACGTCATCGCCGATGACGACGACACGCCACTGCCCGGACTGGCGATCGACTCGGCAGCTGACGAGTCACGGCCGGGGGGTGTGGGCTGGAAGGTCTGGTCGGTCGCCGCGGCGGCGGTGATCGCGCTCCTGGTGATGATCTTCTTCGCCGCCCGGGCCCTGGGAGGTCCGGGGGTTCAGGTGTCGCCGAGCGCGCCGCCGGCGCCGATCTTCTCCCCGACAACCGCGCCGACCGACGCGAGCGTACCGACGAGCATCGACACCGCGGGGGCTCCAACCCCCACGCCGACAGCGCGTGCGACGGCAACGCCTACGCCCACGACCCCCCCGAACACAATGCCGATCACGATCGCGCCGACGCCGACGGCACCACCGACTCCGACCCCCACTCCCACCGCGACACCATCGCCGACCCGGTCGTGACGGTTGAGCGCGCCGTCCCTCAGCGCGACGTGGTGAGGTTGTAGACGTCGCGCACGTACTCGCGCATCATTCGCGCCGCTGAGAAACGCGGCCCGTTGGTGCGCAAGGACGCGCGCATCCGCTCCACCCAGCCACGCGGGATGCCGTGCTCATCGCGCTGATAGAACAGCGGCACGACCTCGTGCTCGATGATGTCGAAGAGCGTCGCCGCGTCGCGCGAGTCCTGCATCGCGTGGTCGAACAGGATGTCGCCCGGGATGGCCCATCCGTTGGTGCCGTTGTACGCCTCGGCCCACCATCCGTCGAGCACCGAGACGTTCAGGCCGCCGTTGAGCGCCGACTTCATCCCACTGGTACCGCTCGCCTCGAGCGGCGGCCTGGGGACATTGATCCAGACGTCGCAACCGGCGACCATGTGATCGGCCGTCGCCAGGGTGTAGTTGTCGAGGAAGGCGACCCGGCTCATCGCAGCGGGCCCGCGCTCGAACGTGAACAGGCCCTGGGCTGCGTGCTTGCCTTCCTCATCCTGGGGATGCGCCTTGCCGGCGAGGATCATCTGCGCCGGACGATCCTTGTTCTCGAGCACGCTCGAGGCGCGCTGCGCGTCCAGGGTCAGCAGCTGGATGCGTTTGTAGCCTGCCAGCCGGCGCGCGAATCCGAAGGTCAGGGCGTGCTCGTCGAAGCCGTGCTCGGCGGCCTCGACGTACCACCGCGGCTCATCGCGAGCAAGCCGGTTGGCGACGCTTCGCTCGCGCACGTGCTGGACGAACTCGGATCGCAATGCGTTGCGCACCTCCCACAGCTCCGAATCCGGGATGTCGTCCACCCCGCGCCACGTCTCCGGTTCGGCGGCGCGCCCCTCCCATCCGGCACCGAGATAGCGATCGAGCAACTCGCGCATTCGTGGTGCCATCCACGTCGGGACGTGGACACCGTTGGTGACGTGTCCGATCGGAACCGTGTCGGCGGGCCGCTCCGGGAACAATGACTGCCACATCTGGCGCGCAACCTCGCCGTGTCGGCGACTCACGCCGTTGCGAGAACGGCTCATCTTGATGCCGAGCGGCGTCATCACGAACTGCTCGTGGGGATTGTCCGGGCGGGTTCGGCCGAGGTGGAGGAAGCCCTCGAGATCGAGCCCAGCCTGCTCGGGATAGTCACCGAGCACCTCGACGATCTCGCTGACGTCGTAGCCCTCGTTGCCCGCGCTCACCGGCGTATGCGTCGTGAACACGGTCCGCTCTCGTGCGGCGGTGAAGGCCTCGTGGCGCGAGCGCCCCAGCGCCATCTCCCTGCGGGCCATCTCGAGCGGGGCGAGCGCGGCGTGCCCTTCGTTGAGGTGGACAACGCACGGATCCAGCCCCATCGCGTCGAGGACGCGCATCGAGCCGATTCCCAGGAGCGCGTACTGGGCGAGCCGGGTCGGCCTGTCGGCGACGTAGAGGCGGCTGGTGATCCACTGGTCGATCGGTGAGTTCTCTGGGCGCTGCGCGTCGAGGAGGTAGAGCGGGGTGCGACCGATGTCGAGGCGCCACACCTGGACCACGACATCACGCCCGCGCAGCGGCACCGTGACCGTCAGCGGCTCCCCGCCGTTGTAGACAAGAGCGGCAGGAACTCGCTCCGGGTCGACCTGAAGCCAGTACTCGATCTGGTATCCCGAGCGGTCCATACGCTGCTGGAAGTAGCCCTGGCGGTAGAGTAGTCCGACACCGACCATCGGCAGCGCCATATCGGAGGCCTGCTTGAGGATATCCCCCGCCAGCACGCCGAGCCCACCCGCGTAGATCGGCAGGGACCGGTGCACGGCGAACTCGGCGCAGAGAAATGCGACCGGGTGGACCGGCGTCGCCTGGCCCTCCATGGAAGGACGGTTCAGCTCATGGTCCAGCGCGCCAAGCAGCTCGGCCAGCCGGTGCAGCAGCGTGATGTCAGTCGCTGCACGTTCGAGGGTCGCGGACGAGGTCTCGTGAAGGAGGCGAATGGGGTTGTGGTTGCTCGCTTCCCAGCGAGACGGGTCGATCATCCGGAAGACGTCGTCACCGCCGGGCCACCATGACCACACGTAGTTGTACGCGAGCCGGGCGAGCGGCTCGAGCGGTGCCGGCAGCCGCGCGGCGAGGTCAGCCGCGGCTCGGTCGATATCCTCGCTGCCGTCGGTGAGCGTCACGGTTGCGAGCTCGGTCACCGCGCGCCGCCGGCCTCGGCCAGGGCTTGCTGCAATGCCGCCACTCCACCCTGCGGACCGCCCGGGTGCCGGAACACCGCCGTGCCGGCCACGAGCACATCGGCACCGGCATCGACACAGGCCTTCGCGTTGGTCGCGTCGACGCCGCCGTCGACCTCGACCTCCGTCTCGAGGCCCTGACGTTCGACCTCACGCCGGATGTGCTCGACCTTGCGCAACGTGCGCGGTATCAGCGACTGTCCGCCGAACCCGGGGTCGATGGTCATGACCAGCGCGAGGTCGCACGACTCGAGAATATCGTCGAGCATCTGCGCCGGCGTGCTGGGATTGATCGCCGCCCCGGAGCGGCAGTCGAGCGCCCGGATGGATGACAGCGTGCGGTGCAGGTTCGGGCACACTTCGTAGTGCACGGTGATGGCATCGGCTCCGGCGGTCGCGAACGTGCTCAGGTGCGCGTCGGGATTGACGATCATGAGGTGGATCTCCAGCGGGAGCGAGGTCGCGCGCCGGAGCACACGCACCGTGTCGGTGCCGAACGTGAAGTTGGGGACGAACACGCCGTCCATCACATCGACGTGGATGCGCTCCGCGCCGCTCTCCTCCAGGTCGTGCGCAGCCTTCGCTATGTGTCCGAAGTCGGCGGCCAGCAGGCTCGGCGCAATCCGGATGGCGTCTCGGCAGGGCTTCCACGTCGATCGCGGCATCCCGCGGATTCTGGCAGACGCGGGTCAGCGGCCTGCCGGAATTCTCCGAGCCGTCACCCGGCCGCGGCAGCCGCGTCGAGAAACCAGGCAAGCGTCCCAGCGGTGGGGCGGACGCGAGAGGCCGGGACCTGGCCGCTGGCGGTGGCCACCAGGGCCTGGTGCTTGGAGGCGCCGGTGACCATGAATCCGACGGCTGCCGCCGCGTTGATGGTGGGGAATGTCAGCGTGATTCGATCGAACGGCTCGTAGTCCGCGAGGCCGCGAGTTGCCCATCGGTCGACGACCTCCAACGCCGGTGTCCCCGGGAACAGCGAGGCGGTGTGGCCGTTCTCGCCGAGGCCGAGCAGGATCACGTCGAGGCGGGGTGCGCCGCCACGGGCCGCAGGCAGCGAGCTCGCGAGCAGATTCGAGTACTCCGCTGCGGCTGCGTCGAGGTCCGCACGTTCGGCCGGCATGCGGTGCACCCGGCTGGGGTCGATCGGCACGCGGGTCAGCAACGTGGCCTGGGCGAGGTGGTAGTTGCTGGCGGGATCGTCCGGCGGGCACGCGCGCTCATCGGCAAAGTAGACGTTCCACGAACTCCAGTCGATCCGTCCCTGCCACTCCGGCCCCGCGAGCAGCTCGTTGAGCATGCGCGGTGTGCTGCCGCCGGAGAGGGCTATCGAGAAGCTGCCGTGATCACTATACGCACGACGGGATTGCGCCGCGATCCACGTCGCAACCGCATCCGCAACCTCCTCCGCCGTCTCGCTGACGACCCGCTCGCCGGCAAGGTCATCAAGGGCGCTCACTGCGCCACGTCAGGGGAGGTGCCAGGCACGCCCGTCGCGTGCCATGAACGCATGCGCTTCATCGGGACCCCACGTGCCCGCCTCGTAGTTGGGGCAATTGGTCCGGTCGGGAGGATGCGCACGCCATCCATCGAGAATCGCCGTGCAGAATCGCCAGGCTTCCTCGACCTCATCCTCGCGCGCGAAGAGGGTCGGGTCACCGAGCATGCAATCGAGGAGGAGGCGCTCGTACGCGTCGGGCGATTGCTCGCGGAACGCGGTGCCGTACATGAAGTCCATGTTCACCGACTCGATGCGTAGCGCCTGGCCGGGGATCTTGGCGCCGAACCGGAGCGTGATCCCCTCGTCCGGCTGGATGCGCAGGATGAGCAGGTTGGGATCGATACCGTCGGTCGGCACCGCACCCGCGGCCAGTGGGACGCTGCCTGCGAACGGCGAATGGGGCACGCGACGGAACTGGATCACGATCTCCGTCGACCGCTTCGGCATCCGCTTGCCGGTGCGCAGGTAGAACGGGGTTCCGGCCCATCGCCAGTTGTCGATGTCGACCTTGAGTGCCACGAACGTCTCTCGAAGCGAGTCGGGCGCGACGCCCTTCTCGTCGCGATAGCCGGGAACGCGCCCCCCGTTGATGAATCCCGCGGAATACTGTCCTCGAACCGAGTGCGAGAGGGCGTCGTCGGGATGGATCGGCCGCACGGCGCGCAGCAGCTTGACCTTCTCGTCGCGAACCATTTCGGCCTTGAAGTTCGACGGCGCCTCCATGCCCACAATCGCCACCAGCTGCATGATGTGGTTCTGCACGATGTCGCGCAGGGCGCCCGCCTCCTCGTAGTACGAACCACGACCCTCGACGCCGATCTCCTCGGCCACGGTGATCTGGACATGGTCGATGTACTGCCGGTTCCACAACGGTTCGAAGATCCCGTTGGCGAAGCGAAACACGAGCAGGTTCTGAACGGTCTCCTTGCCGAGGTAGTGGTCGATGCGATAGATCTGCTCTTCGACGAACGCTGTGTGCAGCCGATCGTTGAGCTCGCGAGCTGTCGCCAGGTCACGTCCGAATGGCTTCTCGATGATCACGCGCACGAAGGTGCCGGGCGCCTGCGTGGTCAGGCCGGCGGCATTGAGGCGATCCGTCAGTGGTGTGACGGCATTCGGCGGTGTGCTGAAGTAGATGAGACGGTTCGCCGCGGTACCGCGTTCGCGATCAGCCTTCTCGAGCGCCTGCTTGAGTGACTCGAAACCATCCGGGGTATCCATGTCGTAGGTCACGTAGTGCAGGCCCGCGGCAAACTTCTGCCACGCATCGTCGCGCAGATGGACACGGCCGTAGTGCTCGACGCCCTCGCGCATGTCGGCGCGGAATTCCTCGTCGGTCAGCGCACTGCGCGCGGCGCCGATGACCGTGAAGCCGTCCGGCAGGCTGCCTTCGGCGGCAAGCGCGTACAGAGCCGGGACCAGCTTTCGCTTGGTCAGGTCCCCGCTGGCCCCGAAGATGACCACACAGAAGGGAACGGGCGTGCGCGGCTCCCGGCGTCTCTCTTGAAGCGGACGCTCCGCGGTCAGTGTGATGCCGGAGCCCCCGAAGTCGTCTCGGCCTTCACCGGGTGGCCGCCGAATTCGTTGCGAAGTGCGGCGATCACCTTGTTGCCAAATCCGTCCGGCAGGCGCGACTGGAAGCGCGCCATCAGCGACATCGCGAGCACGGGGGCGGGCACCGCAAGCTGCATCGACTCCTCCAGCGTCCAGCGTCCCTCACCGGAGTCGTCCACCCAGCCGCGGAGCTGATCCAGCTGCGGGTCTCGCTCGAATGCTCGTTCGGCGAGCTCGAGGAGCCAGGAGCGCACCACGCTGCCCTGGTTCCAGAGGTGGGCAATAGCGTGCAGGTCGAGCAGGCCGAAGTCCTGCTTCGCCTGCATGATCGCGAACCCTTCCGCGTACGCCTGGAGCATTCCGTACTCGATGCCGTTGTGCACCATCTTCACGAAATGTCCGGAGCCGGGAGGCCCGACATGCAGGAAGCCGTCGGGCGGCGCCAGCGTCGTGAAGATGGGGCGCCAGTGGTCGATCGTCTCCTTGTCACCGCCGGCCATGAGGCAGTACCCAACCTCCAGTCCCCAGATGCCGCCGCTGGTTCCGGCATCGATGAAGCTGATGCCGCGCTCGGCGCTGGCGGCGGCTCGGGCGATCGAGTCGTGGTAGTTGCTGTTGCCGCCGTCGATGATGGTGTCGCCCTTCTCGAGCAGCGACTGCAGCGCCGCCACCGTGTCGTCGGTCACCTTCCCCGACGGAACCATGATCCAGACGCCGCGAGGCTTGTCGAGAGCGGCGATGAGCTCATCGATGCTAGGGGTCGTGGTGGCTCCGAATGACTCGACGCTGGCGCGCGCATCCGGGTTGGGATCGAATGCGACCACCGCGTGGTCACCGTCGCGACGGAGCCGGTGCACCATGTTGGCGCCCATCCTGCCGAGCCCGACAAAGCCGATCTGCATGGTGGTGAGTCCTTGGTGTGAGGGCAGCGCTCAGCGCGCCACCGTGGTTGCGCTGACTGCGTCGGTGAGGCTGGCGAGCCCAGCATCGAGGTTGCCGGCGATGTGCACGCGGATGACGCGCCGGCCGTGGGATCGCAGGGACTGCAGGTCGCCGGCGGCCTGCGCACGCTTCAGGATCGAGAAGGTGAAGGGCTGGCCGGGAATCGCCACGTCGGTTCCGTCGTCGGCGGTGATCTGGATGTAGACGCCGGTGTTGGGGCCACCCTTGTGGAGCTGCCCGGTGCTGTGCAGGAAGCGAGGCCCGAAGCCGAGGGTTGTCGCGATACGCCGCGTGTCGCGGACGGCGACGCGCAGGTGCTGCAGCGCCAGTTCATTGGCGTCGTCGGGTGTGACGTATGCCATCAGCGCAACGTAATCGCCAGGATTGGCTGTATCGAGATGAGCGGCAAGTGCGCCTGCCGCGCTCGCTCCGGAGACATCGCCATAGACCCGCAGGGCGCCGTCGGTGACGGCGGCTGCCTCGTCGGGCAGCGCACCGGACTGCTGGTACTGCTGCAGGACCGCCTTGGTGTTGTCCTTCGACTCCTGCACATTCGGCTCATCGAAGGGATCGATGCCGAGGTGCGCGCCCGCGACCGCCGTCGCGAACTCCCAGCGGAAGAACTCTGCAGCAAGGTCGTATTTGTCGGCGAGATCAAACCTGATCACCGGGTGGCCGGCAGCCTTCAACGCGTCGACGGATCGATCGAACTCGGCATCGTCGCCGATGCGGAGCGCGACGAAGAGGCGGTCGGCGG
>Ga0208219_1000566_pt1 | contig 13307 bp, 11 predicted proteins | sample NGESurshal072012_7_FD_184469 | JGI IMG/M metagenome (GOLD analysis project Ga0208219, IMG submission 184469) | Arctic peat soil microbial communities from Barrow, Alaska - NGEE Surface sample 53-2 shallow-072012 (SPAdes) | ecosystem: Environmental > Terrestrial > Soil > Wetlands > Peat ...
GTCCAGCAGCTTGCGGAACATCTCGATGCCGGTGACGGTGGTCTTCTGCGTGTCGCGCAGGCCGACGATCTCCACTTCTTCGCCCACCTTGACCACGCCCTGCTCCACCTTGCCGGTGACCACGGTGCCCCGACCGGTGATGGACATGACGTCCTCGATCGGCATGAGGAAGGGCTTGTCGACGTCGCGCTCGGGCTCGGGGATGAAGGAGTCGACGGCCGCCATCAGCTCGAGGATCTTCTCGCTCCACTCGGGGTCGCCCTCGAGGGCCTTGAGGGCGCTGACCTGGACAATCGGGGTGTCGTCGCCGGGGAAGTCGTAGGCGGTCAGGAGCTCGCGCACCTCCATCTCGACCAACTCGATCAGCTCGGGGTCGTCCACCATGTCGGCCTTGTTGAGGGCCACCACGATGTAGGGCACGCCCACCTGGCGGGCCAGGAGCACGTGCTCACGGGTCTGGGGCATGGGGCCGTCGGCCGCCGAGACCACCAGGATGGCGCCGTCGATCTGGGCCGCACCGGTGATCATGTTCTTGATGTAGTCGGCGTGACCGGGCATGTCGACGTGGGCGTAGTGACGATTCTCCGTCTCGTACTCGACGTGGGCGATGGTGATGGTGATCCCGCGCTGCTTCTCTTCCGGCGCCTTGTCGATCTGGTCGAACGAGGTGAACTGGGTGTTGGGGTTCTTCTCCGACAGGACCTTGGTGATCGCCGCCGTGAGCGTGGTCTTCCCGTGGTCGATGTGTCCCATCGTTCCCACATTGACGTGAGGCTTTGTGCGCTCGAACTTCTGCTTGGCCATCGCCGTAGCTACTCCCTGATATCGGACGGGACCCCCATGGGCCCGCCGCGGCGACTGCACGCCGCTTTCATTTTCCTTTTGTGCGACCTGTCCCGGAGGCCGTCGGCCCCGGCTACTCCCCGTGGGCCCGGGCGATGATCTCCTTGGAGATCGACTCGGGCACCTCGTTGTAGGAGTGAAACTGCATCGTGTACGTGGCGCGACCCTGGGTGCGCGAACGCAGGTCAGTAGCGTAGCCGAACATGTCGGCCAGCGGTACCTGCGCGTTGATCACGTGGCTGCTGCCCTGCTGGTCCATCCCCTCCACCCTGCCCCGGCGGGAGGAGAGGTCACCGATGACATCACCCATGTAGTCGTCGGGCGTGGTCACCGTGACGGCCATCACGGGCTCGAGCAGGACGGGACTGGCCGCCCGCAGGGCCTTCTTGACCGCCATGGAGCCGGCGATCTTGAAGGCCATCTCCGACGAGTCGACGTCGTGGTAGGAGCCGTAGGTCAACAGGATGCGCACGTCGACGGTGGGATAGCCGGCCAGAATGCCCGAGGTCAGGGCCTCTTGGATCCCGGCGTCCACCGAGGGGATGTACTCCTTGGGAATGACGCCGCCACTGATCTTGTCGACGAATTCGTAGCCCCCGCCGGGACCGGTGGGCTCGGCACTGATGACCACGTGGCCGTACTGGCCCCGGCCGCCGGTCTGGCGGACGTACTTCTCCTCGATCTTCTCCACCGACCGGCGGATGGTCTCGCGGTAGGCCACCTGGGGCTTGCCCACGTTGGCGTCGACGCTGAATTCCCGCAACATGCGGTCCACCAGGACTTCGAGGTGGAGCTCGCCCATGCCCGAGATCACCGTCTGGCCGGTCTCCTCGTCGGAGCGCACCCGGAAGGTCGGGTCCTCCTCGCTGAGCGAGTAGAGCGCCTTGGAGAGTTTGTCCTGGTCAGCCTTGGTCTTGGGCTCGACGGCGACATGGATCACCGGCTCGGGGAACTCCAGCGCCTCGAGCACGATCGGGTGGCCCGGGTCGCACAGGGTGTCGCCGGTGGTGGTGTTCTTCATCCCGACCACGGCCATGATGTCGCCGGCGAAGATGGCGTCCTTGTCCTCGCGGTGGTTGGCGTGCATCTGGAGGATGCGGCCCACCCGCTCCTTCTTGTCCTTGGTGGAGTTCAGGACCGAGGAGCCCTTGGTCAACGTGCCCGAGTAGACCCGGATATAGGTCAGCTTGCCGACGAAGGGGTCGGTCATGATCTTGAAGGCCAGGGCCGAGAAGGCCTCGCCGTCGTCGGCCTTGCGCTCCAGGACATCCTCGAGATGGTTGGGGCGGGTTCCCTGGGTGGGGGGCAGGTCGAGGGGGCTGGGCAGGTAGTCGATCACGGCGTCGAGCATGGGCTGCACGCCCTTGTTCTTGAAGGCCGACCCGCACAGCACCGGCACCACCTCGGCGGCCAGGGTGGCCGTGCGCAGGGCCCGGCGCAGGTCGTCGGCCGTGATGAACTCCTCGGCCAGGTACTTCTCCATGATGATGTCGTCGAAGTTGGAGACCACGTCGATGAGCTGGTGGCGAGCGTCCTCGGCGTCGTTGGCCATGGCCTCTGGGATGTCCTTGACCTCCCACTCCTCGCCCATGTCGTTGGCCCAGACCAGGGCCTTCCGCTCCAGGAGGTCGACCACGCCCAGGAACTCGGACTCCGAACCGATGGGCAGCTGGGTGACCGCCGGCAGCGCGTCGAGCCGGTCACGGATCATTTCGACCGTGCGCTCGAAGTCGGCGCCGATGCGGTCCATCTTGTTGACGAAGCAGAGGCGCGGGACGTGGTACTTGTTGGCCTGGCGCCACACCGTCTCGGTCTGAGGCTCCACGCCGGCCACGGCGTCGAAGACGGCCACCGCGCCGTCGAGCACGCGCAGGGAGCGCTCGACCTCCACCGTGAAGTCCACGTGTCCCGGGGTGTCGATGATGTTGATCCAATTGTCCTTCCAGCTGCAGGTGGTGGCGGCGGAGGTGATGGTGATGCCGCGCTCCTGCTCCTGGACCATCCAGTCCATGGTGGCCGCGCCCTCGTGCACCTCACCGATCTTGTAGTTGCGACCGGTGTAGTAGAGGATCCGCTCGGTGGTGGTGGTCTTGCCCGCGTCGATGTGGGCCATGATCCCGATGTTTCGGGTCTTGGCCAGGGGGAAATCGCGAGTCGGAGGGGCGTCAGCCATGGTGCGGAATGTTCCTTATGAAGAAGAAGGGGTGGTCCACTACCAGCGGTAGTGGGCGAAGGCTTTGTTGGACTCTGCCATCTTGTGCATGTCCTCACGGCGCTTGACAGCAGCACCGATGTTGTTGGAGGCGTCGAGGATCTCCCCGGCCAGGCGCTCGGCCATGGTCTTCTCCCGACGCTGACGCGAGTAGGTGGTCAACCACCGGATGGCCAGCGTGGTGGCCCGGCGGGGGCGCACCTCCACGGGCACCTGGTAGGTGGCGCCACCGACCCGACGGCTCTTGACTTCCAACTCGGGGCGGGTGTTCTCCACCGCCCGCTTGAGGGCGGCCACGGGGTCGCCACCGGAGCGCTCCTCGACCAGGGTGAGGGCGCCGTAGACGATGCGCTCGGCCAGCGTGCGCTTGCCGCGCGACAGCACCTTGTTGACCACCTGGGTCACCAGCACCGACCGGTAGACGGGGTCCGGCGCCAGTTCACGGCGGGTTGCGGGTCCGTTCCGGGGCATTAGGACTCCTTCTTGGCGCCGTAGCGGCTGCGGGCCTGGCTGCGCTCACGGACACCCGAGGTGTCCAGGGCGCCGCGCACCACCTTGTACCGAACGCCGGGCAGGTCCTTCACCCGGCCGCCGCGGACCAGGACGATGGAGTGCTCCTGCAGATTGTGCCCCACCCCGGGGATGTAGGCCGTGATCTCGACTCCGCTGGACAGGCGCACGCGGGCCACCTTGCGCAGGGCGGAGTTCGGCTTCTTGGGCGTGGTCGTGTACACGCGGGTGCAGACACCCCGCCGCTGGGGGGCGCCCTTGAGGGCCGGGGTCTTGGTCTTCGTCACCTTGGCCTGCCGTCCCTTGCGGACGAGCTGGGCGATTGTGGGCACGCGCTACCTCTCGATACTGAAAATGGTGAATCCATGTGCACGCGGGAACCGCGCAGGCCGAAACCTCACATGGCAGACATACGATTATAGCCCCTGCCTCGGGGTTCGACAATCGCGGGCGCACGCGACCGACGCCCCGGCGACGGCTCAGGGGGCGCCCTCAGCGAGAGTACCCCGGGGAGGTCCGCTCGTCGCTCCCCCGGTCGCGCCGGGCGGGCCCAGATGAGCCCCGGAGGCGCCGGACCGGCCGGGTGGCCGCGTGCGGTCCCATGCGGTGCTCCGCCCCGGGAGCGTTAGCCTGCCCGTATGGAACATTCGATGGCTGAACGCCTGGCCCAACTGGCCGAGCGCAAGGAGCAGGCGTTGCACGCCGGCAGTGAGAAATCGGTCGAGCGACAGCACGCCAAGGGCAAGATGACCGCCCGGGAACGCATCGACTACCTCCTCGACGAGGGTTCGTTCCAGGAGCTGGACATGCTGGCCCGCCACCGGGCCCACGGCATGGGCCTGGAGGACAACCGCCCCTACACCGATGGGGTGGTCACCGGTTTCGGCACCGTCGAGGGCCGGCGCGTCTGCGTGTTCAGCCAGGACTTCACCGTCTTCGGCGGTGCGCTGGGCGAGGTGTTCGCCGAGAAGATCCACAAGGTGATGGACCTGGCCGCCTCGACCGGCGTGCCGATGATCGGGCTCAACGACGGCGCCGGGGCGCGCATTCAAGAGGGGGTGGTGTCCCTCCACTCCTACGGTGGCATCTTCCACCGCAACGTGGCCTCGTCGGGCGTCATTCCCCAGATCAGCGTCATTCTCGGGCCGTGCGCCGGTGGCGCCGTCTACTCCCCGGCCATGACGGACTTCATCTTCATGGTCCAGGGCACCTCGCACATGTTCATCACCGGGCCCGACGTCGTGAAGACGGTCACTGGAGAGGACGTCACGCTCGAAGAGCTCGGGGGCGCCATGAGCCATGCCACCAAGTCAGGGGTGGCCACCTTCGTCGCCCCCGACGAGAAGGCCTGCCTCGATGACGTGCGCCACCTCCTCTCCTTCCTGCCCTCCAACAACCTGGAGGAGCCTCCGATGGAAGTGACCGGCGATGATCCCGAACGCCAGGTGCCCGAGCTGATCAGCCTCATGCCGTCCTCGCCCAATCAGCCCTATGACATGAAGCGGGTCATTGCGGCCGTGGTCGATGACGGCGACTACTTCGAGGTCCACCGCCACTGGGCCATGTCGATCACGTGCGGATTCGCCCGGATGGGCGGACGGGTGGTGGGCATCGTGGGCAACCAGCCCGCCGTGCTGGCCGGCGTGCTCGACATCGACTCGTCGGAGAAGGCCTCCCGCTTCGTCCGGGTCTGTGACGCCTTCAACGTCCCCTTGCTCACCTTCGTCGACGTGCCGGGCTTCATGCCGGGCACCGACCAGGAGTACGGCGGCATCATCCGCCACGGGGCCAAGCTCCTCTACGCCTACTGCGAGTCCACCGTGCCCCGCATCCAGATCATCACCCGCAAGGCCTACGGCGGCGCCTACGTCGTCATGAACTCCAAGTCCATCGGGGCCGACCTGGCCTTCGCCTGGCCGTCGGCCGAGTTGGCCGTGATGGGGCCCAACGGCGCCGTTGAAATCGTCTACCGCCGCGAACTGGCCGAGGCCACCGACCCGGCCAGCCGGCGGGCGGAGCTGATCGACGACTACACCGAGCGCTACGCCAACCCCTACATCGCGGCGGAGCGGGGCTACGTCGACGACGTCATCTCCCCGGCCGACACCCGGGCCGTCATCTGCCGCAGCTTGGAGATCCTCTCGACCAAGCGCGAGGAGCTTCCCCGCCGCAAGCACGGCAACGTGCCCCTGTGAGTGCGGCGGACCAGGCCCGGGTCGAGATCGACGGCGAGCACCTGAGGCTCGCTCCGCCACCGGTGCCCGGGCCCGACGTGATGGCCGCCATCACCGCGGCGGCCCAGCTGGTGTGGCCCCGGCCGGCGGCACCCGACGAACAGGATCCGGCGCACCAGACGTGGCGGTTCAGCGGGCGCTGGTGGAACAAGCCCACGCCGCTGCGACGCGACCGACCCTGGGCCCGTCACTGACCGTCTACCTGGACGACTGGCGGCAACGGGCCACCATCGGCCAGCGCGAGGATCGCTGGTCCCATCTCCTGGCCGACGACGAGCCGGAACTCCACGCCCTGGCCGGTCGGCTGGGGATCCCCCGACGGGGTTTCCAGCGCCACCGTCGCTCCGCCGCCCTCAACCACTACGACCTGCCCGAGAGCTACCGGCACCGGGCGATTGCCCTGGGTGCGGTCCCAGTGACCTGGCGTGAGATGGCCCGCCTCACCCGGTCATGGCGTCGCGCTGGCGCTCGGCCAGCGCCACCAGGTCCTCCATGATCTCCTTGAACTCGAAGTCCTTGGGCGTGTACACCGCCGCCACGCCCTTGCCCAAGAGGATCTCGGCGTCATCGGGCGGGATGATGCCGCCCACCACCACCGCGGCCGTCACGCCGGCGGCCCGGAGGCGGTCGACCACGTCGGGCACCAGTTCCATGTGGGAGCCCGACAGGATGGAGAGGCCGACGATGTCCACGTCCTCGTCGCGCGCCGCCGCCACGATCTGTGCCGGGGTCAGCCGGATGCCCTGATAGATCACCTCGAAACCGGCATCCCGGGCCGCCACGGCGATCTGTTCCGCCCCGTTGGAGTGACCGTCCAACCCGGGCTTGGCCACCAGCAGGCGGGGTGGCCCCCCGGTGCGCTCGGCCAGGGCCCTGGTGCGGGCCACAATCGGCGCCAGGTCGTCACCGCGGTGGCCGACCCCCCCGCTGATGCCGGTCGGGGCGCGGAATTCTCCGAAGACCTCGCGCAGCGCCGAGGCCCATTCACCGGTCGTCCCGCCGGCGTGGGCCAGGGCGATGGTGGCGTCCATGATGTTGCCGCTCGGGCCGTCGTCTTCGGCGACGCGCCGCAACCGGTCCAGGGCCTTGACGACCGACGGCTGGTCGCGCTCGGCTCGCCAGCGCACCACGTCGGCGGCCAGCTCGGCCTCGAGGTGCGGGTCCACCTTCAAGATGGATTCGATCCCGGCGCCGTCCGTCAGGGGCGAGGCGGCCGTTTCGGTGAAGGCGTTCACGCCGATGACCCGCTGCTCACCGGTCTCGATGCGCCGCACCCGCTCGGCCTGGCTCCGTACCAGCCGGGTCTTGAGCTCGTCGATGGCCGCGAAGGCCCCACCCAATGCCTCGACGTCGGCCAGTTCGGCCGTGGCCGAGCCCACCAACTCGTCCGTCTTGGCCGCGATCACGGTGGAGCCCTCGAAGATGTCCTCGTACTCGAGCAGGTCGGACTCGAAGGCCAGTATCTGCTGCATGCGCAGCGACCACTGCTGGTCCCAGGGGCGAGGCAGGCCCAGCGCCTCGTTCCAGGCCGGCAGCTGCAGGGCCCGGGCCCGGGCCTGCTTGGACAAGGTGACGCCGAGCATTTCGAGGACGATGCGGGGCACGTTGTTCTCGGGCTGCTGCTCGGTCAGTCCCAGCGAGTTGACCTGCACCCCGTAGCGGAAGCGCCGGAGCTTCGGATCTTCGACGCCGTAGCGCTCGGCGCAGATCCGGTCCCACATGGCGGTGAAGGCCCGCATCTTGCAGGTCTCCTCGACGAAGCGGACGCCCGAATTCACGAAGAAACTGATGCGCCCCACCACGGCCGGAAGTTCCGACGGCTCGATCTTGCCCGAGGCCAGCACGCCGTCGAGCACGCCGATGGCGGTGGCCAGCGCGTAGGCGATTTCCTGGGTCGGCGTGGCCCCCGCTTCTTGGAGGTGGTAGCTGCAGACGTTGATGGGGTTCCATTTCGGCGCCTGGCGCACCGTGTAGGCAATGGTGTCCACGGTGAGGCGCAGGCTGGGCCCGGGCGGGAAGATGAACGTGCCGCGACTCAGGTATTCCTTGATGATGTCGTTCTGCGTGGTCCCCGACAGCCGGCCCGGCTCCACGCCCCGGTCCTGGGCGTGCGCCACGTAGAGCCCGAGGAGCCAGGCCGCGGTGGCGTTGATGGTCATCGACGTGTTCATCTCGCCCACCGGAATGCCGGCCATCAGTTCTTCCATATGGCCCCGGTGGGCCACGGGGACGCCGACCTTGCCCACTTCGCCGGCCGCCTCGGGCGAGTCCGGGTCGTACCCGGTCTGGGTGGGGAGGTCGAAGGCGATCGACAGGCCGGTCTGGCCCTTGGCCAGGTTGGCCCGGTAGAGCGCGTTGGAGGCCTTCGCCGTGGAATGCCCCGAGTAGGTGCGCATCACCCAGGGGGCGTCTCGTGGTGACTCCGTGCTCATGCGGTGCACCTCCTCGTACGCAGGGCCGCTCCCTCCATTGTGCCGCGCCGCAGCGCCGGGCGGGCCGAGCTCAGCGGCTGTACTCGTAAAAGCCGCGCTTGGTCTTGCGGCCGAGCTGGCCCGAGGTGACCAGACGGCGCAGCAGGGGCACGGCGGCATAGTTCGGATCGCGGAACTCGGCGTAGAGCGCATCGAGGATGGCCAGCGAGGTGTCCAGGCCGACCAGGTCGAGGAGGGCGAACGGTCCCATGGGGAACCCGCACCCCCCCTTCATGGCGGCGTCGATGCCTTCACGGGTGGCCACGCCCTGCTCGAGGAGGCGGATGGCGTTGTTCAGGTAGGGGAAAAGCAGCGCGTTGACGATGAACCCGGCCTGGTCCTTGACCTCGACGGGATCCTTGCCGCAGGTGCGCGCGAACTCGGTGGCGGCGGCCACCGTGGTGTCATCGGCGGTGATCGGGCGCACCACCTCGACCAGAGCCATGGCCGGAGCCGGGTTGAAGAAGTGGATCCCGCAGACCAGCTGGGGGCGCCCGGTCGCCATGGCCAGCTCGACGACCGGCAGGGTCGAGGTGTTGGTGGCCAGAATGGCCCCCTCCTGGCACACCGTGTCGAGTTCGGCGAACAGGGCCTTCTTGATCTCCAGGTCTTCGATCACGGACTCGATGACCAGGTCGGCGTCGGCCAACGCACCGAGGTGGGTGGTGGCGGACACACGAGCCGTGACCTCCCCGGCCTCCGCCTCGGTGCGCTTGCCCTTTTCCACCTGCTTGGCCAGCGACTTCGTCAGCCCGGCCACCATGGCGTCCGCCGCGGCCTGGCTGCGACTGCGCAACACGACCTCGTAGCCGGCGGCGGCCGCCACCTCGGCGATGCCCGATCCCATGATGCCGGACCCAACGATTCCAACCCTCTTAATGGACATGGGACCGAATGCTACCGGTCGGTAACCTCGGCGGTCGAGGTCGGGGCCGCGTGCGGAGCGTGCAAGAGTGGCCCGTGGACAAAAACGGCGTGCTGGCCCTGGTCGGGGGGAACGAATGGACCCCCGGATGTTCCTTTGACGCGAAGCTGCTGGCCGCGTCGGGCGGGAAGGACGTGCTCGTGCTCCCCACGGCCGCCGCCTACCAACACCCCGAGCGGGTGGTGCTCCAGGCGGCCGAATGGTTCGCAGCCTTGGGTGGCCAGGTGGAGGGCCTGATGGTGGTCGACCGGGCGTCGGCCGGGGACCCCGGGATGGCGGCGGTGGTGCGGGGCGCCCGCTTCATCTACCTGTCCGGTGGCTCGCCCCTGCATCTCAAATCGGTCCTCAAGGGGTCGGCCACTTTCGACGCCTTGCGTGAGGCGTGGGCCGACGGCGCGGTGGTGGCCGGATCGGCCGCCGGGGCGATGGTGCTGACCGATCCGATGGTCGACCCGCGCGGCGGCGCGCTCACCGTGGGCCTGGGGCTCATCGATCAGCTCGCCGTGGTCCCCCAATTCGGCGACGAGCACGAGGACGTGCACGGCCAGAAGCTCGAGCGAACGGTGGCGTTGGCCTACGACGGGCTCCCCGTCGTCGGCATCCCCGAACGCACAGCGCTCATCAGGGACGTCGACGGTGCCTGGAGCTCCGAAGGTGCCGCCGCCCCGGTGGTGTTCCGCAACGGCACGCGGACCGACGGCCTCGAGGCCCTCACGGCCTGAGATCGCTCAGTCGGTCTCCGCGATGGTGACCGACTCGATCACCACCCGCTCCTTCGGCTTGCCGGAGGGGGTGCCCACGGCGTTGATGGTCGTCACCACGTCGCCGCCGCTCACCACCGCGCCGAAGAGGGAGTACAGCGGGGGCAGGCCGGCCCCGTCCGGGCCGCTGATGACGAAGAACTGGCTGCCGTTGGTATTGGGCCCCGCGTTGGCCATGGCCAGGGAGCCGACCTGGTACTTCCCGGCGGACGGCAGCTCATCGGCGTACTTGTAGCCGGGGCCCCCGGTGCCGGTTCCCGTCGGGTCCCCGCCCTGGAGGACGAAGCCCGGGATGATGCGGTGGAAGATGACCCCGTCGTAGTAGTGGTACCGAGCCAGGAAGACGAAGCTGTTCACCGTCTTGGGGGCGGCCAGGGCGTCCAGGGCGATGACCATGGTCCCGTGCGACGTCACCATGGTGGCCACGTAGCGCTTGGCCGGGTCGATCACCATGGGTGGCTCCTGGTCGAACTTCCGCTGTTGCGGGCTCGATCCGTCGGCGGCGGGTGGGTCGGGAATGGCCATGGCTATACGTCCTTTATGACTCGTGGATGGTGACAGAGAGGATGCGCTGGGTGACGGCGGGCGGCGTGCCGTTGGACGACGCGCTGGCGTTGCCCTGGGCGTTGATGGTCTGGACCACGTCCAAGCCCGAGGTCACGGTGCCGAACAAGGCATACGTATTGGGCAACGACTGGCCTTCGGCCCCGGTCACGATGAAGAACTGGCTGCCCCCCGAGTTGGGCGCACCGGTGTTGGCCATGGCCACCGAGCCGATGGGGTACTGGTCAGCGGGGTTGGCCGTCTTGGCCGGATCCTCGGACTTGATGGTGTAACCCGGACCGCCGGTGCCCGTGCCGGTGGGATCGCCCGTCTGGTCCATGAAGTTGGGGATGACCCGGTGGAAGATCACGCAGTGGTAGTAGCCCTTGTTGGCCAAGAAGACGAAGTTGTTCACCGTGACCGGTGTGGTCTTCGCATTCAGCGCCATGGTGAAGGTCCCGGCCGTGGTCACCACGGTGGCCGTGTAGTTCTTGGTCGGATCGATGGTCATGGCCGGCGCCGCGGTGTACTTCTGCGTGTTCACGGTGGTGCTGGGACTGTTCGGGCATCCGGCCTTCACCGCCACCGTGTTGGCCGCGGCCTGGGCCGCTGCGTTGGCGGACGAGGTGGTGCTGGTGGGCGTCGTGCTGCTGGTCGTGGTCGACGAGGTCGCCGCGGCGTTGGCGGGCTTTTTCTTGTTGTTTCCCGAGACCAGGGCCACGATGCCGATGATGACCGCCGCCGCGACCACCACGATGATGACGTTGCGCGTCGTCTTGCGTCGCTTGTCGTGTTTGGCCTGCGCGGCCAGACGGGCTTCCCGGCCGGCCCGCTGACGGGCCCTCTTCTCGCTCGGCATGGCCCGAGACCCTATCTGGCCCGCGGCAACCTTTTGGATCGGGTCCGGGATGGCGCAGACCCGGGGAGGGCGGTTCAGGCCATTAGCGTTGAGGGATGCCGTTGGTCGTCCAGAAATTCGGCGGGACCTCGGTCGGCGACGCCGACCGCATCCGAGCCGTCGCCGATCACATCGCCCGGACCCGACGCGGGGGCAGTGACGTGGTGGCCGTGGTCAGTGCCATGGGCCGGACGACCGACGATTTGATCCGCCTGGCCGATTCGGTGAGCTCGGAGCAACCCCCTCGAGAGTACGACATGCTGGTCAGCGCCGGTGAGCGCATCACCGCGCCCGCACTCTGCATGGCCCTCTTCGGGCTGGGCGTCGACGCCACGTCGTTCACGGGGAGCCAAGCCGGGATCATCACCGACACCGACCACACCCGGGCCAAGATCCTGGAGATCCGTCCTGACCGTCTGCGCGAGGCACTGGCCGCCGGCATCGTCCCGGTGGTGGCCGGATTCCAGGGCATGTCGACGGAGCGAGATGTCACCACGCTCGGTCGGGGCGGGTCGGACACCACCGCCGTCGCTCTGGCCGCCGTGCTGGGGGCGGATGCCTGCGAGATCTACACCGACGTGACCGGGGTGTTCACCGCCGACCCCAGGGTGGTGCCGACGGCGCACCGGATCAATCGGATCTCCTTCGAAGAGATGCTCGAGATCGCGGCCACCGGGGGCCGCGTCCTGAACCTGCGCTCGGTGGAGTTCGCCCGCAATCACAACGTGCCGCTGCACGTCCGCAGCAGCTTCACCTGGGAACCTGGGACCTGGGTGGTCGAGGAGGAGGCCGACATGGAAGCAGCCGTCGTCACTGCCGTGACTCATGACACGTCGGAGGCCAAGGTCACCGTCAGTGGTGTGCCCGACCGGCCGGGCGTCGCAGCCCAATTGTTCCGGGCCCTGGCCGATCGGTCGATCAACGTCGACATGATCGTCCAGAACACCTCGGCCCACGGCACCACCGACATCTCCTTCACCGTGCCCAAGACCGACCTGGCCACATCGGTCGAGACCGCGCAATCCCACTCCGACGAACTGGGCGCCTCCGGCGTGAGCTCGGACCGCGACGTGTCGCGCGTCTCGCTCATCGGCGCCGGCATGAAGTCCCACCCGGGCATCGCCGCCACCATGTTCGAGACCCTGGCCCATGAGAAGATCAACATCGACATGATCTCGACGTCGACCATCCGGACCTCGTGCATCGTGCGCACCGACGACGTCGAGCGGGCCGTGCGGTGCCTCCACGCCGCCTTCGCCCTGGACTGATGCCACCCAAGTACCGCTACCTCTGGCTGCTCAGGCACGCCAAGACGGTCACCGATCCGCCCGACGGCGGCACGGACTTCGATCGCGTCCTGTCCCCGCGGGGCCGGCGCGATGCTTCGGCCCTGGGACACCTGTTCAAGACCGACCGGGCCCGGTTTGGCCCGAAGAGAGACCCCTTCCCCCAGGTGGCGCTGGTCTCTCCGGCCGCCCGGACGGCGGCGACGGCCGAGCTGGTGCTGCACGACCTGGACGAACCGCCGGCCCAGGTCATCGTGGCTGACTTCTACGGCGCCGAGCCCGACGACGTGCTCGAGCACCTCCGCACGCTGAGCGACGACCTCCGATCGGTCATGGTGGTGGGGCACAACCCGACCGCCCACGCACTGGCCAGTGGGCTCATCGGCACCGCCGACAAGAAGGGGCGCGAGCTCGTGGCCCGACGGGGCTTTCCCACCTGCGCGCTCGGAATCTACCGGCTCACCATCGACCACTGGACCGAGATGGCCGGCGGGACGGCCCGCTTGATGGGGCTCTTTACCCCACCCTTCCACCAGAAGTGACGGGGCTCCTTAGCCAAACGCGCTGAGAATGGCCGCGTCGCCCTGGCCGCCCCCGCCGCACAGGGCGACGGCCGCCGTCGCC
>Ga0208219_1000569_pt1 | contig 13295 bp, 14 predicted proteins | sample NGESurshal072012_7_FD_184469 | JGI IMG/M metagenome (GOLD analysis project Ga0208219, IMG submission 184469) | Arctic peat soil microbial communities from Barrow, Alaska - NGEE Surface sample 53-2 shallow-072012 (SPAdes) | ecosystem: Environmental > Terrestrial > Soil > Wetlands > Peat ...
CCGTCGGGAAGTGTGGTGTGGATGTTGCCGTTGCCCTCGGGCCCGGCGATCGCGAAAGCGACGCGGCCGACGGCTCCGGGATATGTCGCGCTGGCCGGGTGGGCAACAATTCCAAGGATCGACGCCGTCACGGCGAAGAGTCCGGCAAGGGATGGCGTGCTAGGAGCTCGAATGGCTGACCAACTGCTCGACTACACCGACAAGGTCGTTCTCATCACCGGCGGAGCGACTGGTATCGGACGCGCGACCGCGCGGCTATTCGCCCGGCACGGCGCCGCCGTCGTCGTCGGCGACGTCGACGAACGCAGCCATGAGACAATCAGCCTGATCGAACAGGCTGGGGGTGAAGCGCTGTTCGTGAAAGCCGACGTGACACACGCCCAGGACATGGAGCGGCTCGTCGCAACAACCGTCGAGAGGTTCGGCGGCCTCCACGCCGCGTTCAACAACGCCGGTGTGCTGCCGCCCACCGCCCCGCTGGCGGAGATGTCCGAGACGGACTGGGACCGAGTGATCGACGTCGACCTCAAGGGCGTGTTCCTAGCGATGAAGTACGAGCTGGCGCACATGCTCAGCGCCGGGGGCGGAGCGATCGTCAATACCGCTTCGGTGGCGGGGGTAGTGGCGGATCCCGGCATGGCGCCCTACGCCGCCGCCAAACATGGCGTGGTCGGGCTCACCAAGGCAGCAGCGCTGGACTACGCGCAGCAGCAGATTCGTGTCAATGCCATCGCTCCCGGCCTGGTCGCCACGCCGATGACCGAGCGTTGGCTGGACGATCCAGAAATCAACGCCGCGCTGATGGCAAACAGCCCCATCGGCCGTCCGGCTCAACCCGAGGAGATCGCCGGCATGGTGCTCTTCCTCTGCTCTCCGGCGGCTTCGTTCGCCACAGGGCAGGTTCATCTGATCGACGGCGGTCAGACCGCGCACTAGACGCCGCCGGCTGGCCAACCGGATTGAAGGCGTCTTATTCGCGAATCCCGCGGGCCCAGAGCGCGGCGATGGCAGGTCATCGACGCGTCGGAAGCCGTCGCCGTCTGAGAGCTCGATCAGGACGTCGGCGCCGGCGCAGACGCCGGGGCCCGGCAAGGTTGCCAGGGAGGCGAGCGCCAGCTCGGCGTCGATGAGCGGCAGACCCGGGTCCAACATCAGCCGCCCGCCCCACCGGGCGGCTGTCCGCGAGAAGGTCTCGGGCTCGCGACACGGGCCGGCCGGTCGGCGCTCATGATCGCATCCGGCCCGGCCGCTGGGCTTGGGCGTTGCCGCCGAGAAGCGAGCGCAGGTCGGCGAGAACCTCGCTCCTCGTTTCACGAGCAGGCAGTTATGCGCTGCAGCGCATAACCGGATCTATGCGCTGAGTCCGGTTATGCGCTGCGGGCGATCTTGGTCTGTGTTTTTCCCTGCTGAGGGCGTTTGGGGGGGTGGGATCGCAGCGCATAATCACAGGCCTTCGAGGAGCGCGAGGAGCGCGTCGGATGGCGGGTATCTGCCGGGCTTGGTGCCGAGCGGCGCGATCCGGTCGATCGCTTCTTGTTTGAGCGCCGGGTCGGCGTGCTGGTAGGTGTAGGTGGTCTTGATGCTCTCGTGCCCGAGCCAGAGGGCGATCGTGGCGATGTCGATGCGCCCTGCCCGGAGAGCATCGCGTTGGTGTGTCGGAGCGTGTGCGGGCTGATTGGCTTATCGTTTAGCGACGGGCAGCTGGTGGCTGCGATGGCGGTGTACTTGGTGAGTAGTTGACGCACACCGGAGCGGGTTATCGGCTGTCTCTGCCTGGTGGGGAACAGGGGCTCATGCGGTTGGGTTGCGAGTTCTTTGACCCATTGGCGCAGGACCGCGACGGTCTCGGGTGTGAGGGTCGTGGCCCGTCGTTTGCGGCCTTTGCCTTGCACCTTGATGTGCGCGCCGGCACCCAGGGTCACGTCGGCGATGGTGAGCGTGACGAGTTCGGTGACGCGCACACCGGTCAGCACGGCCAGGAGCGGCATGGCATGGTCGCGGCGACCCAGCCACGTGCTGCGGTCGGGCGCGGCGAGCAGCGCTTTGATCTCGTCGAGGTTGAGATAGGTGAGCGCGCGGCTCCGAGCCAGCCGTTGATCACAGCGCCGCCGGGCTCGCGCATCGCCGGATGCAGGACCAGCCTCGGCCGCAATCGGCGAGCCGCTTTGCATAGGTAACTGGCCGAATTTGCACGCCTCCGATCCTGCCGCCGGGGAGCGCAAATGGCGTCTTGGACCGGCGCGCTCGACGGGAACCGTGAAAGCTGGGCCACCCCTATGTCGCCTTAGGAGTCGTCAGGTTTGGGGCCGCCAGATCGCAAAAGCACTCGTGCACGAGATGCGCTTTCCGCGCAGGGCGGGACGCAACCCGCGGCCGGCTGGGATGCCTACGCTGACGTAAAGGGCGGTGGCTAGAAGCTCGCGCCGCCGCCTCACCCCGTTGATTTCGGGCTTAGCGTGGCCGGCCCGGCGACCACAAGCCAGGGCATCGACTAGGGCGGAGCACGGGCGCGATGGAACAGCTCGGACGCGACCCTACCGCTACGGAGTTGCCGACCAAATGACAGAACAGGAGCACGCGATGCGCGCTGATATCGCGCCAGGCGGGACCTTCCCCGACTATGAGCTCACGGACCACGCCAAGACTCGTCGTAGCCTGGGCGATCTGCAGGGCGACGACCCGATGATCGTCGTGCTCGCGCGTGGCCACTACTGCCCGAAGGACCACCAGCAGCACGTCGAGCTCGTGGCTGCCTACTCCAAGATCGCCGTTGCGTATACGCAGATCGTGACGATCTCGACCGACAACATCCTCGAGACCCGCGAGTTCCGCTCCTCCGTCGGCGCGCAGTGGACCTTTCTCTCCGACGCTGGCCGCGAGCTCCAGAAGGACCTGGACATCCAGGAGTACACCGACCCTCATCACGACCCAATGGTTCCGCACACGCTGGTGCTCAAGCCCGGGCGAGTGATCCACAGCCTGTACAACGGCTACTGGTTCTGGGGAAGGCCGTCGATCGGCGAACTGTGGCGTGACCTCCGCGAGGCCACGCGTGAAATCCGTCCTGATTGGGACCTGAGCGCCTCGGGTCTTCGCGAGGCATGGGATGCGGGTGACGGCTCGAGGTTCTACCTAGACAAAGACCTAGACCCGAGTCTTAGGGCGGCGTAGAGGAAGGCGCGAGCTAATGCCCTTGACCGATCCGTGGAGGCGAAGATGAGCAACAGCGCCGTAAGCAGTGACTACGACGTCATCGTCCTCGGTGGTGGCGCGCCCGGAGAGCACTGCGCCGCGGCACTGGCCGAGGGCGGGCTGCGCGTCGCGCTCGTCGAGCGAGACCTGGTCGGCGGTGAGTGCTCCTATTGGGCGTGCATTCCCCCCAAGACGTTGCTCCGCCCTGGCGAGGCGGTACATGGTGCACGCGAAGCCGCGGGGCACGCGGAGGTTGACGTGAAAGCCGCGCTCGCCTGGCGTAACTTCATGGTCTCTGACTATTCCGACGCCGGACAGGAGCGCTGGCTGGCGGGCAAGGGCATTGAGCTCTTGCGCGGCAGCGGCCAGCTCGCGGGGTCGGGCGTCGTCGAGGTCGACGGCGTTCGCCACACCGCCGAGCACGTCGTCGTAGCTACCGGCTCTGATCCCGTGGTCCCACCGATCGCGGGCCTGCGCGAGCTCGAGGGCGTCTGGAGCACGCGCGAGGCGACCGCCATGAAGACCGTACCGCGACGCCTCGTCGTGCTCGGCGGTGGACCGGCCGGCGTCGAACTGGCACAGGTCGTACGGCGGCTCGGCGGTGAGGCCGTGCTCGTCGAGGCCGGCGCCCGGGTGCTCGCTCGCGAGCCCGCGCCGCTCGGCGAGGCGCTCGGCGAGGCCTTGCGCCGCGACGGCATCGAGCTCGTCCTCGGCGCGAACGCGACCGCGGCGCGCCGCGAAGGGGACGACTACGTGCTGGAGCTCGACGACAGCCGTGAGCTGCGCGGTGATCGCTTGCTTGTGGCCACGGGACGGCGCCCCCGCGTGAGCGGGTTCGGGCTCGAGACGGTCGGCGCCGAGGCAAACGCTCACGGGATCCGTGTAGATGAGCACTTGCGCGCGGGCGAGCGACTCTGGGCAATCGGAGACGTCACGGGCATCTTGCCGCTCACCCACGTCAGGGAGTACCAGGGCGAGATCGTCGCGTCGAACATCCTCGGGGAGCCGCGAGCGGCCAACTACGAGGCCGTGCCCCGGGTCACCTATACCGACCCCCAGGCCGCAGCGGTCGGTGCCGCCGAGGACCGGTTCATCGGGACCGCAGCCCTGTCCGAAATTCCGAAAACGGCCACGTACACGCATGCGTACGTTGAGTCGAACGGGTTCCTCACGCTGGCCAGCGACGGCGAGCGCCTGACTGGCGCATACGCGCTCGGACCCGAAGCAGGCGAATGGCTCCAGCAGGCGACGCTGGCGATCCGTGCCCGCGTCCCGCTCGAGGTTCTCACCGACACGATCCAACCGTTCCCGAGCTTCTCGGGGATCTACGCCGAGGCGCTGAAGGCGCTCCGCCACGAGATCGCCGCCGCGCGCCAGCCTGCCGGTGCGGGATCGTCATGACCGAGCCGATACGCCCCCCGACGCTGACCATGGGGCGACTCATGAGCCGAGGCAACGTCTATCCCGTCAATTGGAACTGGTCGGACAAACAAAGGAGGAGGACGTGGAATTCCTGGTCGAGTTCGAGATCAAAATCCCGAAAGGGACGCCGGAGTCTGAGGTCAAGGACCGTGAAGATGCCGAGGCCGACGCAGCAGCCAAGCTGGTGGAGGAGGGACATCTCGTCCGCGTGTGGAAGCTGCCGGTCGAGGCCGGCGAGCCGCAGATCCTCGGCCTCTACCGAGCCGACAGCGAGACCGAGCTGGATGGCCTGCTGCGCGCGCTGCCGCTGTACGAGTGGATGCGCGTCAGCGTCACACCGCTTGCCCTTCATCCGAACGATCCAGCGCGATCGCAGTTGACCGACGGGAACAGGGCATGAGCGATCAGCTCCCCGAGCCGCGCCTGACTCTCGTCTACAGATTGGAGGCGACCCTTGGCGAACCGCTCGATCTGGGTGAGAGCGTCCAAGGCCACCGCCGCATCGTCCCGCAGACAGGCGGAACATTCAGGGGACCGGCGATCGCCGGCAAGCTGATCCCCGGCGCGAGCGCCGACTGGCAGATAGTCCTACCCGACGGGACCGCGCTGGCCGACATCCGCTACACGCTTCAGACGGACGATGACGCTCTGCTCTACGTCCGATCACGAGGCGTCCGCCACGGCAGCCCCGAGGTACTCGCCCGTCTCGCCCGCGGGGAGGAGGTAGACGCCGGTGAGTACACCTTCCGCACCACGACCCAGATCGAGACCGCCACACCCGAGCTCGACTGGCTGAACAAAGGCGTGTTCATCGGCGTCGGCGGCCGTCAGCCCGGTGGCGTGATCTACGAGACCTATCTCGTCGGATGAGTTGGGCGTGACGATGCCCGACTCGCAGAAGGTAGCGATCATCACGGGCGCGTCGCAGGGCATCGGCGCGGGCCTGGTGGCCGCGTTCCGTCATGCCGGCTACGCGGTCGTCGGAACCTCGCGCTCGATCCGCCCCTCCGACGAGTCCGGCTACCTCACCGTGCAGGGTGACATCAGCGAAGCCAAGACGGCCGAGCGCGTCGCGGAGCAGACGCTCGATCGGTTCGGACGGATCGACAGCCTGATCAACGACGCGGGGATCTTCATCAGCAAGCCCTTCACGGACTACTCGCCCGACGACTACGCCGCGATCATCGCCGTGAACCTCGGCGGGTTCTTCCACATCACCCAGCGCGCGATCCGGCAGATGGTCGACCAGGGCAGCGGCCACATCGTCAACATCACCACGAGCATCGTCGACCGCCCAAGCAGCGAGCGGCCATCAGCCCTAGTAGCCCTTACCAAAGGCGGGCTGGCGGCCGTGACCCGCTCGCTGGCGATCGAGTACGCCTCACGTGGCGTGCGGGTGAACGCGGTCGCTCCCGGAGTCATCAAGACGCCCCTGCACGAGCTCGCCTCCTACAAGGGTCTCGCCGAGCTTCATCCCCTTGGCCGGCTCGGCGAGGTCAGCGACGTGGTCGACGGGATCCTGTACCTCGAGCGGGCCACGTTCGTCACCGGCGAGATCCTTCACATCGACGGCGGCCAGGCAGCTGGACGCTGAGCGCCACGCACGCGGGGCACGCGACGATTGACGTTGATTGTGAATGCGGCCACTCCTACGCTGTCGGGCAGCAAGGGCGACGCTGCAAGAGAGGAATGGTCATGAGCGCGACGGGCGTGTGCCTCCGCCGACCAGCGAGACGGTCGACACCGGTGATCCGCAAGGACGGATTCCGGGAGCGCTGATCTACGAGTACAGGCCACAGATCACAAAGGTCATGGAGTACGGCGCCTCGGCCGACGCTGTGCTCTCGGGTCAGACTCCACCACCCGAGGGGGCAAGGTTCGACTTCTATCTCGAAGGGCCGGTGACAGGGCCAAAGCTGCAAGGGATGTTCAAGGGCATCGATTACATCTACTTCCGCGCCGACGGCCGCGCCGAGCTCCATATTCACGGAGAGATCACGACCGAGGACGGCAAAAAGATTGCGCTCGAAGCCGGCGGTGTGGCGATCCCCGAGGAAGGGTCACCGGTCTTCCAGCTCCGCGAGCACGTCTCCCTGATGAGTAACCACCCCGAGCTCTCGTGGGTGAACCCGGTCGAGGCATGGGCTCGGGGCGTGGTCGACGTGTCGACGGGACAGGTCCACGTCACGGCCTACGCGGTGTGACGTGGTTTGGCCCACCTCGATCAGGTAGCCGTCCGGATCGCGGATGTAGCAGCGGATTTCGGTTTCGCGCGGGATCGGTGGCGTTAGAAACTCGGCGCCCCTCGCGCTCCACTCCTTGTACACCGCCTCGATGTCCGCAACCCGGATATTGAGGAAGCTGCTGACCCGATCTGGGTCACTGGGCGTCTCCAGGATGACGGTTGGCTTGTCGTCGGTCGGGCCGCCGCCGACGTTGATGATGATCCAGCTGTTGGCGAGCGCGACGTATGTCGGCTCACCCCGGCGGACCGTTTCGCCGCCTAGCACCTCGGTGTAGAAGCGGCGCGACCGTTCGACATCGTCCGACACGATGAAGTGCGTCACCACGATTCCTTCTCCGGGGGCGGGGAACTGAGCCATCTCGCATCACCTCCTGATCACACAGAACCGACGAGCGCCGCGCGAGAGCGCGGCGCTCTGCTTCCGAGGACTGAACCACATCATCGGGAACCCGTACGACCCTCCTTAGACCGAAACCGCGTGAGCGGCCGCGGCAGCTGTCGCGGGACGTTCGCCGCCGAGGAAATCGAGCAGCGCCGCGTTGACTTCCTCGGGGTGGGTCCACCCGATGTTGTGGGGGCCATCGGCGACCTCGACCACTGTCAGATCGGCGATCAGCCGCTCGTCGCGCAGTCTTGCCGTAGTGAGCTCGAACGGGAGGACCCGATCGGCGGTGCCGTGCAACGCTAGGACCGGGATGTCGATCTTGGGCAGATCGCCTCGGAAGTCGGTCAGCCACGTGTCGATGCACGCGTACGTGGCGTAGGGCCCAGCACCGGCGGCCACCTGCGAGCTCGCGCGCAAGGCGGCGTCGCTGAGCCTGTCAGGCATGCTCACGTCGGTGTTGTAGAGGTTGGCGAGGAACGAGTCGAGGAACGCGTACCGGTCGGCCACGACCGCCTGCTTGAAGCCCTCGAATACGTCCTTGGGAACGCCTTGCGGGTTGTCGTCTGCCTGCAGGAGGTACGGCGGGATCGACCCGATCAGCACCGCCTTCCTGACCCCGGCCGACCCGTACGTACCGAGGTACCGGATTACCTCGCCGGTGCCCATCGAGAAGCCGGCGAGGACGACATCCTGGTCGAGCGCGAGATGGTCGAGCAGCGCCTTCAGATCGCCCGCGAACGTGTTGTAGTCATAGCCGCACGTCGGCTGGCTGGACTGGCCGAACCCACGCCGGTCATAGCTGATGCAGCGGTAGCCGTGCGCCAGCAACACCCACTCCTGGCGCTCCCATGAGTTGCCGTCGAGCGGGTAGCCGTGGATCAGAACGACGGGCCTCCCGGTGCCGTGGTCGTTGTAGTGGATCTCAATGTCGGCTTGGTTCTCATTTCCGACTTTGACGAATGGCATGGTCCGATCCTTTCTTGTAGCCGCTGGTTCGCCACCAAGGATCGGCCAGAGACACCGGGATCGCGCCCGTGTAGTGCCCTGGTCAGCGCCCGGGTCTATCCGCGGGCGCTGCTGCTCGGTCTCGATCAGGGAGGGCGTCGTGCAACCCCTTGCGTGAGCTGATTCCAAGCTTCGTGAACACCTTTCTTAGGTGCCATTCCACGGTGCGTGGGCTGATGAAGAGCTCCGCCCCGATCTCAGGGTTCGTTCTCCCGTGCCGTGCAAGCCTCGCGATCTGCTCCTCCTGGGGTGTGAGTTCATCGCGCGTGTCGTCTTTGCGCTTGCGCACCTTCTCGCCCGTGGCCAGCAGCTCGCGACGCGCGCGCTCAGCGAAGCCCTCCGCTCCCATCGAGGCGAACATGTCGTGCGCAGCGCGCAGCTGCTCGCGGGCGTCGACCCTCCGACCTTCGCGACGCAGCCATTCGCCGTAGGTCAGCCGAGCGCGAGCCAGGTGCGCCGCCATGCGGCATCGGCCGAGCAACTCGATCGCCTGCCGGTGAAGGTCCTCGGCTCGTTCACCGTCCTCGACGAGCGCGCGCGAGCGCGCCTCGGTTCCCTTTGCCCACTCGGTGCCGCTGGCACTCAGTCGCTCCGACAGGCGATCCACGGCGTCGCATGCAACGTCCCGCCGGCCGCTTCGCGAAGCGGCCTCCACAAGCTCGTACAGCGCCCACGAGGAAGTTACGATTTCGTTCGACGCGCTCGCCTTCTGGGCCGCGTCAGATGCAAGCTCGTATTGGCCGAGGCCGTTGTGAAGCGTCGCGGTCGCGTACTCGGCAAACGCGATCGCGCATCCCTCGCCTCGGGCGTGGGCCTCGCGGGTCATAGCCTCGCTTAGGCTCGAGGCGGTCGTCGCTTGCCCCCGCCACGCCGCCAGCAGGAGCGCGATGTACGGGAGTGTGTCGGCTCTCAATCCCGAAGAGAGCTCCCTGGCCTCGGTCATGAGACCGGCCGCCGTCGACAGGTCTCCAGCGAGGATGTGATTTTCAGCGAGGTAATCGAGCGCGTACGGAAGCAAGCTCAGGGTGCCGGTAGCGCGCGCGAGCTCTGTCTGCCAGGAGGCGAGCTCGAACCATGCCCGGTCGTCCCACAGGTCCATCGCAGCGAGGTTGTAAGCCACACACAACCAATCCAGTTGCCTCTCCTCGTCGCGGTATGCGCGCAGCGCCCGCTTCAGCTGCGGCGCGGCGGCCGCGTAGCCATCGGTCAGACGGGCCGCGAGGCCGAGAAGCAGTAGCTGCCTGGCAGGCAACGGTTCTGGTCCGATTGGCGTCGAGCGGGCGGCGCCCGCAACGTCGGCCACGTCGGTGCCGGTCGCGAGGCGAGCGGCGTAGATCACTGCGACCAGCGCCTCGAGATACGTGTCCCGCGCGAGTTCGGGATCGAGTGGCTCTAGCGTTCGCGCCGCCCGCAGTAGCAGTGCTGGGGCGTCATTGCCACGGCGCAAGTCAAAAGCGATCTGAGCGCGAACCCGTTGGACCTGTGCCTGACCCAGCTTGTCAAGCGGGCCAACCGCCGCGGTCGCGAGCAGCGACTCAGCTGCAACGAGGTCTGCCGCCTCGAACTTCGCGCCGGCGGCCGCCTGCGCCCGCGATGCCCGCTCGCCGGCGTCTGGAGTGAACGTCACCGCACGCTCGAGAAACGCCGCCGCCGCCGCGATGCCACCACGGCGCTGAGCACGGCTCGCCGAAGCGATCAATTCGGCGGCCACGTCCTCGTCGGGCGCCGTCGCCGCGTGGGCCCGATGCCAGGCTCGGCGATCGGGATCGGTCTCGGGATCGGTGGCCGACGCAAGCGCGCCGTGAACCGCTCGCCTGTCCGAGGCGGAGGCGGCACGGTAGACCGCGGATCTGACCAGCGGATGCCGAAACCGGACCCGCGCCCCGATCTCGAGCAACTGCTCGGCCGACGCTGGCTCCAGCGCCTCCCTCTCGAGCCCGAGCGTCTGGGCCGCACGCCAGACGAGCGTTGCGTCCCCAACCGGGTCCGCCGCCGCCAGGAGCATCAGTCGTCGGGTCGCGTCGGGCAGCGCAGCGATGCGTCGGCGGTATTGCTCGTCGATCCGAGCCACGACATTTCCGGCGTCGGGGAGAGCAAACCCTCCCGCTAGCTGCGCTGGTCCCACGCTCCGCGACAGCTCCAGCAAGGCAAGCGGGTTCCCGCGAGTCTCCCCCACGATCCGGTCCCGCACTCGCTCATCGAGCCTGCCCGGGACGACCGCCTCGAGCAACCCGCGCGCGTCATCGTCCGCGAGGCCTGTAAGCGTCATCTCGGGGAGGCCCACCAGCTCGCGTTCGTCGGTTGGTTCGCGAACGGCGAGCACCACCGCCACGGGCTCTGCGAGCAGCCGTCGCGCGACGAACCCGAGGACCTGGCGCGAGGCGGTGTCGAGCCATTGGGCGTCGTCCACGAGACACAGCAACGGCTGCTCCTCGGCAACCTCGGCCAACAGGCTCAGCGCCGCCAGCGCGACAAGGAAGCGATCAGGCGCGTCGTCGGACGAGAGGCCGAACGCGGTGCGCAAGGCGGCCTGCTGGGGGTCCGGCAGCGCGTCGAGGTGGGCAAGCATCGGGCCGCACAGCTGGTGCAGACCAGCGAACGGCAATTCCATCTCGGATTCGACGCCGGCGATCTGGCCAACTCGAAAACCAGCGGCCTGCTCGCCCGCATATCTCAGAAGCGCGGTCTTGCCCGCTCCCGCCTCGGCCCGGATGACCAACACCCCGCTGCGGCCACCACGGACGTCCTCGAGCAGGCCGTCAAGCTTTTCACGCTCGCGGGTACGGCCCCGGAACCTCGGCGCGCGCTCGACGGCCATTCGCCCCCAAGCCTAGATGACCCGGGCTGGATCCCTGAGCGCTGACCAGGGCACCGACCAGGGCGGGACACGGGCGCGACGAAAAGGCGCGGAGAGCACGCTTCATGGCAGCTCCACTACGAAGACCGATTGAGGTCTTCCGTAACACAACTAGGAGGTAGCCATGAGCGCCACCGAAGCACACGACGCGAGCAGCGACACGAGCGTCGGAAAAGTCGACATGAAGCTCGAGAACCAGATCATCCCCGTGTCAGACGTGGACCGAGCCAAGCAGTTCTATGAGCGCTTGGGTTGGAGGCTCGATGACGACGTCGCCCCGCTGGAGGGCCTTCGCATCGTCCAGTTCACCCCGCCGCGCTCCGGTAGCTCCGTCACGTTCGGCCAGGGGCTCACAACGGCCGCGCCCGGCTCGGCCGAGGCCAGCCTGACCGTCTCCGATATCGAGGCGGCACATGACGAACTCGTCGGCCGCGGCATCGGCGTCAGTGACATCTGGCACGGCCCGCCGTTCCCGGTCGAGGCACGGCAACCCGGCCCCGACCCCGAGCGCGCCAGCTACGGATCGTTCTGCTACTTCACCGATCCCGACAGCAATGCGTGGATCGTCCAGGAGGTAACGACCCGGCGTCCCGGTCGCGAGTGGGGCGACTAGGCCATGGAGATCGCGGATCTGGCAGATCTGCTCCACGAGACGGCCGAGCGCCACGACCCATACGAGGAGACCCACGCCGCTCACAACTGGTGGGACTGGTATGCCGCCTATGTGGACGCGCGCGAACACGGGAGCACTCCGGAACAGGCCTCCGACGCCGCCGGCCGCTACATGGAGCAGGTCCTTCATGTACTTCCCGGATAACTTCGCCGCCCTCACGGCCCTATCCGAGCGCGTGCACCGATTCGTCTTGCGGTGGCGAACCGCAATCGGGCGGTAGCTCCGCAGACAGCCGGAACACTCACTGAGACCCCGCCGGAACGGTGGGGTCTCAGCGTCGTGTCAGTCCGTTCCCGGATCGACACAACGGTGGATGGAAGACCAGGGATGTGACCCGGGCGTTGCCCGGGCGCGAACCGGCGCGCCCCCGGGGCAACATCCCGGTCACACCGTCTCCCCTACGCCAAGAGCAGGAGCGTCATGTCCTCAGCAACGGAAGCCGCGCAAGTTAGGCTCAACCAAGTTGCACCTTCACACTGTCGAGTCGTACTCGACAACCCGCCTTGCAACCTCATGGGTCCGGAATTCGTTCTGCAGATCCGAGAGATTGTCACGGCGCTCGAGAACGACGACCGAGTAAAGGTGGTGGTGTTCGAAAGTGCCGTCGACGGCTTCTTTCTGAATCACTCCGACTTCCTCGCGAATTTCGAGGATCTGACCAGCATCCCGCAGGGTCCGACCGGCCTCGAGGCATGGCCCGACGTCCTGGTGCGCCTGACGCGCGCCCCGTTCGTTTCGATCGCGCTGATCCGGGGGCGGGCGACCGGAAACGGCAGTGAGCTCGCGCTCGCCTGCGACATGAGCTTCGCGAGCCGAGAGAAAGCGGTCTTGTCGCACTTTGAAGTGGGCGTGGGCGTCGTCCCTGGTGGAGGGCCCATGGCGCGATTGCCGCGGGTCATAGGACGGGGACGCGCCCTCGAAGTGCTCCTGAGCGCAGACGACATCCGAGGCGCCGATGCCGAGCTCCTCGGCTACGTGAACCGTGCGCTCCCGGATGCCGAGCTGGACCATTTCGTCGACGCGCTCGCAACCCGCATCGCCTCGTTCGACAAGTGGGCGATCGCCAACACCAAGCGCCTCGTGAACGAAGCCAGCCTGCCGCCCGACGTCGAAATCAGGGCTGGCTGGGACGCCTGCATGGCCTCCGTCAAGCGACCAGCGGCGCAGGAAAGAATCAAGGCCCTCCTGGAGCAAGGACTCCAGAAGCCTGGAGACTCGGAAAATCGACTCGGATTCTACGTAGGACAGCTGGGCTCGGAGAAGGACCTGCAACGGAACCGGAACGCACATTAAGCCAGTTCAGGCGTTCCAGGATGTTCGCCTGGCCGCGGTAGGCAGCGTTGCTGCCCGCAGGCCGGGCAGGCCAGGGTGGCCCCCGCTCTGGTCGCAGGCTCGCTGATGCGGGCATGGATCGGGTCCGGCAGCGTGGTCGACAGCCTGGAGATGTGGCCGACGGGGGTGTTACGTGTCATTCGCCGTGAGCCTGCTTTTCCTCGAGCAGCCTGCGCACGTATTC
>Ga0208219_1000570_pt1 | contig 13291 bp, 9 predicted proteins | sample NGESurshal072012_7_FD_184469 | JGI IMG/M metagenome (GOLD analysis project Ga0208219, IMG submission 184469) | Arctic peat soil microbial communities from Barrow, Alaska - NGEE Surface sample 53-2 shallow-072012 (SPAdes) | ecosystem: Environmental > Terrestrial > Soil > Wetlands > Peat ...
CTGGAGTGCTCGACGTCCAAGATCAGCCGGATCGAGACCGGCCGGGTATCTGTCTCACCCCGGGACGTCCGCGACATGCTCCAGCTTTACGGCGTGCCCGCGCTACAACAGGACAGCCTGGTGCAACTCGCCCGCGAGTCGCGGCAGAAGGGCTGGTGGCACGCGTACAGCGACGCCATAGCGCCGCGGTTCGCCACCTACATCGGCCTGGAGAGCGCGGCTTCGGAGATCAGGATCTACGAGGTCACGCTGATCCCGGGGCTGCTGCAGACCCAGGATTACGCTCGCGCGGTGATCGCCGCGGGGGCGGTGGACGGGGCGCCGGAGGCGGTGGAGCGCAACGTCGCGGTCCGGATGGCCCGCCAGCCCACCCTGCTCACCGAGGACCCGCCGCAACTATGGGCCGTGCTCGACGAGGCTGCCCTGCACCGCCGCGTCGGCGGATCCGGGCTGATGCGCCTGCAGCTCGAGCACCTGCTGGAGATGAGCGCCCTGCCGAACGTCGCGATCCAGGTGCTGCCGTTCGGGGCCGGGGCGCATCCGGCCATGGGACGGCCGTTCGTGATCCTGGCCTTCCCGGAGCGGGCCGACCCGGACGTCGTCTACCTGGAGGATCTGACCAGCGCCCTCTACGTGGAGAACGTCGAGGAAGTGGATCGCTACAACATGTTCTTCAACCACCTGCGGGCCACCGCGCTGTCCTTCGCGGACTCGGCCCGGCTGATCACCTCGGTGTTCAAGCAGCAGTAGGCAGGCTCAGCCCAGCAGCGCGGGCAGCGGCTCGGTGTGCAGCACGGTGAGCCGGGACACGGCCCGGGTCAGCGCGACGTAGAGCCGGTGCAGGCCGCGGGCCTCCGCCGCGGCGATCCGGCCCGGCTCGACGACGATGACGTGGTCGAACTCCAGGCCCTTGACCAGGGTGACCGGCGCTACTACGAGGCCGCCGCTGGCCAGCCCGTCCACTGACCCGTCGAGCACGCTGTGCGGGATCCCGGCCGCCCGGAGGCCGCGGGCCAGCGTCGGCACCTGGTCATCGGCCGCGATCACCGCGGTGGATCCGGGGTCGTCCTGGGCGGCGGCGCAGGCGGAGGCCACGGTGGCGGGCAGCGAGCCGGCGGGAGCGCGCCGGACGGCCAGCGCGGCCGGGTCCTGGCGCAGCGACCGGGCCGGGGCCAGGCCGGGGGCGAGCTCGCCGAGCAGCCGGTTGGCGTAGTCGAGGATCTGCCGCGGCACCCGGTACCCGATCTCCAGCACGCGCACCTCTCCCCCGGGCTTGCCCAGGTGGGCGAGCAGCCCGGGCCAGCTGCTGGCCGTGGCGGGGGCGGTGCTCTGGGCCAGGTCGCCGAGCACGGTGGCCGACCCGGTCGCGCACCGCCGCCCGATCGCGCGGCACTCCATCGGGGACAGGTCCTGCGCCTCGTCCAGCACCACATGGGCCAGGCTGGGGGTCCGCTCGATCAGGTCGGCGGCTTCGTCGACCAGGACCGCGTCGGCCGGGCTCCAGCGGGCCGAGGCCGGCCCGCGGGGCGGCGGATCCCAGCGGATGGCCTCCTGCTCGGCCTCGTCGAGCAGCCCCTCAGCGGCCTGGGCCAGGAGCTCCCGGTCGGACAGCAGCCGCAGCACCAGCCGTACCGGGTCGGCCCGGGGCCAGACGGCGTCCACCGTGGCGCGCACCGGCCGGGTCCGCCGCACCGCCTCATGGGTCCGGTCGTCACAGGTCTCCCCGGCGGCCTCCATCCGGGTCAGGATGACATGCGCGATCCGGTGGCCCAGCATCTCCCGGCCGGCCGCGTAGCGGACCCCGCGGTCGCGCAGTTCCGCGACGAGCCCCGCCAGTTCCCCCGGGCCGACCCGCCAGCGCCGGGAGCCGCGGACCACCACGACTGACTCGGCGGCCTCACGCAGCCCCGCCCAGAGGGCCCGGTGCAGCACCGCGGCCATCCGGGGGTCGCCCTTGACCTGAGCGGCCCGGGCGGTGTCGCGGGCCCGGGGCGGCACCCGGGCCAGCAGGTCAGCCACGGTCGTCTGGGTGACGTCCACCTCGCCGAGGGCGGGCAGCACGTCGCGGATGTAGGACAGGAAGGCACGGTTTGGCCCGATGACCAGGACCCCGCCCCGGGTCATCCGGCCCGGATGGGCGTACAGCAGGTAGGCGATCCGGTGCAGGCCGACCGCGGTCTTCCCGGTCCCGGGCGCGCCCTGGACGCACAGCGTGTGCTCCGGGCCGGCCCGGACGATGTCGTCCTGGTCCGGGGCGATGGTGGCCACGATGTCGCGCATCGGCCCGGACCGCGGCCGCTCGATCTCCTGGATGAGGATGCGGCTGACCGAGGTCTCCCGGGCCGCGCCCGGGCCGCCGCTGAGCACCTCGTCCTCGTGCGCGGTGAGCTCGCCGCCGGAGAAGCCGAACCGGCGGCGCAGGTCCAGCCCCATCGGGTCGGCCGGGCTCGCCCGGTAGAACGGACGCGACACGGGGGCCCGCCAGTCGACCACGACCGGATGGCCGTCCGGGTCGTGCACGTGCCGCCGGCCGACGTGGAACTGCTCGCCCGCGAACTCCCCGCCGTCCGCAGCGGGCGCGTAGTCCAGCCGCCCAAAAAACAGGGGCGTGTCCGGCAGGTCGCTGAGCGCTTCCACCCGCCGGTACAGGTCGGCTTTCAGGTACTCCTCGGAGACGGGGTCGCCGCCCAAAGCCCGGAGCGACAGCACATCCTCGCGCATCAGCCGGAGAAACCGCCGCGATTGGCTGAGGTATTCACGTTCCGCAACGAGGACCGCATCGGGGCGGGCGCCGCCGTCCGGGCCGGCGGCGCCCGGGGCCGGGGCCAGGGCCGGAGGTTCAGGCGGCGGGTCGTGCTGGGTCCCGCTGGCCGAGCGCATGGGTGATCACCTCGATGGCGTGGGGTGTGGGCACAAGAGCCCAAGAGCCTAGCAACGCCGCTGGGGCCTGGTCACTCCGTTTTCTCCGTGGGGCCTGTGGAGACGTATTCGCCGGCCTCCGTGCTGAACCGCCTCGGCATGATCAGCAGCGCGGCGGCGAAGGTCAACGCGGCCACGACGGTGAGAGCGGCATAGACGTGGCTGGTGGCGGTGGCGAGCGCGGCCCGCAGGTACTCCTCGGCGGCCCGGCCCAGCGCTTGCTGAGCCGGTGCTTGCTGACCGGGGGCCTGCCGACCGCGGGCCAGCGCCGTGGCGACGCCGCTGACCTGGTCCGGCAGCCGGTGGCGCAGCAGTGCCGGCGCATCGCGCAGCTTCCCGCCCAGTGCCGCGTTGAAGATCGCCCCGAAGATGGCCGCACCGAGGCTCTGGCCGAGGTAGCGGCAGAACATGACGGTCCCGGTCACCACGCCGCGCTGGCCCCAGCCGACGGTGGACTGCGGGCCCACGATCGAGGCCACCGAAAGCAGGCCGAGCCCGGCCCCCAGCACGAAAGTTTCCACGACCGGCTGCCATACCGGGGCGGGATCGGGGGCGAGCAGGAACGAGCCAACTCCCACGAAGCAGATCGCCGCGCCGACCAGCTGGGTGTCGCGGAAGCCGACCCGCAGGAACAGCCGGGCTGACTGGGAGGAGGCCAGCGGCCAGCCGATGCTCATGGCCGCGAGCACGCCCCCTGCGGCCACGGCCCCCAGGCCGAGCACCGACTGCCCGTAGGTAGGCAGGAACGTGGTCGGGCCGATGACCAGGAGGCCGAGACCGAAGGCGGCCACGGCCGACCCGCTGAGCACCCGGCTCCGCCAGAACCACGGCGGCAGGATGGGCTCCGCGGCGCGACTCTCGGCCACCACTGCGAGCACCGCCGCGGTCAGCGCCACTGCGAACACCAGGACGCTCGGGACCGACCACCAGGCCCAGGCCACGCCGCCCTGCAGCAGGCCGAAGACCAGCGCGCCCGCGGCGACGAACATGGCCACCCCGCCGGCCACGTCGATGCGGTGCCGGGTCCGCTGGACGTTCTCGTGCAGGTAGCGCACCAGGAGGCCGATGGCAGCCGCGCCGATCGGCAGGTTGACCAGGAAAATCCACCGCCAGGACGCGTACTGGGCCAGGCTGCCGCCCAGCGCCGGGCCGATCACCGCGGAGATGCCCCACACACTGGACAGCCAGCCCTGCACCCGGCCCCGCTCGGATAGCTCGTACAGGTCGCCGGCCAGCGTGTTCACGGTGGCCTGCACCCCGCCCGCGCCGATTCCCTGCAGCCCGCGGAACAGGATCAGGCTGACCATGGTGGCCGAGGAGGCGCAGAGCGCCGAGCCGGCCAGGAAAATGACGGTGCCCGCGATGAGGACCGGCTTGCGGCCCCACTGGTCAGCCAGCCTGCCCTGCACGGGGATGGTCACCGTCTGGGTCAGCAGGTAGCTGGAGAAAACCCAGCTGAACATGGAGAATCCGCCGAGGTCCCGGACCACCTGCGGGATCGCGGTGGACACGATGGTGGTGTCCATGGCCGCCAGTGCCATCGAGGTCATCAGGGCGATCAGCACCGGGCGGCGGTGCGACAGGCCGGGCTCGGCCGGGCTCGCCGGGTTGGGCCGGCCCGGCTGGACAGAGGCGGTCATCACCCCGCAGCTTATGGCAAACCGGGCGGCTGGCCCGGCGTCAGGCCGTGGCGAAACGGTAGCCGGAACGCGGCTCGGTGATGAACAGCGGCTCGTCCCCGGCCCGCTCGAGCTTGGCCCGTAGCCGCCCGACGTACACCCGGGTGTACTCGGTCTGCGTCTCGTAGCCGGGGCCCCAGACCCGGCGCAGCAGCGTCGCGTGGGTCAGCAGCTCCCCGGGGCTGACTGCGAACTGGCGGAGCAGCGCGAACTCGGTCGGGGTCAGGTGCACCAGGCCCCCTGCCTTGGTGACCCGCCGGCGCTCCAGGTCGATCTCCACGTCCCCGATCCGCACCACGGTCGGCTCCGGCCGGCCGTCCGACGACGGCTTGCTGCGCCGCAGCGTCGCGTTGATCCGGGCCAGGAGTTCCTCGATGCCGAACGGCTTGGTCATGTAGTCGTCGGCGCCCAGGTTGAGCGCGCGGACCTTGTCGGTCTCGGCGCGGCGGGCGGACAGCACGATGATGCCGACCCCGGATTGCTCGCGGATCTCGCGGCACAGATCGAAGCCGTCGCGCCCCGGCAGCATCAGGTCCAGCAGCACCACGTCGAGACCCCGCGCCTGGACGGCTTCGCTGACGCCGGTCCCGTCCTTGGACACGAGCACGTCGTGGCCGCGTGCGGAGAGGTTGGACCGGACCAGGTCGACGATGTTCTGGTCGTCTTCCACGATGAGGACGACCGTCTTGTCAGCCACCACGTTGTCCCTCCGGGACGTCGGGGAGCACGGGAAGCGGGCCGGGGCTCGCGGTGAGCCGGCTGACCTCGAGCACGGCGGACTGATCGCGGGGCTCTGCCGACAGGCTGCAGCAGCTCACCAGTGTCTCCGTCACGACGTACGGCAGACCCGGCCCAGCGCCGGGTTCGGCCGCTCCCTAGCGCACCATCTGGCCGTGGCGGACGGCTGGCCCGTGCCGATGGCCCGGTCAGGATAACGCCGGCCGGGCCGGGAGGCTACTGCCGCGTAACCCGCCGCAGGTGGGAGCCCAGCGCCCGCGCGTCCGGCCAGATGCGTCAGGCTGGTGCGTCAGGCGGGGACGACCACGTACTGCCGCAGGCACAGATCGTGGAAGGTGACCGGGCCGCGCGGGCCGGGCACGTGGTCCACGTTGATGCCCGTCTCCGGCACGCCGCGCAGCTTGAACCCGTCGAGCAGCCGGGTGGTGGCGTTCCAGAAGGCGCCGGTCCCCCGGTAGGCGTCCAGGAACTCCTGGGCCGCGGCAGGATCGGCGGTGACGATGCCGGCCGCGAGGCCGGACGTGCAGTCGTTGGCCAGGCCCGCGGCCGCCGCCGGGCTGTCCGCCGGGGCGATGGTCAGGGTGGCCTCGTGGCCACTGTCCAGCGCCCACTCGTGGCCGAGCGGGTGGTCATGCGGCGGCAGCGAGGGCGTGATGCCCAGCGCGCGGACCGGCCCGAGCACTGTCTCGAGCAGCTGGTCCCACGCCTGCGTGCTGATCAGCAGGAGGTTCAGCCGGTTGCACACGCCCAGCCGGTCCAGGCTCGCGGTAACGATCTCGGTGGCCAGCGCCGGGTCGGCCGCGCGGTCCAGGTAGAGCACGCCACCCCCGTCGGCGTGCGCGAGCGTGCGCACCCCGGCCCGGGCCGCTTCGGCAGCCAGGCTTCGCGTGGTCTCCCCGCTGCCGCGCAGGATGACGAGGGGGATCAGGCCCGGCTGGCGGACCAGCTCGACCGCGGCTTCCCGGTCCGCCGACCGGACCAGCTGCACCACCCGCGGATCCAGCCCGGCGGCCTGCGCGGCGGGGGCGATCACGTGATCGGCGAGGGCCGCGGCGGACCTCAGCGCGGCGCCGCCGGTGCGCAGCACCCCGGCGTTGCGGGACTTGAGCAGCTGTGAGGCGATGTCGATGGTCACGTTGGGCCGGGCCTCGAAATTCGCGCCGATCACCCCGACCGGCACCCGCCGCTCGGCCAGCCGCAGCCGGCTGCCGGACGGGCCGCCGGCCAGCTCGCCCAGCGGGGTCAGCGTGGGCGGGAACGGCGCGTCCGCCAGCAGCCCGATCTGCCGGGCCATCTCCTGCATCCGGCCCGGATCGAGCCGGAGCCGGTCTAGCAGTCCCTGGCCCAGGCCCGCGGCCTCGCCGTCGGCCATGTCCTCGGCATTGGCCGCGAGGATCTCCGGGGCCCGCTCCGTGAGCTGCGACGCCATCTCCCGCAGGGCCTGGTTGATGACATCGCCCGTGGCCTGGGCTAGGGTCGCGGCGCTGTCCCGGGCGGCTTCGCCGCCGGCGATTACAGCCTTCTGCGCATCAGACACGCTGCCGATGCTAGAGCATGGCGCAGGCCGGCTCCCAGCGCCAGTGGAAGCCCACCACCGATCGCTCCAGCGACCGGAGGTAGCGGTGCGCCGAGTGCTGGCTGTCCAGGGTGACCTGCTCTTGTTCCAGCACCGGGCCTTCTACACCGTCCCAGACCGCCCACCACACCGCGGTCGGCACCTGGTCGGGGTGGAACTCGATGCGCATGTCGAAGTTCTCCAGGGTGTTCATGACCGCCCGGCGGTACTCCCGCTCCTCCGGATCGGCCGGGTTTCCGTCATAGTGGTAGGAGGTCCAGTACTCGAGGGTCAGCGTCTCGCCGAGGCCGAGCGAGTGGGCCAGCGGGATGTCGGTGACGTAGACCACGTCGCCGATCCGGCGGAACGGGCCGGGTGCGCCCGCACATCCCTGCCCGACTTCCAGCGTGACCGCGTTGGTGTCGTAGAGATACGGGATCCGGTCGAGCCCCTCGACAATGGCCTCGACGACCTGCATGGTCCGGGTCCGGGCCGGCTTGCGGTCGGCGCCGACATAGACGTGATCATGCAGGGAGACGGTCTGATGCCGCCGCGGGCCGAGCACTCCGGCCACCTCGGCGGCCGCACCGGAGCGCATCGCCCGCGGCCCGGCCAGGACGGTGATCCGGCCGGTGCCTCGCCAGAGCCGCCAGAGCCGTTCCTGCTCCTGGCTGGAGAACCCGAACGCGGCCACGAACAGGTCAAGCGTGGAACGGCTCAGCAGCCGGCCGGACAGCGCCCGCCCCACGGTGTCCTTGAGCTGATGCGCCAGCACATCGGAATGACCTGCCGCGCGGGGAGAATCCCACAGGTACTGCGCGAGCACGTCAGCGACGGCCAGGTGATTGATCGCACCTGGCCGTGATCGCTGCGCGTGAGATTCCCACAGCTGCCGGTACCGGCCGGGGCGCAGCAGTAACTCACGCAGGTAACGCCCGGCGGCTTCCCGGCCCGCCGCGAGCTGCGGCTCAGTCACGACATGACTCTATCTGCTCTGGTCTTTGCGAACTTAGTGCGATGTACGCGGACTAGGCTACGGTGCAGTTCTCGCCGGGAGGGGATGTTCGGGCTACGGGCGAGACGGCGACAGGGGGACCGGAGGGGACGGCCCGCCTGTCCGGCGCCCGTCCCCTCCGGTCACGGCTTTAGCCCCGGCCAGGCCCCGTACGACCTCGATCCCGCAGGTCAGAAGAGGATTGACGTCAGGGTGGCCTGCTCGGTGAAGCCGACCTTGCGGTACACGGCGCGGGCCGGCGCGTTGAAGTCGTTGACGTAGAGCGACACCACGGGTGCGACGGACCGGAGCGCTTCCTGCACCACCGCGGCCATCCCGGCCACGCCGAGTCCCCGGCCCCTGAGGTCCGGCCGCACCCATACCCCCTGTACCTGGCAGGCATAGGGGGTGACGGCCCCGATCTCGGCCTTGAACATCACCCGGCCATCCTCGATCCGGGCGAACGCCCGTCCCAGTCCGATCAGCTCAGCCACGCGGGCCCGGTAGGCGGCCCCGCCATCCGGCCCGAGCGGGGACACCCCGACTTCCTCGGTGAACATGGCCACCGAGGCGGGCAGCAGCACGTCAAGCTCGCTGGGCCGGACCCGGCGGAGCTCGGGGTCGGGGGTCACCTGCGGCGGCCCGGAGATGGCCATGACCGGCTGGGCTTCCCGGATCTCCCGGGGCTGGCCCCAGTAAGGACGCAGCAGCTCCCACATCTGCCCGACGGTTTCCGACGGGCCCACGATGGACGAGCAGCGGCGGCCCTGGAGCCGGGCCCGGCCAACGAAGGCGGTCGCGGCGGCCGGGGTCGCCCCGACCGGGACCAGGTTGGCCCCCGCGTAACAGGCCGAGGCCAGCTTGCCACCTGGCACGAAGCCCCACATCTGCCCGCCGAGCCGGACCGGATCGAGGCCTGCTTCGTGGACCCGGGAGCTGACGAAGACGTTCACCAGCGGATCGCGGTCGCACAACTGGAGCACGTCGTCGCGATCACGGTCGTTGAGCAGGCGCAACGATGAGGACCGCGACGCCTTAGTGCGCAGCACCCTCCCAGCGTAGCTGTCCCTCATCAGGATTGCCCCCGAGGGAGGTCAGCTGCTCGACGAGGGCGGCGGCAGGGCCGGGCAGGTGGCGTTGACCAGGCCCGGGCGGCTGGGCAGCGCTCCGGTGGCCAGATAACGGTTCAGATAGCCGTCGACACAGGTATTGGGCGGGTCGGCGAGGGACTGGCCGTGATTGCCGCCGCCTTCCACGACCACCATCCGGGCGGTCGGCAGCAGCCGGTGCGCGACCTGCGCGCCCGCGTACGGGGTGGCGGCGTCCAGGGTGCCCTGGAGCATCAGGATGCCGGGCAGGCCGGCCCCCTTGATCTGGAGCGGGTGCGCGGGCCCGCGTACCGGCCAGAACGCGCAGGAGGCGTTGAACCACGCGTTGTCCCAGGCCTGGAACGGCGCGGTCCGGTACACCCGGCGGGTGTCGGAATCCCACTTGGCCCAGTTCCGCGGCCAGTTCACGTCGCTGCACTCCACCGCGTTGTAGACCGCGAACTCGTTCTCGGGCTGCACGCCATCCTGCTGGTACTGGCTGATCAGCTGCCCGGTGGCGCCACTGCGGCTGTATGCGGACAGTGCCGCGGCCAGGCCGGGCCACAGCGCGTTGCTGTACCCGCCCTGCAGAAACGTGTCGTCGAAGTCGTCGGCGCCGATCCGGCCGTCGGCCGGGCGGGCCTGCAGCCGGGACCGCGCGCGGTACCAGGCCTGATCCACTGCGGCGCGGGTGCTGCCCAGCCCGTAGGTGGCGTTGTGCGCCGCGACCCACGCGAAGAAGGCCTCCATCCGGCCCTCGAACGCGTAATCCTGGGCGAAGTTGTCGGCGTACCACGCCCCGGCGGGGTCCACGGTGCTGTCCAGGACCATGCGGCGCAGCCGGTGCGGGAACAGCGTGGCGTACACCTGGCCCAGGTACGTCCCGTAGGAGTAGCCGAAATAACTGATCGTGGGGACGCCGAGCGCGGCCCGGATCGAGTTCATGTCCCGGGCCACGTCCTGCGACGTCATGTACGGCAGCAGCCAGCCATAGCGCTTCTGGCAGTCCGCCGCGTACGTCTTGGCCCGGTTGATGAGGGTTTGCTCTGCGGCGGAGCTGGCCGGGATGTAGTCCGGCCGCACCCCGGAGAAGAAGGAGGGTTCGCAGGTCAGCGCAGGGACACTGGAGCCCACGCCGCGAGGGTCGAAACCGATGATGTTGTAGTCGGCCGCCACCTGCGGGTTGAGCCCGGCCGCGACAAATGCCGCGAGGCTGAGTCCGCTGCCGCCCGGGCCGCCCGGGTTGACCAGCAGGTCGCCCTGCTGCTGGCTGGCCGGCGCGGTGGCCGGCACCCGGGACAAGGCCAGGGTGATGCTGCGCCCGCCCGGCCGGGCGTAGTCCAGCGGCACCCTGAGGCTGGCGCACTGCAGGCTGGCACCCCCGGGCGAGCAGGAGTGCCAGCTCAGCGCCGACGCACTCGCCCCCGGGGGGTCGGAGGCCGACGCCGGGCTCGAGGACGAGCCCGTCGTGGCCCCGCCCGGCGCCGTGCAGCCCGCGACGGCCACGAGCGCGGCGGCGGCGATGACCGAGGCCGCCCGCCGGGCCGGGCGCGGGTGTCTCATCCGGCGGGTCCGGTTCATCCAGTGGGGCGTAGGCATGACAGTCATCTTGCCCGATGCCCCGGCCCGGTCTGGCCAGCGCGGGCCGGGGCGCGGGACCGGCGGGGACCCTCCTGGTCAGGCCGACTTCTCCCGCTCCGCCAGGGCGCGCCGGTACTCCTCGATGACGATGTCGTTCAGCTCCTGGACCGAGGTGTCCTTGGCCAGCTTGTCGAAGGTGATCTCGCCGTGCTGGAGCAGGTTGATCCGGTCGCAGACCTCGAGAGCCTGGCCGTAGTTGTGCATGATCATGATGATCGAGACCTGGCCCTGGCGCTTGAGGTCCTTGACCAGTTCCAGGATCATCGCGCCTTCCTTGGCGCCCATCGCCGCCAGCGGCTCGTCCAGCAGCAGCACCTTGGCGTTCGAGGTCACCGCCCGGGCCACCGCGATGGCCTGGCGCTGCCCGCCGGACAGCTTGGCCACCTCCGCGTCGACCGAGGGAAGGTCCACCCCGATCCGCTCCAGCTGCTCCTTGGCGGTCCGCCGCATACTGCGGTTGTTCAGCAGCGAGAAGCGGGTCCGCTCCCGGTTCAGGAACATGTTGTGGTACACGGTGAGCTCGTTGATCAGGGCCAGGTCCTGGAACACGGTGTCGATGCCGAGCGACCGGGCGTGGTCCACCGACTTCAGCGTGATCTCCTGGCCCTCCAGGACGATCCGGCCCGCGGTTGGGATCTGAAAGCCGCACATGATCTTGATCAGCGTGGACTTGCCCGCACCGTTGTCACCGAGCAGTCCCAGCACCTCGCCCTGGACCAGATGCAGGTTCACATCGTTGAGAGCGCGCACCGCACCGAATCGCTTGCTGATGTGCTCGACCCGGAGCACATCGCCACTGCCGTCAGCCGCCACGGTGGGCGTGGGCTCTGCAGTCATCAGTTCCTCCCTGCGGCCCGCAGCCGGGCCAGCCGGACGTTGACGATCATGGCGAGCAGGATCGCGGCGCCCAGGATGATGTCCAGCGGGTTGGCGCTGATCCCGGCGACGTTGAGCCCGTTGAGCAGGGTGGCTAGCACGATCGAGCCCAGGAACGCACCGAGGATGGTGCCCTGCCCGCCCAGCATCGCGGTGCCGCCGATGACCGCCGCGGTCACCGCATAGAACATCGGCTGGAAGCCGCCCGCGCTCGGGTCGATGGTGTTGGTGTAGAAGGCGTTCTGCAGGCCGACCAGCGCGCCCAGGGTTGCGCAGAGCATGAAGTTGCCGTACTTGATCCGGCCGGTCTTGATGCCGGACTCCCGGGCCCCCAGCTGGTTCCCGCCGGTCGCGATCGTGTACAGGCCCCACTTGGTCCGGGTCAGCACCACGTAGAAGATCGCGGTGAGCGCGACCGCCCAGATGAACTGGGACCACGGCGCGGCGCCGATCCAGCGCCCGATGCCCACCGCGGAGGTGGGGATGGTAGCAGGGTAGGCGTGCGAGGTGGTCAGCGTGAGGCCGAGCAGGATGAAGCCGGTGCCCAGGGTGGTGATGAACGAGGGCAGCCCCATGGTCACGGTCAGGAAGCCGTTGGCCGCACCGACCAGCAAGCCGAACAGCAGCGAGATGATGATCGCCGGTACCACGGGCACGTGGTAGAAGTCGATCAGGTAGTGCATCAGGAACGGCGCGAACGTGTAGACGAACCCGACGGACAGGTCGATCTCCCCGCAGATCAGCAGGAACACCTCGCCGATCGCGATGATCATGATCGGCGACCCGGTCTCCGACAGCAGGTTGGCCAGGTTCGTCTGGCTGACGAACGTCGAGTTGTACTTGATGCCGAAGTAGAGCAGCAGCACCACCGCGACCACGAAGACCGTTGCCTCGCGCTGCCGGGCCAGCAGGTTGAGCGCGCTGCGGAGCGGGCCTGGCACCCTCTTCGCGGGTGGCTCTCCAGCCGGCGATACAGCCTGCGGGCTGCGCTCGGTGATCTCGCTCATGTCGACTCCAGTTTCCCTCAGCTCACCACGTCAACCGGCGGCAGGACAGTCTGGCAGTTAGTAGCCAGTCTGCCCCGCCGCCGGTCATGCCTGCCAGTCCCCCTGATATCCGTATATCAGGTGCTGGTGGTGGCAGGCGGGTTGCTGATCGCGCCGGACGGGCGCGGGATGTACTTCTGCGCACTCGTGGAGCCCTGGAACCGGCTGCTGGCCGTGTAGGGCTTGGCGTTCGACTTGGTGATGAACGTCAGGCCGGTGTCGGTGTCAGGCGGGCTGATCGTGCCACCCGAGATGTTGTACAGGTAGAAGTACAGCGTCGGCAGGAAGCCCTGCAGGTAGGGGTCCTGGTAGATGGTGAAGTCGGTCTTCCCGGCCTGGATGTTGGACAGCGTGGTCGGCGTGGTGTCGAACCCGCCGTTCGGGATCTTCATGCCCTCCGTGCTCAGCGCCTGGCCGAGAAGCTCGGTCGAGCCCGCGTCCACCGCGAATGCGCCCTTGAGGGTCTTGTGCCCGGCCAGGAACGCCTTCTCCGCTGACAGCTCCTGGCCGGTCGCTGCCCCGGTCGCGACTTCATGCACGGTGTAGCTGCTGCCGAGCACGGACACCGCGCCGTCGTAGCGGGGCTGGATGTTGCCGGAGCCTGGCGTGGCGATGAAGATGGCGATCTCACCACCACCCGGGATCAGCGACTTGATCTTCTGGCCCAGCTGCTGGCCGGAGATGTACAGCGCCTGGCCGACATAGGCGAGCCGGTTCGTCCCGATTTTCGGGACGCCCTTGACGACGAGACCGTC
>Ga0208219_1000571_pt1 | contig 13276 bp, 17 predicted proteins | sample NGESurshal072012_7_FD_184469 | JGI IMG/M metagenome (GOLD analysis project Ga0208219, IMG submission 184469) | Arctic peat soil microbial communities from Barrow, Alaska - NGEE Surface sample 53-2 shallow-072012 (SPAdes) | ecosystem: Environmental > Terrestrial > Soil > Wetlands > Peat ...
CCCGAGGCCGCGCTTGCGGATGCCGAGCGAGCGCTAACGGAGGCGAGAGAAATCGGTCATGCGGCCACCTTGATGTTTGCGCTGGCCTGGACCGGGCCTACCCAATACTACTGCGGAAACTACGCGGCGCTAAACGCGCAAGCCGAAGAACTTGTCGCGTTGGCAGACGAAAAGGGCTCAGTGTATTGGAAGGCTGCCGGAATGTGTATGCAAGGTTTGATTCTTCAGCAGACTGGCAGAGCCGACGAGGCAGTGCAGAAGCTCAATTCCGGGATCGCCGCGTGGCGATCGACGGGCGCGAGTTTGTTTGTGCCGACGCAGTTGTCCTGGTTAGCCACAGCCCATGCGGAGCTCAGCCAATTTGCAGACGCCTGGCGCTGTGTCGGTGAAGCGACTACTGTGATCGAAACGAGCAAGGAGCGTTGGTACGAGGCCGAGGTCAATCGCATCACCGGCGAAGTCGCGGTTAGGCCGCCCGGTTCTGAAGCGACGAAGGCTACAGCGTATTTCGAACGCGCGCTGGCGGTCGCCCGCGCGCAGCAGGCAAAGTCGTGGGAACTGCGCGCGGCGATGAGCTTGGCGCGGCTCTGGCGCGATCAGGGCAAGCAGGACGAGGCCCGTGATCTTTTGGCTCCGGTTTACGGCTGGTTCAGTGAAGGCTTCGACACCCGGGACCTCAAGGAAGCGAAGTCGCTGCTCGACGAGCTCATGTGATCAAGCTGACTGACTTCCGGCGTTGGCATTTCGCAGACATGGCGGCGCCGTCAGCGATTTCTGCTTTTTAGAGCAGACATGCAGCCGATGGGCTGAGACTTCCGTCTTTGACCCAACTGCGACGTCAGCGGGCTACCGCTCTGTTGCCCTGCGCTTCGGAACCGTGCAAATCATGATTATCAAGAGGGCAATGCTGACAAGACGACGGCAGTTCTTCAGAACGGCGGCAGGCGCAGTGATGACGCTGTCGACCGCAGGGTATAGAGCGCGGTGGTGTCGATCCATCCACTACAGAGGAAAGCGAACCGTTGGCTCGGATCGTGAAGCATGTCACATGAGCTTAGCGCGCCGGTTGAAACAACTCGATCGGATTGCCTGACGGGTCGTCGAGCAGAATTTGCGACTTCATGGGCTGACATTCCACAATGATGTGGACATCGATGGGGACGCTGTTACCGCGCCTATCACCGACACTTATCAGGAGTTCGCTTATGGCGTCTAGAGTGATCGAATAAGGCTCGTCTTTGTTGAAACGTATGAGGCCGGTAATGGCACATAACGTCAGTTGGCGCAGTGCAGCGCCATGTCCGAAGTTAGGGTAGAGGAATCGCGGTCGAAATTGCGCGCTCATCGCTGTCAACTCCTTTGTTGCCACCACACATGCTTCCCGTGCCGGCGAAGTCGAGCGAAAACCGCAGCAATCTTGTTGCTCTTTTCGGGGTATATCTAGCATCTCTGGATCGAGATTTAATCATTCGTTACTCGAGCCCGTTTTTCGGCAAAGACCCGCCAAAGCGATGGCATTCCAGAGGAGCGGTTAAGGGGGCGACCGCTTGCTGCCTTCCCGTGGGAACCCCGCCGTCAACTCAAGCCGGAGACGGCTACCAACTCCGACGATCTGGCCCGACCAAGCTCAACGCGCCACCAGCGCCAAGACGCGAATGCCGGTGCTTCCGTTTGAAGTCATCAACGGCTGGGACTATTCGAAGAACTTTTTAAAAACAAGAGCACCGGTAACTAGAAATAGAATTGGTCGAAAAACTGAACCAACTCGGCCTTTCCGCCATCCTATTATGGGATGGAGTGCGCAGAACCAGAAGCAGATTGTCGCCCGCCTTCTTGAAAAAGCGAACAAATATTGCGACTTCGCGCGGTGGGTGAACGATCGGGAAACGATCCTGCGCATATTGGCCCTGACGGAAGAACTGAAGCAGCGTGCCCGCGCTATGGCAGCGCCGAACGAAGATCAAATCCGAAAACGCGCCCGCGAGATTTGGGAAGAATACTACCGACCGGTCGGAAGGGACGACGAGTTCTGGCACCAGGCCGAGCAGGAATTGCAGGGATCCGAAGATTCCGCTAAGGAAATTCCTAACGATACTTCGTCATAAATCTTAAGACCGCAAAGATCCGCGGCAAATGTCATGCGCTTCATGGAAGACCTCGCCGGGGACTTTGAAGCAAGCCCTAGTGTTGGGAGCGGCGGCCAAACACCCGCCAGCAGGGAACATGGGCAAACACGCAGGAAGGGGTCCGATGTCGGCTCCTGGCACCATGCGCTGCCGTCGTGCACAGCAACAGGACCTTTATCGCGTTACCTCGACCAGCGCCGAGGTTGACCGTTCGTCCAATATTTCCCGCACCATTCGGACTAGATCCTGCTTTCGGTAAGGCTTGCTGAGAAGGGGCAAGCCATTGGCGAGCTTGGTCTCGTTGAATCTCATACCTGGAAAGCCCGACGTCATTATAATCTTCAAATTGGGATAGTCCTCTTTGATTGCGCGAGCCAGAGCGTAGCCGTCCATATTCCCGGGGAGCACGACGTCTGTGAAGACTAGGTCTACCCTCGGCTCATCCTTCAGCACGCCCAAAGCCATTTGGGCATTTTCGGCCTCAAGAACGCGAAGCCCGATGGCCTCTAGTTGCCTTACGACAACGGTACGCAGGCTTGGATTATCTTCGACGACAAGAACAATCTCTTCATTTTTGTAATCCGGCTGCAAGGAAGGCGCTTCCACAACCACATTCGTTTGCGAAGTCGACTGCGAAGGCTGCAGATACAGCCGGAAAGTGGTTCCGAGACCGGGCTCGCTATAGACACTGACATGACCTGCGGATTGTTTCAGGAACCCGAAAACCATGCTCAATCCCAAGCCGGTTCCTTTTCCGACGCCCTTTGTCGTGTAAAATGGTTCGAAAATGCGCTCAACTACTTCCGGCGCCATACCTTGGCCGGTATCGCTTATCTCAATTGTCACGTACTCCCCGAATTCCACTTCAGGATGCTTTTCGATGTAGTCCCGATCCAAATATCCATTCCGGGTCGCAACGAACAGCTGACCACCGGCGGGCATTGCATCTCTGGCGTTGTTTGCCAAATTAGTGATCGCGGTCTCCAGTTGAATGCGATCGACAAAGACCGGCTTTGTCGCGGGATCCAGATCGAGTGTGATCTTAATATCCTCTCCGAGTGTGCGGGCGAGCAGCCTGGTGATGCCGCTGACCAATTCGTTGGCATTGACTTCTTCAGGCTTCAACGGCTGCCGCCGTGCGAAGGCAAGCAATCGGCGTGTGAGTTCAGCTCCGCTGAGAGCAGCTTCCAGCGCCGCTGCACCTAGCTCAGCATGTTCAGGTGAGGATGGGGCCAATTCGGCCATGATATCCAAATTCCCGATTATAACAGCGAGCAAGTTATTGAAATCGTGTGCAAGGCCGCCCGTCAACTGTCCAACAGCTTCCATTTTTTGAGCTTGAAAGAGCTGATCTTCGGTTTGACGTTGAACCGTGACATCCTCGGCAAATGCCACAATGTATTGAGTGTTTCCTTGCTCTTCGAGAAGAGGAAATTTCTTCATTCGTAAACGACGAACCCCCAGCTTGCGGGTCGTCAGGTTATATTCATTTTCAACCGGCTTATCCATCAACAGTGCTTGCTTGTCGTGGAGTAACATGATTTTCGCATCTTGCTCCGGAAAAAGGTCAGTTATAGTCTTTCCTATCATTTCGTTTCGATCATACCCGAGCAGCTCTTCTGCAGCGCTGTTAACAAGAGCAACTTTCCCGTCGACGGCGGTCTTCACCAACAGCATCGCAGGTAGGCTCTCCATAATGGAATTAAAGAACGCGCGGGCTTTCTCCAGCTTCTCTTCAGCAGCGTTTCTTTCGGTCATGTCCCGGCCAAAGAAGAAATGCTTTTGCTCCGGTTCGGACCAAACGCCCGACCAGGTCAAGGGAACTATGCGTCCTCCTTTGTGAACGTACCTAGTTTCGAAGTTACGCGTCTGCCGGCCCTTGCGGGCGAGGCGCATTTCGTTTCGGGTACCTTCCAGATCGGCTTCGTAGATAAATTCCGCGCCGCTGTGACCGATCATCTCGTCAGGCCGATAACCGAGAATTGCCAAGGAGCTTGGACTTACCCGCGTCAGGGTTCCCGTCCGGTTGGTGATCAGGATCAGATCCAGCGACGTCTCGAACAGGCGCCGCCGCTCTCCCGCCTCCCGGTCTAAGGCCTCCGTCTTCTCGTGCACATTCGCATCCGCATCGGCGCGTTCTTTCGACGCCCTCGGAAGCCATCGAAGTACGAGCAGCCCGAGTACTGCGGAAGCTGCCACGACGTTCATCACCTTCGGAACAATGAGGTAGGCAGGATTGCCCAGCACACCAACGATGGAGGCTGGAAAAAGTCCGTATTGACTTCCGAAGTACAAACCGAAATACAGATTCTCAATAATGTTTCGGACCGTGTCGATCACGATGACGGACAACAACAATCGCACAGCACCAAAGGTCCGCGGATTGCGCAAGAACGCCACGCCAACTGTGGCAAACACGGCGAGCCAAAGCGAAATGATAACCCAGTAGATCAGTGCAGCAGCAAGGCTCATCTTTTTTGCGGTCTTTTGATGATGCCGTTACCTCATCGAGGAACGGCTGTGATAACGGTGGCTGACGGGAAGATATTTTTAAGGTTTGAACGCCGCGTAACGCTGCGCCAGACGATTGGTGATAAAGCTGGGCTAGCGGTCAGGTTGGACGGTATTGGACTTGATGTTTGTAGCGGCATCGAACGACCACGGCGGCATCTCGCGAATCGAATCGAGGGCGATAGGTTCCGAGTGGCGCCAAAAGAAATTTGCGGTATGGCTCTTGCTGGGCTCGGGCGGCTCATCCTTTCGCGCGTCGTGGCTGGATTGCAGGCAAAGGCTCGAAGCTTCGGGATAGAAGAGAATTGAGAAAATCTTCGCGAGGCATCGGCTTTGCGAAGAGGAATCCCTGTCCGCTGTCAAAGCCAAGGCCAACTAGACATCTTAGATCATCGATTGTCTCTATGCCCTCTGCGCAGGTCGAGGCCTCGAACCGATGGGCCAAATCTGCCACTGTTTGACAAAGACCGCGTTTGAGGGAATCGGAAGCGCAGCCAGCGACAAAGCTGCGATCAAGCTTGATCTCGCTAAAGGGCAAATCTTTCACGCGTGACAGCGACGAATGCGCGGAGCCAAAATCGTCGATTGAAATAGTCGTGTTGTAAAGTCTTAGCTGAGTCATGACTTCGCCAATCCCGTGCGGATCTGCGATAATCTCATCCTCGGTTATTTCGATGATGAGGCCGGGGAACCTCTGATCGTATGGGATCGCGCGGCGCACCTCGTCCACAAAGGCGGGCACATTGAGAGCAGAGGCTGGGACGTTGATGGCAAGTTTAAGCGGATATCCCTTACTGGCAAAGACCGGCCAGTCTTCCATCGCGCTGCGAAGAACAAATGACGACAAAGGATGGTACAGCGGGTCTCCCACCGGAGGCAACAAATCGACAGGGCAGATGACCCCGTGCACCGGGTGCCTCGCCCGGATCAACGCCTCTGCACCGCCAACCGTCAGCGTTTTGAGATTGATTTTGGGCTGGTACCATAATTCAAGCCAGTCTTTTTGAATTGCCTCCGCTAGATCAATTACGGGCTTGGAACGCTCCGGCCCAGCCGATTTTGGAATAGTGGGCAAAGGCTCGAGTTGCTGTAACCACCGTTCCCTTAGATCGGAGGCACGGAAGGGTTTCTGAAGCGAGCGCAGCATGTGCAGTCCTCGCGAGCGACCAATCTTCTCGATTTCTCCCAAAGTCCGTTCGTCACGACCGCTGATGAGCAAAACTTTTCCGACGAATTTGAGCGTATCCAGCCTTTGAATTACCTCTACGGCGTCCGATCGACCGAGCGCCAGATCCAGCACCACCAGGTTCGGTCGCGAGACTCGCAAAGCCTTAAAAAAACTCCCTGGATCGGTGTATTGCCAGGCCTCCATGCCGAGCATGGTAAGCTGCTTGCAGATCATCGTGGCTACAGCGGCTTCGTCGTCCAGCACGTACGCCAGAGGCCGGCCGCCTGCACTTCCCGTTCCAACCATGAGTTGATCCTCGGTTGTGGAACCTCAGCACGCCTTCATTAAAGCAGACTTAAACTCCGCCATGCTTAGAGACGATGTCAGCCATCCCGAATCGCTAGCGATCCGCCGGGACCTCGAACCTAACGCCAATCCGAGTGTCCTTGCGCCAGACAACGCGGCTATGCCGTACTACCTTCTCAATGACGAGGTTGAATTCGGCCGGGATCGGAGTGAGACGTCAAAGGCCTGGCTTCAAGAACCTCTCAGCGAGGCTGTGCGGCGGGAGCGTGAGAAGATTGGCGATGGGGATATATCGGCCCGAAAAGCCGGTGGTCGATTAGGCCGGGACGCTGTGCATCGCAATGACGGTGACGATCCAACGCGTGGGGCTGCTCGACTTATCTTCCATTACTGATCGAACGTACCCCGTGAGGGTCGATCCCATGAACGTTAATCGTGTTTTTTGGCCGCGATATTGGGCGCAGCGTGCCCGTCTTGCTTCTGTTGGATCGGTGGTTTCGATTGTTTTCATGCTTTGACTAATGGGCGATTCCACGCTGGCCGGTAGGATACCGGGGAATCGTTAAGAAAAAATTTCCTATATTCTCAGGGGCGTGCGAGTGAGGTTGAATGCGGGACCGAGCGTTTCGTTGTGGCTGGGTGCTTGAAGTGCGTTCCCTATGCCTTCTCCGAAATCCAACTCCTATCACCGCACTCGCATTCGAACATGTGAAACCGGCGCACGGTCGGCGGGTCCAGCATGCTCGTGACGTACTTCGGCTGCTTCCCGCATTTCAGGCAGAGCGGGGACACGGGGTTTTTAACGGGGTCGGACTTTTCCATGCTGCACAAAATGTCGGAAAACCCCTGCGGGCGAGTTAAGTATTATCGGGGTGCGCGCCACCCGGAACTTAACTCACCGGGCAACGTTCTGATTGGCGCACTATCCGCGCTGTTCGGCGAAGCACAATGAACGAGGTCGACGAGCTGGTCACTGCTATGTTGGCAATAGTATTTGCCGCCGTGATGTTGGTTGCTGGGGGAGTGTATATCGAGAACACTCCCAAGCAGCGTCCGGCCATCCCAGCCGCGCAAATGGCTTCGGCTCCATGACAATAGAATATCGACAGATTGAATGCGCACTCGTGCAAGGCATTGGCCAACACACATGGAAATGGTCGGCTTCGGTCGCGGGCGTAGTAATTACCGGTCAAGAGCAGACCAAAGCGGCCGCAATCGCCACAGCCGAGAAAGCTATCGATCGGGCACTTGCTGTGAAAAAACGCGACCTGTTCCGCCCCAACGCTCCGATTGAAGGCCCAAATTAAATCGGCCGCTGCAACTCAGGCGATAACAGCCATCGATCGATTTCGGACGCCGTGCGTAGCTGGCGGGCCTTTCTGACAAGGGCCTCTCCACGTTTGCCGAAAGGGAGGTTTTCGGCCTCTTGCCGTGCGGCTTCCGCCTGTTGACGCCACTGTTCCTCGGTCGACGCGATCGTGAACTTGTTCATATGGATCGCTCTCTGAAAAAGCAGGTTCCTATTTGGATTTAAGCCCGGCAATCGAAAACCGTCTGTTCGGTTTCGGACGAAAAAGCCACCGAAATTCTTAACCCTGTGGATACACGGGAAGGAACGATTCCCAATTTGCTGATTAGACTCAGCAAATTGTGGCCTTGGAGTGACATACCCGTGAGCAACCCCCGCGCGATAAAATATCGGAGACTTGCGCTTGCGGAGCACGATCTGGAAAAGGCTCGGCTGTTGCATCAGCTTGCAGATGAATCCGACCGGGGCGTCCTTTGCACCGCCGATTGGCTGGCACCGCGACCATTGGTGCCCAATCAAATTTCATCCAGCAGAGGCGACGCCGAGTAGGGCTTCCCTTGGAACATGATCAAAACCAGAACGGCGCCTCGGGCGACCAATTCGGCAGGACAATGGGCTGGCGTGAAGCTTTGCTGTGGGAACCGCAATTGTGGTTACGTTGGTAGGGGTGCTTATCGCAGCGTACTTTTCGTTCAAATATTTCCTATTATAGCGGCGCGATCGCCAGCCGCTTTTTCGGCGGCACGACGGCAGAATTTCCGCATTTCCGTCACCAACCGCATGGACGAGACCGCCTCGATTCATTGGCACGGTATCCGAATTCCTTTTCCCATGGACGGCGTGCCCGGCGTGGCATGTCGGGCGCAGCGAGTTCATCGACAATTCCAAGGTCGCAGGTCTTGCCCCAGAAATCAGTGAACCACCGGCCAACAATAGCCTTATTATCTTGCTCCTTCGACACGATCACTTCTCCTGTTGTGTGCGTTCAATGGCTGTCCGCGATCAGCGGACGGCTTTCAAGGTAGATTTCGATGGCGGACGTCACACTCCGCTTGTGGTCCGTAAATCGAAACTCACCGATGGACGCCCCGGCACGTCCTGGTCAAAGCCGATTTAGTTCAGGCGGCAGCAACTTCTCTGCTGATCAGGGCCTGCTTGCGCTCAATGCCCCACGCATAACCCGAGGGCGATCCGTCGTTCCGCACCACGCGGTGACACGGTATGGCGACCGCGAGGCGGTTCGCGGCGCAGGCACCGGCAACCGCGCGCACGGCGTTGGGAGAACCAATCCGTTGCGCGATTTCTGTGTAGGAAACAGTCTGGCCGATCGGGATCTCCTGGAGCGCCTGCCACACTCGTCGCTGGAACGCGGTGCCCCGGACGTCAAGCGGCAGATCGAGACCGAGGCCAGGGGCTTCGATGAAGCCGACAACGCGCGCCACGAGGGCTTCGTAGTCCCCGTCGGCTCCAATCAGGCGGGCTTTGGGAAAACGATCCTGCAGATCACGCACCAGCTCATCCGGATCATTGCCAAGGAGAATGGAGGCCACTCCCTTCTTGCTTGAGGCGACCAGGATGGCGCCGAGCGAAGTCTCGCCGACAGCAAAACGAATCTCCTCGTTCGCGCCCCCCGCGCGATATTGGGACGGCGTCATGCCGAGCATACCTGTTGATTTCTCGTAAAAGCGGCCGCTGGAATTGAAGCCGGCGTCGTAGATCGCCTCCGTGATGCTGTTACCACTCGCCAAGCCTTCACGGACCTTCGTCGCGCGATGCGCAGCCGCATAATCCTTCGGCGTTAAACCTGTGACCGCCTTGAAGCGGCGATGGAAATAGCTCGGGCTGCGGCCAACGGCTCCGGCCAGATCGGTCAACGACTGTTCCTCTTCGCTTTGTTCGATCAGGCGGCAGGCGCGAGCGACGATGGCGACGTTCTCCGTATCAACCGAAAGCCCGTCCGGACGGCAGCGCTTGCATGGCCGAAAGCCCGTCGCCTTAGCCTCCTCGATGGTGTCATGAAGTTGGACGTTTTTCGGATTGGCAGATCGGGACGGGCAGGATGGTCGGCAGTAAACGCCGGTTGTCAGGACGGAGTACCACAAATGGCCATCAGCCGTTCGGTCGCGGACTAAAATGCGCGCCCAGCGCGGGTCATTGGCCACAACCGCATGACTTCGCTTTTGGTGTCTCTCGTGAACCATTGTCATGTTTGTTCTCATCGCTTGCGTGATGCAGGTCATCATCAGGGCCACTGCCGGCCCTGCTGCGCTCCTGGCTCTGTTTTCATTTTGCCGGTTATGAGGAGCTTGGCCCACCCGATTCCCGACGTCGTCCAAACATGGTCAATTTAGATTTGAGGCTAAGAACCGAAGTTCTCCTGTCCCGTCGATCGTTATGGTCGCCTGAAACCACAATCGATTATGGAGAACATCATGAAGCTGGTACGATTCGACGGCGGAAAAACGGGACTGATGGTCCAGTTCGACTCAGGTCCACACGTAATCGACGTCATTGGCAGTCTGGGTGCATTCGCGCCGGACGATCCCTTATCGCAAGGCATCCTCAACGGTATCCTGAAAGACAAAGGAAGCTGGGCTCCCCTGATCGAGCATTGGGAGCAGGCGCGAACTGGATTGCGACGGCTGGCGTTGTTGGCCTGCGCGAATCCCGACAGGTCGCAGCTGGTTATTTGCCGTGCCGACGAAGCCCGCCTGGCGCTGCCTCTGGGTAATCCGAGAGGCATCGTCACGCTTGATATCGCGGAGTCGAGCGAGGTCGCGCAAGATCCGACCGGCCGCGAGGCGATGGCGCGCCAATTCGGGGTTCCGTCACTAGCTGAAACGCAAGCGACTACGATAATTCCATTTCGAGACAAGAAACGGAGTGTGGAGATATCTCTACCGCTTCAGGATTCATGACCGGGGCCGAACGTTCGAGGAGACCATGATCATGACGACTTTTTTGAACTTTCACGCCTTAGCTGCGGCGCGCGGAGAAGGGCTTCATCCGGAGCTGCGGTTGCTTTTCGAGCGCGTGGCAACGTCCCCCTTTTCCGACGTCGCCATTCGGCATGATGGCGGGCTGCAGTCAGGGCCGGATCCCGCTTCTGAAATTGTGCCGGAGCGCGTGAACGTGCCGAACTTTCTACATGCCTCAGCTCGGCAGGCGGACGAGCCGAACCAGAACTCAGAAAGGCCGGATCAGCCCCTTCGGAAATACACCAGATGACGCGCCTTCCTCGAAGGCCTGTGCTTTTGAGCTGACTATTCGCCCACCAGTTCTGCGCACGAGGATGGCTTGCCCGTCGGAGATCATACCATGAGATACGGTGCAGTGCTTTTGCTGCTTTTTTCGGGAACGGCATCAGGCAATGCTGAACCGTTGGTGGAAAGGCTCCGGCTGGCTCAAAACCAAACGGCTTCGGAGTGCATCTCAAGTTGCAATTCCAGCAACTTTTCCTGTGCCCAGAATTGCGGGCTATCTGGGACATGCGTTGCACAATGTACCGCATCGTCCGCAGCGTGCAAAATCGAATGCAACCGACTTAAATAACCCTACTATTGCCAGACTGTTCACTCCGGTTCCTTGGAGGGATTTGCCTCTGCGACTTCTGCCTTATGGTATCTATCGACGCCCGCTTCGAAAGGCGAACAAGGATATTCCATAACAATGGAAGCGAATCCGTCCCCGAACGTCGGCGCCCGAAAGCCCTTCGGCCACCTTATCGATTGCCGATCTGTTTTTGTCGTCCATTTCAGCGTCGCTCGAATATTAGCTCATTTTTTTTCAGCGGAATCGGTAACCCCCAAGAATTCATGCAGAGGCCATGGGGAAAGGGATTTGAAAAAACGCCATAAGTTGAACGCACGAGTTTCAAGTAGTGGCTTGATCCGTTGCGGTTAAAGCAGCCCCCTACAGTCGTAGAAAAATCGACATGCATCTATTGGCATCAACCCTAACGATTGATGGCACACCATGGGCAGGTGACGGTCGATTAAAGCTACATCGGACCGTACCGTCTCTCAAATCACTTCATTCCTTGATGGGGGTAGTTTGCGGCTCCGGCTCAATAAGAGACCGGGTCTTCTCCGCAGCGTCATATATCTTGACCTGTAGCATCGGGAATTCCGCTTTCAAATCCCGACCTCGTTTCTGTGCCGCTGCAAGACTGGGATATACCATCTTCATTCGTCCGTCTACTTCCAAGCCAAACCCTTCGTTTACGACAAGGTCGGCGCGAGTGACGTTCCGAGGCTGCGTCTCCTCGGGGATTGTCAGAGGTTTTTTCATGGTTCCTCCTAGCTAGGTCACCTTGGTTCAAGACGTTCGATAGCGAACTCCGAGGCTGCGTCAGAAGCTGCCAAGCAATCGAACGTTGTGAATTATTTCAAAAATTTGCAGCAACGAGATCGTAAGAACCTCTGCTTCCCCGAACATAGAGCTTGGCTGCGGCGGCGCAAATCAAATCGCGGTTGGAATCGAACGCGTTCAGGAAGCCGGACTCATTTGGGCGGGCATCTGGTTGAATTCGCTTCAACGCGTCTTCGTTTATAAAAAATGATGCCTCGATTGCGCTGTCGTGCCCCCAAAATCGCACGGCACGTCGCGTGAGGTCATATGAACGGCTATGATTTGGGAAATCAATCACGTGATCGGGTCCGACCGAGTCGTCGCTGGTCAACCGCTCGTTTTGCGACGGGAATCAGCGAACCATCATTGTTCAATACCTGTTGTAACGTCCGCGTGGTCGCAACAACAAATTGGCTGTGGATCTGGCTTAGCGCCTTGATGCGTGCAGTCCACTGCCGTTCAATGCGGCGATGGACGTTTAATGGATATATGGCACTCATTAGGTCAACCTCGCTGACGCGCCTACGTCTCTGTAATCACCTGTTGAATTACTTATGTACTATTCCTGCTTTTGCGAGTCTTGGCGGCAGGTGTAGCTCTCACGCCTCCCATGGACCACGAATGGATCTCACCGGCCAAGCCAAGCGGGTGCTACGCTATCACTCAACCGATAAACGATGGAAGAAGCATCAAGCGAACCCCCTGAGGTCAGTCTGAGGGGTCGGCAAGAAGCTGATCCATCAACAATGCCGTCTGAAGGGATATCGTAGCGGTTCTAAGGTACGTCGGCTCTTTTGCAGCCGTATTGAACATCCAAATCGCAAGTTGCCAGTAGCGTGTTTGCTGTTGATCCTCGGACAATCGAGTGAAGTAAGCGACAGCATCTCCGACCAAGGTCAATCGTACGCCGTCTTTCAGTTCCAGCGGGGACGGAAGCGGTGTCACCAGGGTCAGCTGCAAATCAAACCCTCAACCCGGATAAGTCTACAATTGTACCTGCTAAGAGTTCCGCCTAACTATCGAAATGCTTTGCCGCTCTGGAGGTGATTTGCCTTTGGTCCTCACCAACCCCGTGAAACTGGCGGGCGGTTTCTGATAGGCTAGGGCATGGACTCATAAGCGCGTATCCAGATGCGAATGGCTACCGGTTTGACGAAGGCGAGGTAATTGTCCGCGAGTTTGTCGTAGCGGGCGGTGGTAGTCCGACACTGCTTGATCTTGTTGAAGAACCGCTTGACGAGGTTTGCGCGCACGATGCAACGGCATTCCCGAGATTGGCACGAACCGGAGTCCGAAGTTCAGTCGCTAACGGGGTAAACCAGACAGGGTTCGGACAGCGCAATTTGGTCAACTGACCCGAAACGGAAGTCGGCCCTAGCCCGGAACGGTCCGCGAGCACATTGAACATCGACTTGCAGCTGTGCTGGCGCCGGATGTCGCTGCAGCCGAGTGAAGCCGCCACTGCCGCAGATAGGACTTGACACTCGGCGGACTTCATCACGATTT
>Ga0208219_1000572_pt1 | contig 13263 bp, 10 predicted proteins | sample NGESurshal072012_7_FD_184469 | JGI IMG/M metagenome (GOLD analysis project Ga0208219, IMG submission 184469) | Arctic peat soil microbial communities from Barrow, Alaska - NGEE Surface sample 53-2 shallow-072012 (SPAdes) | ecosystem: Environmental > Terrestrial > Soil > Wetlands > Peat ...
CTCCGGCACCGTCGCGCCGGCCACCCCGGCGCTGACCGCCGCGGCGACCGCGGCCGCCCCGGCCAGCGCGACGCCGGTGTTGTGCGTGACCCGGCTGGCTGTCACCACCCGCCCGACGAGCACGTCCGGGTCCCCGGCGGGGGTGGCCACGCCGACGGGCGTGATCCGCATGGCGGCGCCGTTGGTGGTGCCGCTGCGGCCGGTCTCCTCGATGGGAGTCCCGGCGAGCAGCGCGGACAGCGCGCGTTTGGTGGAGGGGCCCAGCAGGCCCAGCGAGCCGCGGGCCCGCATGTCCTCCTCCCAGGCGAGCAGGCGCCGGGCGAACTCGCCCTCGTCGACCGCGCCCTTCCCCTCGATGATCAGCTCCGCGAGCAGCAGCGCCTGCTCGGTGTCGTCGGTGACGGTCCCGGCGGGCAGGCCCGGGGCGAGCGGCTGGTCAGGCGCGCCCGGCTGGAACTCCTGCAGCAGCGGGCCGTAGCGGGCCACGATCTCGGGCCGGGGCAGCGACTCGGTCGGCATGCCCAGCGCGTCACCCACGGCCAGCCCGTACAGCGCGCCGGCCGCGCGCTCATGGAGCCCAGTCATCCGCCTAGGACATCATCCAGGCTGGTCACCTCGATGAGCGGGGCGTACAGCCGGAGGATGTCCAGCGCTTTCTGATGGCTCTCGTCGTCCACGCCTGCGCAGGCGTCCGCGACGACCCGGACCGCGATACCCGCATCGGCCGCGGCCACCGCCGTGGACAGCACGCAGCAGTCGGTGGACACCCCCGCCAGCACGAGCCGCCCCGTCTCACCGACGTGGGCCGCGAGCTCCGGGCCCCACTTGCTGAACGTGACCGCGTCCACCGTGGGCCCGGCCTCCGCGGCGAAGTCGTCCACCAGCTCGTAGATGCGCGCGGCCGGCGGCTGCAGCGCGAACGGCCACGCCTCGTAGTAGCGCTGCCAGGCCCCCGCCGGGGTGGCGGGGGCGACGAACCGGGTGAACACCACGTCCGGCTGGAACGCCGTCACCAGGTCGCGGACCGGCTTGACGATCTCACCGAACCGCGGGGCCAGCCAGGGGCTGCCCGGCTCACCGAACACCCGCTGCATGTCGATGACGGCCAGGCAGCCACGGGAATTGCTCATGCGGTCGCGGCGGGCGCCAGCGCGGGCCGGGATTCCTGGGCCCGCACGGGCGCGACGTCGAGGGCCCACGCCGCCACGAACCCGATGACCAGCGCGACCAGCACGCCCAGGTTCGCGAAGGCCCACGCGCCGGTCTTGCCGCCCAGCCCGAGCGGGCCGAGCAAGAAGCCCTGCCAGGTCAGCCAGCTGGCGTAGGCGTTGGTGACCAGGCCCCAGCCCACCACGGTCGCGACCACGATGATGGCCAGCGGGGCGAGCCGGACGTCGCCGTAGCGGCCCCGCGGGTCGTACAGCTCGGGCTCGGCGTAGTCCTTCCGGCGCAGCATGATGTCGGCCAGCATGATCCCGCACCAGGCCGCGATCGGCACGCCCAGCGTGATCAGGAACCCCTCGAACTGGTTGAGGAAGTTGTGCGCCACGAACACCACGTAGATCGTGCCCAGCACCATCACGGTGCCGTCGATCAGGGCGGCGGCGTATCGCGGGATGCGCAGGCCCAGGGTGAGCAGGGCCAGGCCCGAGGAGTAGATGTCCAGCACCGACCCGCCGACCAGGCCGAGCACCGCCACGATCGCGAACGGGACCAGGAACCAGGTGGGCAGCAGGGTGGTCAGCGCGCCGACCGGGTCCGCGCCGATCGCGCTGCTCAGCTTGGCCGAGGAGCCGGCCAGCAGCAGGCCGAAGACCAGCAGGAAGACCGGGGCGATGGAGGAGCCGAACGTGGTCCAGCCGATCACGCCCCGTCCCGAGGACCGCCGCGGCAGGTAGCGGGAGTAGTCCGCGGCGGCGTTCACCCAGCCCAGCCCGAACCCGGTCATCACGAAGACGAGCGCGCCGATGAACTTCTGCGGCGACCCCGCCGGGATGGCGGACACCGTGTGCCAGTGGATGTGGTTGGCCACCAGGGCGATGAACACCACGGTCAGCACCCCGGTGACCCAGGTGATCACCGACTGCATGCGCATGATCAGGTCGAAGCCCATCACCCCGCCGGCCACGGTCAGCGCGCTGACCACGATCAGCGCGATCACCCTGACCCCGGTGCCGCCGCCCCAGCCCAGCCGCTCGAACACGGTCGCGGTGGCCAGCGTGGCCAGGATGATCAGCACAGTCTCCCAGCCCACCGTGAGCAGCCAGGAGATGAGCGAGGGGAGCTTGTTGCCGCGGACGCCGAAGGCGGCCCGGCCGAGCACCATGGTCGGCGCCGAGCCCCGCTTGCCCGCGACCGCGATGAACCCGCAGAGCAGGAAGGAGACGATGATCCCGATCAGCCCGAGCGCGACCGCCTGCCAGAACGAGACGCCGAAGTCGAGCACGAACGCGCCGTAGCCCAGGCCGAGGACCGAGACGTTGGCCGCGAACCAGGGCCAGAACAGGTCGCGCGGGTGGCCCTTGCGCTCGGCGTCGGTGATGACGTTGATGCCGTTGGCCTCGATCTGCAGCGGTTTCAGCTCAGCCTGAGCACCTTCGGCCGTCGGGTTAGCCATGACGTGCCCCTTCGTGCGAGAAGTACCACGGGGTATCGGGGGGTAGGGACAGGCCCGGGTGGCGGCGGCGCCACACCGCCACGGCGGCCAGCGCACCGGCCGCCAGCGCGCCGCCGGCCAGCACCAGCGCCGAGGCGGCGAGCAGCCTCCGGTCAACCCGGGGCGGCCACGGGCTGGAAGGGGCCGCGCTGCCGGGGCCCGTGCTGCCAGGGCCCGTGCTACCGGGGAGGGCACCGGCCTGGGTCTCCAGGAGCTGCTCGACGTTGCCCGCGAACTGCTCGACCAGGCGCTGGCCGACGTGGCCGATCGCGCCGGGGGCGTACTCGGCGACCTGCCCCCGGATCATCAGGTCGGCGCTGATCAGCACCCGGGTGGTCGCCCCGCGGGATTCCACCCGCAGCGTCACGCTGGCGTCCGCCCGGCCCTGGCCGCCGCGTTCCCACCCGGACGCGTGCAGGGTGGCGGTGCCCGCGTCCCGGTCGGCGTTGTCCAGGCGCACGGTCCCGGCGTACACCGCCTGCATCGGGCCGATCCGCAGGTGCAGTTCCCCGGCGTAGGTGCTGTCCGCGACCTCGCCGATGAGCCGGCCGCCGGGCAGGCAGGCGGCCACCGTCCCGGCGTCGAGAAGCGCGTCCAGCACCTCCGGGGCGGGCCGGCCGATACGGATCGCGCTGGTCAGCTGCACAGTCCGGGCCCCTACCGGTCCATGATCGCTTTGCGCTGGGCCCCATCCACCGGGATATGGGCACCGTTCATGAAGCTCGCCCGGGGCGAGGCCAGGAAGGTCACCAGCGCGGCGACCTCGGCCGGCTCGCAGATCCGGCCGAACGGGATCGACTCCAGCGCGAGCTCGTGGGCCCGGTCCTGGCTCACGCCCTTGTCCCGGGAGAACGCCTTCTCCAGCGTGTCCCAGCGGTCGGTGTTCACCGGACCGGGATTCACCGTGTTGATCCGCACCCCGTAGCGCCCGTACTGCTCGGCGACCGACGACGCGAAATTGATGTCCGCCGCGTTGGCCGCGCCCGCGGTCATCTCCCAGTAGCTGGGCTTGAGGCCGTCGTTGCCGACGACCAGCACGATCGAGCCGGTGCCCCGCTCCCGCATCTGGCCGATGACGGCGCGTACCGAGCGGACATAGCCCATGAACTTCAGGTTCAGGCTGGTCATCCACTGCTCTTCGGTCAGGTCCTCCAGCAGGCCGCCGGGGGAGCTGCCCGCACAGGTCACCAGGATGTCGATGGGGCCGAGACGGTCCTCGGTGGCGGCCACGCAGCGCTCCACGTCGGCGGTCACGCTCATGTCGCCGGCCAGCGGCAATACCGGCCGCCCGGTGGCGGCCTGGATTTCCTTGGCCGTCACTTCCAGCGGTGCGGCCGTCCGCGCGGTAATGGCCACATTGGCGCCTTCGGCGGCCAGATGCTCAGCGACGTGCCGGCCAATGCCTTTGCTGGCCCCGGTGACCAGGGCCACCTTTCCGTCCAGCTGAAGATCCACCGCAGACCCCTTCCATGCCTGGCTGGCGGCTTCCGGTAGCGTGCTGGCAGGATGGTATACCAAGTATCAGTTTGGCGGAAGGCTCGTGGCCTGGCCGTATATAACGGACATATCGCTCAACGCCCTCATGCGCCCGGAGCACCACCCGGCCGACTGGACGGTCGCCTGGGGCACCGCGGCGCGCCGCCCTGCCACCCGAGTTCCCCGCCCAGCCGCACCATGCACATCACCAGTCACATTGATCCTGTGCCCGCCGACATTTCACGCGCAGCGTGCGCCGAGGTGGGTGATTTGCCCGGTTGAGGCGAACGTTGCGCGTGAAAAGTCGGCGAATCTTGCCCGGGCAGGGACCCGGAGGGGCCCGGGACGGGGACGGATTGCTACCGGGGCGGGTGATCCGGGGGGTGGCCCGCCGCGGCGGTAAGTGCCGCCCGGTTCAGCTTGCCGAGGGGGTTGCGGGGCAGCGCGGCCAGCGTGAACACCTCTTTCGGGCACTTGTAGGCGGCCAGCAGTGTCCTCGCGTGGGCGATCACCTCCGCCTCGCCGACGGTGACGCCCGGACGCGGGACGACCCAGGCGGTCACCTGCTCCCCCCAGCGCGGGTGGGGCAGCCCGGCCACCGCCGCCTCGGCCACCGACGGGTGGCGTTCCAGCGCGATCTCGACCTCGCGGGGGTAGACGTTCAGCCCCCCACTGATGATCAGCTCCTTGGTCCGGCCCCGGATGACCAGGTGGCCGGTGGCCGGGTCGACGGCCCCGATGTCACCGGTGCGGAACCAGCCGTCCGGGGTGAAGGCCGCCGCCGTGGCCCCGGCGTCGTGCCAGTACCCCTGGAAGACCTGGGGGCCGCGCAGCTGGATCTCGCCGTCCGTGCCCGGCGGCGCCTCCCGGCCTTCCGGTGCCTCCTGGCCTTCCGGCGCCTCGTGGCCCCCCGGGGTGTCCTGACCTGAGGCCCAGATCCGGCACTGCACCCCGGGCAGCGGCAGGCCGACGGTATCCGGGCGGGCCGCGCCGACCGGGTTCGACACGTCGAGCCCGCTTTCGGTGGTGCCGTAGCGGATCAGCGGCAGCTGGCCGAGCAGCCCGGGCAGCCGGGCGGCGAGGGCCGGGCTCAGCGGGGCCGACCCGCAGACCGCCAGGCGCAGGCCCTGCAGCAGTGGCTTCCCGCCCGCGTGGTCCAGCAGAGCCTGGTAGCTGGCGGGCACGCCGAAGAGCACGGTGGCCCCCTCGGCCAGGGCCGTGGCGATCAGGCCGGCGGGGTCGGACACCGACCGCAGGTGGGCGCTGGACCCGGCGATGAGCGTGGCGTGCACGCCGCCCAGGCCGTGCTGGTGGAACAGGGGCAGGGCGTGCACCAGCACGTCCCGGCCGGTCCACCGCCAGGCGGCCATGGCGCCCTGGATGGAGGCGGTCAGCTGCCGGTGGGTCAGCGGCACGCCCTTGGGCCGCCCGGTGGTGCCGGAGGTGTAGGCGAGCAGGGCGATGTCGTGGGGAGCGGGCAGGCTGCGGGGCGCAGGCCCCGGGACGTCTGCCGGCGCCTGGCCGGCGGGGACGATCGGCAGGCGGCCCAGCCCGGCCAGCCGCCGGGCCGGGCCCGGATCCGCGACCGCGAGCCGCGCCCCGGAGTCGGCCACCAGGTGCTCCAGCTCGGCGGCGGTGTAGCCAGGGTTGGCCAGCACCACGGCCACCCCGGCGCGGAGCGCCCCGAGGTACCAGCGCAGGAAGCCCGGGCTGGATCCGGCGGCCAGCAGTATCCGCTCGCCCCGGGCCAGCCGGGCCGTGAGCCACCCGGCGGCCTGCCGGGCCTCCGCGTCGAGCTGGCCGTGGCTGACCGGCCGGCCGTCCACGCTCACCGCGACCCGGTCCGGAACCCGGCGCGCCGACGCGGCCGCCAGTTCCGGGATGGTGCTCGGGCAGGCGGGGTCGGCGCTGGCCGGGCGGGTGGGGTCGGCGCTGGCCGGGCCGGCGGTCTCGCCGCCGGCGCCCCGGTGAACCCGCCACCCATCGCGGCTCCATGCGGCCGCCGAAGTCCAGTCGCGCCCCGGCTCCGTCACGCGCCGCTCCACGCGGCCCGGTTCGCCTCCCGCTCGGCCCGCAACATGTCCAGCAGCCCGCCTGCCGCCGCGATCTGCTTGACGCGGCCGGCCATCCCGGCCCCCCGGGCCAGCAGGTCACCGGCCAGCTCCGCGGCGACCTTGCCCGGCTCGTCCTCGACCCGGTTCACCAGGCCCAGCCGTAGCGCCTCCCCGGCCTCCACCCACCGGCCGGTCAGGGTCAGCTCCAGGGCGGCCCCCCGGCCGATCAGCCCGGGCAGCAGCCAGGCCCCCACCGCGAGGCCGCGGCCGGGCGGCCCGGTCCAGCGGAATCGGGCCCCGGGCCCGGCGATGCGCAGGTCGGCGGCCCCGGCCAGCTGGGCGCCCCCGCCCACGGCCGGCCCCCTGACCACGGCGACCACCGGGCCGGGCCGGGTGATCATCGCCTCGTAGCACTCGTAGAGCAGGTCGGAGACCACGGCCCGCTCGCTGTCCGGCAGGGTGAGGTCGGCGCCCGCACAGAACGCTCCCGGGACGGCGCTCTCGATCAGCACCGGGACGGCGGGGTCAGCGCAGAAGACGTCCAGCAGGGCGCGGGTCATGCCCGGGTCGAGGGCGTTGCGGCGATCGGGGCGGGCCAGCTGGACCGAGAGCCAGCCGGGCGGCGCAGACCCGGCCGGGCCTGGCCCGGCCAGGACAGACGGGTGCGGCATCGGCAACTCCAGGCAAGCGCCACCAGCGACGTCCTTGACATATGGTATACCAAATCGGAGTGACTCCCCCGGGAGGAGGCCGGTTGAAGCCCGCCCCGTTCAGCTACTACCGCACCCGCTCCGTGCCGGAAACCGTGGCGCTGCTGGCCGAGCTCGGGGACGGGGCGAAGATCCTGGCGGGCGGGCAGAGCCTGGTCCCGATGATGAACTTCCGGCTGGCCCGGCCCGACGCGCTGGTGGACGTGACCCGGGTGCCCGGCCTGGAGTACCTCCGGGCCGGCCCGGACGGCCTGCGTATCGGGGCGCTGACCCGGCACCGCACCGTGGAACTGTGCCGTGACCCGGCGGTGCTGGACGGCTTCGGGGTACTGCCCCGGTCGGCCCGGTGGATCGGGCACTACCCGATCCGGGCCCGGGGCACGTTCGGCGGCAGCATCGCCCACGCCGACCCGGCCGCCGAGTGGTGCCTGCTGGCCGTGCTGCTCGAGGCGAACGTCGTGCTGGCCGGCCCGTCCGGGACGCGCGCCGTCCCGGCCGTCGAGTTCTTCGAGGGCTTCTACACCACCACCGCGGAGCCCGGCGAGATGATCACGGAGCTGCACTTCCCGCGGCCCGCGCCGCACGCCGCCCTGACCGAGTTCTCGCCGCGCCAGGGGGACTTCGCCGTGGTCGCCGCGGCCGTGTCCGTGGATCTCTGGGAGTCAGGCCAGGCCGCCGCGACCTGCCGCTCAGTCCGCGTCGTCCTCGGCGGCGTCGGCCCGCTGCCGTTCGTGGTGGACACCGCCGGCCTGGCCGGGCAGCCCGTGACCGCCGGGACCTGGCGTGCCGCGGGCGAGCTGGCCGCGGCCCAGATCGACCCGCCCGCGGACGGGCACGGCAGCGCCGCCTACCGCAAGAAGCTGGCCGCAACCATGGTGGAGCGCGCCCTCGCCGAAGCAACGGGCACAGAGGCCGGCGGCGCCCTATGACCTGGGTCGGCGCGCCGGTGCCGCGCACCCAGGACCGGCGGATGCTGCTGGGCCGGGGCAAGTTCACCGGCGACCTGGACCGCACCGGGGCGCTGCACGCGGCGTTCGTGCGCAGCCCGTTCGCGGCCGCGGCGGTCCGCTCCATCGACACCTCCCCCGCCCTGGCGGTGCCCGGGGTGGCCGCCGCGTTCACCGCGGCGGACCTGGGCGACCCGGCCCTGCTGGCCGTGCTGGAACGGCCGGAGTTCGTCCCGACCCCGCTGCCGTTGCTGGCCATCGGCCAGGTCCGGCACGTCGGCGAGCCGGTGGCCGTGGTGCTCGCCGAGGATCCGTACACCGCCGAGGACGCGATCGAGCTGGTCGACGTGGACTGGTCCCCGCAGCCCGTGGTGGCCAGCCTGGACGCCGCCACCGCGGCGGATGCCGCCCAGGTCCAGGAGCAGGCACCCGGCAACTGCCTGGTCGACCTGACCATGTTCGACGACGAGCGGCTGGACGGCATCTTCGCCACCGCGCCGGCGGTCATCACGGCGACTGTGCGCAGCGGCCGGCTGGCCGCGCTGCCGATGGAGGGCCGGGCCGCCCTGGCCGAGTGGGACGAACGGGACCAGCAGGTCGTCATGCACGTCTCCACCCAGGTCCCGCACCAGGTCCGCTCGGCGGTGGCCCAGGCGTTCGGGGTGGCCGAGCACCGGATCCGGGTCATCGCCCCGGACGTGGGCGGGGGGTTCGGGCTGAAATGCGTGGCCGGCCGGGAGGAGGTCACCCTGGCCGGGATCGCGATGCGGCTGCGGCGCCCGGTGCGCTGGGTGGAAGACCGGCAGGAGAACCTGACCGCCTCGTTCCACGGCCACGAGCAGCGCTACCAGGTCCGGGCAGCGTTCGCCGGGGACGGCCGGATCCTCGGCCTGTCCGCCGAGATCGACTGCGACGTGGGCGCGTACTCCGCCTTCCCGTTCACCTGCGCGGTCGAGCCGCTGATGGCCGCGACCGAGCTGCCCGGCATCTACAAGGTGCCCGCCTACCGGGCCCGGGGCCGCGCGATCGCCACCCACAAGGCGCCCACGGCGCCGTACCGCGGCGTGTCCCGGCCGCAGCTGGTCCTGGTCATGGAGCGGGTCATGGAGAAGGCCGCCCGGGAGCTGGGGCTGGACCCGCTGGCCGTCCGCCGCCGGAACATGATCGGCCCCGGCGAGTTCCCCTACACCGGCTGCAACGGCATCACCTACGACGAGGGCAGCTACGCGGAATCCCTCGACCTGGCCGAGAAACGGGTCACCGAGGCGGGCTGGCCCGGCGAGCGGGACCGGCTGCGGGCCGCGGGACTGCTGGCCGGGATCGGTTACTCCTGTTTCTCCGAGCGGACCGCCTACGGCACGCCCACCATGTCGCAGCGGCGGATGCGGATGACCCCCGGCTACGACACCGCCACGGTCCGGATGGATCCCTCCGGGGAGGTCATCGTGACCACCGGGACCTGCGGGCACGGCCAAGGCCACGAGACGACGTTCGCCCAGATCGTGGCCGACCGGCTGGGCGTGCATCCCCGCCAGGTCCGGCTCCGCCAGGGCGACACAGACCTGGCCTCCTACGGCTGGGGGACCTGGGGCAGCCGCTCGATCGTGATCGGCGGCGGCGCGGCCCGCCGGGCCGCGGACGGCGTGGCCGCCCAGCTCCGCCAGGTCGCGGCGCACCTCCTGGAAGCCAGCCCCGCCGATATCGAGCTCAACGGCGGCATGGCCGGCGTCCGGGGCGACCAGAGCGCCGCCGTTCCCCTGAGCGAGCTGGCCCGGATCGTGTACTTCCAGGCGCACCAGCTGCCGGAAGGGCTCCGGTACGGGCTGGAGGCGCGCGAGTCGTTCGACCCGCCGGGCACGTTCTCCAACGCCTGCCACGCGGTCCTGGTCGCCATCGACGCGGGTACCGGCGAGATCCGGGTCCGCCGCTACCTGGTGGTGGAGGACTGCGGGGTGGTGATCAACCCGGTGATCGTGGACGGTCAGGTCCGCGGCGGGGTGACCCAGGGGGTGGCCGCCGCCCTGCTCGAGCAGGTCCGCTACGACCCGGACGGCCAGCCGGGCAGCGCCACCCTGATGGATTACCTGGCCCCGACCGCGGCGGAGATCTGCCCCATCGAGATCGTCCACCTGGAGACCCCGTCCGCGTTCAGCGAGACCGGGGCCAAGGGGATGGGCGAGGGCGGCACCATCGGCGCCCCGGCCGCGGTGCTCAACGCGGTCAACGATGCCATGGAAAGCTCCGGCATCAGCCTGGACCACATCCCGGTCCGCCCATGGGATATCCACGCAGCACTGTCCGGAGGGAACCCGGGATGAAGGACACCCACCTGATCCGGGTCCGGGTGAACGGCCGCGAGCACGAGCTGGCGGTGGAATCCCGGCGGACCCTGGCCGACATGCTCCGGCACGACCTCGGCTACACGGGCACCCACCTGGGCTGCGAGCACGGCATCTGCGGCGCGTGCACGGTGCTGGTGAATGGCGAGCCCGCCCGGGCCTGCCTGATGTTCGGGGTGCAGGCGGACGGCCAGGACGTCGCCACGGTCGAGGGCCTGGCGGACGGGGAGGACCTGTCCGACCTGCAGCAGGCGTTCAGCGACCGGCATGGGCTCCAGTGCGGGTTCTGCACGCCGGGGTTCCTGATGCTGGCGGAGGGCTACCTGGCCGAGCGCCAGGCCCGGGACGGAGCCGCAGACGCCGAGCCCAGCGAGCAGGAGATCCGCGAGGTGGTCGCGGCCAACCTGTGCCGGTGCACCGGTTACCAGGGCATCGTCGAGGCGGTCCTGGACACCGCCCGGCAGCGGCTCGCGCGGGAGGCCCGGTGACCATCGGGACCAGCATCCCCCGCAAGGAAGACCCCCGGCTGCTGCGCGGGCTGGGCCGGTTCGGTGCCGACTTCGCCCGGCCCGGCCAGCTGTGGGCCCGGGTGGTCCGCTCCCCGGTGGCCCGCGGCCGGCTCCGCTCGGTGGACACCGCGCGGGCCGCCGGGGCCGAGGGCGTGGTGACGGTGGTGACCGCGGCCAGCCTGCCGCCCGGGCTGGCCATCCCGGTCCGGCTCCAGGTCCAGGACGCCGACCTGCGTGCCTACCTGCAGCCGGTGCTGGCCGCGGACACGGTGCGGTACGTGGGCGAGCCGCTGGCGGTGGTGGTCGCCCGGGATCCGTACGCGGCCGAGGACGCCGCCGAGCTGGTGGACACCGACATCGACGAGGCACCCGCAGTGCTGGACGCCGCGGCGGCCGCGGCACCGGACGCCCCGGCGCTGTTCCCGGGCGGCAACGTGGCCGCCGACTTCACCCTCGGCTACGGGGACGTGGCCGGGGCGTTCGCCCGGGCCGACCGGATCGTGGAGATCGAGGTGGAGATCGGGCGGCACGGCGCGGTCCCGCTGGAGCCGCGGGCCCTGCTCGCCGACCCCGACCCGGCCACCGGCGCGCTGTCGATCTTCGGGATGACCAAGGTGCCGGTGTTCAACCGGGACCTGCTGGGCTCGCTGCTCGGCATGGACGAGACCCTGATCCACGTGCACGCGGTGGACGCGGGCGGCGGGTTCGGCGCGCGCGGTGAGTTCTACCCGGAGGACTTCCTGGTCCCGTGGCTGGCCCGGACGCTGCGGCAGCCGGTGATCTGGGTGGAGGACCGGGCCGAGCACCTGGTCGCGATGAACCACTCCCGGCAGCAGATCCACCGGATCGCGGCCGCGTTCGACAGCAACGGCCGGATCCTCGGGCTGCGCGATGACGTCCTGCACGACAACGGCGCCTACTGCCGCACCCACGGGATCATCGTGCCCGAGCTGACCGTGGCCATGCTGCCCGGCCCGTACCGGGTCCCCGCCTACCGGGGCCGGATCCGCGTGGTCCTGACCAGCAAGACTCCCTGCGGCACGTACCGGGCGCCCGGCCGGTTCGAGGGCAGCACCGCGCGCGAGCAGCTGCTCGACGTGGCCGCGCACCAGCTAAAAATCAGCCGCAACGAAATTCGCTCGCGGAATCTCCTTCGCGCCGACGAACTGCCGTGCCAGCGCTCGATGAGCACCCTGGGCACGGATGTGGTGCTGGACGCCGGTGACTACCCGGCGCTGCTGGCCGCGGCCCAGGCGGAAGCGGACCGGCTCGGCTACGGCGCCGAGGTGGAGCGGGGCCGCCGGGCGGGCCGGCTGCGCGGGCTGGGCGTGGCCGCGTTCCTGGAGAAGAGCGGGCTCGGCCCGCAGGAGACCGCCGACGTCGTGGTCAGCCGGACCGGGGCGGTGCACGTGTTCTCCGGCGGCACGTCGCTGGGCCAGGGCATCGAGACGGTGCTGGCCCAGATCGCCGCGGACGCGCTGGGAGTGGACCCTGGCCAGGTGAGCGTGGTCAACGGGGACACCGACCGGCAGCCGTTCGGCGGCGGCTCGTGGGCGTCCCGGTCCACGGTGGTGGCGGGCAGCGCGGTGCACGCGGCCGCGGGCGCGGTCCGGGACCGGGCCGCCGTGGTCGCCGCGCGGATGCTCGAGGCCGCCCCGGGTGACCTGGTCAGCGAGGACGGCCGGATCAGTGTCCGCGGCGATCCCGGTGCGGTAGTCACCCTGGCCGAGGTGGCCCGGGCGGCCGCCCCGGGCGGCCCGTACCTGCGGCCCGGGGAGCCGGCCGGGCTGTCCGCGCGGCGCCGCTTCGAGGTGGCGCACATGACCTACCCGTACGGGGTGCACCTGGCCGTGGTGGACGTGGACCCGGGCACCGGCGGAGTCCAGGTGCTGCGCTACCTGGTCGCCTACGAGGTGGGCCGGGCGGTCAACCCGGCGCTGGTGGCCGGCCAGCTGCGCGGCGGCGCCGCCCAGGGCATCGGCGGCGCCCTGCTCGAGGAGTTCTGCTACGACGAGAACGGGCAGCCGCAGTCGGCCACGTTCATGGACTACCGGATGCCGACCGCGGCCGAGGTGCCGCCGATCGACGTGCTGATCACCCAGGACTCACCGGCCCCGGGGAACCCGCTGGGCGTGCGCGGGGCCGGCGAGGGCGGGGTGTCCGCGGCCGGCGCGGTGCTGGCCAGCGCGGTGCGGGACGCGCTGGGCCTGGCGGGCAGCGTCGGGCGGCTGCCGCTCACCCCGGCCCGGGTGCAGGAACTCGCCACTAACGGAGGCGGCAGATGACCACGGCCAGCACGGGCAGTCCCAGCACCGGCACGCCCAGCACCGGCACGCCCAACCCGGGCACGGCCAGCACCGGCAGCGACACGGGCCGGGGCATCCCCGGACCCGGCTACGTGAGCAAGACCGACATGGTGGCGGCGCTCATCCGGGAGCAGATCATCACCGGGGAGCTGACCGCGGGCGAGCAGCTGCGGCAGCGGGACCTGGCCCAGCGGTTCCAGGTCAGCCAGACCCCGGTGCGCGAGGCGATGCGGCGGCTGGAGTCCGAGGGCCTGGTGATCGGCGAT
>Ga0208219_1000573_pt1 | contig 13263 bp, 13 predicted proteins | sample NGESurshal072012_7_FD_184469 | JGI IMG/M metagenome (GOLD analysis project Ga0208219, IMG submission 184469) | Arctic peat soil microbial communities from Barrow, Alaska - NGEE Surface sample 53-2 shallow-072012 (SPAdes) | ecosystem: Environmental > Terrestrial > Soil > Wetlands > Peat ...
GCGATCGTCTCGCCCTGCTCCGTGATCTTCAGCCGGCCCGGCGGGACGCCTTGCGGCTGCGCGAGGATCGCATCGTACGTCGGACCGCCGCCACGGCCGGCGCTGCCGCCACGCCCGTGGAACACCGTCAGCTCCGTGCCGCGCCTGCGTGCGACCTCCGCGAGCGCGACGAGCGCGGAGCGGATCTCCCACTGCGCGGCGAGGTAGCCCGCGTCCTTTGCCGAGTCGGAATAGCCGACCATCACCTCGTGGCAGAGCAGCTCATCGTAGATCTCGGGCGCCGCGCGCAGCGCCTCGACGGACTCGAACAGCGGGACGACGCTCGTCGCCGGCGTCAACTGCCGGACACGGCGCACGTCCTCGGCCGACGACACGCCCGAGACGATCACCGTCTCGCCCGCGGCCGCGAGCAGCGCGCGGATGCGCTCGTCAGGCTCGACGGCATCGCGCGCGTGCACGCGCACCTCGACGTCGGCGAGCTCGAAGCCGAAGAGCTCGACGCGCCGGCGCAGGGCTGCGAGCGCGCCGTCGGCGATGCGCTCGCCGCGGTTGGCGCGCAGGCTACGGTCGACGACGTCGAGATCGTCGGCGAACACGTCATACGCGCCGTCCTGCAACCGGCGCCAGACGAAGCTGAGCTTGCGCCGGTACGGCTCGTCGAGATTCTGGTCTCCGATCTCGACCGTGTACTCCGGCAGCTCGGCCTCGTCAGCGGCGATGGATCGAAGCAGCTCCTCGGAGACCGGCGTCAGCCGCGACGACACGCCGAGCTCGGCCGCGAGCGCGCGTACGTCGGCGCTGTAGCGCTGCAGGAGCAGGCTCGTCGCCCGGTCGCGCGCCTCGGCGAGCGTCTCGACATTCGTCTGTGGATTCCCGTCCGCATCGCCACCGATCCAGCTGCCGAACCGCAACGGCACCGGCGCATCAGGGAGACGCCGCCGGTACTCGGCAAGCAGGCGCTCGGCAGCGTCGATGAGGCTCTGCTCGAAGAACCAGTGGCCGTTACGGATCTCGTCCACGACCTGCGGCCGCCGCGTGCGTACCTCGTCCGCCTGCCAGAGCATCGTGATCTCGCCCGCGAGCGCGTCGGCTACGTCGTCGCCCTCGTCGAGTGCGGCGAGGAGCGCGGCGATGCGCAGATGTGCGGCGAGCACTGTACGGCGCGCGGCCTCGGTCGGGTGCGCTGTGAGCACGAGCTTGAGCGAGACGTCCGCAGCCGGAGCGTCGCCCAACTCGACGAACGCTGCGGCGAGCGATTCGCGTCCCATCCGTTCCTCGCGCGCGTACGCGCGGCGTCGCCGGATGCGGTTGTGCTGCTCGGCGACGTTGGCCAGCTGGAAGTAGAGGGCGAACGCGCGCAGGACGCTGGCCTGCCGCGCGAGCGGGAGCGCCTCGACCGCGTCGCGGAGCTCGTCGCGGCGCGTCCCCTGCCTCGCCGAGCGCGCGAGCGCGCGCACGTGCTCAACGTCCGCGAGGAGCGTCTCATCCTCCTGCTCCACGAGCACGCGGCCCAGGAGGTCGCCGAGCAGGCGAACATCGCGGCGGACGGCTTCCACCGGCCCAGCCTACGGCGAACCTTCCTGCAAAACCGAACAATCGCTCGGAGCCGGGACGGCAATGGGCTAGCCTCGAACCATGGGCCGCACGCTGTTCGAGAAGGTCTGGGACAGCCACGTCGTCACGCACGACGAGGGCCGGCCCGATCTCCTCTACGTCGACCTCCACCTGGTGCACGAGGTGACCTCGCCGCAGGCGTTCGAAGGCCTGCGTCTGGCCGGGCGGAAGGTACGCCGGCCGGACCTGACGGTCGCGACGATGGACCACAACGTCGCCACCGGCGACGACACACCGGCCGATCCGCTGTCCCAGCAGCAGCTGGACGCATTGGCGACAAACTGCGCCGAGTTCGGTGTCCCGTTGCATGCCACCGGCAGCGGTCGCGAGGGCATCGTCCACGTCATCGGCCCCGAGCTCGGTTTGACGCAGCCCGGCAAGACGATCGTCTGTGGCGACTCGCACACATCGACGCATGGCGCCTTCGGCGCGCTCGCGTTCGGCATCGGCACGTCGGAGGTGGAGCACGTGCTCGCGACGCAGACGCTGTCGCAGCGGAAGCCGCGCACGCTGCGCATCCGCTTCGAGGGCGAGCGTGCGCCCGGCGTGACGGCGAAGGATCTCGTGCTCGCCGCTATCGGCGAGATCGGCGTCGACGGCGGCGTCGGCCACGTGATCGAGTACGCCGGCCCCGCGATCGAGGCGCTGTCGATGGAGGGCCGCATGACGGTCTGCAACATGTCGATCGAGGCGGGCGCGCGCGCCGGGATGATCGCACCGGACGAGACGACGTTCGCGTATCTCCGTGAGCGCGGCGTCGAGATCGACGAGCGCTGGCGCGACCTGCCGAGCGACCCGGACGCGGTGTTCGACCGAGAGGTCGTGATCGATGTCGCGACGGTGAAGCCGCAGGTGACGTGGGGGACGAATCCCGGGATGGTCGCGTCGATCGACGACGTCGTTCCGGAGCCCGCCGACGAGGCGGCGGAGCGGGCGCTCGTCTACATGGCGCTGACGCCCGGTACGCCGATCCGGGAGATCACGGTCGATCGCGTCTTCATCGGCTCGTGCACGAACTCGCGCATCGAGGACCTGCGCGCGGCGGCCGCGGTCGTCCAGGGACGCCACGTGCATCCCTCCGTGCGCGCGATGGTCGTGCCGGGCTCCGCGCGGGTGAAGGTGCAGGCCGAGGCCGAGGGCCTCGACGAGGTGTTCACCGCAGCCGGCTTCGAGTGGCGGCGCGCCGGCTGCTCGATGTGCCTCGGGATGAACCCCGACGTGCTCGCGCCCGGCGAGCGGTGCGCGTCCACGTCGAACCGGAACTTCGAAGGCCGCCAGGGCGCGGGCGGACGCACGCACCTCGTCAGCCCCGAGGTCGCCGCCGCCACCGCGCTCGAAGGCCACTTCGCGGTGCCGGCATGAAGGCGTTCCGTTCCGTCACGTCGACCGCGGTCGTGCTCGACCGCCCGGACGTCGACACCGACCAGATCATCCCGAAGCAGTTCCTGAAGCGGATCGAGCGCAGCGGCTTCGGCGAGTTCCTCTTCTTCGACTGGCGCAAGAACCCGGAGTTCGAGATCAACCACCAGCGGGGCAAAATCCTCATTGCCGGCCGCAACTTCGGCTGCGGCTCGTCGCGTGAGCACGCGCCGTGGGCACTGGAGGACTACGGGTTCGAGGCGATCGTCGCCCCGTCGTACGGCGACATCTTCAGGCAGAACTCACTGAAGATCGGGCTGCTGCCGGTCGAGCTGCCCGCCGACCAGGTGCGCGACCTGATGGATCGCGCACGAGCCGGCGAAGAGCTGACCGTCGACCTCGAGGCGCGAACCGCGGGCGGCCATCCGTTCGAGCTGGACGACTTCTCGCGCGAGTGCCTGCTCGAGGGGCTGGACGAGATCGGCCTGACGCTCCGCGAGGAAGCCGCGATCGCGGCATACGAGCAGTCCCACGCCTGAGCCGTTGTCCCCTTTTCCGTCCCATTCCGGCGCCCGGGCGCATAGCGTTCCATGTGTGCTCGAGTCGACGGCCCTCCTGACCGGCCTCCTCCTTCCCCGCTAGGGGAAGCCTGCCTGCGCACATACCCGTCTACCGTTCTGCAGGACACCTGCGTCTTCAGGAGACCACCATGCCGATGCCATTTCACAAATACGCGCCATATGCGACCGTCGACCTTCCCGACCGGACCTGGCCGGACGTCGTCCTGACGTCCGCGCCGATCTGGTGCTCGACCGACCTGCGCGACGGCAACCAGGCGCTCGTCAACCCCATGGACACGCACCGCAAGCGCCGGTTCTTCGCGCTGCTGCTCGAGCTCGGCTTCACGGAGATCGAGGTCGGCTTCCCCGCCGCGTCGAAGACGGACTTCGACTTCGTGCGCACGCTCGTCGAGGAGGAGCTCGTCCCCGACGGCGTCACGATCGCCGTGCTCACGCAAGCGCGGCCGGAGCTGATCGAGCGGACGTTCGAGTCGATCGCAGGCGCGCGCCGGGCAATCGTCCACCTGTACAACTCGACATCGGTCGCGCAGCGCCGCGTCGTGTTCCGGCTCGACAAGGCCGGGATCACCGAGCTTGCGGTGCGCGGCGCGGAGATGTGCCGCAGGCTCGCAGACGATGCCGTTCGCTTCCAGTACTCGCCGGAGAGCTTCCATCACACCGAGCTCGACTTCGCGCTCGAGATCTGCGAGGCCGTCGCGGACGCGTGGAGGCCGACCCGCGACGCGCCCATGATCGTCAATCTGCCGACGACCGTCGAGCACTTCCCCCCGAACGTGTATGCCGACCGCATCGAGTGGTTCGCCCGCAACTTCACGCGCCGCGACGCCGCCATCATCTCCGTCCACCCGCACAACGACCGCGGCACGGCGGTCGCGACCGCGGAGCTCGGGCTGATGGCGGGGGCGCAGCGCGTCGAGGGCACGCTGTTCGGCAACGGCGAGCGCACCGGAAACGTCGACCTCGTCACGCTCGCGCTCAACCTGCTGACGCAGGGCGTCGACCCGGGCCTCGACCTCTCCCAGCTCGACGACGCGAGGCGCATTGTCGAGGAGTGCAACGAGCTGCCCGTTCACCCCCGCCACCCCTGGTCGGGAGAGCTCGTCTACACGGCGTTCTCCGGCTCGCATCAGGACGCGATCAAGAAGGGCATGCACGCGCAGCAGCAGCAGGCCGACGACGCCGTCTGGGATGTCCCGTACCTGCCGATCGACCCGCGCGACGTCGGCCGCACGTACGAGGCGATCATCCGCGTCAACTCGCAGTCGGGAAAGGGCGGCGTCGCGTACTTGCTCGAAGACCGGTACGGGCTCGACCTCCCGCGTGGGCTGCAGGTCGAGTTGGCGCAGAAGGTGCAGGCCGTCACCGACGCGGAGGGAGGTGAGCTCTCGGCGGACGAGATCTACCACCTCTTCCGCTCGGCGTACCTCGAAGTGAACGCGCCGTACGGGCTCGCCGGCTACGTGCACGAGGCGAGCGAGCTCGGCGACCACCTCACCGCGCGGCTCTTCGACGGCGGGGAGCCCCTGGAGATCGCCGGCGAGGGGAACGGGCCGATCGCGGCGCTCGTACACGCGCTCGCGAAGGGGACAGGACACGCGGTGCACGTCCTCGACTACCACGAACACGCCACGAGCGTCGGCGAGGATGCAATGGCGGCGGCCTACGTCGAAGCGGACGTCGACGGCGACCCCGTCTGGGGTGTCGCCGTCCACGCGAGCATCGTCACCGCGTCGTTGCGCGCCATCGTGAACGCGCTCAACCGCGCTCTGCTCGTCCGCGCCCAGCAGGCGACCGCGGCCCGCGCGTTCGACACGGCCTGATCGTCACGCGGGTACCGCCGCGAGATCGACGTCCAGCAGCGGGCTCGAGAGCATGAAGTCGGCCGTCGCGCGGTTGCACGCGATCGGCACGTTGTAGACGACGGCGATGCGCAGGAGCGCCTTCACGTCAACATCGTGCGAGTGCGGCGCAAGCGGGTCCCAGAAGAAGACGACGAAGTCGATGCGCCCTTCGGCGATCGCGGCGCCCACCTGCTGGTCGCCGCCGAGCGGCCCGCTCAGGAAGCGCGACACCGGCAGATCGAGCTCGCCCGCGATGAGCGAGCCCGTCGTGCCGGTCGCGTGCAACTCGTGCCGCGAGAGCGTCCCACGGTTGAAGTGCGCCCACTCCACCAGGTCGGCCTTTCATGGAAACATGAGCCATGATGAGAGCAGTCGAGCTCGTCTTCGCTGTCGGATGGGCCGCGTTTTGGCTGTACTGGATCGTTGCCGCCTTCTCGATGAAACGCGGCCGCGTCCCCTGGGGGCGCGAGGCGCGCATCAGGGTCGTGCTGATCGTCATCGTGGTCGTTCTCGTGCGCCTGGGAGCGTTTCGAGGGCACGGCGTCCACACCGATCCGTTGCGCGAAGGAATCGGATTGGTTCTTTTCGTCGTCGGGCTCGCATTCGCGATCCGGGCTCGCCTGACCATCGGGCGCAACTGGGGAACCCCCATGACGCAGAAGGACGAGCCGGAGCTGGTGACGAGCGGGCCGTACCGCCTTGTGCGCCACCCGATCTACTCGGGCGTCCTCGTCGCCGGCGCGGGCACCGCCGTCGCGCTGAGCTGGTGGTGGTTGGTCCCCGTGGCGCTCGCCGGGATCTACTTCATCTACAGCGCGACCGTGGAAGAGCGCTACCTGACCGAGCAGTTCCCGGACACGTACCCCGCGTACAAGCGCTCGACCAAGATGCTCGTGCCGTTCATTCTCTAGCCACCTCCCGCTTCACGAGATCCAACAGCTCGTGGTACAGCTCGGCGAGCCCTTCCGCCGATAGCGGCCCGCGATTGCCGCGCTGGAGGTGCTGCAGCATCCACTCCTCGCGCGCGAGATCGACGAAGCCGATGCCGTGCTCCTCCTTGTATCGCTTCAACTTCGCCACGAGGCGCAGGCGCTTGTTCACGAGCTCGACGAGCGCGCCGTCGACGTCGGAAATCTCGCGGCGCAGGTCGCGCACGAACGGATCGGTCGAGGCCGAGACGTCGGCGCTCATGACATCACCTGCGCGGCGTCGTACACGCCGACGATGCGATGCGACCGCGTGAGGCTCGCGAGCTCGTCCAGCGCGCCGCGCACCTTCGCGTCCAGCGGATGGCCCGCGACGACCGCATCGAAGCGGTAGCTCCACGGGCTCGCCGGAAGCGGCCGCGACACGAGCCGGACGAGATCCAGTCCCGCAACCGCGAACGGCGAGATGGCGGCGTGCAGCGCACCGGGCCGGTGGTCGGTGACGAACGTGAACGCCGTCCGTGCCTCGTCCCGCTGCGCCCCGAGCCACGTGAACGGCGCGACCGACACGAAGCGCGTGAACGCAGGCCCGTCGCCGACGTCGTCGCGCAACGTCACGAGCCCGTAGAGCCCCGCGGCTTCGGGGCCGGCGATCGCCGCAGACGCGCGATCGCCCGACTCCGCCGTCTCGCGGGCCGCGTCGGCCGTGGTCGACGCCGGAACGACCGCGGCGTTCGGCAACAGGTCGAGCAACTTCCGGCACTGGTCGAGGGCGGATGGATGCGAGCGGACGATGCGAATCTCGTCGAGCGCGACGTCCTCCGGAGCAACGAGGCAATGGCGGATCGGCAGCACTGCCTCGGCGACGATCGAGAGTGCGCGTTCGTGCAAGAGGTCGTGCGTCTCGGGCACGCTCCCGGCGAGCGAGCTCTCGATCGGGAGCACGCCCTGCTCGACGTCCGCCCGTACGACTGCGTCAGCGACCGCGCGGAATCCGCTCAGCGGATGCAGCTCCGCCGCTGGGTGCAGCGCAAGCGCGGCCGCGCCGGAGTGGGATCCCTCCGGGCCCGGGTACGCGACGACGCCGCTCACCGGAGCCGTAGCGGAACGCGCAATCCGCATCGCTGGCAGATGGTGACCGCAGCGCCCTTCCGCGCCGCGCGCTGCACGGGGATCGGGTCGGCGCACCCGCACGTCTCGCTCGTGGCGGCTGCGGTCTCGAGAATCCTGGCTGTCATCTGGGTCATCGAAATGTCTCCTCGCGAACGAGTAGAAGAGTCCCGCGGAGGCGATGGACTAGCCGGCGGCGGCGGGGAAGCGAAAGCGCCGGCTAGCGAATAAAGGCGTAGACCGAAAAGCCGTTGAAGAACGGAATGCGCGAAACGGCTCCGGACACGTATGCCATCGCTTTCACCGTACGCACCGTTCAGGCCGCCGTCAACGCCAATTGTTCCCTTACGGCGGCGCCGAACTCGGCCGTGCCGGCCGTCCCGCCCAGATCCTGGGTGGGCGACGTCGCCAACGCGTGCTCGACCGCGCGGACGAGCGCCTGCGCCTCGGCGGTCCGCCCGAGGCCGTGCTCGAGCAGAAGCGCCGTCGACCGCAGCATCGCGGTCGGGTTGGCGATCCCGCGCCCGGCGATGTCAGGGGCCGACCCGTGGACGGGCTCGAAGATTCCGGGGCCGGAGTCGGAGAGGCTCGCCGACGGCGCCAGACCCAGCCCGCCGGTGACCGCTGCGGCGAGGTCGCTGAGGATGTCGCCGAACATGTTCTCGGTCACGATCACGTCGAACTGCTGCGGCGTGGTCGCGAGCTGCATGGCGGCGTTGTCGACGAGCATGTGCTCGAGGCTCACGTCGGGAAACTCGGGTGCCATCTCGTTGACGACGCGCCGCCACATCCGCGACGTCTCGAGGACGTTCGCCTTGTCGATGGACGTCAGCGCGCCACGGCGCGTCTGCGCGAGCGCGAACGCCCGCCGTGCGACGCGCTCCACCTGGCTCGGGTGGTACTCGCACGTATCGAAGACGGTGCCGTCGTCGCGCACGCCGCTCGCGCCGAAGTAGAGCCCACCGACGAGCTCGCGCACGACGAGCAGATCCACGTCGCCCCATACGGACGGCCGCAGGTTCGCGTACGCGTCGAGCGCCGCGCGCAGGCGCAGCAGTCCCTGCTCGGGCCGCACGTCCGCAGCGTCGAATTCCGGGTCGCCGACCGGGCCCTTCAGGACCGCGGTCGCGTCGCGGCAGGCCGAGAGCGTCTCCCCAGGCAGGGGATCTCCGGCCGCGCGAATGGCGGCGGCGCCGATGAGCCGCTCCTCCACGGCGACATCGGGCGCGACGAGCTCGAGAACGAGGCGCGCTTCACGCGCGACCTCCGGCCCGACTCCGTCGCCGGGCAGGAGCACAACGGTAGGGCTAGGCATCCTGGAAGGCGCTCTCCCCAATGGCTCTCGGTTGACGGCCGCGCGGCCGCGGCGTGAAGCCGGCGGCGTGGATGGCGGCGTTCCAGCTCCCGAACACGCGGCTCACGGTCTGCCGCGACGGGTGGTTCTCTCCTGCCTGATCCCATTCGTGCGTGAACGGCGGCCGGCTGTGCTTCCGGTACCAGAGTGTGATCGCGTACACGATCGTGTCTGGCGTCCAGCGGAAGCCGGTCCGCGGACCGGTCCTCATTGCGCACCTCCCTTAGACAGTGACACCGAGTCGCTCCAGGATGAGGTCGGCGTCCGGTTCGACGAGCACGGGCTCGAAGGTGTCGGCGACGAGCGCCGGCGTCTTCAGACCGTCACCTGTGACGAGCAGCACGACGCGATCGTTCTCGCCGAGCTCGCCACGACGGACGGCCTCTCGCAGTGCACCCAGCGCGGTGGCGGGTGCGGTCTCGCCGAAGACCCCTGTCGTCTCGGCGAGAAGCTTGATGTTCTCGGGGATCTCCTCCTCGGGAACGGCGCGGATCGTGCCGCCGGAGGCGATCGCGGTGGCGACCGCGAGGTCGCCGTCGGCCGGGGAGCCGATCGCGATCGAGCGCGCGATCGTGTTCGGCCGCACCGGCTTCACCTTGGCACCGTCGGCGAACGCACGCGCGACGGGCGCGCAGCCTTCCGCCTGGCCGCCGAAGATGCGTGGCCGTGCGCCCTCGACGAGTCCGAGCTGGAGCAGCTCGCCGAAGCCCTGGTGCACCTTCGAGTACATCGCGCCCGACGCGATCGGCGCGACGACGGCGTCGGGGAGCTCCCACCCGAGCTGTTCCGCGATCTCGAACGCGAGCGTCTTCGACCCCTCGGCGTAGTACGCGCGCAGCTCGACGTTGACGAAGGCCCAGTCGAGCTCGAAAGACAGCTCGACGCTCAGCCGGCTGCAGTCGTCGTACGTGCCGTTGACCGCGAAGATCGTCCCGCCGTAGACGGCGGTCGCGATCAGCTTCTCCGGCTCGAGGTCGGCCGGGACGAGGACGGCGGACTCGATTCCCTCCGCCGCAGCGCGCGCGGCGACGGCGTTGGCGAGGTTGCCGGTCGAGGAGCACGCGAGCGTGGTGTAGCCGAGCTCGAGCGCCTTCGCGCACGCGACCGCGACGACGCGATCCTTGAACGAATGCGTCGGGTTGGCCGTATCGAGCTTCAGCAGCAGCTCGCCGACGCCGACCGCCGAAGCGAGCCGCGGCGCGGACACGAGCGGCGTGTTACCGGGTGCGAGACGCACCTCGGCGGGCGGCGCGACCGGCAGCAGCGGCGCGTACCGCCAGATGTTCGGCGGCCCGGCCTCGATCTCGGCGCGGGTCACGGTCCGATCCGCCGCATAGATCGGCTCGAGCGGGCCGAAGCACCGCGCACAGACCCCGACAGGGTCGAGCGGGAACTCGGTCTCGCAGATGCGACAACGAAGTGCGGTGGCGGGCATTACAGGGACTCCTTCCGTCCGGGGCTCGGCATCCGACCGGGTTTGGCACCACGCTTCCGTTGGAGCAGGTTGCCGAGGCGTCACAGGGCCGGTTCCCTCAGCCTCTCTCGATGCGGAGCCGGACAGCGTCGTCCGCCTCCTCGTTGGTGGGACTATACAAAATAAAGTCACGTGAGGACAGCCCCTTCGGAAGCCGATGAGACGTACTTCGCGTACCGCGCGAGCACGCCCTTCGTGTAGCGCGGCGCCGGAGGCGTGATGTCGGCCAGCCGGGCCGCGATCTCGTCCTCGGAGAGCTCGACCGACAGCCGCCTCGACGCGACGTCGAGCTCGACCGTGTCGCCGTCGCGCAGCGCCGCGATCGGGCCGCCGCGCGCGGCCTCGGGCGCGACGTGCCCGACCATCAGGCCGTGTGTCGCTCCCGAGAAGCGGCCGTCGGTGACGAGCGCGATGTCCTCGCCCAGCCCCTCGCCGACGAGCGCGGCGGTCACGTGCAACATCTCGCGCATGCCAGGCCCGCCCGCCGGGCCTTCGTAGCGGATGACGACGACGTCGCCAGCCTCGATCGCGTTCGCCTTGACGGCGGCGAAGCAGTCCTCCTCGGAGTCGAACACGCGCGCCTGCCCGCGATGGTGCAGACGCTCGTGGCCGGCGAGCTTCACGACGCAGCCTTCGGGGGCGAGGTTGCCGCGCAGGATGGCGAGCCCGCCGGTCGCCTTCAGCGGCCGCTCGATCGGGACGACGACCTGCTGCCCCGGCGTCTCGACCACCGCGGTCGCGACTCCCGAGAGCGTGCGGCCGTCGACGTTCGGCGCGTCGCCGTGGACGAGCCCGGCCTTGAGCAGCTCACGCGCGACGAGCGCGACGCCGCCGGCGGCGTGCAGGTCGGTGGCGACGAAGCGGCCGCCGGGCTTGATGTCGGCGACGACCGGCGTGCGCTCGGCGATACGGTCGAAGTCCTCGAGCTCGAGCGGGATGTCCAGCTCGCGCGCGATCGCGAGCAGGTGCAGGACGCCGTTCGTCGAGCCACCCGTTGCCGCGATCGCGGCGACGGCGTTCTCGATCGCATCGCGTGTGATGAACTGCGACGGGCGCGCGTCGTCCCGCACGAGCTGCATGACGATGCGGCCGGATTCGTACGCGGCGTCGTGCTTCGCAGGATCGGTCGCGGGCACGTCGTTGAGGCCGGCCGGGCTGATGCCGAGAAACTCGAGAACGGTCGCCATCGTGTTGGCCGTGAACTGCCCACCGCATGCTCCCGCACCAGGGCACGCGACGCCTTCGAGCTCGTGCACGTCCGCGTTCGACATCGTTCCGGCGGCGGCGGCGCCGACCGCCTCGAAGACGTCCTGGATGGTGACGTCGCGGCCGCGGAACCGCCCCGGCGCGATGGAGCCGTTGTAGAGCACGAGCCCGGGGACGTCGAGTCGCGCGAGCGCCATCACCGCCGCGGGAATCGTCTTGTCGCAGCCGACGAGGCACACGAGCCCGTCGAGCAGGTGGCCGCGCATGACGAGCTCGATCGAGTCCGCGATCACCTCGCGCGAGACGAGGGACGCCTTCATACCCTCGGTGCCCATGGACACGCCGTCGCTGACCGCGATCGTGTTGAACTCCATCGGCGTGCCGCCGGCCTCGATGATGCCGCGCCGTACGTGCCGCGCCAGTTCGCGCTGGTTCCAGTTGCACGGCATCGTCTCGATCCACGTCGTCGCGATGCCGACGAGCGGGCGGGCAAGCGCCTCGTCGTCGAAGCCGATGCCCTTGAGCATCGCGCGCGCGGGCGCGCGGTCGACGCCGTCCGTGATCGCGGCGCTGCGCCGCTTCGCCGGATCGCTGGGACGTGCGTACGGATCGTGCTCGCTCAAAGGGGCCCCGCTCCGGTCGAAGTGACGGACAGCGCGCGAACTTCGTGGTCCGGGAAGCGGGCCGCGAGCTCGCGCTCGACGTCGGCCGCCCGGCCGCGCTCGGCCCAGACGAGCACGGTCGGGCCGGAGCCCGAGAGCGCGGCGCCGAGCGCGCCGTCCGGCAGATCGGCGCGGATCGCGGCCAGGTGCGGGGCGTTGCCGGCGCGGTAAGGCTCGTGCAAGCGATCGGCGGCGCTCGCGGCGAACAGCGCAGAGCTGCCCGCCGCGAGCGCGGCACCGAGGAGCGCGGCGCGGCCCGCGCTGAATACCGCGTCCTCATGCGGGACCGCCTGCGGCAGCAGCCCACGCGCATTCGCCGTGAGGACGCGGGTCTCGGGAATCACTGCGACCACGGACGCCGGGAGATCGTCGGCGACGCGAGCGATGTGCCCCTCCCACGTGAGGCACACGCCGCCCGCAAGCGCGGCGGCGAGGTTGTCGGGGTGGCCCTCGAGGTCGACGCCGGCCTCGAGCAGCTCGTCGGCGGTGGGGTCGACGCCGGCCGCGAGCGCTCCGGCGACGAGACCGAGCGCGACCGCGGACGCGCTCGAACCGAGCCCGCGCTCGCGCGGGATCCGCTCGACGAACGTGAACGACCGGCCCTGCGGCGACGCGAAGCGCGCGAACGCCTGCACGACGAGGTTGCCCTCGTCCACGTGGCCGTTGCCCTCGCCGACCTCGACCTCGTTCCAGAGATCGAACGCCACGCCCGCGACGTCGAAGCCCGGGCCGAGATTGGCCGTCGTCGCCGGAGCTCTGACCCTCACGCCGCCAGCCTCTCGGTCGCGTCCGGATCCTTGAGCCCGTGCCCCGTGAGGACGCAGACGACGGACTGGCCGACCGCGGTGACGCTCGCTGCGACGGCGGCGAGTCCCGCGGCCGAGGCCGGCTCGCAGAACACGCCCTCCTCGCGCGCGACGAGCCGCCACGCCTCTTCGAGCTGGTCCTCCGACAGCGTCACGAGCGTTCCGCCGGACCGCTTCAGCACGCCGCCGACCTCGAGCCGGTGCACCGGCTCGACGATGCGGATCGCGGACGCGAACGTGTCCTCGCGTCGGTCGGCCTCGCCGAGCACGAAGCGCGGCAGCCGCTCGCCGAAGCCGACCGCGTACGCGACCGTGTTTCCGCCGCCGCCG
>Ga0208219_1000574_pt1 | contig 13259 bp, 12 predicted proteins | sample NGESurshal072012_7_FD_184469 | JGI IMG/M metagenome (GOLD analysis project Ga0208219, IMG submission 184469) | Arctic peat soil microbial communities from Barrow, Alaska - NGEE Surface sample 53-2 shallow-072012 (SPAdes) | ecosystem: Environmental > Terrestrial > Soil > Wetlands > Peat ...
TCGAACTCCGGACCTCTTGCATGCCATCTGGCGGCAGCACGTCCACCCGCGTCCATCCGTGCAGGTCACCGTCCTCCCGCGTCCCCGCACGTCCGCCCGCGTCCGGGTGAGTTGCTGTACTTCCGTGCTGTACTCAGCTCCCCTCCTTCGCTTCCGGCTCGAGCCCTGCCGATCCGCCGCAGGAGCCCTGAGTTCCTGACTCTGGAATACTGTCCTACTGCTGTGCTACCGTAGCCATATGGCTGTCCGCAAAAAGCGCTCCATCTCCCTGCCCCCCGACCTGGACGCGGAAATCGCTGCCGCTGCCGAGCACGCCGGGATGACCTACAGCTCCTGGCTCGCAGCCACCGCCCGCAAGGAATTCACCATCCGGGCCGGCCTGGCCGCCGTAGCCCAGTTCGAGGACGAGCACGGCGCCTTCACCCCCGGCGAACTCGCCGACGCCGACCAGTGGGCCGCCGAGGCCACCGAGCGAGCCAGCCGCAGCGGCACCAGCACCCGGCGGCGCAGCGCCTGATGGGCGTCACCTACGACACCGGCGCCCTGGTCGCCGCTGACCGCGGCGAGCGCCGCCAGTGGGCCCGCCACCGCGCCTTGCTGAACCGCCGCGAAGTCCCCGTCGTGCCCGCACCGGTCCTGGCCCAGGCCTGGCGCGGCGGCAGCCGCCAGGCCCTGCTATCCCGGCTCCTGACCGGCTGCGACACCGAGACCCTGGACGACACCCGGGCCCGCGCCACCGGCGCGCTCGCCACCCGCTCAGCCACCACCGACATCGTCGACGCCTGCGTCGTCGAAGGAGCCTTGCGCCGCGCCGACCTGATCATCAGCTCCGACCCCGGCGACCTCCAGGCCATCGCCGCCGCCATCAGCCGCCACCTCGAAATCGACCACCCCTGACCGCAACACCCCGGCCGTCTCACCGGACCATCGGAACCGGCCTCCGGAAGATGCAGATATCAGACCAGAATCCTATTTTCGAGCAGCACACCCCGACCGGCGGCTCGTCCCGTCCGCCCAGGTCAGGAGCGAGCACCCGCGAACACTGCCGAGCAGCCGCGAGCGAAGTGCGCTCCATTTGCGCTCCTACTGCGTGATCACTCGTCTGAAGCCAATGTGAGTCGCTTGATCGTCGCGAGGAGCGCGACCCGGTGCCGCGCCCGTACAGGCCGTCTCCAGCCGATCAGTAACGCGGGGTGGTCATCTCCCTCGCGAACGAGACGCTGTGGTGTGCCGAATCGAGCAGATGAGTAGCAATGAGGGGCAGGTAGGGACAGCGCCTGAATACCCGCTCTGAGCTGGTTCTCAGATGCCGGCGGACAGGGTGTTTTCAGCGGGTGGTCATGAAATCGCAAGGTTGCGGGGCGAACGTTGGACTATGAATTCCCCGGCCAGCGCAGCCGAGGCGGCGGCCCGTCTCGAGGCCCGGCTGCTGGTCGTCGAGGATGAGCCGACCATCCTGGAACTGCTGTCGGGTTCGCTGCGCTTCGCGGGCTTCGATGTGCTGACCGCGGCCAGCGGGAGGGAGGCGCTGCGCGTCGCGGCGGCATCGCGCCCGGATCTGATTCTGCTCGATGTGATGCTTCCGGACGGCGATGGCTTTGACGTGATCCGCGCGATCCGTTCCGGGGGCCCGCGGGTGCCGGTCATTTTCCTGACCGCCCGCACCCATGTGCATGAGCGGGTCGCCGGGCTGACCCTGGGCGGGGATGACTACATCACCAAGCCCTTCAGCCTGGACGAGGTCCTGGCCCGGATCCGGGCGGTGCTACGGCGCTCCGGCGGCCCTGGGGCGGAGAGTTCCCGCCTGGTCGTGGCGGACCTGGAGCTGGATGAGGACACGCACGAGGTGCGGCGCCACGGCTCGCCCGTGGCCCTGACGCCGACCGAGTTCAAGCTGCTGCGGTACCTGATGGTCAACGCCGGCCAGGTGCTCAGCAAAGCGCAGATCCTCGACCATGTATGGGACTACAGCTTCAGCGGTGACGGCAATGTGGTTGAGCCGTGCATTAGTTATCTGCGGCGCAAGGCCGATCAGGGCGAGCCGCGGCTGATCCACACGATCCGCGGCGTGGGCTACATGCTGCGGGTGCCCCCGCCGTGAGATCCCGGCCCTGCCGGCGGCTGCGGACGGCGCTGGCTAATGCGTCGCTGCGGGTCCGGGTGATGGCCGTGGCCGCGTTCCTGGTCACGGCCACCTCGGTGGTGATGGGCTCGTTGGGGACTACCCTGCTGCACGGGTACCTGCTCGACCGGGCTGATCAGCAACTCCGCGACTTCTCCTCGGTGGCCAGCCGCAACCTGTCCGGAGCGCGGCTGCCCCGGCCACCCCGGGCCGGGCAGCCCAGCCAGCCCTTTCAGTTCCTGATCGAGGTAGTCAGCTCCGATGGCCGGATCTCGGTGACGGAGGCGCCGCTGCATCATGCGGCCCTGCCCCAGATCGCCGCCGCGCGCCTCAAAGGCCCGCAAGAACCGTTCACCGCGCCGGCCACGAATGATCCCGGGCATTCCTGGCGGGTTCTTGTGCGGGACCTCCCTGGTGGCAGGCACGCGGTCATCGCGTTCAGCCTGGACAGCCTGAACGGCACCGTCACCCGCCTCGAGATAGCCGATGCGGTCGCCGGGGCTGTCGCCATCGTGCTCCTGGCCGGTATCGGGCTTCCCCTGGTGCGGATCAGCCTGTCGCCGCTGGCCAAGATCGGGGACACGGCAGCGGCGATCGCGGCCGGAGATCTGTCCCGGCGCATCGACCACCCGCCGCACAGTACTGAAGTGGGCCGATTGGCCACGTCCCTCAACACGATGCTGGCCCGGATCGAGGCCGCCTACCGAGCGCGGGCCGAGGGCGAAGCGCGTGCCCTGGACTCCGAAGACCGGATGCGCCGGTTCGTCGCCGATGCCAGCCACGAATTGCGCACGCCGCTGACGTCCGTGCGAGGCCTGGCTGAGTTCTCGCTGCAGCAGGGGGCGGACGCCAGCCCCGCGGAGTTGCTCCGGCTGATGACGCTCATCCACACCGAAGCCACCCGGATGGGCCGGCTGGTCGAGGACCTCCTGCTGCTCGCGCAGTTCGATGAGGATCGTCCGCTGGACCGGCATCCGGTCGACCTGTCCAGCATCGCCGCCCGGGCGGTCTTGGCCGGCCGCCTGATCCAGCCTGGCCGGCGGATCAGCCTGCGCGCCGATGCCCCGGTCATCGTGGACGGGGACGCCGGGCGGCTCCGCCAGGTCGCCGACAACCTGATCGGCAACGCCCTGCAGCACACTCCCCTGGACTCAGCTATCACCGTCACCGTGCAGGATCAGGCCGGGCACGCTCAGCTCACCGTGGCCGACGATGGTCCCGGCATGACCGCGGACCAGGCGTCCCGCGTTTTCGAGCGTTTCTACCGCACCAACCGCGCCCGCAGCCGCGCCCGGGGCGGCACCGGCCTTGGTCTGTCCATCGCCGCCGCCCTGACGGCCGCCCACGACGGGACCATCGCCATCGACACAGAGCCCGGTCTGGGCGCCACTTTCCAGGTCAGCCTGCCCCTGGCCTCGGTGGCCAGCGAGAAGACCGGGCGCCTCTAACCGTCCGTGGTTCTCGGGGGCGGCATGGCCTCGGCCGGGTCCGGGGCCGGCCTGGGTGCCTTCCTGCCGCTCTTCGTGCCCCCTGCGGACTGATGCTGCCCGCGGCCAGCCCCCGGCCAGGGACCTCACAGCCCACCGCAACGAGATCGCAAGACGTGGGCCATTGACTACAGGGCGACGGGCCAGCCGGCCCGCCTGGCGGGCACCTCGGGGGCCTGCCGTTCACCACGAAGGAGGCAAGGTGTCCAGCCCGTTCCATTACCTGGCCCGGCGCCGGGTCTGGCTGCCCGTTCTCGGGCCCCTGCTGCTGGCCGGCGCTCTGGCCACTGGCTGCGGCGCGAGCAGTGCCACGCCCGCCCCGGCCTCGTCTGGCTCTTCCAGCTCGGGCAGACAGGCCAGCTTCAGGCAATGCCTCCAGCGGCAGGGCGTGAGCCTGCCGCAGGGCCGGCCCTCGTCCGGGAGCGGCCAGCCGCAGGCCCGGCCGACCGGATCGGGCGCGTCCGCGTTCCGCAAAGCCATCAAGGCCTGCGGCGGCGGCGGGTTCCCGCGGGGCGGCAACGCGGCCGGCTGAGCCGCGGGGACGGCACCAGCAACGAAAAGTTTGAGAGAAAGGAATCTAAAAAGACATGTTCTTCACCTACCTGAGGCGGGAATTGCGCCGGAGGATGCGGCAGGCGATTTTCATCGCCCTGGGCCTGGCCCTGGGCATCGGCCTGGTTATCACCGTGATCGCCGCCTCGTCGGGAGTGTCCAGCTCCCAGGGAACGGTGCTGCACTCGCTCTATGGCGTGGGCACCGACATTAATGTCACCCAGACGCCCACGGCGGGCTCGGGCGGCCCGACCCGGTTCGGCTTCGGCGGCGGCAACTCGGGCAGCAAACCCCAGTCGGGCACGAGCTTCAGCCGCAGCGTGCTGACCAGCGGCGGGCTGGGCACACTGCAATCCTCCGCGGTGACGACGGTCTCCGGCCTGAAGAATGTGTCCGCGGCGGCCGGCGCGCTCACCCTCACCGATCTCAAACTGTCCGGCACGATCAACGCCGGCGGCTCAGGCACCGGCCAGGGTGGTGCCGCCAGCGCGCCGGGCGGCAGGTCCAGCATCAAGAGCAGCAGCTTCAGCGTGACCGGGGTGGACCTGGCCAACGGCTCCCTGGGGCCGCTCAGTTCCGGGAAGATTACCTCGGGCCAGAACTTCGGCTCATCTGACTCGACGTCCAATGTCGCCGTGGTGGACGCCAACTACGCCAAAGCGCAGAACCTGAAGACCGGCTCCACGTTCCAGGTCGCCGGGAAGAAGTTCACCGTCATCGGGATCGTCAGCGTGGCGCAGGGCAGCACGTCCGCGGACGTCTATATCCCGCTCGCCCGCGCGCAGGCCCTGGCCAGCATGACGAACGAGGTCAACACGATCTACGTGTCCGCGGCCAGCGCCGCGGACATCAGCGCGGTGTCCAGCGAGATCTCCGGCGCCCTGCCCAAGGCCACCGTGACCACCTCCAGCGACCTGGCCAGCGAAGTCACCGGCTCGCTGTCCAGCGCCTCCAGCCTGGCCAACAACCTCGGCAAGTGGCTGGCCGTCGCCGTGCTCGTGGCCGCGTTCGGCCTGGCCAGCCTGCTCACCGTGTCCGCGGTATCCCGCCGGGTCCGGGAGTTCGGCACGCTCAAGGCACTCGGCTGGCGTAACCGCCGGATCCTCAGCCAGATCATGGGCGAAGCGCTGGCCATCGGCCTCATCGGCGGCGCAGCCGGGGTCGCGCTCGGGGTCGCCGGCGCGGCCCTGGTCCAGGCCCTCGCCCCGCCGCTGACCGCCACCACCGCGACCAGCGCAGCGGCTGGACCGGGCGGTGCGGGCGGTCCCGGCGGGGGCGCCGGCTTCGCACGCGCCGCGCAGTCCGCCACCCACACCGTCTCCGTGCACCTGACCGCACCCGTCACGCTCGGCGCCATTCTCCTGGCCGTCGTCCTCGCCCTCGCAGGCGGGCTCGTCGCCGGATCGTTCGGCGGCTGGCGGGCCGTCCGGCTCCGCCCGGCCGCGGCGCTGGCCCGGGTCGTCTAGCCAGCCGCTCGTCTGACTGAAGGGAAACCGCATGTATCAGCTCACCGGAGTCACCCGGGACTACCAGAAAGGCCGGCACACGGTCCACGCGCTGAACGGCGTGGACCTGGTCATCGAGGACGGCGACTGGCTCGCCATCCAGGGACCCACCGGCCACGGGAAGAGCACGCTGCTGCAGATCCTCGGGGCGCTGGACCGCCCTACCTCGGGCACGGTCCAGTTCGACGGAATGGATCTGGCCCGGCTGCGGGAGAGCCAGCTGACCCAGGTCCGCGCCGCCTCGATCGGCTTCATCTTCCAGTCCTTCAACCTCATCCCGACCCTGTCCGCCCAGGAGAACGTCGAAACCGCCCTCGTCCCGCTCGGCGTCACCTCAGCCGAGCGGCAGGACCGCGCCCACCGCGCACTAGCCGACGTCGGCCTCGCCGAACGGGCCAGGCACCTGCCCTCCGAACTATCCGGCGGCCAGCAGCAGCGCGTCGCCATCGCCCGCGCCCTGGTCAAGCAGCCCACCGTGCTACTGGCCGACGAACCAACCGGCAACCTCGACGAAGGCACCCGAGACGAGATCATGACCCTCCTGGAGCAGCTCTGGGACCAGTTGCGGCTCACCCTCGTGATCGTCAGCCACGACAGCATCGTCGCGGCCCGGGCCCAGCGAACCGGCCTGATGGAAAACGGCCGGCTCACCGTCGAGGCCAGCCCTACCAGCCCATTTCCTGAGGAAGGAACTCAGCACAATGTCTTCCCGCAAACTCACTAGGTCCATCGTCATCGGCGGCGTCGCGGCCATCGCGGTCGCGGGCGGCTCCTACGGGATCGTCAGCGCCATCTCCAGCGGCAGCCCCGCCGCGGCCAGCAGCAACTCCTCCACGTCCAGCAGCGGCTTCGCACACGCTCCCAGATCGGGCGGATCCAACGCCCGGTCCGGGCCGGCCGCAGGCGGAGCAGCCGGTACGGTCAGCAGCCTGTCCTCGTCGGGCTTCACGCTGGCGACATCAGCAGGCCAGAAAGTGACCGTCAAGGAGGCGTCCTCCACCACCTACCAGAAGGGGACAAGCGCGGCGTCGGTAAGTGCCATCACCACCGGTGAGCCCGTGCTGGTCCTGGGGACGACCGATAGCACGACCATCGCGGCGACCCAGGTCACCGTGGAACCGGCCGGCAACGCATACACGGCGTCCTCCGCCGAGGTGATCCCCTTCCAGCAAGGCACACCGACCACGTCCAAGTCGGTCGGCCAGATCCCGGCGGACTACACCGAGGGGTCGGGAACCATCGTCAGCGGAACGGCCGCCAATAAGGCGACGGAAGCGGCGCTGGCCGCCTACCCGGGGGCCATCGTTGACCGTGTCGTGAAGCTGAGCAACGGCGAGTACGAGGTGCACTACATCGGCGTCAACTGGCCCCACCACGTCTTCGTCAACCAGGAGTTCAAGGTCATCGGCGCCGGATAGCGGCTGCTATGGCTGCGCGAAGGGACCAGGCCAGCCGGAATCACCTGCTCCGCGGGCGCGGTACCGGCCGCAGCGCACCCCACCGCAGCAACATGCCGACCTTCCTCATCGGGAAGGCTGCACGCGCGCGGGGCCCATTCCCCCAAGAGCAGGAGCTGCTCGGCGTCCGTCCCTCCGATACAGTGCTCGAGGGCGGGGAGGACGGGGACCGCCTGGAGGTAAGCGATGGCCACTATCGGCAAGATGGGCGGCTGCCCTATTGAGGAGTCGTTCGATCCGCTGTCACCTGAGTACCTCGCGGATCCTTTCCCGGTCATGGCCGGGCTGCCGCTGGACGGGGCGCCCGCCTTCTTCGCCCCGTCGATCGGCTACTACGTGATCACCCGTTACGACGATATCGAGCAGGTGTTCCGGGACCCGGCCACGTACTCCGCCGCGGTGGCACAGGCGCCGCTGGCTCCGCTGGTGGCCGAGGCGCAGCGGATCCTGCTTGCGGGCGGCCACAAACCGCAGCCGTCGATGGTCAGCCTGGACGAGCCCGCGCACGCCAGGCTGCGCAAGCCTGCTGCCCGCGCGTTCAGCATGAAGCGGGTCAACGCGATGATCCCGACCATCGAGGCCACCGCGGCCCGGCTGCTCGACGGCCTAGGAGAGGGGACGGATTTCGATCTGGTGGCCGCGCTGGCTTTCCCGCTGCCCGCCAACATCGTCTTCTCGCTCATGGGGGTACCCGAACGGGACTACTCACAGCTCAAGCACTGGTGCGGCCACCGGGCGGCGCTGTCATGGGGACGGCCCGCCCCGCAGGCCCAGATCGAGATTGCCACCAGCATCGCTGCTTACCGCCGTTACTTGCGAGACCTGGTCGACACCAAAGCTCGTGAGCCAGGTGATGACCTGACCAGCGACCTGCTGGCCATCCACGAGGAGGATCCGGGGCGGCTTACGCTGGATGAGATCTCCTCGATTTTGTTCTCGCTGTCGTTCGCCGGGCATGAGACCACCACCGGACTTATCGGCAACACCGTCCGCCGGCTTCTTGAAGATCCGCAACGCTGGACGGCCGTGGTGGAGCAGCCTGACCTGATACCCGCTGCGGTGGAGGAAACCCTCCGGTACGACCCGTCGGTACCGGTCTGGCGGCGGGTCACTACCCGGCCAGCCAGACTAGCCGGAGTCGAGCTTCCCGCCGGCGCCAAGCTGTTCTTGTGGCTGGCCGCCGCAGGGAGGGACGCCGCCGTTTTCGACAGGCCCGATCAGTTCGATCTGCACCGGCCCAACGCTGACCAGCACCTGGCCTTCGGCAAAGGTGCGCACTACTGCCTGGGTGCGAACCTGGGCAAGCTAGAGGCCCAGATCGCCATCGCCCAGCTCACCCGCCGCTATCCGCACCTGCGGCTCGCTCCAGACGAGCAGTTCACCTTCCATCCCAACATCTCTTTCCGCGGACCGCAGGCTCTGAGAGTGCTATCCGGCCAACGATGAACCTGCTCTCACAAGCCGCCCCGTCTAGCGGTGACCGGCCAGTGTCCCCTCGCTTGTAGGGGGTCACTATGCTCCTTCAGCTGTCCCGATGCCCGTCAGGGCAGGTCAGCGGCAGCAGCACCGAGCACGGCCGAGTAAGAGTAAGCCCTGCCAGCGGAGCGGGCTCCCATCTGCGCTCCCACGCCGATGATCACCGCCCGCTCGCTGCAGCAAGGGCACTCCGCCCCGCCACAGCCTGGCCATCGTCCTGCCACATCGCTCGCATGACTGTGAGTCCGGCTGTGTCCCGACGGTGGCGAGGATCTGGCATCGGCAGCGTCAAAGGCCTGGGCAGGCGACCGAGTGGCCGGCGCCCGGCCACGTCCCGTGCGCCGCGTCGCGCCTTTCCTCACGTAGCGCACCAGTGGGCCCAACGCCGGATTGAAATCACCGGCGCGACGCGCCGAGCCCGCGCGCCGAGCCTGCCGTCAGCGACCGCGTGGCACCGCTCGCGGGTCATGGCAGCGAGTTTCTACAGGCCGATCTCCGCGAGGCGGCCCACTTCCCAGCGGGCCACGGACAGGCCTTGGTCAACCCCCTTGATGTCCGAGGTGCGGAAGCGCACGCCCTCCCAGACGCGAGCGTTGATGACGTCGTCGGTTATCGTCTTCCAGTCGGTATAGGTGCGGGTGACGCCGAACGCGTCCGGGCTGGTCAGCGGTATGGCGGCCGGAGCGCGCGGGCCGAGGAAGGCGTCGAGGACTGCCTGCTGCGAGCCGATCTGGCCGCCGTGGCCGCTGGGGTATTCGGGGTGCTGCGGGGCTGCCCAGAACGACGTCCAGGCTGGGTCCTGGAGGTAATCGCCGGTGGTGATCGCGGTGTAAGGCCGCCAGAACAGGTACTTGTACTTGGCGTTGTAGATCGAGATCTGCGCGTCGGTGGTAATCACGTTGAACGCCGCGACGAACCGCACCTGCCACGACAGCGGGGAGCTGGTGTCTGCCAGGACAGCCCGGGTGATCTGGACGTAGGCGAAGTTAACCGCTGGATACCAGAAGTTGGCGACCTCGGTCTGCTCAGCGGTTCGCGGGGAGTTGGTGGCGCCGATGTACTCCACCTCGGCAAGTGCCCGGTGGTACTTCGGCGAGCCGAGACGCAGCGGAGGACCGGGGTCGAACTGGTCGTTGCGCTTCAGCAGGAACGGGCGGGCATTGCCCTGCCCCGCCCGGATAGCCGGTCTGGAGACCGGCGGGGTGAGCTGGAAGACGCCGGGAGCGGGTGGCGGCGGCGTCCAGGGGATGTCGACCGAGGCGGTGTCGAGACCGTCGCCCGCGCGCTCGGCGAGGATGACCGACGCCTCGTGCGCGCCCGCCGCGATCCCGCTCTTCTTGGCCGGGCCGTCGGGCACCGATGCAAGCGTGGTGGCCAGGCTCGCGTCGAGGCTCGCCTGCTGGCTGGGCACCTGGGCGGCCAGCGTGTCGTGCAGAGCCTGCGCGAAGGCGGCCACCGCGTAGTCACCGTCATGATTCCCGCGAAGTGCTCGCGCGGCGGCCAGCCAGCTCACCGCCCACGTGCGGCTCTGCGTGACCGGCTCGGCGAAGTTCGCGGCGTTGACCGCCTGCTTGGTGATGTCGTGCCAGACCAGGCCTATGGCTGATGATGTCGCGTCAGGGCGGCGCACGGGTGCGGCGCTGGCGACGCCGCTGGTGCCTAAGGCCCAGGCGGCGGGCACCGCGATGGCCGAGGCGGCCAGGAAGCCGCGTCTGGAGACGCGGCGTGATGAGGGGGAAGGCGATAGGTGCGGCAACGTTGACATCCCTTCGGTATGACGGCAGCCAGCCCGAATGGCCGGTCACGAAGACAATTATCTACTACACCGACTGTTTTGGTCGAGAATAGGCCATCGCAACCTCGGAGGCCACCGCTACGTCGCCGCGGCCTCACCCGGCGCCGGTGAGGCAGTTCCAGGTCAGCGAGCAGCCCGATCCCCGCGTCGGTGGCTCAGAACTACTGCCGCGAGCAAGTAACCGCGCTACGTACGATGCCGACCGACCGCATTGGTGAGCTTGCCTACGGGACTAGAGCCCGGCCAAGAGCACCCAGTGACCAGCGCCCAGTACTAGCTGCGGAAGCAGGTACCGATCGCGAACGTCAGACCGGATCGACGGCTGGCGAACACCCTGCGACGGCAGCTGCCCAAAGCGAACGAGGCCTGGCCTGACCTGGGCGTGCTGGCCAGCCTTGCGGCTGAGGTCCGCGGTCCGCGCGACGTCAACCCGGTCCCGGTCACCGCCAGGAACCGATCCGCGGCAGTTGCGCGCTGCGCGCAGAAGGTCCCCGCCCGCAGGGTCTTCTGACCCTGGCAGCGCACTACCGCCGCAGGCACGGTCAGAGTTGTGGCAGGTATCTTCCGGCCTAATCGGATCGCCCTGGCGGCGTACGCCGGGTTGATAGCGCTGTCGGCCTACTTCGGCTCGATCGGAATGATCAGCGGGCTACTGCCGGTCAGAGCATCGCTGGCGGAGCGGCTGCCGTTTCACAGTCCGGTGTTCGGCGGTATCGCGCTGGCCCTCATCGTCGGTCTCCCGACGAGCTTTGCCGCGGTGTTGTCCTGGCGCAGGCACCCGCGCACCCCCGACGCGACTGCGCTCGCCGGGCTGATGCTCATCGGCTGGATCGCGGCCGAGCTGGCCATCGCCCGTGAGTTCAGCACGCTGCAGGTGATATATGCCGCGGCCGGTGCCGGGCTCATCGCGCTTGGCAACGTCGCCATCCTGCGGCAAGTTGCCGACGTGGTCGTGGCCCTGCCGTTGTTCGTGACCGCGCCGCTGTGGCGGCACTGGCACCTGCACTGGGGAGCTACCCCGGCCGAGGTCGCGGCAGCGATGCCGGGTGACGAACTGGTGCCCGTATCGCATTTCACGGCCACCCGGGCCGTCACCGTCGACGCACCACCGGCGGCGGTCTGGCCGTGGCTCCTGCAGGTTGGGTACCTGCGGGCCGGCTTCTACAGCTACGACCTGCTCGACAACCTCGGCCGGCCCAGCGCCAGGACGGTCCTTCCCGAGTGGCAGCACCTGCACTGCGGCGATGTCGCCGCGCCCATGGCGAACCCGCCGACCCCGGCGACATCGTTCGTGATCACCCATGCCGACCCGCCGGAACAGCTTCTGTGGGTCAAGCCGGATTCGACCTGGTGCTGGACTTTGCACGCGACGCCTGATGGGCGGACACGGCTGGTCACCAGACTCAGGCAGCGCTACCGGGCGACCCGTGCAACGGCCGTAACGGTGATCCTGGCCGAATTCGGGGACTTCCCGATGATGCGCAGAATGCTGATCGGCATCAAGCTGCGCGCGGAAACCACGGCGCACGCCCCCACCAGTCCGCGGCACTTCCTCTACCGCGGCAGCCAGCAGGCCACAGCGCGATGAGCAGCACGGGACAGGCCCGCGTCGCCGCCGAGCCGGACGGCATCGATCTGTACTGGCTTCCGCTCGGTGCTGGCGGCCACTCGGTGCGCGCTGGAACGGCAAGGTCTACGAGGCACTGGCCGCGTGGCACGAGCGACGGCCCAGTCAAGACCTCTACCACTCGGCACTCGAGGTGCGCCACGGCGGCCGCCGGTACGTCATAGAGATGGCGCCGGTGTGGAATGAAGCCTTCCCCGACCGTGGCGTCGTTTGCGAAGGACCTGTGGGAGCCCGATGGCTGGGCCGGTTCCGCGCTTTCCGGTACGAGGTGCGCTGCTGGGCCGGGGGCCGCATCCCCGACATGCTCACGGCGGTTGACAGCCCCCAGCGACTCAGCGATGACCTGGCCACCGTTGTGGAGCTGCTGCAATGGACGCGTGAAGTGCCCGCGCTCACCTGGGGGCGTGACGAACTCGGTGCCGGTGAGATGTGGAACTCGAACTCGCTGGTCGCATGGCTGCTTGCGGGCAGCGGGCAGGACATGGCCGCGATCACGCCACCGGCTCGCGGGCGGGCTCCAGGATGGGCCGCGGGCCTGCAGCTAGCTCGCCGCGAGCAAGACAGCGCAAGACCGGCGGCACGTACCGCCGGTACAGACGCCACGACCGTCACGGAACCATCGGCCGTTATCACCGCCGAGGAGCCGCAGCCGTGGCGGCGATGACCGCCGATAACTTTCTCCTCGATCACCTTCGCCGCTTCCGGAGCGCCACACAATCCCGTGATCTGTCAGCCCGCGGCGATCAGCAACGGCGTCCGTGGGGACGCATATCAGCGGATCCGGAGCATGTCTGACGGCCAGCCACAGATCAGACTGGCGCACTGCGCGCTCGGCGGCGCGGAGACCCGAGCGAGCCTTCCGTGGCTCCCGTTCTGGCTCCAGCATGAGAACCCGCAGGCCGAAGCCACAGGACCAGCAGCTTGTTCCGCGCAGTCTGTGAGTAGGAGGAATGGAAAGAAAGCACTGGTAGCGCCCGTCCGATCACTTGCGGAACACGCAAGGCGTCACTATTAAGGTGAAGCAGCTCCGTGACCTGCGCGAATAGGACGGTGAGCATCCAGGTTAGCAAGGTGGCCGTCCGACTTGCTGACGTCGCCTAGAGGCTCAGCAAGTCTCCGAATTGCGGAAATACAACGAAGTGGAGCTAAGCGGGCTCGAACCGCTGACCTCTGACCGGAAAATCACTCCAGCCAGAGCGCGGCAGCACCCGGCGGAGCGCCAGCGCAGCCGGGTGGGG
>Ga0208219_1000577_pt1 | contig 13220 bp, 9 predicted proteins | sample NGESurshal072012_7_FD_184469 | JGI IMG/M metagenome (GOLD analysis project Ga0208219, IMG submission 184469) | Arctic peat soil microbial communities from Barrow, Alaska - NGEE Surface sample 53-2 shallow-072012 (SPAdes) | ecosystem: Environmental > Terrestrial > Soil > Wetlands > Peat ...
TACACCGACGCCGAATGGGCAGACCACATCACCGAAGTCCGCACCCACCTAGACAAGGCTCGATCGGACGGGCTATCTACCGACCGCCAGTACGCGATAGATGAAGATGGTGAGGCGTGGATACCCGCGCGTCGGGAGGTTCACGGAGAGATCATTGAAGAGCTCTACGCCCGGTCCTCAAACGTGCCCTGTGAGTACAAGGCGATTTTGGCAGGTGGTTTGGCGGGTGCTGGAAAGACCACCGTGCTAGCAGATCATGCAGGAATTGATCGATCGCAGTACCTCACTATCAACCCTGATGACATCAAAGTGGAGATGGCGAAGCACGGATTAATTCCTGGCATCGACGGTCTTTCTCCCATGGAAGCTTCCGACCTAGTTCACGAGGAGTCGTCGCACATAGCGAAGCAACTTGCGATCCGAGCGCGGGCCGATGGGAAGAACCTCATCTGGGACATCACCATGTCAACGCGCCTATCAGCTCAAGGCCGCATTGACGACCTACGAAATTCCGGTTACACAACGGTCAAAGGGATATTCGTCGACATCCCGATCGAAATTAGCGTCAGCCGGGCCGATTCAAGACACCGACTGGACCAGGACTCGTTCAGGGCAGGCAATGGACTAGGTGGTAGATACGTCCCAACTGAGATAACCACCGCCCAAGCCGACCCAATGTGGGGTAGTAAGAATCGGAGAACCTTTGAGGAAGTGAAGTCCGGATTCGACCATTGGAGTTGTTTTGACAACAGCGTCGACGGACGGAATCCTGTCCTTACCGACGCAGGGCCAAACGAAAATCGGGAGGAGATACCCTCATGAGCAGCGAAGTCACTGACCTGATCGTCGCTTTGCGAGACGGCACTATGAGCCTTGATGATGTGGCCCAGCGCTTCCGCGAGCGTACTTGGCCGCGTCCGGATACGCAGCCACCGACTACCTATCTCGAACTCGCCGCTAGGGCACAGGAGGATCCGGAACCAGATCTTCCGGGCTCCTTCGATGAAGTGACGGCTGCGTTTTATCGAGGTGAGATTGCGGATAGCGACTACGAGGTACTTGCGCAGGCGATGGCTGAGTCGAAACGGGCGGATGACCGACGGAAGGCTGAGGAGGCGTCTGGATCGGCGTAATAGCTGAGCGGCGTACGGCTGTCGTTAGGGCCGCTCTTGATCCCTGCAATGGGCATATCCGGCCCGGGAAGGTCCTTGACAGGCCGCGCAGCGCTGCTACATGGCGGCTGCGCCGGGGGATGTCATCGGTGGTTCGGATTTGACTTGCTGGGACCAGTCCAATACGAACCACTGACGAGTTTCCACAGGCTAACCGCCACGAGAGAGCTCATTCACTGGTTGGCCGGCCCGATGCCTCTCGTGCAGTGAAGTCGGCTGGGGACGCGCCTCGCTCGCGCGGCGAGAGTTTCCAGCCGGGCGCGCCTGGCCCCTCGAGCTTCCCGATCCTGGCCCGGCGGCCCGTGCCAGGATCCCGCCACTTACGCGGCTCACCAAGAAGCGCCTGGGCTGGCTGGGCAGATTGTGGCGACAGCCGCCAGGACGGGTGAGGTGGGCTGCTCTCATGCGGGCGGGCTAGCGTGGCCACAGAACGCCAGGGCTGAGTCGGGCTGAGCGAGGAAACAGACGTGAGCACTGTCGATGCGGACGTTGAGATCACCGAAGATCCCGTTATCGCTCATGACGGGGAGCTCACCGATGCGCGTGAGGCGCGGGTCGGGGATGTCACCGTGCGGCGCCTGCTTCCGCTGCGGCTGAGGCGCAGCGTCGGGGCCTGGTGCTTTGTGGACCACTACGGGCCGATGTCGGTCGACGGGGTGGCGGGGATGCAGGTGCCGCCGCATCCGCACATCGGGCTGCAGACGGTCACCTGGCTGCTGGCCGGGGACGTGCTGCACCGCGACAGCCTTGGCAGCGAGCAGATAATCCGGCCGGGCCAGCTCAACCTGATGACGGCGGGGCGCGGGATCGCCCATGCCGAGGAGTCTCCGGCCGAGCATGACCCGTCGTTGCACGGGGTTCAGCTGTGGGTGGCGCTGCCGGACGCCGACCGGCGTGTGGCCCCGGCCTTCGAGCACCATGCGGAACTGCCGGGCGCGATGATCGGCGGCTTGGCGGTGACCGTCTTCATGGGCGACCTGGCGGGCGCGCGGTCACCGGCGACCACGTTCTCGCCGATTGTCGGCGCCGAGCTCAGGGCCACGGGCCGCAGCCCGGCCACGGCCACGGCCACGGCCACGGCCAGCCTGCCGCTCGAACCCACCTTTGAGCACATCATCTTCGTAGCCACGGGCGCGGCGCAGGTGGGCGGCACGGAGCTGCGGCCGGGACACCTGCTCTACCTCGGTCCGGGGCGGGACCGGGCTGAGGTGACGGCACCGGGCGGGAGCCGGCTGTTCCTGCTGGGCGGCGTGCCGCTGGGCGAGCCGCTGCTGATGTGGTGGAACTTTGTCGCCCGGACGCCGGAGGAGATCGCTGCGGCGGTGGCCGGCTGGCGCGAGGACCGGTTCGGCGCGGTAGGCGGATACCGTGGCGAGGCACTGGCGGCCCCGCCGTTCGACGCGAAGCTCCTGCGCCGGCCGGGGACCCCAGGCGCAAGGCGGGACACTGACCGGCAAGGCCGGACACTGACCGGCAAGGCCGGACACTGACCGGCAAGGCCGGACACTGACCGGCAAGGCCGGAGACTGACCAACGAGGCCGACGGCCGACCAACGACGCCGACGACTGGCCGGCAACGCCCGACTGGTCCGTTACCCGCCTGAGCGGGGCCTGGCATACCGGGTGTCACGGGGGTTGAGCCCGAGTTGTTGGGTAGGGAATCGGAAGCTTGCTATGTCCCTATTAATAAGATCGGGATAGCATTCTAATCTCCCCAGACTCCAGGGAGGGAGAAGCCATGGCGATGCCAGACTTCTTCGTCGCAGGCGTGCCCAAAGCCGGAACGACCGCCCTGCATGCCGCCCTCGCCCAGCACCCGGCCCTGTTCATGTCGGCGGTGAAGGAGCCTAAGTTCTTCCTGACCGACGGGCCGCCGCCGGCCCAGGGCGGTCCCGGTGACGTGAAGACCTATCGCGAGCACGTGTGGCGCCGGGCGGACTACGAGGCGCTGTTCAGCGAGGCGCCGGCCGGAGTGCTCCGGGGCGAGTCCACGCCGTTCTACCTCTATCACCGGGACGCGCAGCGGCGCATCAGAGCCGAGATCCCTGGCGCCAAGCTCATCGTCGTGCTGCGTGACCCGGTGGAGCGGGCCCACTCCAACTGGACGCACCTGTGGTCAGCGGGCCTCGACCCGATCGGGGACGTGGTGCAGGCGTGCGCCGAGGAGGACCGGCGGATCGCCGCCGGCTGGGCCGACTTCTGGCACTACACATCGCTGGGCAAGTACGGGGAGCAGCTTCAGGACCTCTACGCCCTGTTCCCGCGCGAGCAGGTCCTCATCTTCCGCTACCGCACCCTCCTGGACCGCCCCGCGCAGGCCCTGGACCAGATCTGCGACTTCCTCGGGGTCCAGCCGGGGCTGCTCACCGAGTTGCCCCGGGAGAACGTGACCGCGCACCCCGACCCGACGCTGCGGCACCGGGCGGTGGCCCGGGCGCTGCGAGCCGGGCATGCGGCGACTGCCGCCCTGCCCGGTCACGCGGGGTCGGGCGTCATCGACCGGCTGGAACGGATCCTGCAGCAGGACGCGGCCCCGCGAAAGCCGCTGACCTGGGCCGAGCGGCAGGCGCTCATCCCCTGTTTCGAGACCGACATCGAGCTGCTCGAAGCCGTCACCGGGGAGGACTTCAAGGACTGGCTGGCCCCGCGCGGCGACTCGGGCGGCCTCGTCGGGGCCCGGCCGAGCGGGCAGCGCCAGGCCCGCAACGGGCGCCCGCGCTCCTTCTGAACCCCCCGCTGATCACCCAGCCGGCCAGCCGGCCACCCGGCCAGCGCGGCCGCCGCCCGCGGGGGCTAGCGCAGCTCCGTGCACAAGTCGTGCGAGCCATCCGCGCGGGTCAGCTCGTAGTAGATCCGCTCGTGCCCGTCGCCGAGGTCGACGATGCTCAGGTAACGCAGCCCTCCCGCGCCCTCCCCCGACTCCGCGATGGGGTGCGAGCCGATCGCGGACAGCGCGGCCGGACCCGTCCCCATGGCCAGGCCGGTGCGCTCCTCGTAGTTCTCCGCCGCGCTGGCCCGGCCGTCGTAGAAGGCGACCACGCCACCAGGGGTGAATCGGACCGAGCTGACCCGGACCCCGCGTGAATCCCATTCGCCGGGGCGCCGGCCGAGGGCGACACCGTGCCAGGTCCAGTCGAGGCCGTCCAGGCTGGTCGCGTACTCGGTGACCATCTGGTCGGCCTCGTCCGGGTCGGCGAGCGGATGCGCGGATGCCCACAGGTGCCAGATCCCGTCGTGGTGCATGATCACCGGGTCCTTGACGGCCGTGGCGGCGCCGCCGGGCAGCACGACGCGGCGGGTAGCCGGGTCGAACGCTCCCGGGTAGGCGGCCTCCATGACCTCGACGCGCCAGTGCTTGGTGCCGTAGGTCGCGCAGCTGAGGTACAGCCGCCAGCGGCCGTCGGGCAGGTCGACCAGGACCGGCCGCTCCAGCGACTCGGCGTCCATCTGCTCCCGGGTGATGGTCAGCAGCGGCTCGAAATTCTCGCCGTCGGCCGACCGCGCGATCTCCACCGCGTATCCCCGGCCCTGGCCGATCGGCCGGCGCAGCCGGTAGGCCAGGAAGATCGTGTCACCACGGCGCACGGCGCACGGGGCGCCGACCCAGTGCCCGGCCCCGGAGGCGGGCGGCGCGATGGCGACGACGGACTGGCCGGGCTGGGGGGGCAGCGTGGCCAGCTGCGCCACGGTCTCTTCGCTAATCACTAGCGAAACAATAGGACATCTAGTCTCACGGCGCGGAAGGATCGCCGGGCGGGCGGGCGGAGATCCGGACCTGGCCCGGCGCCCGGGGCGTCCCGTATCGTTCGCAATGCCCGGTAGTTCGGACGCCTAGGCAGATGGAACGAGATGGCAGCTCTGCGCAGTGGGCAGTGGTACTCAGGCCAGGACCGCAATGCCTACCTTCACCGTGCCTGGATGCGCCGGGGCCTGCCCGGCTCGGCGTTCACCGGGCGGCCCCAGATCGCGATCGCCAACACCGCCTCCGACCTCACGCCCTGCAATCTGCACCTGACCGAGGTGGCGGAGAGCGTCAAGCAGGGGGTGTGGGAGGCCGGCGGGGTCCCGCTCAGCCTGCCGATGGTCTCGCTGGGCGAGACGCTGGTGCGGCCCACCGCGATGCTGTGGCGGAACATGGCCGCGATGGCCGCCGAGGAACTCCTGCGGGCCAACCCGGTCGACGGGGTGGTCCTGCTGGGCGGCTGCGACAAGACGATCCCCGCCCTGCTGATGGGCGCGGCATCGGTCGACCTGCCCGCCGTGGTCGTGCCCGGCGGGCCGATGCTGACCGGGACCTTCCGCGGTGCGCCGCTCGGCTGCGGCACCGACGTGTGGCGGCTGAGTGAGGAGGTGCGGGCCGGCAAGCTGTCCGAACAGGACTTCCTGGCCTCCGAGTCGGCCATGATCCGCAGCAAGGGCCACTGCAACACCATGGGCACGGCTTCCACGATGGGCCTGCTCACCGAGGTGCTCGGGATGACGCTGCCCGGCATCGCCGGCCTGCCGGCTCCCGACAGCAGGCTGCTGGAGCGCGCGCACGAGACTGGCGTGCTGGCCGTGGAGATGGCTGCCGAGGGTCGCCGGCCCAGCCAGGTCGTGACGCAGGGATCCTTCTCTAACGCCATCGTGGCGCTGGCCGCGCTCGGCGGCTCGACCAACGCCGTGGTGCACTTGCTCGCCATCGCCGGCCGCCTGGGCGTGCCGCTCACGCTGGACGACTTCGACCGGATCGGCGCGGGTGTCCCCCTGCTGGCCGACCTGCAGCCGGCCGGCCGGTTCCTGATGGAGGACTTTCACCGGGCCGGCGGCCTGCAGGCCGTGCTGCGCGAGGTCCGGGACCTGCTCGACCCGCAGGCGCTAACCGTCACCGGGCACCCGCTCGTGGACTACCTGGGCGAGGCGCAGATCTGGGACGCCGAGGTGATCCGGGACAGCGGGACACCGCTGCAGGCCAGTGCCGGCATCGCCGTCCTGCGCGGCAACCTCGCGCCGAACGGAGCCATCATCAAGCCCGCCGCCGCCACCCCCCGGCTGCTGCGGCACCGGGGCCGCGCGATGGTGTTCGACTCCGTCGAGGACCTGCGGGCCCGGATCGACGATCCGGATCTGGATGTCGACGAGGACTCCGTCCTCGTGCTGCGCGGCTGCGGCCCTAAGGGCTACCCCGGCATGCCGGAGGTGTCGAACCTGCCGCTGCCGGCCAAGCTACTCCGGCAGGGCGTGCGGGACATGGTCCGCATCTGCGACGGGCGGATGAGCGGCACGGCCTACGGGACTGTGGTCCTGCACGTCGCACCCGAGGCGGCGGCGGGCGGCCCGCTGGGCCTGGTCCGGACCGGCGACTGGATCACCCTCGACGTGCCGCAGCGACGCGTGGATGTCGAGGTGCCCGGCGATGAGCTGGCCCGGCGCTCGCCCCCGGCGGCGATGACCGACGCGCTGGCCCAGGCCCGGCGAGGCTGGGAGCGCCTGTACATCGACACGGTCCAGGGCGCCGATACCGGAGCCGACCTGGATTTCCTGGTCGGCAGCAGCGGAGACGCCGTGGCCCGCGACTCGCACTGACCCTGCTGGCCCCTCGGTCAGGCGAACTGCGGGTAGAGGGCGGCGACGCCGCCGGCCAGCCCGGCCTGGACGCGACGGCTGACGTCGTCGGCCAGGATCTCCGCGCTGCCTGCTTCCAGCTCCTCCAGGGCGAGCTTGGCCACCACCGCGGGATCGCTCTTGGGGGCGTCGAGGTGGCGGACCATGTCGGTGTCCATGTAGCCGACGTGCAGGGCGGCGACCTGGGTGCCCTGGCCGGCCAGCTCCTGGCGCAGGGCATTGGTCAGCGACCACTCCGCGGACTTGGCCGCGCAGTAGGCGCCGCTGCCCGGAAAGCTGACCCACGACAGCGCCGACAGGACGTTCAGCACCGCGCTGCTCCCGGCGGCGGCCAGCTGCGGCGCGAACGCGCGGGTCACGGCCAGCGTGCCGAAGAAGTGCGTGTTCATCTCCAGCTCGATGTCGGCCAGCGGGCCGCTCAGCAGCGAGGCGCCCGTCGAGGATCCGGCGTTGTTGATGAGCAGCGTGACGTCGCCGGTGGCGGCGGCCGCGGCCGCGACTGACGCGGCGTCGGTCACGTCCAGGGCGACCGGTACGACGCCGGGGAGGTCGACCGCCTCGGGGTGGCGCGCTCCCGCGTACACCCGGGCACCGCGCGCGAGCAGCTCGGCGGCGAAGAGCCGGCCGAGCCCGCGGTTCGCGCCGGTGACCAGCGCAGTGCTTCCTTCGATCTTCATGACGTCCTCCAGGAGATGCTGAGTAGGTAATCACAACTTAGCATCTGGATAGGAGAAATCAACTCAGCATCCGCCACCTGGGCCGGGGCCACGCCCCGGGCTGCTGCTTGAGCAGCGCCTGGCGGACCCGCAGGCGGGTCCAGCCCGTCACTCCACCGACCCTAGGCGTTAGAGCACACTCCAACGCAAACGACCTGGCCGGGCGGGCGGGCGCCGGGCGGGCGGGCGCCGGGCGGGCGGGAGCGTCACCAGGTGCGCTTGACGAAATCAGGCTCGATCGACTGGCGGTAGCCCGTGTCGTCGCGGTCGCGGAGGCCGGACGTCAGGTACAGCTCATGCAGCGCGGCCAGGGCGTCCTCGTCCAGCCTGATGCCCAGCCCGGGGCCGGCTGGCACGGCGACCGAGCCGCCCGAGAAGGTGAGAGTGCCGGGCGCGATGACGTCCTGGGTCTTCCACGGCCAGTGGGTGTCACAGGCATACGTCAGGTTCGGCGTGGCGGCGGCCAGGTGCACCATCGCGGCCAGGCTGACGCCCAGGTGCGAGTTCGAGTGCATCGACAGGCCCAGGCCGAACGTCTGGCAGATCCCCGACAGCAGCTTCGACCGGGTCAGGCCGCCCCAGTAATGGTGGTCCGACAGCACGACTGAGACAGAGCCGCGCGCCACCGACGGCGCGATCTCGTCGAAGGCCACCACGCACATGTTGGTGGCCAGCGGCATCGGCGCCTGCCGGGCGACCTCGGCCATCGCGTCCAGCCCGCGCGTCGGGTCCTCCAGGTACTCGATGATGCCGTCGAGTTCCCTGGCCACCCGCAGCGAGGTCGGCACCGTCCAGACGGCGTTCGGGTCGATGCGCAGCGGGTGGCCGGGAAACTCGGCGCGCAGCGCCCGGACCGCCTCGATCTCCCGGGACGGCTCGAACACGCCGCCCTTGAGCTTGATCGCGGTGAACCCGTAGTCGTCGACCATGCGCCGGGCCTGCGCGACAATGCCGCCGCTGTCCAGCGCCTCGCCCCACGAGTCGGCCGGCCGGCCAGGATGCGCTGCCCACTTGTAGAACAGGTAGGCGCTGAACGGCACCCGTTCTCGGACCGCGCCGCCGAGCAGGTCGCAGACCGGCCGGCCGAGGATCTGGCCCTGCACGTCCAGGCACGCCACCTCGAACGGCGAGAACACCCGGTCGGTCGTGCTCGACGTGGTGATCGTCCCGGTGAGCCCGTGCCCGTCGGATCCCGCCTCGCCGTGCAGGGCCGCCGCGACCGCGCGGTGCATCTGGTTCAGCGCGAAGACGTCCAGGCCGGCCAGCGCGGCCGCCGCCGCGTGCAGCCGGCGCAGGTGCCCTTCGTCGGCGTAGGTCTCGCCCAGCCCGGCCAGGCCGGCGTCGGTGTCGAGCTGGATGATCGCGCGCAGCGCGTACGGCTCATGGACGCCGACGGAGTTCAGCAGGGGCGGATCCTCGAAGGCGACCGGGGTAATCCGCGCACCGGTGATCCGGACCTGATCCGCCATGTTCCCAGTATCGGGCGTCCAACGGCGCCGGTACCGCGGTCCAGCCGAAAGCCTGACTCCCTTGAACGAGCCCGGCGAGCCCCCGCCCCGTCCCCGGGAGGAGCCGGGGACGGGGCGGGGGCGGCTGAGCGGGCTGCTGGTCAGCCGTTGCCGGGCAGGAGCTGGTAGTTCGGTCCGAGGACGGAGCCGAAGCGGGGCAGGTAGAGGTCGTAACCGTGCGTGTCGCACTGGAGCCCGCGGTTGATGCAGTGCCTGATCATGGCCGACAGGACGGTGGGGTCCCAGGCGTTGAAGAAGTCGTAGTGCCAGGTGTAGCCGGGCCCGCTGGCCAGGCGCAGGTGCGACAGGTCCCCGCTGACCGGGAAGGCCATCTTGAACTCGAGCATGGGCACCGCGACGGGGTGGCTGGGCGGGCAGGCAATGCTGTTGCCGACGTGGATGGGGTAGGCCATGTGGCTGGCATGGTCCGGAATGTCCAGGTGCACGCCGTCCCAGCAGCTCGGCGCCTGGTAGCGCACGTTGAGCTGGCTGCCGGGCGGACAGTACCTCGGGAAGTTCCAATTGTTGTAGCTGCTCCCGCATTCCCAGCCCTCGACCGCGCCCGGGCTGGCCTGGAACTGGGCCTGCGTGGCCATGTCGTTGCCCACGACGAACCGCAGGCCCTTGGGGAACGGGCGGACGGTGCGGTAGTCGGTGACCCCGGACTTGTAGTAGATGACCTGCGGGCCGGCGGGCGTGACGACGCGGGTGCCGTTATAGAGGGTCGGGAACCAGTACCCGGAGTGGTCCTGGGGGCTCACGCAGGAGGTGGTACTGGCCGACAGGGACGCGGTGGTGCTCCGCGGGTTGGTGGTCGTGGCGCCCATGAAGGTGTGCATGTGCGCGGAGGCGGCCATCTTCGGGTAGACGATCGGGTCGTACTGCGCCGTGCGGGTGACCGCGCAGTCGGTCTGGAACTCGTGATGGGTGACATACGACGGCGGGGTGAAGTTCGGGTCCGGGGCGATCCCGCGGACCGCCGGGGACACGGTGATCGATTCCCCGGGACCCAGGTTCGGGTTGAACGGCGGCACCGGCATGGGCGACGGCATGCCGCTCATTGACGGCGTCGGCATCGGGCCCGGCGTGCCGTAGACCTGGAATTCCCACAGCGAGTACCCGTACCTGGTGGCCCGGGCCGTGCCGTACACCAGCACGTACTGGCCCTGGCCGGTGACGTTCAGCGCCTGCGCGCCGCCGGTCCCGGTCGTCGTGGCGTACATCGTCCGCCACGTTCTCCCGTTGGCCGAGACCTGGATCTGGAACGCCCGCGCGTAGGCGGCCTCCCAGTCCAGGAGCACCTTGTGGATCGTGTCCATGGCCCCCAGGTCGACCTCCAGCCACTGCGGGTCGCTCCACCCGCTGGCCCACCGGGTGCCCGGATCGCCGTCCACCGCGTTAGCCGCCTGCAGGTAGGCGTGGTTCTGCGTGGAAGACGCCGTCGCGGTCATCCCCTGCGACAGCAGTACATCCGCCGCCGCGGCCGCCATGGGAGCAGCCGCCGGACTGGGCGCAGCCGCCGCGGTGGCGGCCACGCCGCCGGCAGCCGGGCGCGCCGCGGCGGCCGGGCCGGCGGCAGCGGCCGGGCGGGCCGAGATCGTGACATGCGCCGACCACAGCGCCGTAGCCGCGGCTGCCACCGCCACCACCGCGATGACGGCGATACGGATGCGGAGCTTGGCCGCCATCCGGCGGCCACCCGATCGAGGTCCGATGACGGGGCGATCAGCTTTCATAGGTGACTCCTACCTTGGCAGCGGGGGAACTGCGGGTGCGGCCTCCTGCCCAGCGCAGGCTCCGGGGGCGCTGCCCCCTGCCTCAGGAGACGGCGCGGCTGACGCCGGATAACAGAACCTGCGCCCGGCGGGCCAGCTTTTTGGGTCCGCACGCCAGCCAGAACGGGCCGTCATCCTTTTAACGGGTGCTCCGGCCGGTGCCGGAGATGTCTGCCGGGAGCGTCCGGGGTTAGCCGCTCAGAGGGGTCAGCTGAGCACGGGGGGGCGGCGGCGGAGGCAACGGCCCGGCAGGTACCTTGACGGGAGGAAGATCATGGGAGTCACGTCATCAGCCCGGGGGGCTACGGCTACCGGCGGTCTCCGGCAGCGCGATTGCGCCACGGCCGGCAGCGGCAGCGGCGCGAGGCCGCCCTCACTTTCCCGGGGGCGCGACGGTGCACCCCTTGCAGGCCGGCAGGCGGAGGAAGTAGCGGGGGATCCACTGCGAGTCGGTCGGCGGGTTGGTCGCCAGCAGCAGCGGGGCTTGCGGCGGCTGGCTGAAGTTGAAGTCGCTGGCCAGGTTGCCGAGCCGGGGCTGATCCTCGCGGACGACGGGGCGCGAATCGGGGCGGCCGTCGGTCCGCGGGTCCAGCCGGGCCCCGCCCAGGAAGTCGTCCTCGATGAACTTCAGGTAGGCGTCGCTGCTGAGTGTCTGGTGATCGACGAGGCCCTTGCGGGCGTACGGCGAGATGACCATGCCCGGCACGCGCAGGCCGTACCCGTTCTGGTCGACCGCCGGCGGCACGACGTGATCATAGAAGCCGCCCCAGTCGTCCCAGCTAAGGAATATAGCCGTGGAGTTCCAGTCGGGGCTTTTCATGGCCGCGTTGATGACGGCGGTGACGTAAGCCTGGCCCCGGTGCACGCTGGCCGGCGGATGCTCGCTGTTGATGCCGGAGGGGGTGATCCAGCTGACCGATGGCAGGTTCCCCGCCTTAGCGGCGCTGAAGTAGTCGCTCAGGGGCCGGATGTTGCCCAGCTGGTGGTCTTGCCGGACGTCGCCGAACAGCGGCAGGGGGTTCCAGATTCCCGGCGCGCCGAATTTCTGCTTAACCGGGGTGCAGGTCTCGGCAGAGTCATTATTGCAGTCAGGCTGCGTGCCGGTCTGCACGTAATAAGCCCAGCTCACGTGCCGGGCGTTCAGCAGCCAGGTGACGTCGGTCCAGGCGAGATCGATCTGCGTCTTGCCGGTAGCAAGCTCGCGCGCGACAGCCGTGTCGAACTTATTGATGCTGTACGGGCCGGTGATGTCGTTCTTGCAGCTCATTGGTGATCGGTTCCGGCACCGGGCCGACCAGCCGGACACCATGTACAGGTGGTCCGGCTCCGACCACGATTTCACCGGCTCGAACATGTGGTCCTGAAGAACGTAGTTGCGGGCGTACGCCCAGTAGTTGGGGATCTCCGCCGCGGTATGGTAACCCATCACGTCGGGCATGGCCGTGCCCTTGCAGGCGGGGTCGGCGAAGCCGTGGCAGGTCCGCCGGGCGCCCTCGCGCTGCTTGATGAAGCCGTCCATCTTGCCGCCGTCCACGTCGGCGATGGCATCAACCTTGCCGTGCGGCCCGCCGCCGTTGATGTCCGCGGTCTCGTGGAAGGGCTTGGTGCAGCCGCCAGGCCGCGGAACGCAGACGGTCGGCACGCCGCGCCGCACGGGGATGCCGTCCGCTCCGGGGTAGGTCCCGAAGTAACTGTCGAACGACCGGTTCTCCTGCATGACCATGATGACGTGCTTGATCTTGTGAATGCCCGCCGGCACCACGTACGCGCCAGACGGCCCGCCGGCGACCTCTCCCGCCGGCAGCGCCGTCGACGACGGGCTGCTCGTGACCCGATCATGCGACACGATCGGCCGCGACGACGTGCACCCAGCCAGCAGGCCGACAAGGAGCACGCCGGTAGCCACGACGCGGAGAGGCGGGGACATGCCGACAAAGTTACCGTGGCCGACCACCCGGCATGGACGCCCTCGCCGGCGGCTCGGCTAACGGGACCGGTCGATAGCCGCCCCGGCCGTGGTCAGGCCGACGGCCGGGGAACTGCCATAGGCGCATAACTATTAGGTATTGTCACTCGCCGGGCTGTCCTGGCGGGCGCTGCGATGCCTGACGGGCCTTCTCCGCCCGATGCCATCTTCGAGGTGCCCGCCGGCATGTCCGGGTAACCTGCAGCCGGGCGAATGCAGCCAGCTACGGCTGGCGGCCGCCGGTGCGGGGGGCGCTGCTGCCGCCCGATAACGGGAGGATCTGCCGGATGACAGGGGAGGAAGCGCGTCCTTCGCATGCGACCGGGATAGCGGCGGAGGTAGCTGGCTGGTCCCACGGCCACCGTGACGTGTCCGGTGGCTGGCTGCGGCCGACGGTGTTCGGCGCGGTCGACGGCCTCGTCACCAACGCGTCACTGATCTCCGGGCTCGGCGGTGGCGGCGCTGAGACGCACACGATC
>Ga0208219_1000579_pt1 | contig 13205 bp, 15 predicted proteins | sample NGESurshal072012_7_FD_184469 | JGI IMG/M metagenome (GOLD analysis project Ga0208219, IMG submission 184469) | Arctic peat soil microbial communities from Barrow, Alaska - NGEE Surface sample 53-2 shallow-072012 (SPAdes) | ecosystem: Environmental > Terrestrial > Soil > Wetlands > Peat ...
ACTTCCGGACGCCGATGAGCCGCTCTCGTTCGAGGCCCACGTTCGATCGCTGTTTCGTCAACGCGATCGCGACTCAATGCGCTTCGCTTTTGACCTCTGGTCTCACGACGGCGTTGCCGCACACGCCGACGCAATCCTGGAGCGACTGCGCGCCGGAACGATGCCCTGCGACGGTCCGTGGCCACCAGAGCGCATCAGCGTTTTCGAACGGTGGGTCTCCACCGGCAAACACGCCTAGCCAGCAGCCCCAACAGCAACACAATCCGCGTGAAGCTAAGCGATCGGAGGACAACTGGTGGCTCCCCACCTGGGCCGCGCGTCTACTCAGAGTCGAGCCGTCTCCGCTGAGCACCCCCCAGACAACCTCTGTCGGGACGCCAGTCACGATCGAACCCAAGCAGTACACCCCTGAACGCGAAGATCTGCATGAGCTCCAACCGGACGCAAAAGGAGTCTGAGCTCACGCCCTCTCGCCGGCTGTGAGAGTAGTGCGTCGATGACCGAAAACCGGGCCGTGGCGAGAGCGACGCGGCGATCTCGGCATAGAGGTCAGAGCCGGACTTCACACCGGTGAGTGTGAGAGCGTTGGCGACCGCTGTCCATAACGGTCACGCGAGCTGCGGCTCGGGGGTCCCCGCTTCTCGATTCCTGATCGGTCTGGTCACCTGTCTCGCCACGCACGACGGCATCCCCGCCGTCGCGCCCGCGGCCTGGCGCCGGTAGGTGCTGGGCGGCACACCGACCAGCTCGGTGAAGCGAGTGCTGAAGGTGCCCAGCGACGAGCAGCCGACCGCGAAACAGACCTCGGTGACGCTCAGGTCGCCACGACGCAGCAGCGCCATCGCACGCTCGATGCGTCGCGTCATCAGGTAGGCGTATGGCGACTCGCCGTAGGCGAGCCGGAATTCGCGGCTGAAGTGCCCGGCCGACATATAGGCGCCGCGGGCGAGGGCCTCGACGTCAAGGGGCTGCGCGTACTCCCGGTCGATCCGATCGCGGACCCGGCGCAGCCGCGCGAGGTCGCTCAGGCGCTGCGCCGAGGCGGGTCTGCTGGTCACCCGCGCAATCGTGCCACACCGCACCTGGTGCGGGTCAGTTGAGTTGCGCCTGGATAGCGTGGAGTTCGGCCTGCAGCACGTCGCGTTGTGACGCCCCAGACGGAAGCGCCAGACGCAACCTGGCGGCGTGGATGGCGGCGCCAACGTCGCCCCGCCGGCCGTAGGCCGCCACGAGGTTGTTGAGCATCCGCATCACGATCTCATCCGCTCGCCAGGGCCTGACGACCTCCCGGGGGGCATCGGTCGCGACCTGGCCACCCCCCGCGAAGGGGTCCAGCAGGACGGGCGGGTCTGTCCCGAAGTGACCGACGACGAAGTGGCCGGGAAGACCGACGCCCACGATCGGGATTGCGGCTCTGCGGGCAGCTTCCACGTAGACCACCGACAGCAGGATCGGTAGGCCGCGACGCCGCGTGAGCACGAGGTCGAGCATCGAGTTGTCAGGATCGTCGTAGTGCTCACGATCGCCCACGAACCCATGACCGGCGCCGATGATCTGTGCACAGGCGCGTCCCTGGGCCTGTGGCGTTCCGTCAGTCTGCTCAGCCGCGCGCGCGACCTCGGCGCCGAGGACGTCGAGTTTCGCCATCGCCCCAGCAATATCGACGTCGCGGAACTCCGCCGCGAGCGCAAGCGCCAGCACGTCCAGGGTCGTATCTGGGTCTCCGGCGGCCGTAGCGAAGCGAGACATGTCAGGCACGCCGTCATTGTGGCGCGGCGACCGTTGAATCGTTTCCGGGCCCTCCGGGGTCAGAAGCTGCAGAAACCCGAAAAGGAGAAACGATGGCAACACGCGACAAGGCAACCGAGGCGAAGTGGCGCGAGCAGCTGACGCCTGAGCAGTACGAGGTCCTGCGGCGTAAGGGGACCGAGCGGCCGTTCACCGGCGAGTACGTCCATACCAAGGACGACGGCATCTATCGCTGTGCCGGCTGCGGCGCCGAGCTCTTCTCGTCGGACACCAAGTTCGACTCGGGCACCGGCTGGCCGAGTTTCACCGACCCGGCGGTCGCCGCCAACGTCGAGCTGCACGCCGACAACAGCCTCTTCATGCGACGGACCGAGGTGACGTGTGCCAGCTGCGGCGGCCACCTCGGCCACGTCTTCCCCGACGGACCGGACGGATGCGACCGCTACTGCATCAACTCCGTCTCGTTGACGCTCGACCCCGAGCCCGCGGCGTAGGAAACTCGTCCTGAGAGCCGGCCGCTGCGCCGGCTCTCAGCGCTTACGGCCCGAATGTCAGCTACTTCTTGGCCTGTTCGAAGTAGGGGTTGGTGCCGGAGGCGTGGTCGGTGACGTCGACGACGCTCTCGATCTCGGGCACAGCCTGGGTGATCGCCACTTCGATGCCCTGGCTGAGGGTGACGGTCGCCATGCCGCAGCCCTGACACCCTCCGCCCAAGCGCAGATATGCGGTGGTGCCTTCGATTCCGGCGAGCTCGGCGTGACCGCCGTGGCTGGCGATGCTCGGGTTGACGTCGTGGTCGAGCACGGCGATGACGTGACGCGCGACGTCGGTGTCAAGGCCGATTCCGGGGGTGATGGACGGACCCGGGGCGGGGGCGGCCGGACCGGCTCCCGGGCTCATCGGAAGCGTGGGAAGAAAGACGGGCGCGCGCGGCGGCTTGTTGGGATTGAGGACCACGAAGCCGGTGTGCAACGGGTCCTCGCTCCAGTCGATCGTGGCGCCGCGGATCTTCTCGACGCTCTGGTCGGCCACGACGATGGCGAGATCACCTTCGCGTTGCACGGTGTCGCTGGCGCGAAGCTTGCTCACCGGCTCCAGCGACAGCGCGTGAACGTACTCGCCGTCGGCCTCGCCGGTCACCCTCACGGAGAGCATGCGATCGGTCGGGTCAGGCTCCGGGGCGAGGAAATCCTCGATGCGCTGGAGCGCCGAGGCCGTGATGGCGATCAGGCGTGAGGCGGATTCGGTCACCGACCTACGATAACGACCATGGACCGCGTCCTCCTGATTTTGCCGTCGGCCACCTACCGCGCTCCGGATTTCCTAGCCGCGGCGCGGGAACTCGGCGTCGCGGTGACGGTGGGCTCCGAGCGGCGAGCGGCGATGTCGGCGGCGATGGGCGAACGTGCGCTCACGCTCCGCCTGTCAGATCCCGCACGGGCGGCCGAGCAGATCGCCGAGCGTGGTCTCAAGACCCCGTTCGCCGCGGTCGTGGGGGTCGACGACCAGGGGGTGATGGCCGCCGCGCTCGGTGCCGAGCGTCTCGGCCTGCCCCACAACCCGCCGGCCGCTGTGGCCCGGACGCGCGACAAGGCGGCGATGCGCCGCGCGCTGGCGCAGGCCGGGGTTCCGCAGCCGCGGTTCGCTGTGCTGACGAGTGGCGCCGACGTCGCGGCCGTGGCCGGCGAGGTGGGCTTTCCGTGTGTCGTCAAGCCGCTGGGGCTGTCGGGCAGCCGAGGGGTGATCCGCGCCGATGACGCCGAGCAGGCGCGACGGACCGCCGATCGCGTGTGGGGCATTCTGGCCGCCGCGCAGGCGCCGGCCGGGGCGCCGCTCCTGCTGGAGAGTTATCTGCCCGGCGTGGAGGTCGCGGTCGAGGGGCTCCTGCGCGACGGTCGCCTGGAGGTGCTGGCGGTGTTTGACAAGCCCGACCCGCTCGAGGGGCCGTACTTTGAGGAAACGCTGTATGTCACACCGTCGCGATTGCCGACGGGCGTGCTCGCCGAGGTCGAGGCGATGACAGCGCGAGCGGCCGGAGCGTTGGGCCTGCGAGAGGGGCCCGTTCACGCCGAGCTGCGCGTGGATGGGGAGCGGGTGAGCGTCCTCGAGTTGGCGGCGCGGTCGATCGGGGGGTTGTGCTCGCGCGCCCTGCGCTTCGGCGCCGGGGTCAGTCTGGAGGAGGTGATCCTGCGCCACGCGCTCGGTCTCGGACTCGAGGGCCTAGGGCGGGAGACGACGGCCTCGGGGGTGATGATGATCCCGATCCCCGGGCCCGGGGTCCTGCGCGGCGTGGGCGGACAGGAGGAGGCGCGGGCGGTGCCGGGGATCGGCGGCCTGGAGATCACGATCGCCCGCGGGCGACCCGTGGTGCCGTTGCCCGAGGGTGACCGCTACCTGGGGTTCATGTTCGCAGGCGCGGCGAGCGCTGACGCGGTCGAACGGTCCCTGCGCGCCGCGCACGGGCGCCTGCGGATCTCGATCGACCCGCCGGTGCCGGAGACGGTCGTCGCACGCTAGCGTGGCCTACCCGTGCGCGTCCTGCTGATCTCGACCTACGAGCTGGGTCACCAGCCGTTACACGTCGCCTCGCCAGCGGCCGCACTGCGCCGAGCCGGGAACGAGGTCCGCTGTCTGGATCTCAGCGTGCAGCCGTGGGACCCCGGCGCGCTCGAGTGGGCACAGGCGGTCGGCTTCTCGGTGCCGATGCACACCGCGATGCGCCTGGCGCTCACCGCCGGGCGCCGCGTCCGCCGCGAGCATCCCGGCCTGGCGATGTGCTTCTACGGGCTCTACGCCACCGTCAGCCGCGAGGTCATCGAGGGTGAACTCGCGGCGGGAGCGATCGCCGGCGAGTACGAGCCCGCCCTGACGGCCTGGGCGGACGGGCTGTCGGTCCTCCCCGCACCGGCGCCGACTGCCGAACGGCCGATCATCCAGCTTCAGCGCGGCACCTTCGATCCGCCGGCACGCGAGCTGCTGCCCGGACTCGAGCACTACGCCCGCCTGGCGATCGGTGGCGAGGAGCGACTCGTCGGCTACGTGGAAGCCAGCCACGGATGCGTCCATCGCTGCCGGCACTGCCCGGTACCCACCATCTACGACGGCCGCATCCGCGTCGTCGGGGCCGACACCGTCCTGGACGACATCGAGCGCCTCGCGGGTATGGGCGCCCGTCACATCACATTCGGCGACCCCGACTTCCTCAATGGCTGGCGCCATTCCCTGGCGATCGTGCGCGCCATGCACGAGCGCTGTCCGGAGCTGACCTTCGATTGCACGACAAAGGTCGAGCACGTGCTCGAGCGCGCCGAGATCTGGGAGGAGATGGCCGCCTCGGGCTGCCTCTTTGTCATCTGCGCTCTGGAGAGCGTCAACGACGAGATCCTGGCCCGCCTGGACAAGGGCCACACGACCGCCGAGGCGGTGCTCGCGCTCGAACTGCTGCGCGAGCACGGGATCGAGACCCGACCGTCGTTTATGCCGTTCACACCGTGGACGACTCCCCGTGACGTGCTGGAGATCCTGGACTTCGTGGCCGCGCACGATCTGGTCGCCAACGTCGACCCCGTGCAGTACTCCATCAGGCTGCTCGTGCCCGAGGGCTCACTGCTTTTGGAGCGCGAGGACCTGCGCGAGCATCTCGGCCCCTACGAGGCCGAGCGCCTGAGCTACCCGTGGCGGTCAGCGGACCCAGCAGCGGACCGGCTGCAGGGCCGTCTCAGCGCGCTCGTTCAGCAGAGCGCCGCCGCGCGGGAGGCGCCGGGGCTGACGTTCGCGCGCATCCGCGCAGCCGTGCGAGAGGCGATTGGGGAGTCGAACGTCCCGGAGCCGGAGGCCATCCCGATGGGGTCGACCGAAGGGAGGCCACGGCTCACCGAGCCGTGGTTCTGCTGAGCAGAGCCCACCGAGGGCCAGTTGGGTCCTCTCACAACGTGATGACGTGGTCCGGCGGGTTGCCCGCCAGCGCCGCATACAGGTCGGGAAAGCAGCCGACCCGCACCCCGGCGACCGTTCCCGTGGGCCGGGCCGCGCCGATCTCACCCTCGGCCAGACCGCGCTCCAGCGCGCACTGATCACAGAGCATGAGCAGCATTCCCTGTTCGGCGGCCACCCGGCCGAGGCGCTCCCCCACGGGATCACCCTCCCGCAGCGCATATGTGTTGTCGTCAAAGAAGAACATTCCGACGACCTCCACACCGTGCGTGCCCTGCTCCAGCTGCGGAAGGATCATCTTCCCGAGCTTGTAGCTGGCCGTATGGCCGGAGGTGGAGAACACGTAGGCGACCTTCATCGCAGCGAGAGCCTAGTCACCCTGAGTTTCAAACTGGGTATTGCCAAGCGTGATCGCCGGTGCTAAACCGACTTTGAATCGGTTGTTGCAGCTGTGACCGCGTAACGATACGACGCGGTGTCGAAGGGCCGAGAGGAGTGAGAGATGTCGTTCAGCGAGGACCCCACGCAGGGCAGGACCAGGGGCGAGCGCCCTGACGAGGACCCGACCGGATCCGGCGGGCCGCCTTCCCCCGACCCCACTCAGGGTCGAGAGGCGGGCGCGGAGCCCTACGAGGACCCCACCCAAGGGGACGAGATCGGCGAGGAGCCCTCCGAAGACCCGACTCAAGGGCGCGAGGTCGGAGAGCGCCCAGGGGAGGACCCCACGTCGACCTGACCCCAGCCCGCTGTTCTGCCGCGGCGCAAGCCGCCTCACGAGGCGCTGATCGGAGAGCTCCTCTAGCGCAAGAACGCCCGAAGCGCTGACGCGATCTGATCGGATTCGAAGATGTCGTAGTGAGTCCGCCCGTCAAGGATCGCCAGACGCGCGTCGGAGCGCCCGGACCCCTCCCAGCCGCCGTCCCGAAGTCCGCCACCGAGCAGGGCAAAGAACTCGGCAGCGTGGGTCACCGGGATGCTGTCTGCGTCCCCGTAGACGAGCAGCGTCTGAGCGGCGAGCTCGCGAACCTCGTCACTCCAGTCGTACGGCCGCCTCAGCAATTCCCCGGTCTTGTCCATCAGGACGGGAAACGCATCGGGCTCGGGAGCCACCTGAGACCACCCGTCGTACAACGGAGAGCGCTTCATCTCAGGGAAACCGGCGCTGCCCATCTGATCAAAGGCCGCGCGGATCTCGGGAAACCATCCGTCACGGCGATAAGGCGCAGAGACCACGACCAGCCTCCGCACGAGGCCGGCGTACTGGATCGCCGCCCTCAGGCAACAACCGCCGCCGAGGGACCAGCGAGCAGATCAACCCGCTCCAGGCCGAGGTACTTCGCCACGAGCGCGAGGTCATCGCCGAACGCCTCGTAGCTGAACGGTCGGTCGATGTCCCGGGTGTGTCCGTGGCCCTGCAGCTCGACCGCGACGACCCGTCGCTCCTCGGCCAGCTCATCGATGACGTCACCAAACATGCTGATCAACCCATAACCACCGTGGACAACGATCAGCGGCGTGTCGCCGGCACCGTAGCTCTCCCAGTACATCTCCATCCCATTGACGGGCGCGTACCCCGTCGCGGTGGGCTGATTCATCCGCGACTCCTTTCTCTGCTCTGATCCCCGTAGAGACCGCAGCGGAGGCCAACAATCATCGAACCCGTCGAGATCGCACGCCCGTGACCCGGTTCCGCCGCACAGGCTGACGCGCCTTGCTCCGACACCGACGCGCATCTCTCCACCGTTGCGCCCCCACTTCGCGTGAGATCATCGCGCTCTGACGCGCGGCGCGCCCGGCGCCGGCACCGAGAGGAGAGAGACATGAGCTTCGACGGATCGGGAATCGACCGGCTGCTGAAGGACGCCGTCAACAACGGAACGTGCCATGGCGTGGCGGCGCTCGTCGTGGACCGTGACAGCGTCCTGCACGAGAGCTTTGCCGGAGCCGCGGCGCCCGACACGATGTTCCGCAACGCGTCGATGACGAAGGCCGCGGCGACGATGGGCGCTCTCCAGCTCGTCGAGCACGGGCGGCTCGATCTGGACGCCACAGTCGCCTCAGTGCTGCCTGAGTTCGCGGAGCTGCAGGTCCTCGATGGGTTCGACAGGGGGCGGCCGATTCTGCGCGCGCCCGCGAGCGCGCCGACGATTCGCCAGCTCATGAACCACACCGCGGGTCTTGGCTACTTCTTTCTCAACGAGGATCTGCTGCGTTACTGCATGCAGACCGGAGTGCCGAGTCCGCTGGAGGGCCGCAAGGCGGCCCTGCTCGCCCCACTTGTCAACGATCCCGGCACGGTGTGGGAGTACGGCGTCAGCACCGACTGGCTGGGTCTCGTCGTGGAGCGCCTCTCCGGCCAGCGACTCTCGGACTATCTCGCCGAGCATGTGTACGGGCCGCTGGGCATGACGAACTCCACGTTCGCCCCGACGGCGGAGCAGCGCGCGCGGCTGCTCCCTGTCCGGATGCGCACGAGCGACGGCACGCTCGCGCCCACTGACCTCGATCTCGCCGCCGAGTCGGAATGGGACGCCGCCGGCCACGGCTCATACGGGACGATCGGCGACTACAGCCGTTTCGTCCGCGCATGGCTCGGCGACGGCGAGCTCGACGGCCATCGGCTGCTCGGCGCCGACACCGTCGCGCTCGCCTTCGAAGACCACCTTGCCGGCGCGCCGCTGCCGGAGATCATGCGATCGGCCGTCCCTGAACTGTCCCACGACGTCCCGGCGCTCCCGGTGCCGCAGGGGTGGGGGCTCGGCTTCCACCTCGTGCAGGTCGACGTGCCCGGTATGCGCAGCGCCGGCACGGGGGACTGGGCTGGAATCTTCAACTCCTACTACTGGATCGATCGCGCGGCCGGCGTCGGCGGCGTGTTCATGACGCAGATCCTGCCGTTCTTCGACCCCGGTCTGGTCGAGCTGCTCGCGGGCTTCGAGCTCGCCACCTACGCGCAAGTCGGCGCCGCCGTGCCGGCGGCCTGACTGACGTCGCCGTGATTGGCGTCGGCGATTCGGCGCTGCCCCCCGAGACCCGGCTTTAGAAATCCTCGGGCTGGATGTGCCCGGCGTGCAATGCGCAGCTGAACCGCCGGACGTAATCCTTCATGTTCGCGCGGGCGAGCATCTTGAGATCCGCGATCAGCACCCGGCCACCGTCGACGAGAACCGCGTCGTAGCGGGCAAGCTCGGCGTCGGAGAACTCATCCTGGATGTGGATGAGACACTCGGGGCAGCGCAGCAGCACCGCGAACCCACCCGGGGTCTCCTCCCAACTCACCGGATGCACGAGCCGCGATCCGCAGGCGACGCACAGCTCCATTTCACGCGTCCGGAGGGCGCTCGCATCCGCCAGTCGCAGACCCTGGTTGTCATGCTGCTCAAAGGACGAGGTGGAGGTGGCGGGCGGCTCTGACATCACGTGGCTCCTTGCGGGCGCAAAAACGGGTCAACCTCCGCATCGACCCCAACCGCCGTGACCTTGAGCCCAGGCTGAGCTACAGCCCCGGTAGCCGCTCAGCGCTCGCTGATCGTCTGTGGTTCTGCGGCGAGTGCGGATCCGGAGATGGCGCGTCGGCGACGATGCTTCTGTAGGCCGCGCGCGAGGGCGTAGGAACCGTAGACCGCTGCGAGCGCGGCCAGCTGGGCGCCGATCCCCTGCCAGTTGGCGTAGAGACCGAGCCAGCGTCCCCAGCGTGGCGGCGAGGCCGAACCCGACGCCGAGGATCGTCGCTCCGGTGCCCGCGCTGACCTGGAGGTTCTGGAGGAAGAGGACGGTCTCAAAGCCCTCGCGATAGACGCTGGTGAGACCGAGTAGGAGAAAGCCGGCGGTTTGCCCGGAGATGAATCCGAGCCGGTCGACCTGCTCGAGCATCTTGCGCCGGCGGTGGAACCGGCCGATCCATTCGCTCCAGTACACCTTGTGAAAGAACCTAGTGCAGGCGAGTCGGGCCGAACAGCGCCTTCGCGCGGGCGACCGAGCCGGCGTTCAGGGCGGCGACGAACCGCTGGGTGTCGCGCTGCAGTCGCGCCGTCTGTGCGAGCACGTACGTGCGGTAGCTGCTGGTCGCGGTGTCAAGCAGCGCTTGAGGTTCAACGAGAAGCGCCCCGGCACCCCCTCGACCACATTCTCTGACTCGCCAAGGATGATCCCCAACCCGTTCTTGAGCTCCATCTCGGAGACCTTGGAGGTCCCGCCGTTCGTGACGTCAAAGGTCACCGGTCCGGCCGGCACCTTGATCTGGCTCGGGGTGCAGCCGGAGTCGACGAGGGTCACCGCGACCTTCTTGGAACCTTTGGGACCACTCGCGCTTGAGCCGCAGCCCGCGACGGCGATGCAATCGCAATCGCAATCGCAATCGCACAAACGGTGAGGGCCGCCGCACTCGGTGGGACCTTCAGCTTCAACTGACCTCCGGTGTCGATGGAGAAACGGACGGGGACGCGGGACGGCGGATGGGCTGGGCCTGGGGCCAGAGCACGAAGAGCAGCATCGGGATGACGTAGATCAGCCAGACGCCGGCCTCGGCGTAGGTGGGCAGCGGTTGCAGGCCGAGCATTCCCGTGAGCAGCGAGGACGTGACCGTTCCCGGGACGACGAGCCAACTCAGGTTCAGGGCCTGGCCCTGGAAGGAGTTGAACCACGCCGCTTCGTGCGCGGTGTGGACGGCGGTGGCGAGCAGGCCGCCGGCGATGATCACCAGCACGACCGAGGTGACCCGGAAAAACTGGCCGAGGTTGATGCTGATCCCGCCGCGATACAGGCCCGCGCCGAGGATCACGGCGGTGAGAATGCCCAGCAGCGCCCCGACGCCCGCGGTTACCTCGTTGTCGGCCGCCTGAAATGCGGCCAACAAGAACGCCGCCGTCTCGAAACCTTCCCGCAGCACCGCGAAAAACGCCATAGCCACCAACGCGAAGACCGAGCCGGTGGCCAGCGCGGCCGCGGCGTGCGCCTCCAGCTCGGCCTTGAGCCCACGGGCATGGCGGCGCATCCACACGACCATGAAGGTCACGATCGCGACCGCGCACAGCCCCACCACTGTCTCCAGCATCTCCTGCTGGCGCTCGGGCAGTTCCTGGTTGAGGACCTGCAGAGCGACACCCACAGCGGCGCAGAACAGGATCGCGATGATCACGCCGATCCAGACAGAGCGCAACGCCTGGGTGTGGCCCTGCTGGCGGAGGAACGCGGCAACGATCCCGACGATCAGCGCGGCCTCGAGGCCCTCACGCAATCCGATCACATAGGTCGCGATCACGGCCGGGACCGTACCACAGATTAGGGTGCCCTAATTAGGTCACCCTAACGACGCCGCTGACCCGCGCGCGGCGCGTCGATCGGCTTCGCGCCGCCCTCACCTCCGCATGCACCAGCACCAACCGCGCCTGCAGACAGCCGCGGTGATCACCCGTCAGTCGGACGGGTGCTCAACCCGATCCGGCAGCACGGGGCGCGGTGGGATCCGCGCTCTCGCTGTCCTGATGCTCGCGGGCGATGAAATCCTCGATGTCGGCTTCATCCTGGCGTGAGCGTTCGGCCACGCGCAGCAGGTTGGTCATCGTCGCGACCTCTTCGATCTGCTCGCGGATGAACCACTGCACGAACTGCTCGGAGGTGTAGTCGCCCTCCTGGCGCGCAGTCGCAGCGAGCGCGTTGATCTGCTCGGACACCCGCCGCTCCTGCTCGAGCGCAAGCGCAATCGGCGCGACAACATCATCGAACTGGGCGCTCGGCGCGGCAACGCCCGAGATTTGGACCTGAGCGTCGGTGTCAAGCAGGAACTGAACCATCATCATGGCGTGGTCGCGCTCCTCGAGCGCCTGGCGGTAGAAGAAGCCCGCCAGTCGTGGCAACGCCTGAGAGTCGTAGTAGACGGCACAGGCCACATACTGCTGATGGGCGGCAAACTCGTTGGCGATCTGCTCATTGAGCAACGCCGTGAACGTGGGCGCAGGAGGCATGGACAAACCCTACAAGAGATTAGGGTGGCCTAACATCTCGCTCACCGTGGCCGAACGCGTCAAGACCAAGCAGCCCTGCTGCCACAGCAGACCTCGGTGCAAACGGTGCCCCATCGTCTTGCTGCGGCTCGCGAAGGCTGGCAAGGCGCAGCGGACCGGCAAGCGAACGTACGTCGTCTCACCGGTGGCCAAGCGCCACATCAAGGCAGCCCGAGCGCGCTGACGATCGGCCATCGGCATATCGGCGCCAGACGAGCGGATCACGGGGGGGCGCCTTCGGGTACGGGCTGTCTCGGAACATCCGCGACTGCTACCGATTTCTGGCACGTGCGTACGCGCCTGGCAGGCGGGCTGGCCCGAGCAGTAGATCGCACCGACGGCGCTCAACTATGCGGGGGCCCTGCATGACTCCAGGAACGGCTTCTTCAGGCTCGAGCGTGCCTACGATCGGCTGGCTGAGCCGCCAAGCGACGCGCAGCCGGGGCAAGCGATCTCGTCGACGGCGGCGCGCCGCGCCGCCGAACGGATCGATGGCTATTCGCCACCTGGCTTCGCGCATACATGGCGGCGCTGGGCGAACCGGCCGACGTCGAGGGAACTCTCACTGCCCGGTAGCTCGGCAGGGAAGCGTCATGCGGGACGCCAGCTCGCCGGCGGAGCCGATCGCGGCGCTGCCTAGCCCGTCCGGCCCGCGAGGATCGCGCGTAACGGTCGGGTGTTGAGAACGTCCGCCGGCGTCGACCAACCTCTGCGTGCGGTCGCAACCGCGAAGGTCATGTTCTGCAGTCCGCGCACTGAGTGCGCGTCGGTTGAGCAGACGATCTTCACACCGGCTCGCAATGCGTCGCGGACGTGCGCGCCTCCCAGGTCGAGGCGGAGGGGGAGGCCGTTGACCTCCAGCGCGACCCCTTCCTCGAGTGCGACTTCGAAGACGCGCTCCAGGTCGAGAGCATTCTCCGGCCGACGGTTGATGTAGCGCCCCGTGGGATGGCTGAGGCACCGCACACTCGGGTTACGCAGCGCCTCCTCAACGCGTTTGGTCATCTCGGGACCCGGCATCCGCTGCCCGCCGTGCACGCTTGCCTGCACCCAGTCGAGCTCCGCGAGGATGTCGTCGGGAAGGTCAAGCCGCCCGTCGGGAAGGATGTCACACTCGATCCCGCGCAACACGCGAAACGGCGCCAGCAGTTCGTTCGCAGCAGCGATCTCCTCGGCCTGGCGACGGACGTCGTCCGGGGTCAGCCCGCGGACAGCGCCCACGGCCGGCGTGTGATCGCAGATCGCGAGGTATTCGTAGCCCCGCCGCAGAGCCGCCCGGGCCATCTCCTCGACGCTCGCCCGTCCGTCTGACCGGGTCGTGTGGGAGTGCAGGTCGCCGCGGATATCATCGAGCACCACAAGGGGAGGCGGCTCGCCGCGAAACGGCTCCTCTCGCAGCTCCGGCGGACACCAGGGCAGACCTAAGAGCCTGTAGACCGCCCGTTCGTCGGGCGCGTCCGGTAGCGGCTCGAGCGCAGCGACGTATGAGGACGAGCCCGTCGCGCGCAGCAGGGCCGTGCC
>Ga0208219_1000580_pt1 | contig 13201 bp, 13 predicted proteins | sample NGESurshal072012_7_FD_184469 | JGI IMG/M metagenome (GOLD analysis project Ga0208219, IMG submission 184469) | Arctic peat soil microbial communities from Barrow, Alaska - NGEE Surface sample 53-2 shallow-072012 (SPAdes) | ecosystem: Environmental > Terrestrial > Soil > Wetlands > Peat ...
CGGACAGCTTCAGCTCAGGCAGACATCACCTCCCTTCCATGAGCCGGGTCGTTTGCGGCCGCATTTCTCATGGCCCACGGTCCAATGCGGATCGTGGCGATCAGCATCCATACGAACAGAGCCGCGGCAGGAATTCCAAATCCGGCCTCCGCCCATATCATCCAGGCGGGCGGGCCGAGAGACTGACCGACTAACGCTGAGGTGGCCAATGATTCGACGAACGTGCCCATAACTCCAAACACCAGGTAAAGGGTCTCAAGACAGAGGAGGCCCAGAATCACGTAAAACGCCCCGCTCCAGCGGCTCAGAGCGCCAATGAGAGCCGCTAGCGAGATGAATGCGAGCACAACGACCACCACATAGAACGCCACAGTCATCTGGGCGTCAATGTTCCCCGTCAAGTCCGGTGGAGGAGTCGGCTCTCCAGGGTTGAGCAGCTGGTTTTGCCGGTTCATCGTGTCGGCCCACTGCGTCATCGTCCGGATGTACCAGAACGGCATGGAGCCGACGAAGAGTGTTTGTGCGCCGAAAAACGCGGCAACGAGGTACCGCATCGGTTTCGTCCACGACGTGGCGACCCGCTCGGAGAGCTGGCCTGGCCGTCCGCTCGGTCCGGCCACCAGTGGCACCCACGCAGCGCCATTCCAGCGCCACCTCCCGTCTGGCGACAGCGTGGGCACCCAACGGTCGCCATCCCAGTAGTAGAGGCCGTCATCGGACAGCTTCAGCTCAGGCAGACATCACCTCGTGGCAGATCTCAAGCGCCGACTGTATGTCGGCTGCAGCGATGCCGTCATGGGTGACGAATCGAATTCGCCGCGGGCCCATCGCCTCACCCAGAAGGCCGCGCTGCCGGCACGCTTCCTGGAATTGCGCGCCGCTGATCCTCGCGAGGTCGAAATAGATGAGGTTGGTCTGGACCCGGCTGAGATCGCAGGTGATGCCCGGCAGCTCTGCCAAGCCCTCGGCAAGGGTCCGCGCGTTCGCGTGGTCGTCGGCCAGGCGGTCGACCATGGTGTCCAGTGCGACCAAGCCGGCTGCGGCCAGCACCCCCGTCTGACGCATGCCACCGCCGAGACGCTTGCGCCAGCGCCTTGCCTTCTCAACTGATTCCCGGGTACCGCAAAAGAGGCTGCCGGCCGGGCAGCCCAGCCCTTTCGAGATGCAGAAGGTGACGGTGTCCGCGGGCGCAGCGATGTCCGCGACATGGATGCCGAGCGCAACCGCGGCGTTGAAGATACGAGCTCCGTCGAGGTGCACCCGAATGCCCTGCTCGTGGGCGGTGTCGGCGGCTGCCTGCAGCGCGTCGAGGGGCCAGACGATGCCGCCGTGCCGGTTGTGTGTGTTCTCCAGAAAGAGAGCTGCCGTCAGCGCGAAGTGGAAGTCGTCCCGGGGCCGTATGGCGGCTTCGATCTGCTCCGGGGACATGACGCCGGCAGGCGTCGCGACCTGCTGGATCTGCACTCCGGTGACGGCAGCAGCGCCGGCCCCCTCATATAGAAAGACGTGAGACTCGGAGTCCGCGATCACCTCCTCACCCTGCCGCGCATTGACAGCAATCCCGATCAGGTTGCCCATCGTTCCGCTGGGCAGAAAAACCGAAGCCTCTTTGCCCATGCGCGTCGCGGCGATCTCCTCCAGCCTGTTCACGGTGGGGTCGTCACCCATCACGTCGTCGCCAAGCGGAGCCGTGGCCATCGCGCGCCGCATCTCAGCCGTGGGTTGGGTCACGGTGTCGGATCGAAGGTCGATGACTCCCACGTCGCTACTCTAACTCTCGAGTGAACGCCGACCTGATCCTGGCTAGCGGAAGCATTCGTACGCTCGGTCGCTCTGGTCTGCAAGCCTTCAGCCACCTGGCGATCGCGAGCGGTCAGGTAGCCGCCGTGGGCGGGGCCGAGGTGATGCGGCTGAAAGGTCCTACGACCCGCGTCATCGATATGCACGGTGGCGCGGTGCTGCCCGGCTTCAATGACGCACACGCGCATGTCGTTTATTACGGCCTGACACGTTTCGGCGCGGACCTGGGCGGGACGCGGAGCGTCGACGAGATAGTGAAGCGACTTCGCGAGCATGGGCGCAGCCTGAAGAAAGGCGAGTGGCAGCTGGGGCTGGGGTATCGGGTCGACGAGCTGGCGGAGCTCAGGCCGCCGCATCGGACCGAGCTGGACCAGGTCACTCGTGACCGCCCTTGTTACATCGATGAGCGCGGCGGCCATGCACGTGTGGCCAACACCGCGTCGTTGGAAGCTGCGGGCCTTATGGGGCCGGGCCAGGATCCACCGGGAGGTCGGATCGGCCGCGACCGGAATGGGCTCCCGAATGGGCTCCTCCTCGAAGCCGCGATGCGGCTGGTCTCGGATGTGCAGCCGCCACCGCCGATCGAGCGTCGCCAAGACGGCATCCTGCTGGCTCAGCGGCTGCTCTTGTCGCGCGGAGTCACGTCGGTCGGCGCCGCCGTCAACCGTGGATTTGCCGACGACCTTCGGGCCTATCAACGCCTCGCGGACGGTGGACAGCTGAAGATCCGCATCAACGAGTTCCTGTCGTGGGAGCTGTTGGAAGCAACCTCTGGCCTTGGGGTGCTCAAAGGTTTTGGCGGCCCGATGCTGCGCGCCGGCCCGATCAAGGTTTTCGTGGATGGCGGCGCAGAGCGGGTCGCGATGCGATTGGGAGGCGGGGTGTGGCGAACCACGCCCGACGAGCTGCGCGCTTTAGTCGAACGCGCGAGCCGGGCGGGTCTTCAGGTCGCGGCCCATGCGATTGGAGATGGCGCGATCGAGGCCATGTGCGACGCCGTGGAAGCGGCTGGCGCGACCGGTCTCAGGCACCGCGTCGAGCACTGCACGATCTGTCCGGCCGATCTTCAAGCCAGGCTGGCCAAGCTGCGGATGGTGGCGGTGATGCAGCCGACGGCGGCGCGTTTCGGCCGCGTGGCGTCGGCTCTGTTCTTTCCGGCCCGAGATCGCAAGGACCTGGCGGCCCACGGACCGCTCATGAAGGCCGGTGTCCCCGTCGCCTTCAGCTCGGACCTCCCGGTGAGCACCGACCCCAACCCGTGGCCTGGCGTCCGCGCCGCGGTCGAGGATCAGGTGAACGGTATCGGCATGCTCGCCGCCTTGCGCGCATATACGGTGGGAGGCGCTTTCGCCAGCTTCGAAGAGGACCACAAGGGGACGCTGGATCCGGGGATGGTCGCCGACCTACAGATCTACGACCGCGACCCTCTCAACGAACCCACCGCGAGCTGGGACCAGCTCCGCCCACGTGCTGTGCTGGTGGGCGGAGTCAGGGTGTTCGGGCGGCTCTAGGAGGCGTCTCCGTTCGACTGCCCGTCGGTGCTTTCGGGCGTCGTGGAGGATGGCCCTGCCCGTCGTCTCGTTGGTCTCGTACGCCTGCGGGCTGGCGAGGCCTTGGCGGTGGCCGTACCACGCGCAGCTCGCGGAGATGCTTTGCGGGTCGAGGCCTTGGGCGTGGTCGCCTTGCGCGTCGCCGGCCGGGTGCGCGTTGTCGCGGACGAGGCGGCAGCGGCCGCCGCCATGTTGCGCACCATCCTGCTCAGCTCGTCGATGCGCTTCATCGCCTTCTGTAGGTCTGCTTGCCTAGCAGTACGTTCGAGCCGCGTCTCCACCTGCTTGATCGCGGTGTGGATGGTTTTCTGGCCGTCCTTGACAGTCCGCTCGATCTGCTTGCGAACGTCCGGGGGCAGTCGCCTCTGCGCTTGACGCAGTGCAGATCTGCCGGCCTTGACTGCGCGGTTGAGAAGCTTTGACTGAGTCGATGCGCGCTTCCTGGCGGCCATTTCACGAACCTCCTTGAATCCACGGAGCCCATAACGCAGCGCCTTAGAATTGGCGACAACATGACAGCTACGCCCGAGCGACACATTATCAAGAAGTACGCGAATCGCAAGCTCTACGACACGCGAACCAGCAGCTACGTCACGCTCGAGGGGATCGCCGGGCTGGTGCGCGACGGGCATGAGATCAAAGTCGTGGATCGCGAGACCGGCCAAGACCTGACGCAGGTCACGCTGTCGCAGATAGTGCTTTCAGAAGAGAAGCGTGGGCCATCGCGCATGGTTGACGGTGGCGTGCTCCAGGAGCGAGGCCAGGCGCTGCTCGACTATGTCCGCAAGACCCTGAACGTTCCTTCAGACCTGGTCAACCAGATGGAGCGCCGAAGGGGCGACCTCGAAGGCATGGTGGACGAGGCGATCGAGCAGGCGCTGCATCGGTTGCGCATCCCGAGCCACACCGACATCGACAAAATCAATAAACGTCTGGACAAGTTGTCCGCCCAGCTCAGGAGCGCCGGGGGTCCGGCACCAGAAAAAGCTAAAAGATCGAAGCGCGGCCGCTAGGCCGGGTTCACCCCGGCCGTCACCCAATCTTCCATCTCCAAACGCCTACTTGCCTAGCAGGGAGACCCCAGGTGAGAGCCCACGAGAGAGGACATCAGTCCTCTTTCGTGCTCTAAGGCGCCACCCCATAGACGAAAGGCCGCTCGCTGACGACAGCTCGGATCACGACATCGGCCTCGACCCGATAGGTTGCCTCGCGCACGCGGCGATCAGCCCGCAACGATTGCGTCATGAGGTCGGCGGCTTGCGCCAGGCGATTGGCGTCGCCGATCACGGAGATGGTCCATGGCACGGGCACCAAAGCTCCGCCCACTGTGACGCCACCCTGCGTCTGCCCGATCGGCACGCCGACCACGAATCGCCTGTCGTTCACGGCGATCGCTTCCGCACCGCCGATACCGAGGTTGTTCAGCGCGTCCTGAAGGTCGAGCGCCCCGAGGCCTGACGCGTTCACCACCAGGACCACACCTGGTCCATGAACGGGCACCAGGCCTTCGGCCGCACGGAGTCGGTTGGCCTCATCCGTGAGCACCTGGCTCGCCGCAGTGTCGCCGCCGGACTGGAGCGTTGCCTTTTGTTGCGTCAGGTCGGCGGTCTCAGCCTGGAGGGAGTCGTTGGCGCGGTGGAGATTATCGATGAGGAATGCGAGCGATGTGGTGTCGGTGCCCGCAAAGCTGCGCTCGACCTCGGCCTGGCTTCGGATCTGAATGGTGGCCACCAGCGCGACCAACAGAGCAATCAGCCACACGCTGATCGCGCGGCTGGAAGGTTGTCTTTTAAAACGGGCTGACATGGCTTGTTTCCAGGCTGGAGTCGTCGGCCGGAAGCGAATAGTTGGGACCGCCGCTGAAGCTGACCTGGAGCTGGAACTGCACCTCGCGGGCCCGGATGTCGGGCAGCACCGAAGGATCGTCTAGGGCCGCTTCCATGCGCGTGCGGTTGCCGACCGCCTGCAATTTGATCGGCGCACTGATGGGCGGCCCCTGGTCGACGATCACCTCGCCACCCGAACCCGAGAAGTAGCTCAACGGCGTGATTCGGTGCCCGTTCACCGCGATCCCCTCGGCACCTTCAGCAAATAGAAGGTTGACAAGGTCCTGCACGTCTTTGAAGTTGACCTGGTAACCGGATCCGCCGGTTGAGTCGGGCCCGGGGACGCCGTCGGCGAGGTCGATTTCAACTCCCGGGCCGCTGAGCGGCGTCAGCGCGGCGCGCGCCCGCAGGTCGGCAACCTTGCTTTGTAAGGCTTGCGTCGCCGCGGATCGCTGAGCTGCGGCGGCCTCGAGGGCGTCGATCTGGGCGCGGAGCGCGGCGATCTTCTGGCGCGAGTCGGCGTTGCTCGCCTCCAGCTCCTGCACGCTGCGCACTAGGGCCTGGTACCGCGCAACCTGGTTGGAGGGCGTCAGCAGCTGAACTTTGGCCTGCCCGGCGACGAGAAAGCCCGTGGCCATGGCGACCGCCGCCACCACGAAAATGCTGACCACCCGCCTCCTGGACATCGGCCCAATTCTGGCCTAGACGAGGATTCTTACAAGAGCAGCGTGGCAGGGATGGGCGGGGTTTCCCCGGCCATGACTTTGTTTCTAGTACTCCCAATCGTGGCCATGAGAAACCGTCTTAATTAAATTCAATCGATATACCGGAGGATAAGCAGGCGCGCGCGAAGCCCCCGCCGATGAGAAGGAACCATCCGGGTTCCTTCTCATAAGGGGAGCCGAAGGCTCCCCGCCCTCGGAGTAAACTCGGAGACCGCAAATGGCGGTCGAGACTCGAGTCACAGCTTTCCAGTCCGCCCAACAGCGTTTTGACGCAGCGGCCGAGGTCATCGGCCTCTCAGACGATGCGCGCAGGGGCCTTCGCGAGGTCAAGCGCGAGCTGACCGTGCATTTCCCCGTTCGCCTGGACAATGGCGGGGTCCACGTGTTCACCGGCTGGCGCGTCCAGCACAACATCAGCCGGGGGCCGGCCAAGGGGGGTATTCGCTACCACCCGCTGGTCACGCTCGACCTGGTCAAGGCGCTCGCGATGTTGATGACCTGGAAATGCGCGGCGGTCGGCCTGCCGTACGGAGGCGCCAAGGGCGCTGTTGCGTGCGACCCGCTAAAGCTTTCGCAAAACGAGCTCGAACACCTCACGCGTCGATATGCAACCGAGATCGCCATCCTGCTGGGCCCAGAGAAGGACATTCCTGCGCCTGACATGGGCACCAACCCGCAGACCATGGCCTGGATCATGGACACGATCTCGATGCATTCGGGCCATTCGGTCACTGCTTCTGTGACCGGCAAGCCCGTGGACGTCGGCGGATCCGAGGGACGGGTCGACGCCCCCGGCCGAGGCGCCACCTACCTGACCCTCGAGGCGCTCAAGTACCTTCATGTCGAAGACGAGATCCCGACGATGGCAGTGCAGGGATACGGCCAGGTCGGCAGATCGACAGCGAGGCTCTTGTCCGAAGCAGGGCTGCGCGTCGTGGCGGTCAGCGACTCGAAGGGCGGGGTCTACAACCCGAAAGGCCTGGACCTCGCTGCGCTCGAGGAGCACCGCCAGGTACGGGGAAGCATCAGCGGCTTCAAGAAGGCGGAAAACATCACCAATGAGGAGCTCTTGGAGCTGCCCGTGACGGTGCTGGTGCCTGCCGCGGTGCAAGACCAGATCACCGCCGACAACGCGGCCAAGATTCGCGCGCGGCTGATCACTGAAGGCGCAAATGCAGCGATCGCGCCTGAAGCGGATCCCATCCTGCACGAGGCTGGAATCTTCGTGATCCCCGACATCATCGCCAACGCCGGAGGCGTGATCGTCTCCTACTTCGAGTGGGTCCAGGACCTCCAGGCCTTCTTCTGGGAGGAGGAGGAGATCAACACCAAGCTGCACCACGTGATCACTCGCGCGTTCTACGAGATTCTCCACACGTCGGTGAACAAGCGGATCGACATGCGCCTGGCCGCCTACGCGCTCGCAGTCCAGCGCGTAGCCAACGCGACGACGGTTAGAGGGATATATCCATAATCGGGAGAGGTGATTTCCTCCCGACCTAACCGCGTCCTCATGACGGGTGTCTCCAATCCTCTTGGTGCCGAGGTCGCGCGCCGACTGGCTCCGCAGGTGCGCTTTCTTTTCGGCTGCGACGTGGCAGACCCTGTCAGCGCGCTCGAGGACATGGACTTCGTCCACGCCGACACGCGGCACGCCGCGATCGCAAAGCTGATCAGGCAGCTGCGCATCGACACAGTCGTGCACATGGCGCTGACCGTTGACTCGGCCCAGGATGGCCGCGCCTCCCACGAGACGAATGTGATCGGCACGATGAATTTGCTGACCGGTTGTACGGGGCCTGGGAGTCGGGTGGAGCGCGTGGTGGTGAAGTCGAGCCAGGCCATCTACGACGCGAGCCCCACCGATCCCTCTTTCTTCTCGGAGGACATGGTTGGACCTGAACGCGAAGGCCCAAGCGCCACGCGCGACCTGCGCGAGGTGGAGCAGTTTGTCGGCGAATTCGCGCTGCGCAACCCGCATTGCGATGTCACCACACTGCGACTCGGTTATCGCGTGACCGAGGAAACGACCCTCGCCAAATATCTGTCGCTGCCGATCGTGCCCACCTTTGCCGGCTTCGACCCCCGCCTTCAGCTGCTGCACGAAGAGGACGCGGCCGAGGCAATTGTCCGCTCGGTCCTCGGCGAGCACCCTGGCGTCTTTAACGTCGCCGGCAGCGGCGTGGTGCTCGTCAGCCAGGCGATAGCGATCATGGGTGGCCGCCCCGCACCGGTTCTTTTTCCGTACGGCAGGTGGATGGCGAGGATCGGTTTGCGCGCGTTGACAGGGATCTTCCTGCCCGGCCACCTCGCCGACGTCCTGGCTTTCGGCTCGGTCGCCGACTGCACCCGGCTCGCGGCAGAGTTCGGCTGGAGCCCGGCCTACTCAACCCGGGCCGTGATGGACGGTTTCGCGCGAGGCAAAGCGGCGGAGGTTATCGAAGCGCCGTCACCGCCGCAGGAGTATGAGCTCCAGGTCTTCCTGCAGCGGCGCCGGCGGCAGGAGCTCCGCGGCCATCAGCCGGGCTCGACCTCGCTGGTGACCCGAAGGTGACCGCCGAGCCTGCCGGCGTGATGACCGAGCCCAAGAAACAGCTGAAGAAGCGCAGCCGCAAGGCGGAAATCGTCAAGCCGGCCCCGCAGGGTCTTCGCGTGCCCAAGGCGGTTCGCCGTCTGCAGCGCAATGCGCCGGCCTATGCCATGCAGGGTCTGGTCGAGCTGTCGACACGATTACGCGAAGCGACCGGCCACGAAATCATCGACCTCAACCGCGTAATGGGTTTTGTTCAATTTGCCTACCAGCAGCGCGAGCTTGCTCAGCGTGGCACCGCGTACTCGGTGGACGACTTTGGGTTTGACCCGCAATGGACAGAATCGTTCCTCTCCGTCTTCAAGGTCCTGTACCGCGACTACTGGCGGGTCGAGACCACTGGCATCGAGAACGTGCCGGCGGCAGGTCGAGCCCTCCTCGTGGCCAACCATGCCGGCGTGCTGCCATGGGACGGCACGATGATCAAGACGGCGATGTTCGTCGAGCACCCTCACCCTCGCCACGTGAGGGCGCTGGTGGCGAGCCTTTTCATGGGCATGCCCATACTCAGCTGGTTCCTTCGGCGAACCGGGCAGACAGTGGGCCATCCCGACGACACGCGCCGATTGCTCGAGCGAGATGAGCTGGTGCTTGTCTTTCCGGAAGGCGTCAGGGGAACGGGCAAGCCTTTCAAGGACCGTTACCGCTTACGACGATTTGGACGTGGCGGGTTCGTGTCTACGGCGATTCGGGCGGGCGCGCCGATCATCCCCGTGTCGGTGGTGGGGTCGGAGGAGATCTACCCCATGATCGCCGACCTCGCGCCAGTGGCCAGGGCACTCGGCATGCCGTACATGCCGGTGACGCCGTTCTGGCCCTGGCTGGGCCCGCTCGGGTTGCTGCCGCTGCCGAGCAAATGGCGGATCCAGTTCCACGAGCCGATCCACGTGGAGACGTACCCCCCGGACGCGGCCGACGACCGAAATCTCGTGATGGCCCTCGCCGACGAGGTCCGCGAAACGATCCAGAAGGGCGTCTACGAGAATCTGAAGCGCCGGCGCAGCGTCTTTACATAGCAGCGCCAGGACATGACCAAAAGTGCCCGAATGGCGGGCCGCACGCGTTCGAACACGACCAAAAGCGCCCGAACGGCGCCTTCCGTTCCTCTTATCGGAGCGAACGCCGGCGCCGCGAGGATGGTGCTGTTTAGCTAATCGACGGTAGCGGGGGCTTCTCCTCCTCCACCTCTTCGACGATGTCCAGTGCTGTCGCCTGGCTGATCCAGTACTGCACATCCGAAAGGCTTGGGGCGCCGGCCAGGCCGACGGCGTCCGCGACCTTGGCGTGCAGCTCAGTCGCGTCCTGAGCGCGCAGCCCTTTCATCGATTCGATGCCGAAGCGGCGGACGACTGGCAGCTGGCGCTCCATGCCTGAGACCTCGAGCAGCGTGCACTGATGCGCGAACTCGAGCAAGCGCTCAGGGGTGATGCCGGTTTTCTTGGAGAGCCGCTCACGATCGATACCAAGCGAGGTGCGGTGTAGCAGTTGGTTTGTGTGCTGGATCCCTCGCGAACGGAGGCGGCGAACGTCGTCTTCAGAGATCCCGCGGAGGTACTCCAGCGTCCGGTACACAGGTAAAGGATATGCGGCCTCACATCGCACAACGTGGTCGCGGTCTGGTTCTAGTTATAATTTCGAAAAGCCCGCCGCCATTGGAGTAAGCACACCCTGAATCAGAGTCGGCTCGCAACCCGCGGAGTGGTTCCCGGGGAGCAGTCTGGCCTTCAGATCGGCCAGTCTGGACTCCAGATAGGAATAGGACGCTACGCACGCCGCGCTTATGGTTTCGACGAGGTGGCGCTCGTGCCCGGTGGCGTGACGCTCAACCCCGACGAGGTCGACATCTCCTTCGCCCTGGGCGACCGCCTCAAGCTTCCGATCCCGATCTGGGGCTCCGCGATGGACGGCGTCGTCGATGTCGAGTTTGCGATCGCGATGGGCAAGCTCGGCGGCATCGCAGTCCTCAACCTCGACGGGGTCCACACCCGCTACGAAGACTCCGCCCCAATCATCAAGCGAATCGCAGAGGCGGACAAGGCTTCCGTCAACGCGCTCCTCAAAGAGGTCTACCGCGAACCGGTCAAGCCCAAGCTCATCTCGGAGCGGATCAATGCGATCAAGGCTGCGGGCATCGCGTGCGCCGTCTCGACGATCCCCGCCCGTGCCGCCGAGCGCGCCGAGCTGGCCCAGAAAGCCGGCGCGGACGTCCTGGTCGTCCAGGGCACAGTGCTCACCGCGCGCCATTCGTCGAGGTCTTATCACCAGCTCTCGTTCGAGGAGCTGGTCAGGGCCTGCGACATCCCCGTCGTCGTCGGCAACTGCGTGCATTACGAAACTGCGCTGGAGCTGATGGAAACCGGGATCGCCGGCATCCTCGTCGGCGTCGGACCTGGTGCTGCGTGCACCACGCGTGGTGTTCTCGGGGTCGGCGTGCCGCAGGTGACAGCCACTGCCGACGTCGCGGCCGCGCGTGACGAGCACATGAGGAGAGGCGGCAGGCGCGTCGCAGTGATCACCGATGGCGGCATGCGCATCGGCGCGGATGTGTGCAAGGCATTCGCGTCCGGTGCCGACGCGGTCATGATCGGGACGCCGCTCGCAGGCGCCGAGGAGTCCGCGTCCAAGGGCTTCAACTGGGGCATGGCGACGCCCGACCCCAACCTGCCGCGTGGAACGCGCATCCACGTCGGCACCAAGGCGACTCTCAAAGAGATCCTGCTCGGCCCGGCGCGCGTAGACGACGGCTCGCAGAACTTTGCGGGAGCCCTTCGATCTGCGCTTGGCGTCTGTGGCGCCAACGACATCCCCGAGTTCCAGCACGTCGAGATGGTCATCGCGCCGTCGATCACCTCAGAGGGCAAGAGCTTCCAGCAGGCCCAGCACGTGGGGATGGGAAAGGCCTGAGCAAGACCGCCACCGCCGCCCGGCCCCGCAAGGAGACCAAGGGCGGCGCCCGGGCACAAACCGTCCTCGTTCTGGACTTCGGCTCGCAGTTCAGCCAGCTGATCGCGCGGCGTGTGCGTGAGGCCCATGTGTACTGCGAGCTGGTGCCGGGGACGACCCCCTGGGCGGAGCTGAAAGAACGCCACCCGGCGGGGCTGATCCTGAGCGGCGGCCCTTCGAGCGTCTACGAGCCAGGTGCCCCACAGGTCGACCCGGAAGCACTGCGCGCCGGCGTCCCGGTGCTGGGAATCTGCTACGGCATGCAGCTGATCGCCCACCACCTCGGGGGCAAGGTCGATCCCGGCCAGGCTCGCGAATACGGTCCCGCGCTCCTCGCGGTGCGGGAGCCCAATGGCCTGTTCAAGGGCTTGAGCTCCGAGCTGCCCGTCTGGATGAGCCATGGCGACCACGTCAGCGAGCTGCCCCCCGGCTTCCACTCGCTCGCATCGAGCGGAAACTCACCAGTGGCCGCGTTCACCGACGGGCACGGAATCTTCGGCATCCAGTTCCACCCCGAGGTCGTGCACACACCCAGCGGCAGGGAGGTGCTGCGGAACTTCCTGTACGGCGTATGCAAGTGCGATGCGTCGTGGACGGCAGGTTCCTTCATCGCCGAAGCGATCGAGAGCATTCGCGCGCAGGTCGGGTCGGGCCGCGTGATCTGCGCGCTGTCGGGCGGCGTCGACTCGGCCGTGGCCGCGACGCTCGTGCATCGGGCAATCGGCGACCAGCTGACATGCGTCTTCGTCAACAACGGCCTTCTGCGCAAGGAGGAGCCGGAGCGAGTGCTCGCGGTCATGCATGGCAACCTGGACATGAACATCAGGTATGTCGACGCGACCGACAGGTTCCTCGACGCCCTGCGCGGTGTGATCGACCCGGAGCAGAAGCGGCGCATCGTCGGGCGGGAGTTCATCACGGTGTTCGAGGCGGAGGCGCTGAGCCTCGGCCACATCGACTTCCTCGCCCAGGGCACCCTCTACCCGGACGTCATCGAGTCCACTGCGGCCGACGTCTCTTCGACCGCCGTCAAGATCAAGACCCATCACAACGTCGGCGGGCTTCCACCGGGGCTTCGCTTCCAGCTCATCGAACCGCTCCGCTACCTCTTCAAGGATGAGGTGCGGTCGGTCGGGATGGAGCTCGGGATGCCGGAAGAGATGGTCTACCGCCAACCCTTCCCCGGTCCGGGGCTTTCGATCCGGTGCCTCGGCGAGGTCACCGCTGAGCGTCTCGAGATCCTGCGCAACGCCGATTGGGTGGTGGTCGACGAGATCAAGCGCAATGGTCTCTACCGACAGGTGTGGCAGTCGTTCGCAGTGCTGACGCCGCTCGAGACCGTGGGCGTGATGGGCGATTACAGGACCTACGCCAACGTGGTCGCCATTCGAGTCGTCACCAGCGAAGACGCGATGACCGCCGACTGGGCGCGCGTCCCTTACGAGGTGCTCGCGCGCATCAGCAACCGGATCGTGAACGAGGTGAAGGGCGTCAACCGGGTCGTCTTCGACATCACGAGCAAGCCACCCGGCACCATCGAGTGGGAATAAAGCACGCAGCGCGCCTTGCTATAGAACCAGCGCTGCAGGGTTGGTCGGGGTCCCCCCGGCCATGACTTTGTCCCCATTACCGCCCATTCGTGGCGGGGAGAAGCCTTTGAGATCAAAGCCCATCCTTATACCGGAGGATAAGCAGGCGCGCGCGAAGCGCCCGCCGATGAAAAGGAACCATCCGGGTTCCTTTTCATACCGCTAGCGCGCCGGTGAA
>Ga0208219_1000582_pt1 | contig 13133 bp, 10 predicted proteins | sample NGESurshal072012_7_FD_184469 | JGI IMG/M metagenome (GOLD analysis project Ga0208219, IMG submission 184469) | Arctic peat soil microbial communities from Barrow, Alaska - NGEE Surface sample 53-2 shallow-072012 (SPAdes) | ecosystem: Environmental > Terrestrial > Soil > Wetlands > Peat ...
GAGCCAGTCTCTCTCGCCGAAAAAGCGTGGCTGGCAGTCGGCGTACTGTGCGCGCAGGGACCCGCGATTAGCATTCGTATCCCAATCGTGCTCTGGCAGCCGATCTGGCTCGTGATGCTTACGTTCCGAGACGTTTTCACCGCGGGTGGCCATAAACCGTCTCCATTGACGTGGCGCCACCGCTAACGCCATTGCTGCGGGATAAAGGTGATCTGCTCCATGGATCGCTCTCGGTTTTTCAAGACCCTATGCCGGGGGTACAGAAAAGGGGGCAGCGGCGATGCTGCCCCCTTTACGAAAGTGTTTCTGGTTTATGCCTTGTGGGCCATCGTGTTGCTCGATCTCATCCAGAGTTGCGCCTTGTTGGGGTACAGCCAGAGGAGCATCCCGGCGACGATCAAGGCGATCAGGAACGGAATGATGTCGAAACGCCCAATTGTTATCCAGTTCAAGATCTGGTAGACCGTTTCGAGGATCGCGTAGAGGACCAGGGCTCGCACCCAGCTCACGTTTCCCTCGGGGTCGAAGCCGGCAATCATGACGCCGGCACCAAAAGCGATCCCGGCCACAGATCCTGAAACGCCCGCCCATGTGTCAAACGCGAAGAAGGTGCTACCAATGAAGCCCAGCCCTGAGCCCATCACTATCAATACGCCCATGACCCACATCAAGAGCTTCAACGCCAGCGGGTTCCACTTAGCCACTAAACAAATTCCTCCATGACCGCATCTTTGTAAATCGGATGGTTAAACGGCGGTCTTCGTGAGAACTTGTACCTTGTTTGCCGCTTTCTTGCAAGGTTCATCACGCGATTGGTACTCCCCCGCGCCACACTCGGCGCGGCTTTAGACCGTAAGCCCAGGCGAAAGCGCCCTCGTGATCGGCTTCCCAGAGCACGAGATCGGCCAGCATCGACTGAGCGATTGCACCCCGATCCGAGCGCGAGATTGACAGGGCGCCGCCGACCGTCGCGGCGATCAGCGCCTGCTCCGCAGACATTTTGAAGACGCCCACCGCCATGGCAACAACGAGGCTCATGCTCGTGATGCCGCTCGTCCCCGGGTTGTGGTCGGTGCCGAGCGCGATCGCCGCGCCCGCCGCAGTGAGCTCCTTGATCGGGGGCAGCTTCCCGATGGAGAGCGCCGTGCCCGGCGACAGCGTCGCGACGACGCCCGCCCGCGCCAGGCCGACGGCATCGCTGCGATTGGCGCACAGAAGATGGTCGGCCGATACGGCGTGCAGCTCGGCCGCAAGGCGTGAGCCTCCGGTGCGGGCAAGCTCATCGGCGTGGATTCGCGGGATGAGCTTCGCCTCGATCGCGGCTTTCAGGATATGGCGCGATTGGTCGACGCTGAAGTACCCCTGGTCGCAGAACACATCGCAGAAACGCGCCCCTGCCTGATGCGCGTCCGGGCACCAGCGGGCAACCTCCTTGGTGTACTTGCCCAGCTTGGCGCCGCGGTCCGGCGGTAAAGCGTGGGCGGCGAGGAAGGTGACCTCGATGCGCGGCAGATCCGGCCGCTGGCCCAGCCGGCTCAGGATGCGGGTCGATTCCAGCTCGCCCTCGCGCTCCAGGTGATAGCCGGTCTTGGCCTCGACCGTGGTCGCCCCGCCTTCAAACCACCGCTTGAGTCGCACTGCAGTCGCGTCCTCGAGCACTTGTGGAGGCGTCTCGCGCGTCGCCCTCACGGTGGCGACGATGCCTCCGCCCGCCTTGGCGACGTCGGAGTACGAGGCGCCCGCGGTCCGCATGGCCACCTCAGCCATGCGACTGCCGGCGTAGACCGGGTGGGTGTGCGCGTCGATCAAACCGGCGGTGACGAGGCCGCCGCCGCAATCCTCGTCCTCGCTCACGTAGCCCATCAGGTCGAGAGGCTCGTCCCCCTCCCGCCCGCACCAGGCAATTCGCTCGTCATCGACGATCACCGAGGCCTTCTCTATGACCCCGGCCTGGGTGCCGGTGAACAGCCTCCCGATTCCTGTCAGGCGCCTCATCTCGCAACCACGGTTTTGCCACCGGCGACGACATTGCTCACGTCGGACGCCGAGCGGCAGAACATCAGGTACCCGAGGTCGAGGTCCTTCTTTGCCGAGTCGCGTGGCGGGTCGATGGTGATGAAGTCCGCCGGCATCCCCACTGTCAGCTCGCCACCCTCCCATCCCAATGCACGAATGCCGTTGATGGTCGCGGCTCGAAACAGGTCAATCGGCTGGTGATGGATACGGCGTCCCGTCGCTCGTCGCTGGTCCAGCTCGAGCCCTCGTGCCTCCTCGATCATGTCGATCACCGCATTGGAGTCACTGCCGACGCAAATCCGGCTGCCCGCGCCGGCCAGCCGCCCGAGCGGGCCGACACGGTCCCCAAGATCGCGCTCGCTCGTCGCGCACCCGACCACCGCCACCTTGTGCCGGCCGAGCAATGCAGTGTCTGCGTCATCGACATGGATGGCGTGGACCACGGTCAGATCCGGACCCAGGATGCGCTCGCGTTCCAGGAGCTGCGCCGGCGTGCAACCCTCGACCGCAATGCACTCGTCCACCTCAGCCGGCTGTTCGGCCAGGTGGATGTGCAGCGGCGCTTTGCGCTTGCGCGCCCATGCGGCGACAACTCGCATCGAGGGTGGATCGACGGCGCGGACGCTGTGGATCGCCGCCCCAACGCGCACGCCCTCCCGCTCCGACAGCGCATCCATTCGCGCCGCCCAGCGTCCGGCATCGCCGTCGGAGAACGACCTCTGCGCTCCCTCGAGCGGACGCCCGTCCACGCCGCCCTGCAGGTAGCACGCGTCAATCAGTGTGAGTCGGATCCCCTCGTCCGTCGCCGCCTGCATGACCGCTTCCCCCAGTTGATTTCCAAGAGCGTGCAGGTAATGGAACTCGCCCACGGCGGTTATCCCTGCGTGGAGCATTTCGCGAAAGACCCGGCGGCAATGTTCCAGGTAGCTTGCGTGGGTCCAGCCCTCGGCCGCCCGGTACATCTGCTGGCGCCACTCCCAGAAATCTCCGCCACCGGATTCGGTGGCTCCCCGCAGAACGTGTTGGAAGGCGTGGCTGTGGACGTTGGCGAGGCCGGGGATGGTCCAACCGCGAAGCTGGGTTGCGCCGGCCGGCGCTTTCACGCCTTCGGTCACCCTCTCGATGCGTCCGTGCTCGACCTCGATCACAACATTCTCGGCTCGATGGCCGAGCCAGGCCTGGTCGGCGTGCCAGCTGCCTGAGCCGTTCACCTATGCGTGTTGCATCGGGATGTGGACGCCGCGCTCGTTCGCCACGTCGATCGCGCGCTGGTATCCGGCATCGGCGTGCCGCATCACACCCGTGCCCGGGTCGTTGGTCAGCACTCGCTGCAGCTTTCGCGCCGCCTCGTCAGTGCCGTCCGCCACCACGACCATTCCCGCGTGAATCGAGCGCCCGATCCCGACGCCACCACCATGGTGGACGCTGACCCATGAGGCCCCGCTCGAGGTGTTGAGCAGCGCATTGAGGATCGGCCAGTCGGCGATCGCGTCCGAGCCGTCTTGCATCGCCTCCGTCTCCCGATAAGGCGAAGCCACGGAGCCGGAATCGAGATGGTCGCGACCGATCACGATCGGCGCTTTGACGGCGCCTGACCTGACCAGCTCGTTGAACCGCAGGCCGGCGCGGGCCCGCTCTCCATACCCCAGCCAGCAGATGCGCGCCGGCAGGCCCTGGAAGGCGACCCGCTCGCCCGCCGCCTTGATCCAGCGCACCAGCGGCGCATTGTCGGAGAACTCCTCGACCATGGCCCGATCAGTGGCCGCGATGTCTGCAGGGTCTCCCGACAGCGCGACCCACCTGAACGGACCTTTCCCCTCGCAGAAAAGAGGGCGGATGTATGCCGGCACAAAACCCGGAAAGTCGAATGCGCGTGCGCTGCCTCCGAGGCGCGCCTCCGCGCGAAGGCTGTTGCCGTAATCGAACACCTCGGCACCGCGATCTAGAAACGCGACCATCGCGTCGACGTGGCGCGCCATGCTCTCCCGAGCGCGCTTCACATACTCGGCGGGGTTGTCGAGCCGCAGCTCCTGCGCATCCTCGGGGCTCAAGCCCGCAGGGATGTAGCTCAACGGGTCGTGCGCGGGGGTCTGGTCCGTGACGATGTCCACCACAAAACTACGCGCGGCCAGCGCCGGCAATATCTGGGCCGCATTGCCATGGAGCCCGATCGACAGCGCTCGCTTTGCAGCCTTGGCCTCGGTCGCCAGCCGCAACGCATGCTCGACGTCGTCAGCACGAACGTCGAGATAGCGATGCTCGATGCGCCGTCTGATGCGGTCGTCGTCCGCATCAACGCAGATCGCGACGCCCCCGTTCAGCGTGACCGCCAGGGGCTGGGCCCCACCCATGCCGCCCAGGCCCGCGGTCAGCGTGATGGTCCCGGCGAGCGAACCGTTGAACCGCTTGCGAGCAATCGCGGCAAACGTTTCGTACGTGCCCTGCAGGATGCCCTGGGTCCCGATGTAGATCCACGACCCCGCGGTCATCTGGCCGTACATGGTCAAGCCGAGCGCCTCGAGGCGCCTGAACTCGTCCCATGTCGCCCACTCAGGCACCAGCATCGAGTTGGAGATGAGCACCCTTGGCGCCCATTCGTGCGTGTCGAAAACCCCGACCGGCTTTCCGGACTGGACGAGCAGCGTCTGGTCGCCTTTCAAGACCTTGAGCTCGCGAACTATTGCGTCGAAGGCCTCCCACGATCGGGCGGCACGGCCGGTGCCCCCGTAAACGACGAGGTCCTCCGGTCGCTCCGCGACCTCGGGGTCGAGGTTGTTCATGAGCATGCGCATCGCGGCTTCCTGCGACCACCCCAGGCAGCTGAGCTCCGCGCCGCGAGGCGCGTGGATCGTCCGCGTCACCGCAGCTTGCCGGTCACGGCCTCCGCCGCCGCGACCACGGCGCCGCTGCGGATGAGCGCCTCGGCTGCGGCCAGGTCTGGAGCGAGAAAGCGATCGGGCCCAGGTCCGCGGACGTGCTTCCGCACGAGGTCGCGAACCGCGGCGGTCGCCGGCGCCGGCTTCAGTGGCGCCCGCAGGTCGAGGGCGCGCGCCGACGCCGTGAGCTCGATCGCCAGGATGTGAGTGAGATTGTCGATGACCGTGCGCAGCTTCAGAGCTGCGCCCCATCCCATCGAGACGTGGTCCTCCTGCATCCCCGAGGTGGGAATGGAGTCGACGCTTGCGGGCGCTGCCAGCCGCCGATTCTCTGCCACCAGTGCAGCGGCGGTGTACTGCGCGACCATCAGCCCAGAGTTCACCCCAGGCTCCTCCGCCAGGAAGGGCGGCAGACCTTCGGAGCGATGCGGGTCAAGCAGACGATCGAGCCGGCGCTCCGAGATCGCGCCAACCTCGGCGGCCGCGATGGCCAGGAAGTCGGCGGCAAACGCCAGGGGCTCGCCGTGGAAGTTGCCGGTGGACTCGACCTCGCCGCTCTCGAGCACCACAGGGTTGTCGACCACCGACGCCAGCTCGACCGCAGCTGTGCGGCGCGCGAAGTCGAGCGTGTCGCGCGCAGCACCGGCGACCTGCGGGCTGCAGCGAACCGAGTACGAATCCTGGACCGCGTGCTGCGAGTGCCTGTGTGAGGCGACGATGCCCGAACCGCGAAGCAGCTGGATCAAGTTGGCCGCGCTCGCGACCTGGCCCGCATGCGGGCGTATCTCGTGCAGCTGTTTCTGGAAGGTCCTGTCGGTGCCCATCAGAGCCTCGGCCGACATCGCAGCTGTGATGTCCGCGATGCGGAAGCATTGCTCCGCATCTGCGCAGGCGAGCACGAGCATGCCCAGCATCCCATCGGTGCCGTTGATGAGCGACAGCCCCTCCTTGGTCTCGAGCTTCAACGGTTTGACCTTGGCCGCCCTCAGCGCCTCGAGCGCGGGGCGCGTCACGCCTCCCGCATCCACCACCTCTCCCTCGCCGACCAGCGCCAGCGCGATGTGGGCGAGCGGGGCGAGGTCCCCGCTGCAGCCGACGGACCCATGTCGTGGCACGACAGGGGTGATCTTTGCGTTCAGCAAGGCGATGAGGGCCTCGGCGACAGCGGGCCTGACACCCGAAAGGCCCATCGAGAGCGTGCGAGCGCGCAAGAGCATCGTCGCACGCACCACCTCGTCATCGACGGGCGGGCCCATACCCGCAGCGTGAGAGCGGATGAGCGCCAGCTGCAGCTCCGGCTGGCGCAAGGGCGGGACTCGCGTCCCGGCCAACGCTCCGAAACCGGTCGAGACCCCGTAAACCGGCTCGCGCGACGAGGCGGCCTTCTCGACCAGCATCCGGCTTCGGTCCATCTTGGCCTTTGCGGCGGGCGCCAGCGCTACCGCCTCGCCACGACGAGCCACAGCCACGACCTGCTCCTCCCCAACCCCCGTACCACGGAGCGTGACCGTCATTGCCGCGCCTTTATGTTCTTCAAAGCCTCTCTCTTGCTCAGGCCGCTCAACCTCGCCTCATTCGCAGCCACGTAGCGTGCCACCTCCTCGGGTTCCGTCCATGCATATGACCTCAGCGCCCAGCCGATGGCCTTGCGGATGAAGAAGTTGCGATCCGCAAGGTTGGGCTCGATGTTGGCATACAGCAGGTCTCGGTCGGTGTCCTTCTTGAACGAGACCTGACAGATGATCGAGACGCGGCGCTTCCACATGTCCTTGTCAGTGCTCCACGCACGGATCGCGGGCCGCACCTGCCCAGGATGCGCCCGAAGCAGGTTGCCGACGTGCCCGGCGACCGCGTCAACGTAGTCCCACCAGGCACCGGTGGTAATGATCTCTTCGTACATCGGGAGCGTATCGGGCGTCCTGCAATCCCGGTGTCGCCGATCGCCCAGCAGCTCGATCGCGGCATAGCGCTCCTCACGAAACTGCGCTTCACGCCACAGCTCCAACACCGCGGCGCCCCATTCTTCGCAGCTCTTCAGTGGGTGGTTCGCAAAGACGCGCTTGGAGATTTCGCGCATGTCCGGCGCCGCGATGCCTCGATAAGGCATCTCAGACTTCATGTAAGCCTGCATCCGCGGCGCGCGCTCGGGGTCGGCCGCCTCAAGGAGCGCCGCGCGCATCGCCGTCCCCAACGCGGTCACGGCGCGGGAATGTAGCGAGCGCCGACCGGCAAGCCGTCCTCGACGTCGACCGCCCACGTCGCGCCCTTGTCCAGTGCCACTTGCGATGACTTCACGATGCGGCGCCGGATCAAGTCATCGAGCAATTCAAGGATTACGTCTCCGTGCGTGCAGAGCACCGTGTCGTCGATTTCAGGGTCCTCGATGAATCGATAGGCCCCTTTCAACCTCGCGCCCTCGGCAAGCAGCCGCGTCTCCTGCACCTTGAGCTTTCGAGCCTTCGCGAGCGGCTCGACGGTCTGCACGCATCGAAGGTAAGGGCTCGACCATATCGCCGCGATAGGGTTGGCCCCCAGCACCGTAGCGAGCTCCTCGGCCTGCTTGCGTCCGCTCTTGCTCAGAGGACGCTCGCGATCGTTGCCCTCCCAACGTGTTCGACTCGCAGCCTTGGCGTGCCGCACGAAATACAGGGTAGGCATTTACTTGGCGGGCATCCAATCACGTAAAGCCTTGCGGTCCAGGGATTTCCAGACTTTCGGCCACTTCTTACGCGCATCCTCGGCCGCGACGTGCTCCATGGCGATGAGCTCGCCAGCGACGAACGCGCGTCGCCCGCCGATGCGCGTGCCTCGAAGCCATGCCTGCGCGGTGACGCTGTCCTGGTGCTCGCCCAGAATCGTCTGGAGCTTGGCGGCATTCCGGGCAAACGAAACCGCGCCGGCGCCGACCACCGGCGCGACCGCCTCAGCCGCATAGCGCGCGCGCTTGGCCAGGATGCGAATGCGGTGAAGGTCCACGTCCGCTGGAGAATCCGCGAGATTCTTGACGGCGGACCGCAGCCGCCTCCATGGAGCGGTGGCCAGCTTGGGCAGCACGGTCCCGGCGGGCTCATCAGCTTCCGGGAGCGTAGCCGGCGCGTGCGCGGCAGCGACCAGACGCTCGAGCAGGTCGACGTAGCGCGGCGAGTCCAGATCCGCGAGGAGCTTCTTACGCAGCCCTTCGATATCCACCTCGAGGAGATGGAGAACGCCCAGCGCCGAGCGCAGGTCGTTGGCGGGCAAGGATTTCGCCCGTTCTCGCAACCTCTCTAGCAGCACCTCCTGGTCGCGCACGGCGCCCAGGCTCAACGCCACCCACCCCAGCTCCGTTCGCAGGGGGTCGCTCCACTCCTGGTCCAGCAGAGGTCCGAAAGTCCTGAGGTGCGACCTCAGCTTGCGGGTCGCCACGCGCGCCTGGTGCACCGCCTCCGGGTCCCCACTCGTCCGCACGAGCGGGTCGTGATAGAGAAGCGCGGCAACCGACTGCGCGATCACGCTGCGGATGACGTCCCGCGCCGGGGATTCCGCCTCGACGACCAGTGGCGCCACCTCCGGCGGTTCCATCGCTCGGGGACCTAGAGCCCTGATGTGCTTCGGCGTCGGATCCGGCGCCCCGGCGCCCGCGCCACGCAGCCGCGCCACCAGCGGGGCCACGATGCCGTCGGCATCGCCGGCGACCTCGACTTCGATCTCGCGGAACCGGGCGGCCACGCGGCGGCCGTCGCGCACCGACACCTCGTCGTCCACGACCTCGGCCAGCCGCGCGCCCGCCGCGTCAAGCAGGCGGACCCGGCGGCGCACCGTCGACAGGCGTGCGACAGGGATCAGCTCGGCGGTGCGCACGTAAGCGCGGACGATGGCCACGGCCGCCGGCGGCGGTTTTGTGGCGCCGCCCTGGAAGGTGAGCTCGTCGCGCTCGAGCAGAAGGGCCGCCTGGCCATCGGACGTGGCACGGATCGGGGGCAGCTTCAGCGTCCAGCCCTCGCCGCGGCGATGGCGCAGCGACACTCCCCAGCGCGCCAGCCGCAGATCGGCGGTGTCGAAGTAGACAGTTTCGAGGCGCACCGCCTCAGGCGCCGTGATGGTCACGCCGTCCACCACCCCGTTCAGGTCGGGAAGGTGAAACGCGGGTCCTGCCCCGAGCTTTACCTCACGCTCGAGCATGCGGGACGGTGGTGACGACCCCGTTGACGACGCCGTTCGCGACGCCGTTGACCCCGTTGCTGCGAGCGCTTTCGAGCGCCAGCTCCTGGAAACGCTTGTGGGAGTTGAGGCCGTGGATGTTGGGCACGCGATGCCACACGCCGTCTGGACCCAGGCTCCAGGCCAGGACGTCGTCGGCAAGCAATATCTCGAAGATCTGCGACAGCCGTAAAGAAAGCTTCGGGTCGGTGACCGGCACCACCGCCTCGACGCGACGGTCGAGGTTGCGCGGCATCAGGTCCGAGGACCCGAGGTAGTACTCGGGCTGCGCGCCACCGAACGCGAAGATCCGGGAGTGCTCGAGGAACCGGCCGACGATGGACCGAACCCTGATGCGCTCCGACAGTCCGGGGACACCCGGCCGAAGCGAGCACATGCTTCGCACGATCAGGTCGATCTGCGCACCCGCCTGAGACGCCGCGTAGAGCGAATCGATCATCTCAGGGTCAACAAGGTTGTTGACCTTGATGACGATGCGGCCGCCGACCACAGCCTGGCCTTCAATCAGCTGCTTGATCCCGGTGCGCAAGCTGGTGGGTGCAACGAGCAGCTTGCGGTAGCGGTGCTGCCGGCTGTAACCAGTCAGCAGGTTGAAGAGCTCCGTCACGTCCGCGCCAAGGTCGGCGTCCGCCGACAGCAGGCTCACGTCCTCGTAAAGATGGGCGGTGCTCGGGTTGTAGTTACCGGTGCCGACGTGGAGGTAGTGCTGGATGTGCCTGCCCTCGCGCCGGACCACAAGCGTCACCTTGGCGTGAGTCTTCAGACCGACCAGTCCATACACGACGTGCACGTTGGCCTCTTCGAGTGCGCGCGCCCATGCGATGTTCGCCTGCTCGTCGCCCCGCGCTTTCAGCTCGACCAGAGCCACCACCTGCTTGCCGGACTCCGCCGCGCGAATGAGTGCCCTCACGATTGGGCTGGCCGGACCCGATGTGCGATAGAGGGTCTGCTTGATGGCGAGCACGTTGGGATCGCTAGCGGCGTGATCGATGAAAGCCTCGACCGAGGTCGCGAACGAGTCATAGGGGTGGTGTGCCAGGAGATCGCCCGAGCGCAGCACCGCAAACAGGTCGGGGACCTCAGCGCCAAGGCCGCGGAGTCGAGGTTGGGTGGTCGGCGTCCAGGGCTCTTCCTTCAGGTCGGGCCGGTCGAGGTGAGACAGTGTGGACAGGCTGCCGAGGTCGAGCAAGCCCTTCGCCTGATAGACGTCGGTGGGTTGCAGCTCCAGCTCACGCGTCAGCAGCTCTAGGACCTCGGCCGACATTCCGGGATCGACCTCCAGGCGCACGACGCGCGCGTGGCGCCGGCGCCGGCGCAGCTCGGTCTGGATGGCGGCGAGCAAGTCCTCGGCGTCGCTGTCGATCTCGTCGAGGTCACCATCGCGGGTCACGCGGAACGGATGGTGTGCGACCACCTCCATGCCTGGGAACAGCGATTGCAGGTGCAGCGCGATCACGTCCTCTAGCGGCACGTAGCGCTGGCCTTCGACGAGCGCAATGAAACGAGGCAGCACCGGCGGGACTTTGACGCGGGCGAAGCGTTGTTGATGTCGCTGCGGGTCGCGGACCATGACCGCCAGGTTCAACGAGAGATGCGAGATGTAAGGGAAGGGATGGCCCGGATCGACGGCCAGCGGGGTCAGTACCGGAAAGATCTGCTGGCGGAACACCGAATGGAGCTGGCTCAGCTCTTTCTTGGTGACCTCGTTGGCGCGCACGATGACGATGCCCGCTTGTGCAAGGTCCGGGACGAGCTGGTCGTTGAAGAGCGAAACCTGGCGATCCACCAGCTCCTCGACCCGAGAGCGGATCGCTCTCAGCTGCTCGAGTGGCGACATCCCGTCGGGGGAGGCTGCGGCGACGGCGGCCAGGACCTGTTCCTTGAGCCCGGCCACCCGGACCTGGAAGAAGTCATCGAGGTTCTGGCTGAAGATCGCGAGGAAGCGAACCCGCTCCAGGAGTGGGAGCTTCGGATCCTCTGCCATGGCCAGGACGCGCTCGTCGTAGTCCAGCCGGGACAGCTCGCGGTTGAGGTACCGGGGCGCCTCCGGAACCGCATTTGGGCCTGTTTGATCCGAGTCCGGCTGGACCCCCACCACCATGTACCGAACATTAGCGGTTGGCGACCGGGGGCAGGTTATCGGCCGGTTAACAGGGGGCGCCTGGCCGATCCTGCGCCTCGGTCAGCCGGGCGCGAAAGCGCCTACATGCTAGCGATAACCTTACGGCCAACCTCGGTGTCGCCGACGACCTGTAGCCGGGCTACGGAAGCCGGCCTGGCTACTGGGGGACGGTGCTAGAGGGACAGCCAGGCGCCGGAGTTAGGCGGGAGGGTCAGCTTTCCGTTGCGGTGCCTCACCAGAGGGTCGCTGCCAACCAGAAGGCGCCCGCGAACGGCGATCTCAACCGGGCCCGCCAGGAAGTTGACTGCGACGTTCAACCGACCGTGCTCGTAAACCAGTGCTCCCTCTGGAGCAGGACACCACTTGAGGCGGTTTGGCAGCAGGCCCGCCAACCGCCGCCTCAGGGCGAGCACTCGCTTATAGAAGACGAGCATGGAGTCGGCCGAACCGGCCTGGGCATCGACGGCGAGACGGTCCCAGCCGGCCGGCATTGGCAGCCAGGGGGCGGCTTTGGAAAATCCTGCGTTCGGTTGTCCCTTGTGCCAGGGCATCGGCACGCGGCACCCGTCCCGACCCGCCTGCTTGCCTCCACTGTGAATGAAGGCCGGGTCCTGACGCTGCTGCGGCGGGACATTCGCCTCCTCCAGGCCCAGCTCCTCGCCTTGATATAGAAAGATCTGACCAGGCATCCCCAGTAGTAGGAGCAGGGCTGCGCGAGCGCGGGCTCGACCGAGGGAGCCGCCGCCCAACCGCGTCACGTGTCGAACCAGGTCGTGGTTCGACTGAGTCCAGCTGGGGGAAGCATTCGGCCCAGGTGGAGCGTGACGGTCCACCTCGATCGACTGCTTCCAGAGGGAGGCGTCCCAGCGCGCCCTGACGAGGGCGAACGCCATATCGAGCTGGTCCGGCAGGATGTACCGCGCCTGTCGCGAAGGGTCGAAGATCTCGCCAACCAGAACCCGGGTGGGCTGGTAGTTGTCGAGGATTCGACGCCACGCTCGATACACATCGTGGACCTCCGGCTGGTCGATGATCTTGAACTTGAGGTCGGGGCTGCGCAGGCCTGTCAACGAGTCTTTGATCATTGGGCGGTCGGCCATGTCCCTGCGCTTGAACAAAGCCGACGCGACGTCGATGCGGTACCCGTCAACGCCCTTGTCGAGCCAGAACTTCAGGATCCGCTCGAACTCTTTGGGAACCGCGGGATTCCACCAGTTGAGGTCTGGCTGCTCGGGCGCGAACAGGTGCAGGTACCACTGGCCGCTGAGCTGGTCCTGGGTCCATGCCGAACCACCGAAGGCGGACTCCCAGTTGTTCGGTGGCGAGCCGTCGGGCTTGGCGTTGGCGAAGTAATAACGCGCGCGGTGCGGATCATCTGGTGCTGAGACAGCCGCCTGGAACCAGGGGTGCTGGTCTGAGGTGTGATTGGGAACGAGGTCGACCAGGATCTTCATTCGAAGCCTGTGGGCCTCGTCGATGAGGTGGGAGAAATCTGCCAGGGTCCCGTACTCGGGATTGACGTTGCAGTAATCGGCGACGTCGTACCCATGGTCCTTCTGTGGCGAGGGATAGAACGGCGTGATCCAGATCGCGTCGACTCCGAGGTCTTTGAGGTACTCGAGCCTGGAGGAGATGCCGCGCAGATCTCCGATCCCGTCGTTGTTCGAGTCGGCGAAGCTCCGGATGTAGATCTCATAGAAGACGGCGCCCCTCCACCAAGGCTGCGTCAACGCCCCGCTACCCTGGCCGTTGAGATCTTTGCGCCGCAATCCGCCAAAACTATGCAGGAGTACCGTTCCGGGTTGCACCTGGCCGGGTGCTGGGCCGGGCTACGCACCCGGCCCCGAGAGATTGCTTATCCGAGGGCTGCCACGACGTTGGAGAAGACGTTTTGTATCTGGTTCCCCATGGTTAGAAGA
>Ga0208219_1000585_pt1 | contig 13116 bp, 10 predicted proteins | sample NGESurshal072012_7_FD_184469 | JGI IMG/M metagenome (GOLD analysis project Ga0208219, IMG submission 184469) | Arctic peat soil microbial communities from Barrow, Alaska - NGEE Surface sample 53-2 shallow-072012 (SPAdes) | ecosystem: Environmental > Terrestrial > Soil > Wetlands > Peat ...
CGCTCGCCGATCTTCGCGTGTCTCGCGGCGGCATTGAGGCCCTGCGCGGAATATCATTCACGCTGCCGGCCGCCACATCGCTCTCCGTTATCGGGGGTGCCGGGTCCGGCAAGTCCGTGCTCTTGCGCGCGATGTGCAGGATGCTCGACCTCGACCGGGAGTGGCGCGTTTCCGGCAGTGTGAAGGTGGACGGAGAAGAAATTCTCGGCGACGCCATCGATGTCGCTAGGGTGCGGCGCCGCCTCGGCCTTGTATTTTCGCAGCCGGCCGTGTTGCCGATGTCGGTGTTCGAGAACGTCGTCTTCGGTTTGCGAGCCATGGGAGTACGAGAGCAGCGCGCCCTCGAAGACGCTTACGAGCGTTCGATGAGGCGCGTCATGTTGTGGGAGCCGCTTGGGAAACAGCCGGCCAAACAGCCAGACGACCTCTCGCTGGAGATCCGCCAGCGGCTGTGTATCGCGCGCGCGATCGCGCTGGAACCCGAAGCGTTGTTGCTTGACGAGCCGTGCGCCGCGTTGGATCCGGTGGCGACGCAGACGCTCGAGGACATGCTCTCGCGATTGCGGCGCGAATGCACGCTCGTGATAGCGACGAACAACCTACAGCAAGCGGCGCGTTTGTCGGATGTGACCTGTTATCTCGAGCGCGGCGACGTCGTCGAGATCGGCGACACACCGGCGTTGTTCAGCCGGCCATCGGACGTCCGCACGGAAGATTTTCTCGCCGGCCGCGTTAGTTAAGGAGCGCTCACGTGAAAACCGAACCGATGCAATCGGCGTTAGGTCCATTGCGCGATGACGGCATGCGCTACTATGATTCCGCGCTCGACGTCGTCGGGCGCACCCCGCTCGTGCGTCTGCGGCGCGTCATGGACGGCGCGCCGTGCATCGTGCTCGCAAAAGTCGAATATGTGAATCCCGGCGGCTCGGTCAAAGACCGCCCCTCGCTCGCGATGATCCGCGACGCCGAAGAGCGCGGTTTGCTCAAACCCGGCGGCACGATCGTGGAAGCCACCTCGGGCAATACCGGGTCGGCGCTTGCGATGGTGGCAGCCATCAAAGGGTACCGCTGCATACTCGTGATGCCGGACAAGGTGAGCGACGAGAAAGTGTCGCTCCTCAAAGCCTACGGTGCCGAAGTCGTGATCACGCCGACGAAGGCGCCCGCGAGCAGCCCGGAGTCGTACTATGGCGTTTCGGCGAAGCTCGCCGCGGAGATCAACGGCGCGTTCCAACCCAACCAATTCGCGAACGCCGTGAATCCGCTCGCGCACGAGCAGACCACTGGGCCTGAGATATGGGAGCAGACGGCCGGCAAGATAACCCATTACGTGGGCGGGCTCGGCACCGGCGGCACGATCTCCGGCATCTCGCACTTCCTCAAAAGAATGAATCCGTCCATCGTGGTCGTCGGCGCGGATCCGGAAGGCTCGATCTATTCCGGCGACACGGCCAAATCGTACAAGGTCGAAGGGATCGGCGAAGACTTCTTGCCCGCCACCGTGGACCTGAAAGCCATCGATCGCATGGAGCGCGTCTCCGACAAAGACTCGTTTCTGATGGCGCGGCGCATTTGCCGTGAAGAAGGCTTGCTCGTGGGTGGATCGTCGGGGACGGCGGCGGTCGCGGCGAAACGAGTCGCGGCCGAACTGCCGGCCGACGCCGTCATGGTCGTGCTGCTGCCGGATAGCGGCCGCGGCTACATGTCGAAGATATTCAACGACGAGTGGATGCGCGCCAACGGTTTCATCGGCGAGGAAGGACGCGCGGCGACCGTCGGTGAGGTGCTTCGAGCGAAAGGCCTCATCCCGCAGCTGATCACACTTTCGCCCACCGATTCGGTGCGGCGCGCGGTGGAACTGATGCGCGAATTTCAGATCTCGCAGATACCGGTCTTCGATCATGGCGCGATCGTCGGATCCATCAATGAAGTGTCGGTCATGCAGATGGTCTACGACAAATCCGATGTCGTGCACAGCGAAGTGCGCGACGTGATGGGCAAGCCGTTTGCCGTTCTCGACGACCTCGAGCCGGTGGAGCACGCGTACAAGGCGCTTTCGCTCGGCCACGCGGCCGTCATCGTGGCGCATCTGGGCGCTCCCATCGGCGTGATCACGAAGATGGACATCATCAACTATCTCTCTGGAGCATAAAGGCGAACTATAGTCATGGAATTTGCGACGAAAGCCATCCACGTCGGTCAGGGCGCGGAAGCGGTCACCGGCGCCACGATCGTGCCGATCTTTCAGACGTCCACGTACACGCAAGCGTCGCCCGGTGAACACAAAGGGTTCGACTATTCGCGCACGGTGAACCCGACGCGCGTCGCACTCGAGCAGTGTCTTGCATCGTTGGAAAATGCCACGTATGGTTCGTGCTTCGCGTCGGGCATGGCGGCGACTGCGGCGGTAATGAACATCTTGTCCGCCGGCGATCACGTCGTCGTGGGCGACGACTTATACGGCGGCACGTTTCGGCTCTTCGACAAGGTGCTCAAGCGCTACGGGCTGACGTTTGACTACGTGGATGCATCGGTTACCTCTAACGTCGCAGACGCCATCAAGTCGGCCACGAAGATGGTCTGGCTGGAAACGCCCACAAACCCGCTGCTAAAACTGTGCGATCTCAAAGCCATAGCCGCGGCGTGCCGCGCCCGAAGTGTGATGATGGCGGTGGACAATACATTCGCCACGCCGTTCTTGCAAAATCCGCTCGATTTCGGCGCCGACATCGTGGTGCATTCCACCACGAAATACATCGGCGGCCATTCGGATACCGTCGGCGGCTTCGCGGCGACGAACAAAAAAGAACTGCACGAGATCATCAAGTTCCACCAAAACGCCGTGGGCGGCGTTCCGGGGCCCTTCGATTGCTTCCTCACGCTGCGCGGCGTGAAGACGCTGGCGATTCGCATGCGCGAGCATGAGCGGCACGCACGCGCGGTGGCGGCGTTCTTGCATGGGCATCCGGACGTGGAGCGCGTCTTTTATCCGGGTCTACCCGATCACCCGCAGCACGATCTTGCAAAGCAGCAGATGCGCGGCTTTGGCGGTATGGTCTCCTTCGAGCTCAAAGGCGGCGCAGCGCGCGCGCGTGCGTTCGCGTCGTCCGTGCGCATCTTCTCGCTCGCTGAAAGCCTCGGTGGCGTCGAATCGCTCTTGTGCCATCCGGTCTCCATGACGCACGGATCCATCCCAAAGGAGATGCGCGAGATGCGCGGCGTCACCGAAAACTTGTTGCGCTTTTCCGTCGGCATCGAAGCGGAGTCGGACATCATCGCCGACATCGAACACGCGCTAGCTCTATCCCGCGACGTCGCCCACCGCTAATATTGTCTCTGTAGGGCCGACCTTTATGGTCGGCCTAGAAAATTTTGTGATACGATGCGAGTGATATTCACTTGCTCAGTGGTGCCGCCCTAATCTGCGGGGCCTGCTTAGTCTGTGGGGCCGACCTTTATGGTCGGCCTAGCCGATAAACTATAGAGCACTACATTGAGCCGACTCTCGCGGTATCACGCGAACGCGGAGTCGTATATCGTTGCCCTCACAATTGAGTTGGCTCTCTTCGTAGCAGTCGCCGTGGTCGTAACTCGGCGCAAAGCACCGATCTGGACTTTGGCACCTCTTCGTGGCTGGTATCCCGGACATACTATTCGCAGCGAATGCGCTGACGATGGGATGGTATTCGTTTGACTCATCACCGCGTGAAGGGGAGTGCCTTGTCATATTTGCCGGCTTGCACGCACAGCCTGCATTCGTTGTCAACTTCTTGGTTCAAGTTATCGTCGCCGTCCATGAGTCGCTTCTGACACGAGTAAGTTTGGTATATCCTTCCGGCGCATTGCTGCTCGCTGCGATCATCGCCGGGGATGTATTCGGCTCAACTTTCGAACAATTGTATATGGTTACGGACATTCATTGCACGGCGCAGACGATCGGCTTTAGCTCCTGGTTGAATTACTTGTGGCCCTGACTGACATGCGGCCGTCCGGTCGACTCTAGAGTAAATCCCCGATCTCGCGCGCCGCAACCGAAACCGATTTTGCGATTTCATCGAGCGCAGCATCATCCATGTGCCGCGCGAATCCGGCCACCCAGAGCGCACCGACGGGCTCATCATCGGGACCGATGATCGCCGCCGCCGCCGCGCGCATGCCGTCGACGTACTCATCCACGTCGATCGCAAATCCGCGCTCAGCGGCGTGGCGCACGGCAGCCTGATAGCGTTGCGTGTCGGTCAATGTTCGGCGGGTGAATCGCGGCAATTCGCGGCCGTCGAAGAATGTGTCGCGGCGCTCCTCGGGCCACGCCGCGAGCAGGGCTTTTCCGACGGCTCCGGCGAGCAGTGGGATTGAAGAGCCGACGCGCGCCGACACTGACATCGCAAGCGGACCGTGAACCATGTCGACGATCGTCACGGTGTCGCGATGAGGTATGCCGAGAAATGCCGTCTGGCCGGTTGTGCCGGCGAGCGCTTCCAGCTTCGGTCGTGCCAGCACGCGGAGATCGACGCCTCCCGCCGATCGGGAAGCCAACAGTTGCAAACCGCGGCCGATGCGATAGCGCCGGCCGCCGTTGCCGGCTTCGATCATGCCGAGCGCAGCGAGGGTGGTCAACAGACCGTGCACGGTGCTCTTACCAATGTCCAGGCGCCGAGCTACTTCTGAGACTCCAAGTGGCTCGATAGAGTCGGCGAGCGTCTCGAGAACGCGGAACGCTTTGACGACGGCCGGAACGAGTACGCGCTCGGATTTTTCGGCGAGAGTTGTCGCCGGTTTGCCGTTCCCCTGGTCGAACATCGTCGCGAGGTTGGCGAGCTAATTGACGTGCGCCTGCTCGGTTTGGCCGACCGATGGAATCGGCCCGACACAAAAATTGACCGGCCGACCATAAAGGTCGGCCCCACGGACTGGTCGGCCCTACAGAGACAAGCGGCGCCGACATGAAATGTGGGGCCGAGGTTTATCCTCGGCCAGGCCGACCATAAAGGTCGGCCCTACAGGCGTTACAGGTCCTCGATCCAGCCGGCGTTACTTGCGGCAAGGAGCAGGTAGCGCATCTGCAGTTCGACGCGCGCGGGATCGTCGATGAGGCGGTCGTCTTGCAGCGCGCGTATCACACTGTTGCGACGTATCACATGCTCGCCCTCGATGGGCTTCGGATTGTTGAATCGCTCGCGTAGCGTGATGCGCATCATCGCCCGCACGCCACCTTCATTCAAAAAGAACAGTGGATCGAGGCCCATCGCATAGTCGACATCGGTGAACATGCCGCAGCGGTGGAGAAAATCAAGCGGATCGAGCTTGAGAGCCAAGCACAAGCGCGCCATGTCGCCGATCTGCGGCGCCGCGCTGCCGTCGGCGAGCATGGTGTTCACATCTGCGACGTCGATACCCGTCGCAGCGGCCGCCGCCTCAACAGTCAGCGACTGTTCCCGCAACAATTCGGCCAGTCCGGCCGCGAAACGGTCGGTTCGCTCGCTCATCCGTCGCGGGATTCGCGCCGCGCCGCAAGGTCGCCCTCCGAAGCGCGCATAATCCAAGCTTTCCACCACAAACAGCGAACCGTTTCCGGAGGTATTCGTGCTTTTTGAATCCGAAGCGCAGGCGGCGATGGACACGGCCGTCGCGCGAGGCGCGGTCTACGCCGACGTTCGGTTCGGCATCGTGCGCGACGAGCATCTCGAGGTCCGCAACGGCGTCGTCAATGGCTTCAGCGATTCTGAGAGCCGCGGCTTTTCCGTTCGCGCGCTCGTCGACGGCGCGTGGGGCTTTGCATCGAGCGCGACGATGGATAAGCGCGAGGTCGACCGAATCGCCGCGTTGGCCGTCGAAGTCGCGCGAGCGAGCGCGACGGTCAAAGCCGAAGGCATGGAACTGCTGCCTGCCGGCAAACAGATCGGCACATTCAAAACGCCGTTCGAAATCGATCCAAACGACGTTTCGGTGGACAAGCGCATCAAATTTCTCCTCGACGTCGAAGCCGAAGTGCGCGCGGCAAAAGGCGTGACGGTCGGACGCGCGTGGATGGACGCCTGGCGCACCACAAAAGAATTTGCGAGCACGGAAGGCAGCCGCATCTCACAAGAATTGCTGCAATGCGGAAGCGCGTGCGAGGCGCTTGCCGTGGGCGAAGGCGACGTCCAAGACCGCCTCTTTCCCGGCACGTGCGGACTGTATCAAACGGGCGGATACGAGATCGTCAAAAAGGCCGACTTGCCTTCCAACGCGCGCCGCATCGGGGAGGAAGCTGTCGCGCTGCTCACCGCCGAGCAATGTCCGAGCGGCACGATGGACATCATTCTTTCGGGCGATCAGGTATCGCTGCAGATCCACGAATCCATCGGACATGCGCTCGAACTCGACCGCGTGCTCGGATGGGAAGCGAATTTTTCCGGCACCTCGTTCGCCACGCTCGACAAGTTGGGCAACTTCAAATATGGCAGCCCCATCGTCAACGTGGTCTGCGACATGACATGCCCGCTCGCATTCGCCACGCATGGTTTTGACGATGAAGGCACGCCGGCCGCGTCGGTCTATCTCATCAAAGACGGCATTCTCGTCGGCTACATGGCCGGCCGCGACACCGCGATGGCAGCCAACGTCGACCTGTGCGGTTGCGTGCGCGCTGAGTACTGGGGCCGACTGCCCATGATCCGCATCGGCAACGTGAATCTGCAGCACGGCACGACGCCGGAAGCCGAACTGTACGACGGCATCAAGAACGGCGTTTACATGGAGAGCAACCGCTCGTGGTCCATCGATGACAAGCGGCTGAACTTTCAATTCGGATGCCAGCTCGGTTACGAGATCAAGAATGGCAAGAAGGGGAAGATGCTCAAGAATCCCACGTATGCGGGCATGACGCCGAAATTCTGGGGTTCATGCGATGCGATCGGCGACAAGAATTCATGGGTTGCGTGGGGCACGCCGAACTGCGGCAAAGGCGAACCCATGCAGACCGCGCGTTCGTGCCAAGCCGCGTCGCCGTCGCGCTTCCGCAACGTCGAAGTCGGGGTGGTCGGCTATGACCGCTGATCCCGCCACCGACCGCGCTGCGGCCGACGCGGTCCTCGACATCGCACTTGAAGAGTCGAAGTCGAAGGCCGACGAAACCGAGGTCATCCTCACTTCCCAAAATCTCGCGCTCTCGCGCATCACGCATAACGTCATCCACGAAAATCTCATCGAGCGCGACCGCAGCATCAACATACGCGTCGTGGTGCAAAATCGCGTGGGCGTCGCGTCCACGAACGAACTCGACCGCGAAGGCATTCGGACCGCAGTGGCGCGCGCGATCGAAATCGCGCGTGTCTCGCCGGCCGACGAAGAATTTCCCGGACTTCCGAGCTCTGGCCCAGCCACGCACGCCATGGACTGGGCATACGACGAACCGACGGCGGCGTTGACGCCGGCCGCGCGGGCCGCAGCAGTCGCTGATATCGTGAAGGTGATGGTGGCCCATAAGCTCACCGCCGCAGGCTACGTCTCCACGAGCAGCGGCAGCGTCGCGATCGCGAATACGAAGGGGATCAAGCAATTCTTCCGCTCGACCGATTCCGCCATCAACATCAAGGCGATGGGCGACGACTCGAGCGGATACGCTGAAGGATACGCACGCCGCTTTTCGGATCTGAACGCAGCCAAGCTCGGCGAAACCGCGGCGAGCAGAGCGGCGGCGGGCCGCAATCCTGGTTCGGTCGAGCCGGGCGAGTACACGGTGATATTGGAGCCGCCGGCGTTTCGCGAATATCTCGGCTACCTTTCATGGACGGGTTTTGGCGCGATGCCGTTTTCGGAAGGCTCGTCGTTCATGACCGGCCGCATCGGCGATCGGCTCATGGGAAACAACATCACCATCGGCGACGATTTCGCGCATCCGTCGGGCGCTGGTATGCCGTTCGACTTCGAAGGCGTGCCGCGCCAGCCCGTCACGCTGATCGATAAGGGCGTTGCGAGCGGCGTGGTCTATGATTCCTACTACGCGGCAAAGCTGAAGCACGCGAACACCGGCCATGCGCTGCCCGCGCCGAATACGTACGGCCCGCTGCCGCTGAATATCGTCCTGACTCCCGGCACGAAGAGCGCCGACGATCTCATCCGCGAGACCAAGCGCGGACTGCTCGTGTGCCGCACGTGGTATATCCGTCTCGTCGACAAACTGCAGACCATCATCACCGGCATGACGCGCGACGGATTTTTTCTCATCGAGGACGGTCAGATCGTGCGCGGACTGAAGAACATGCGCTTCAACGAATCGATCGTCGGCGCACTCGGCCGCTGCGAGCTGGCAAAGGATTTGGTCCGTTCGGAGAGTCACGTTCTGCCCGCCTGCCGGATCGACGGCTTCCGCTTCTCGAGCGGCACCACGTTTTAGGTGAGGATCTATCCGGGCGCCACGATCGGCGCGGCTCTGCTGCTGGCGCTCGCCGCGTGCGGCGGCGGCGGCTCCGGCTCGACGACGCCCGGACCCAATCCGCGACCATCGCCCGGCGGTTCGTCTCGGCCGGCGCAAAACGGCGACAGTTTTCACTACACTGGCTCGCTCGAAGAGACTTTCTGGCGGCCTGCGCAGCCCGGTCCGTCCAACGCACCGTCGCCCGTGCCAACGAGCACGACGAATTGGACGGTCGACAATCTCACGACCGTCAAGACGAACACAACGTTTCACGGCACGTCTGGACTGACCAACTTCGCCCAAGAAGAAACCGACACGGGTCTGCAGACGATCACGACGGTCACCAACGACTACTTCCTATTCCCAGCCGACGGCGCGGGCCCGCTTATCGAAAATGGCTATGAATCACTCGACAGCAATTTCGTCCTGAACGACGTGCAGCACGGCGCGGGCAATGGAGTCGTGGATATGCTCCCCGAGACGGGCGGCAGCAACTGGACCAACAACGCACGGCTGACGTCGTCCGAAACCGATCCCGATGGCCAGACCTCCAACCGGATCGTGAACGACGATGGCTCGTTCACCGAGACCGATAGCTTCCCCGACGGAACATCGTCGTCGGCAGCATCGAATGCCGATGGTTCGGGATTGTACAAAGTCCTGAAGGGCACACCGCTCGAAACCGATTACGCGTACGCCGCGCCCGCGGGCGGCCAAATCGCCATCACGGTCACCGAGCCCGGCGCGTCGCCGGAGCCGTCCCCGATCGTCATCACCGTGCCGAATTGGTTGCCGGCCGGCGGATTGGCGAGCGATGCTTATATCGACAACGGCCCCGTGTCGATACCGGCGGCTTGTGCACTGCCCGCCAAATTCGGCACGCAAGGCAACGATATCGCCGAGCACCGCACTGCGGTAGATCCGATCTTTGGAACGGTTGACGACGCGCTCGAGCATACGTACGTCGTGCAGGGCCGCGGCATCGCTTGCGTCACGCGCGTCGACGTGTTGACCGCATTCTACGACTTCAGCGGCCAGAACGGCCTCGCGTTTTTCGAGGGTAAGCCGTTACAATTCACCGTCGTCGACGAGACCATCGGCCTGCAGGCCGAATCTTTGCTCGCGAGCGGCAAACATCGAACGGTGGAATTTGTCGCACGCGGATCTGCCCGGCTCGTCGATGCAATCCGCATGCGTGCGGCGCAAATGATGCAGACCACGGTCCGGCGCGCACGCGCGGCCAACGAACGTCCATTCAGAGCGCGGTCCAACGTCCGGAGAAGGCAACCATCGTGAAAACACCTCGGATCACCGCAGTACTACTCGTGATCGTCTTCGGCTGCTCGGCGCCTTCGCAAGCCGTGGCTTCCTCGATCACGTTGCCCGTTGCGCACCGCGCGGTATCCGGCCCGGCATTTGGCATTCAATACGATTCAGATGCGCTCGCCGGCGCGCGCTTCACCGGCCGCGCACATCTTGGCACGCTCGGCATCGACGTGATCGTGCCCTTGCGCGACGAACGCGGGTTGCTCGATTTCGCCCGGCTCGTGAACGATCCGTCGTCGCCGCTCTACCGGCACTTCCTCACGCCGGCGCAAATCGGCGAGAGCTTCGGCGCCGCACCCGGAGACTACATCGGCGCATTTAACTATTTCGCCAAAGCCGGACTCGCCGTCCAAAGCTGGCCGCAACGCGGCGCGCTGCGTATATTCGGCGCTCAAACTCGCATCGAGGCGGCGCTTCACACGACCTTTGGCGTTTACACCGCCGGAAACCGCACGTTCTTCGCGCCGATGAACAAACCGACGGTCGACGAAAGCGTGCACGTCGCAGGAGTCGCGCGCATCGTCACGCGGCGCAGATTGCACGCTCCCATGATCGTGGTGACGCCGCCGATCCACGTCGCGGGAGGCCTCGGCAACAACTTGCTTTTAGGCTATTCACCCTGGCAGCTTGCAAGTGCGTTCGACTATACGGGTGCGTACAATACCGGCATAACCGGCCGCGGAATCACGATCGGCATCATAGGTACCGGTCCGATGTCGACGGCGGACGTGCCGGCGTATCGCGGCCTGTACGCGGTTCCCGGAACCGGCACGGTAAAACAAGTGGACGTGACCACCGTCTGTCCGGTGTGCAGCAGCGGACTGCAAACCCCGCCGCCGGTGACGCCGCCCTGTCAACAGACGGATCCGCCGAATTACAACGTCTGTAACCCGGAAGACATCGAAGCGCAGCTCGACACCGAGCAGTCGTCCAGCCTGGCGCGCGATTCAAGCGTGCTCTTCTACCTCGCGTATAATCCGAACGAATGCTACACCGCCGGTCAGTGCACACACAACCCGTCCACGCCGGCGCTCGGCATCGGCGAGATCGACGACGAATTGCAACAAACCATCGCGGATAACGCGGCCGACGTCGTCAGCCTCAGCGCCGGCGGCGGAGAGCCGGACATCGCGTCACCGAACAACCCGATCTTGCACCCGGATGGGACCGGGCTAGAACCCGACGAGTTCGCCATGCTCGCCTCGGAAGGTATTGCAACGTTCTTGGCGTCCGGCGATACCGGTGCGGAAGGTTGCCAGAGCGATGGCTTTCCCGCGACGCAAGACTCGCTATGCGTCTCGTATCCCGCGAGCGATCCGAACGTGAGCGGGGTCGGCGGGACTACAACGCCGATCTTGCCGGATGGCCGCCTCGGCGGGCCGATCACCGCGTGGGGAGTGCAGACCGGCCTGCTCGGCGGCCGCGGCGCCACGGGCGGCGGTCTGTCGATCGTGTTTGCGCGCCCCGGCTATCAGAAGGCGCTCAGCGGAATCGTCGGCGCGGTGCGCGGCGTTCCCGACATCGCGCTCAATGCCGATCTCGTCACAGGCGATGCTGTTGTGATCGACGCGTTCGATCCAAACTCCGTGGCTCTCGGCGCAGTGGGAGGTACGAGCGCGGCGGCGCCCGATGCTGCGGCGATGTGGGCGCTGGTGCTGCAGGCCTGCAGACTCAATTCGCAATGCGGGTTTGGGCCGTCGTCGCATCCATACCGTTTGGGCAATCCGGACGTGCTGTTCTACAAGCTCTACGGCTTGCCGAGCTACGCGCAGACCGTGTACGACGTCACGTACGGCAACAACGCGGTGTTCAACTTGATCAATCCGAATCAGCTCGATCCCGGCTACAACGCGCTCGCCGGTTACGATCTTACTACCGGCATCGGCGTGCCGTTCGGAAGCGCGCTCGTGAAAGTCGTCACCGGTATCTAAAGGGGAATCTATTTGCGTCCTTCCGCGAGAGCGAGCCAAGCCGCGAGCGTCGCGAGCTTCTCGTCTTGACGCCACGGCGGGCCTAGCGGCCGGCCCAATTCTTTCAACGTTTGCTGCAGTCGTTCTGGGCTTATTCCCAAGACCGCAGACCCGAGCTCCAGCGCCTGCCTCTCCACGATTCCCGAAACTTTCAATCCCAGATGCCGGCTGGCGACGTTGATCGCCTCGCGGAAAAATTCTCCCTCCGCCGTGTGCAACATGGGATGCGATGTGAGCGCCGCTGCGAGCGTTGCCGGCGATCGTCCGGAACCGAGCAGATTGCCGCATGCGACCACCACCTGACCACGGTCGAGCAAATCCTTGACGACTATGCGAAGCGATGTCGTTGCCGTGGCGTTTGTCGCGCGTGTGCATAGCGCGATGAACTTCGCGGCATCCGCGCGCTTCATATCTGCAGCGGCATGAAAAGGCTGCATGGAGCCTGGCGTCTGCGGATCGGCGAGATCGATTCTCCTTCGCTCGATCACCGATGGTGCGTCAACCGGACCGTTGACAGCGACCACCGCCGCCCATCCGGAGTGGGTGCGAAATCCGAGCGTTGTGCCAGATCGCTTGCTCACCTTCGGTTTATTCTACGTCCGGATACATGACAGCGAGCGTCATATTTCCACGGCACAATTGTCTGCTTCGCTAACATAAGCATCATTTGATGTCATTGCGAAAGCGAATGAACAGGCCGATTAGAGTGCCTTGAGAGACGACAACCACGACTACTGCGATAACGATGTTGCTTGTGCACACGTGCGCCACCGAATCGACACGACAGAAGTACACCAGCCATCCGACTAAAAAAACTATGCCTAGGACCAGAACGCTCAAGACTATAGGGAAAAGCCTATGATGCATTGTTGCACCGCTTTTTCTTGCTGCGGCAAGCGCCTTCCCTACCCGAGAAGCACCACTATGGATCGAAAGAGCTAGGGTGACGGACTCGGCATAGGCTGCGGAGGCAGCGGTTTGCGCGGCTCGTTGGTGAGCATCGGTATCGGCCGCATGAGCGGCGTGCGAAGGCCGGTCGACATCCCGAGTGACTGCGCGATCTGAAGTGCTTCGCTCGATACCTTCGAGGAGAGGCCGCACGTCAAATCGCCGGAACGCGAACCATTCCACCAAATGAAGAGCGACGAACCGAACGACGAGCTCTTCATGCAGTCCGATGCGCCCCGAGCGGTCAGCGGCATTGCGGCCTGCAAGTCCTTGAAGAACTGCTCCGCGAGCGACGCGGGCACCGAAGCGATCGCGCGGTGTGATCCGTTTATATACTCCGCGTCGCCCGAGGGCTGAACCACGATGCGATAGCCCTGAGTGTTGGTCGAGCCGGTGTTCAGGATCACGGCGGCGCCATGGGGCACCGGAAGATAAGGGACGAGCGGTGCAGCGGATGCTGCGACCGGTGCGACG
>Ga0208219_1000586_pt1 | contig 13105 bp, 15 predicted proteins | sample NGESurshal072012_7_FD_184469 | JGI IMG/M metagenome (GOLD analysis project Ga0208219, IMG submission 184469) | Arctic peat soil microbial communities from Barrow, Alaska - NGEE Surface sample 53-2 shallow-072012 (SPAdes) | ecosystem: Environmental > Terrestrial > Soil > Wetlands > Peat ...
GTCGAACGGCTTGGTGATGTAATCGTCGGCTCCTACTTCGAGGCCGACCACCTCATCGGTCTTGGTCGAGCGCCCGGTGAGCATGACCATCGGGCTCATCACACCTTGCCGCCGCAGCTCGAGGATGACTTCGGTGCCGCTGATGTCAGGCAGCACCCAGTCGACGAGGACGAGGTCCGGACGGCCACCCGTGCCAAGCTCGATCGCCTTGGCGCCATTCGCAGCTTCGAGGACTTCGTGACCCTGCAGCCTGCACACCTCGGCGATCAGTGCCCTAACGTCGTGGTCGTCCTCGATGACGAGGATGCGCTGCTTGCGCCGGCCGGGGAGTGAGGTCAGTTGTGATCCGGAGGTGCGAATCCAACCCTGCGCGACTCGTGCGACGAGCGCTTGGAGCGCCTCATCAGGAGGACCCGTTTCTCCCCTCCATCGATCACATCGGCCAACTCCCAGCCTTCGACCGCCGAGGCCTGAAGGAACTTGACCAGGGTCGTTCCATCGGCCACCTGGGCCAGCGTCAGGACCTCGGTCGAGTACTCCCATTCGCGGGCAGGGAGGCCCACCGACGGGATGTGGGTGGTCGGCGCCGCGCCGTCCTCCGGCTGCTCGGGCTCGTCGGGATCGTCGTCCGGGTCTTCTTCGTCGTGCATGGGCACTGTCAAACGATTGTAGGTGCCTCGGAGTACCCCCGGCGGGGGTCGAACCCGCGCTGGACCGGGTTTAAGCCGGCTGCCTCTGCCATTGGGCTACGGGGGCAGGGTCAATTGTGAGCGAGCAACCGGCGACCAGGCTGCCAGTCCGTTATCGCCCGCCGATCACTTCGGATAGTCGAAGAAACCCTTGCCCGTCTTGCGGCCCAGGTGGCCTTCTTCCACCAGCTTCCTCAAGAGCTCGGGCGCGTCTGCGCCCTCGCCCTGGCGGTGGCGATCCTTCATCGCGCCATAGAAGATGTCGAGGCCGCTGAAGTCGAGAAGGTGGAATGGACCCATCGGCCAGTTCAGTCCCTTTTGCACCGCGGTATCGATGTCCTCCGCGCTCGCGTAGCCGCCCTCGAGCAAACGCAGGGCTTCTTCTGAAGCCGCGAAGAGGATGCGGTTGACGATGAAACCCCAGATCTCCTTTTGCAGGAGCACTGGAGTGCGATCGATGCTGCGCACGAACTCCATCGCCGCCTCGACCGTAGCCTCGGCCGTTTTGGGGCCGCGCACGACCTCGCAGAGCTGCATGACGGTGACCGGGTGGAAGAAGTGCATGTTGCAGCAGAGCTCCGGGCGGCCCGTGAAGTCGGCGAGCCGGCTGATCGCGATCGTGCTGGAGTTGCTGGCCAGGATCGCGTCCTTGCCGGCGTGCCGGCCGAGCGTCTTGAACACGGCCTGCTTGACGTCAAAGTCCTCGACCACGGCTTCGATGACCAGGTCGGCGTGGGCCGCGGCGCCGGCAAGGTCGTTGCTGTCCTTGATGCTGCCGAGGGCCTTCGATGCCGCCTCCTTGGTCAACCGTCCCTTCTCCACCGACCGGTCGAGGAGCCGGGTGTTCTGGGCCCGGGCTCGTTCGAGCTGGCCTTCGACGGAGTCGGCGAGCGTGACTTCGTATCGACCGCTCAAGGCGGTCTGCAAAGCGATCTGGGAGCCCATGGTGCCTGCGCCGACGACCAACACACGCTTCAATTCATGCATGCGGGTGAGCATGCAGGAATTCGAGGCCGCGGCGCAGGCCGCCGTCGATTCGATCCCGGATGAATTCGTGCAGTACCTCGTAAACACGGTATTCGTCATCGAGGAGTCGTCGCCCGAGGGGCTGATGGGGCTTTACGAGGGAGCCACGGCGCTGGCGGGCCTGGGCATGCCCGAGCGGATCACCCTTTACAAGCGCTCTCACGAGCGAGCCGCGGACTCGATCGACGAGCTGGTCGAGGAGGTCCGCCGGACGATCATGCACGAGGTCGGCCACCACTTCGGGATGGAGGAAGAGGACCTCCCGTATTAAGGAGCTTTAGCGCAACGTCCAGAAGGAGCGGTCCCACAGGATCAGCGGGTCACCCGCACCGGCCACCGCCGCCTCCACCCTGCCCACGCAGATGTCGTGGTCGCCGGCTGGGTGAGTTGCGACCAGGCTGCATTCCAGCCACGCCACGCACCCTTCGATCAGGGGTATGCCGTTGGTGCCGAGGCGGTGCGGAATCTCGCGCCAGGATTCATCGATGGCGGGGGCGCGACCTGCGAAGCGATCGGCGATGAACTCTTGAGTGCGGGTCAGGACGCTGACGTTGAAGGCCTTCCCCTCGACCACTGCCGCGCGCGTCGTGGCTTCGCGCTCGAGGCCGACCAGCACCATGGGAGGGTCGGCTGAGATCGAGACGAGGCTGCTGGCGGTGAGCCCTCGGTAGCCGGACCCATAGCGCGCGCTGACCACGACCACGCCCGAAGGAAGGCGCGCCATGACGTCCCGAAACTCCTGCGATGCCAAACCGCCAGTAGCCTAACCCTCGCGAAGCGGGACGGGTCCCGCACCCCGGGATAGAGCGACTGTGCAGGTAAAATCGACCACGGATCCGGGGCGACGTAGCCAAGTGGCAAGGCAGAGGTTTGCAAAACCTCCATCCCCAGTTCGATTCTGGGCGTCGCCTCCAATCTTTCTTAAAACGTCGTGAGGTGCGAAATACATCGCGCCTCCGATGCGTTTGAGAGAGTGGACCTGATCCCTCATGGCCAGAGGGAGGGTCTACGTAAAGGGGCCAGGCGCCAAAGGTGCTGTCGAAAAGACCGCCTCGGGCGCCTGACCCTTTGGTAGGAACGAATCGAATAATCAGTACTTTGTCGGGTTCGATAGAACGCTCGGCTTGGGACCCATTCCCCGCACCACAATCAGCCCCGCGATCGCCGAGATGACGATCGCGATCCGAAGGACGTTGCGCACTCGCTTTCACCTCCTGGGGCGTTTTTTCTCGCTTGCCGTGCCCCGCCAGTAGAACGACCCCGCCGCAAGGCGAGTTACGCCGGCCTCGTGCGGAGCCGGCCTTTCTGCCCGGAGCCGACCAAGTGGGCCCTTTTGGCGCAGTAAGTTGCCACAGGAGCGACCATCTGTGCCCGGATGGCAGCTGTTTGGCGGCTGGTGGCACTTGATAGACTCGGATCAACACTCAGGCGAGGAGAAAGCGCATGGGCTTGGCCCAGATCAAGATGCCCCAGCTCGGCGAGTCGGTGACCGAGGGCACGGTCGAGAAGTGGCTCAAGAGCGAGGGTGACTTCGTAAAACGCGACGAGCCGATCGTGGAGGTCGTCACGGACAAGGTCAACGCCGAGATCCCCTCCCCCTTCGAAGGCAAGCTCGTCAAGATCACGGTCACCGAGGGCGAGACAGTGCGGGTCGGCGCCGTGATCGCCCAGATCGAGACCGCCGGTGGCGCCGCGGCCGACGCCCCTCCCGCTCCAGTCAAGCAGCCCGCCACCCCGGCCAAGGAATCCGCAACGCCCCACCCGGAGGTGCCTGCTGCCCCCGCTCCGCGTCAGGGCGCGAGCGCCCCGGCTGCCTCTGCGCCTGCACCCGCCCCTTCGAGCGACAACGGAGGCACCGACCGAGCTCGGCTTTCGCCCGCCGTCCGAAAGCTCGCGGCCGAGCACGGCATCGACGCCACGGCGATTCGCGGAAGCGGTATGGGCGGCCGGGTCACCCGAGACGATGTCCTCGCCGCTGTGGAAGGCGGAGGTGCCGCTCCAGCTGCTGCTTCTGCTGCCCCCGCGCGATCCGCCCCCCGCCCAGCGCAGACCGACGGCGCGCGTGAAGAGGTGGTGAAGCTGGGCTCGATGCGAAAGGCGATCGCCGAGCACATGGTTCGGAGCCTTGCCACATCACCTCACGCCTGGACCCTCCAGGAGGTCGACGTCACCAACCTGGTGCGTTATCGCGCGGTGGAGAAGGAAGGTTTTCGGACGCGGCACGGAGTCTCGCTGACGTACCTGCCGTTTGTCGTGCAGATCGTGTGCGACGCGATCAAGGAGTTTCCGTGGCTCAACTCGACCTGGAGCGACGAGGGCGTCGTGCTGAAGCACTACATCAACATGGGCATCGCCGTTTCGATCCCTGACGGCCTCATCGTCCCTGTGCTGAAGGACGCGGATCAGCTTGGGTTCACCGAGCTTGTTCGCTCAATCAACGACCTCGTCGAAAGGGCGCGCACGAAGCAGCTCAAGCCGGACGATGTCCAGGGCGGCACGTTCACCCTCAACAACACGGGCTCGACCGGCTCCGTTGCCAGCCAGCCGATCATCAATCAGCCTCAGGCGGCCATCCTGACCACCGAATCCATCGTCAAACGCCCGGTGGTGATCGGCGACGGGATCGCGGTTAGAGACATGATGAATATGTGCCTCAGCTTCGATCACCGGATCATCGACGGGATGATGGCGGGGCAGTTCCTAGGCACGATCAAGAAGCGCCTCGAGGAATGGACCGCCGCGAGCATCCAGCTGTGAGCACGGGCGCGCCACTGACCCAGGCTCCCATTCCTTCATGGATACGCATCCGCGTGACCGAGAGCGAGAACTTCAAGGAGCTCAAACAGATCGTCAAGGGCAGCCGCCTGCACACGGTCTGCGAGGAGGCGCGCTGCCCGAACATCTTCGATTGCTGGAACCGCCGCACAGCGACCTTCATGATCCTTGGCGACGTTTGCACGCGCGCCTGCCGGTTCTGCGCAGTCACCTCGGGCCGGCCGACTGAGCTGGACCTGGGCGAACCGCTGCGAGTCGCCGACTCGGTGGCCGAGCTCGGCCTGCGACACGCCGTCATCACGTCCGTCGATAGAGACGACCTGAAGGACGGCGGGGCAGGTATCTTCGCGCGCACCATCCGCGCGATCCGGCGGCGCAGCCCCGGCACGACGATCGAGGTACTGACCCCCGACTTCCAGGGCGACCTCGAATCCGTGCAGACCGTCGTCGACGCCGGCCCCGACATCTTCAACCACAACACCGAGACCGTCCCCCGCCTGTATGCGCGGATCCGGCCAAAAGCTGTTTACGCGAACAGCCTCGCCCTGCTACGGCACGTGAAGGCATCGGCGCCTCAGATGGTCACGAAGTCCGGCCTGATGGTCGGCCTTGGGGAAACAGAGGACGAGCTGCTCGAGGTGTTTGGCAATATGCGCGCGCACAACATCGATGTCCTGACGGTGGGCCAGTACCTGCGGCCGACCAAAAGTCATGCCGAGGTCGTGCGCTACTACAGGCCCGAGGAGTTCTCGCGATTGAAAGGCCTGGCACTCGAGATGGGCTTTGGCCACGTCGAAGCAGGACCCCTGGTCAGGTCCTCATACCACGCTGATGAGCAAGTCCCAGAACGTAAGAGCCTGCTGGCTGGGTAGCACTCCTTACCAGGAGGCATGGGACCTCCAGGCGGAGATCGTTGCCGCCGTTCGCGACGGAGGCGCGCCCGACACGCTCCTGCTCCTCGAGCACCCGCACGTCTTCACGATGGGCAAGGCGGCGAGCTCTGCGGACATCCTGTGGGATGAAAGCGAGCGGGCGGCCCGTGAGGTCGACCTGATCTGGTCTGACCGCGGCGGCGAGGCGACATATCACGGTCCAGGGCAGCTGGTCGGGTATCCGATCATCGATCTCGCGCACTTCGAGCTCACGATTCCCGCTTACATCCAGAAGCTCGAGCAGTCAGTGATCGAATATCTACGCGAGCTCGGCGTCGAATCGGAGCCTGGCGAACGTGGACTCACCGGCGTCTGGTCCGAGGGCGAGAAGGTGGCGGCAATCGGCATCAAGCTGAACCGATCCGTTGTGAGCCACGGCTTTGCACTGAATCTCACCACGGATCTTCAGTACTTCGACGGCATCGTTCCCTGCGGACATGCGGACAAGCGTCCGACATCGGTCGAGGCCCTCACGGGCCGGCGCATCGACACCGCGACCGCGGCTCGTGAATACACCAGACATTTCGCCGGTGTATTCAGAGCTACGGCCGATTGGGCCTCACCCGAAGCGCTTCTCGCGGCTGCGCGCCGCTAGCTCTTGAGCTCGCCCCTGGCGAGCCTATACTCCGCCCACTGAGCGCCCGGGTAATCAATGCTGGCACACGCTTTTTTCCTCTCGGACAACCTTCCGGGCTGGCTGCAGGACCCAAGTTGGTGGCGGCCCCTCGCCCATGCCGTGCAGGAATTCGTGCGCCAGCACCAGGCGACCGGACTGTTCGTGGTCATCTTCCTGGAGGAGCTCGGCGTTCCGCTGCCGGCACCTGGCGACGTCGCGATCATGTACGGGGGCTACCTCACGACAACGGGCGCCATCCCCTACCCGCTTGCGTATGTGGCCGTGGTGTCCGCTGCGGTCCTCGGTAGCGCCTGCAACCTGACCATCAGCCGCAAGTACGGCCGTCCATTCATCCAGCGCTTCGGCAAATACATCGGCGTGACCGAGGCAAGGCTCATGCAGGCTGAAGGGCTTTTCAAGCGATGGGGCCCCTGGGCGATCATCATCGGCCGCCACATTCCCGGCATGCGGATAGTTTTGTCGGCCTTGTCGGGAATACTTGGGGTGCCTTACCGGGTTTTCATACCGTGCGTATTCGTTTCAGCGATGATCTGGGCCGCGATCTTTCTCGAGATTGGACGTCGAGTAGGTCCCCGCGTACGAGAGGTTTTTCTCATATTCCCGGCACACCTGATTCCTTGGGTTTTGCTGGGTTTGGGCTTGCTCGTGATCGGGTATCTGGGATATGAGCATGGTTTCAAACCGAAAGCCTGGAACAGACACGCTGAAGAGCCCCATTGAGCTCGTTCGCCTCGACACTGTCGAGATGGACGAGGACGACGAGATCCTTCCCGACTTCTCAGCCGAAGTCGATGGACGGCGCGTCTGGGTCACCGCCGTACTCGAGAGGACCGTCGTGATCGAGCCGGCCCCAGGCGAGCCCAAGGTGCTTGTCAACCGCAACCGCCTGATGGTCGACCCTGGCCAGCTCCGCGTTCGCCACCTGGCGAGCAAGGAAGCCGCCCGGCGCGGCCGCGAGGCTGCCCGCCAGCTTCGGATGCAAGAAAACCGCTCAGCGGCCTGAGCTCACCCCCTCGGGGTTGAGCCTTTGTAACGTTCTGGTAAAGTTGGCTGCTCCGCGGCAGACATGGCCGCCTAGCCCAAGGAACGACTGCATGAGCAAAATCGTACCCGTCGAGCTTGTTTCGCTGGCCAGCATCGTTCCGCCCCTCAACCACGAGGTCAGCGGGGGCTTCAACGCGATGGTGGACGGCAAGCAGGTTCGCGTCCGCGCCGTGCTGGAGCGGACCGTCGTGATCGAGCACCAGGAAGGCGGCGAGCGCAGCGTCGTGCGCAAGGACAACTGCATGGTCAAGCCCTCGACAGTCGTGTTCGTGCCGGGCAACCCCAACAACGGTGTCGGACCACGCCAGTGGCGCAGGCTGCCGGGCAAACCCCCCGCCACCCCCCGGGTAGGCCCCTAACGGACTAACCGGTCTGCTACCCCTCCCCGCTTCCGCGGGGAGGCGCGCATTAGGTCAAGTCCCCTCCTAAAAGCGCGGGTGGGGGCCCCGAAGTTGGCACCCACGGTCCCACCTCTGGGCGCTGCCTTCCTAGTCGATGTCGCGCTGCGCCACCAGAGTCAGAAAGGCCGGAAACGACTCCGAAAGCGCCACTTCCTCGAACACCTGGCGCGCCTCGGCAAAACGGCCCTTCGACCACAGCTCCTCGCCAAGCCGCCCACGCACCTTCGCCAGCTCGTCGTCGGCGATCTCGCGCACCAGGTCAGCGGTCACCGGCGAGCCCTCGTTCAACCGCGACGAGTGCCTGATCCACTGCCACACCTGCGACCGCGAGATCTCGGCCGTGGCGACATCCTCCATCAGGTTGTTGATCGCCGCCGCCCCGACCCCTCGAAGCCAGGACTCGATGTACTGGACCCCTACGCTCACGTTGAGGCGAAGCCCGTTCTCGGTGATCGACGCGTCAGGCATCTTCATATCGATCAGCTGCCCCGGGGTGACTGACACATCGGGCCGCTGCCTCTCGAGCTGATTCGGCCGGTCCCCCAGAACGCGGTCGAACGCCTCCGTCGCCGTGGCCACGAGGTCCGGGTGCGCCACCCACGTTCCGTCGAAACCCGAGCCGGCCTCGCGGTCCTTGTCCTCCTTGACCTTGGCCAGCGCGACGCGATTGACCTCAGGGTCGCGCCTCGACGGAATGAACGCGGCCATCCCCCCCATCGCGTGCGCTCCGCGGCTGTGGCACGTCTTGACCAGCAGGTCGGTGTAGGCGCGCATGAATGGAACCGTCATGGTCACCTGCGCGCGATCCGGTAGGACGAAGTCCGGTCGGTTCCGAAACTTCTTGATGATGCTGAAGATGTAGTCCCAGCGCCCCGCGTTCAAACCGCTCGAGTGCTCGCGCAGCTCGTACAGGATCTCTTCCATCTCGAAGGCGGCCAGGATCGTCTCGATCAGCACCGTGGCGCGGATCGTGCCGCGCGGCACATCGAGGGCACCCTGGGCGAAGTTGAAGACGTCGTTCCAGAGCCGCGCCTCCAGGTGGCTTTCGAGCTTGGGCAGGTAGAAATAGGGCCCGCTGCCCTTGGAGAGCAAGCGCTTGGCGTTGTGGAAGAAGTACAGGCCGAAGTCGAACAGGCTGCCTGAGATGGGCTTCCCGTCCACCTCCACGTGCCGCTCGTCCAGATGCCAACCGCGCGGCCGTACGACCAGCGTCGCGACCTTGGCATCAAGCCTGTACTGCTTTCCCTCCGGGCTCGTGAAGTCGAGCGTCCGCTCGATGGCATCGATGAGGTTCACCTGGCCCTCGACGAGATTCGCCCACGTCGGTGTGTTGGCGTCCTCGAAGTCGGCCATGAACACCTTTGCTCCAGAGTTCAGCGCGTTGATGACCATCTTGCGGTCGGTCGGTCCCGTGATCTCGACACGCCGGTCCTGAAGATCATTGGCGGGAGGGGCCACCTTCCAATCGGACTCGCGGACCGATCTGGTTGCGGCGAGGAAAGTTGGAGATTCGCCGGCGTCGAGGCGCGCCTGGCGCTCGTCGCGCATGCGCAACAGCTCGAGCCTCCTGGCACCGAACTCGCGCTGCAAGCCGGCCACGAACTCGAGCGCGTCACTCGTGAGCACCTCGGCGGCGCGCCCGGTGACCGGCCCCTTCAGCTTCATCTGTTCACTCGATGCCATCGTCAGCCAATTTACAGTAGGCCGTCAGTTCCCTGTCAGACGCGCGACCACAGGAGCGAAGGACTCGGCTGCCTCGCCCGGCACGATCACGTATGAGATTCCGTACCGTTCGCGCCGGGCCTGCACGTCCTCGACCACCTCGTCGACGGTGCCGATCAGGAAATGCGGCATCGCGAGTATGTCTTTCGGTTCCACGCCGATGCCCGCGGCCATGACCGAAGCCACCGACTCGCGGTCGTCGGTGATATTGGCCAGAAATATCGTGACGCTCAGCTCGACGCGTTCCATGCGTTCGCCCGCCGCGTCTCGGATCCAACCAAGCTTCTCGTCGGTCGCCTCCGCGAGCCCGGTGCGCACGAGGTTGCGATTGATGGCGCCCTCGCGCAAGTCGAAGTTCACGTTGACGATGTCCGCCTCGCGAGCAGCGAGCCGCAACATGCGGCGGCCGCCTCCCCCAAGCAGAATCGGCGGATGAGGCATCTGGAGGGGCCGCGGAGATCCTTCGATGCCAGTCACCCGATAGTGCTCGCCGGCGAAGGTGAACGGCTCGCCCGTGAAGAGCCCTTTGATGATCGTCAGCGCCTCCTCCATCCTGCTGATTCGCGTGCCCGGGCTGTCGAACGGGATGCCAGCCTGCTCGTAGTCGGAGGCCATCCAGCCGGCGCCCAGCCCGAGGTCAAACCTTCCATCCGACAGCAGGTCGATGGTGGCCGCTTCCTTCGCGAGCACCACAGGGTGCCTGTAGTCGTTGTCGAACACCAGCGACCCGACTCTCAACCGCGTGGTCGCATCGGCGGCGGCCATGAGCGCGGCAATCGGACCGACCTGGTCGGTGAAGTGGTCGGGAAGGTACAAGGAGGCGTAGCCGAGCGCCTCGACCTGCCGAGCCTTCTCCTTCCAGGCCGTGGCGCTGGGAGCCCGATGTTCCTGCACTCCGAACCTGAGCGGGCGCAGCTTGGTCACGGCGCGTAATTATGCCGCGCCAGGTGTGCCGTAACCGCTCCCATCGGCTAACATCGGCGCGCCATGGTCGCCGCTGTCCGCCGAGCGCGGGACACCGCCTGGGTTCCGATCGTGCCGGCGCTTGTCAGCTGGATGCTGCTTTTCGGCTACCAATGGGCTTTCTCCTTGACGTATAGGGGCCACCAGCACACCGTGTTCGCCTATTACTCGGGAGTGCTGGGCGATGGAGTCCTGATACCCGCGGTGAACGTGGCCGGCTTCATGGTGTTGCGCTATCTGGCAGCAGCGATCCAGTGGAGACGGCTACCGCTGTATGCGCTCCTTGGATTTGTCACCGCCGCCACCGCGTTCCTCGTCCAGGCCGGGCTGGGTCTCGTCAACTGGTCGATGCCGCTTCCTTTTCATTGGAGCGACGTGGGCCAGTTCCACTTTCTGGTCATGTGGGCGGAAGTGGCCTACCTCTACCTCGTGCTGGCCACCGCGGTGAACAACTGGTCGCGGTTGAGAGGCGATCTCACTACCTGGGGTAGCTTCTGGCTCGGCCTGCTGGGGCTGGCCCTCTTTGCATGGACGCTGGCGGCCGACTACATCCACTAAGCCAGGACGGGGTGGTGCCGAGACCCAGACTTGAACTGGGGACACCCGCATTTTCAGTGCGGTGCTCTACCAAGCTGAGCTATCTCGGCACGGCGCATGATTGTATCGACCGGCCGGGGGGGTTCGCCGGGAGCTTGGCCATGCCATCCTTTCGCGGATGAGGCAAATGCTCGGCTGGCTCTGGATGGCCGGCGCGATCGCAGCCCTACTTGTGGTCCAGGCATTTCGACAATCAGAGCCGCTTTCATCGCTCGACCGGTCTCTCAACGCAGGTCGAGGCCTGATTCCACTGGGCATCGCCATCACTGTGGTTGGCGCGGGGCTGCTGCTTGGAGCGGCGATTCATGGCATGGTTTTCGATTCGCAGCCCATGGAAACCGGGAATATTTCGGGCCGGTATTCAGGCCCAACTCCGGGTGGCGGCCGGTGGATCGGTGCCTTCAAGGGCAAGCGGCTCTGGGGCCGCTCGTTCTATGAAGAGTCAGGTATCTCCGAGGTGAAGCGGTCCTGGCTGACAGGCGAATGGCTGCGCGACCACCGCCTGCTGCGAACGACGATGGTGCTGGTTGGGTTGCCGATCGTTGTGATCGGAGCGTTCGCAACCGTCGCGCTGGCCACGGACGTGACGGCGGTCAGGCTGCTGTTGCTGCTGACGGCCGCGTACGTCGCAGTGCACATGGGATTCGCTCTGATCCGCGCATAGCCGGCCTGATACCCCAATGACTTGGCTGAATCTTGCCCTGGTCGCGATCATCGCCAGCCTCAGCCTTGTGTTTTTGTTCTCGGGTCGGCCGAGGATTTGGGCGCGGCTCCGTTTCGTAGCGATTCTCTGCTTTGAGGTGGGCGGAGTCCTCTTGCTAACTCTGTTTCTCGTTACGCTCGCGTATCTCGCGACGGCTCCCGGGTCAATCGAGCCCTCGAGCCAACCGGTAGTGACGACGGTTCTCCACGCAGCCGGCAACACGCTGCTGCTCGTCTCCGTGGCGACTGCCTGGGGAACGCTGACTGGCCTGGGCGGCGCGTTCTGGTTCACGCTCAACAAGCGAAGATCCGCGGCTATCGCTCCGATCGCCGGCCTCATCTGGGTGCTGCCGACGTTCCTGCTCGCGATCGGCGTTCAGGAGCTGCAGGCGCAGATCTACAACTTCACAGCTCTCAATGTCACCGGCGGCTACGCGGAGGTGACTCCCGGCCAGGTGTTTTGGGCCGCCGTCGTGCTCGGAATCCGACCGGGTGCGTATGTATTCAGGCAGGCGAGAGTCGCGCTGGCTGAGGAGGCTCGTCAAGACTATGTGCGAACCGCCAACGCAAAGGGGCTGCCATGGCGGGATGTCGCTCGCCGTCACATCTTCAAACCGGCACTGCCGATTCTGATCACATCGTGGCTTATCTCCTTTCGCCTGATGATCGGGTCACTGCCTCTCGTCGAGTTCTTTTTTGCCTACCCTGGCCTCGGGAACCTCTTCCTGCAGAGCTTCGGCATCGGTTCGTCTCAGGGCATGAACCCAGACCAGGCGATCGCCGCCGTCGTGATCGCGACCGCACTCTTCTTCATTCTCGAAGCTGCCGCCAACGTTTTCCAGCAGCTGGTCGATCCTCGCCTGCGTGAGGCACGAGCCGACCCGGAGGCGGCTTCGTGAGAGCTTCGCGCGTGGTCATCCTGGCCATCCTCGGTGGTGTGATGTTGGCCTGCTCGCCAATACCCAGGCCTGGCAGCTGGCACGTCTTGGGGCCGATTCCCAACCTCTCATTCGCCGAACAGATGGTCGCCCTTCCCAATGGCTCCGCGCTCGTGTTTGGCGAAGCACTCTCAGCCCCGAACACGCAGCCGCTGCCCGCGGCGGCCGTCTACGAAGCGACAACGAACACGTGGCGGCCGATTGCTCTGCCGCCAATCCAAGTCGTCGGAGCGACTTTGACGGCACTGCGGGACGGCACCGTTCTGCTCGCGGGTGGGACACTCGGACCGCAGACCAGCGCCGCCGCTTTTCTATATCAGCCAGGCGCCAACCAGTGGGTCCGTACCGGCGACATGATGCAGGCACGCGCTTCTGACAGCGCGACGCTTCTGCGAGACGGGCGCGTGCTCGTGGTCGGTGGCCTGCGTGATGGCCAGTCCTTGGCCAGCTGCGAGGTTTACGATCCCGGATCGCGCACCTGGGCCCTGGTCAAACCGCTCCCTCACACCCGCGTTTATCAGACCTCTGTTCTGATGTCTGACGGCCGGGTCATGATCGCCGGTGGCGATCACGATGCGCCGGCCGGGGGCTCCGAGAACGGCATCCAGCCAGGCACCTCACCCGGCACTGGAGCCTATACGAGCGCGGAAATCTATGACCCACGGCTCGACAGCTGGTC
>Ga0208219_1000587_pt1 | contig 13105 bp, 11 predicted proteins | sample NGESurshal072012_7_FD_184469 | JGI IMG/M metagenome (GOLD analysis project Ga0208219, IMG submission 184469) | Arctic peat soil microbial communities from Barrow, Alaska - NGEE Surface sample 53-2 shallow-072012 (SPAdes) | ecosystem: Environmental > Terrestrial > Soil > Wetlands > Peat ...
ATGCGCGCATCCTCGAGGCGGCGTGCTGCCGCGTCGCGCGCAGTGCGTGCGACGTCGAGACGCTGACGTGCCGCGTCCGATCGGTGCGCGAACGCCGCATCCGCTTCGGATGCGCCCTCACAGCGCCCCAGCGCCTGTTCCAGGCGTCGACGGGCGAGCTTGAGGCTTGCCCTGGCGGCGCGCCACTCCTCGTGCGCCAGGCTGCCGCGCAGCTCGGTGAGGCGCTCGCTCATGGCGCGAAGCTCGATCGCGGCGACGGATTGCTCGCTCAGCTCGGCAAGCCGGGGCGTCGCGTCCTCGAGCAGGTCGGTCAACCGCCGAACGATGACGTCGGCGCCGTCGAGCCGGTGCGAGGCCTCTTCACAGGCGGCGCGCAACGCCCGCACGCCCGCCGCCTGCTCTACCAGCGTCCGGCGTTGCGCGGGGGTCGCTTCGATGATGCCGTCGATATCGTTCTGCACCACCACCGCGTAGCCGTTCTGGGTCAGCCCGGTGCCACCGAGGAGTCGCTCCAGGTCGCGCAACCGGACGTGATCGCCGTTGATGCGGAACTCGGTGTCGCGGTCACCACGCGCCACCCGCCGACTGACCGAGACCTCGGGATCGTCAGAGGGCAGGGTGCCTTCCTCGTTGTCGATGAGCAGCTCGACCTGGGCGAGCCCCATGCGCTGGCGCCCGCCGCCGCCGGCGTAGATGACCTCGTCCATCCGCTGCCCGCGCAGCTCACGGGCGTTGGTCTCGCCGAGCGCCCAGCGCACGGCATCGACGAGGTTGCTCTTACCGCTCCCATTCGGACCGACGATCGCGGTGATCCCGGGGTCGAAGAGCACCTCGCTGCGAGCCGCGAACGTCTTGAACCCGGACAGGGTGATCCGCCGGAGCCTCATCGGGGCGATTGTCCACGCGCGGGGCGCGGCACGTCAACATCTTGGGCCACGGTGATCTCCGGGCCCCAAGATCTGGTGCTCACTCCGCGACCGGCGGCGTGCTCCCACCGCCGCGGCCGCGACCACCACGACGCCCGCGACGGCGGCGCGGGGCGGGTGCAGCGGCCTCTGACGGCGGCGGCGCGGCGGGCTGGCGCCCGACCAAGGCCTCCGCCGCGTGGCGCAGTGCTGACAGCAGGCTCCGGCTCCGCCTCGGTATCGAAGTGTCAGTCGCAGTTCCCGCAGCCTCGGCGGGTCGGGCTCCAGAGCGTCCACGCCGGCGCCGCGGCGTTGCGCCTCGATCGGCAGCAACCTCGGCAACGCGGCGCCGGACCCGGGCAGGCTCGGATGCCACCGTCTTGGCTGCGTCGCGCGCCGCCCCGACCGCGGCTGCGGCACCCCCGCGGCTGGTCTTGGTCAGCTTGTCGAGCGCGTCATGCGCGGCGGCCTGCTCCGCCGCCTGCTTGGTCGGCCCGCGCCCGGTGCCGCCGACACGCTCGCCGAGCAGGACCTCGGCGGTGTACTCGCGCTTGTGTCCGGGGCCGCCGGTGGCGATCACCCGGTAGTGCGGGGTGTCGCCGGTGCGGTCCTGCGACGCCTGCTGGAGCTGGCCCTTGAAATTCTCGTCGCTCCATTCGGCGAGGTCGCCGATGTTCTGTAGGAACACCTTGGTCGCCGCGCGGTAGCCCTGGTCGAGGAAGATCGCGCCGATCATCGCCTCGAACGCGTTGGCGAGCAGGGACGGGAGCTTGCGGGCCCCGGTCTTGACCGCTCCCCGTCCCATGAGCAGCGTCTCCCCAAGCTCGAGGCGCTCGCCGAGCCGGGCCAGCGAGGTGGTGTTGACCAGCGCTGCGCGGAGCTGGGTGAGCTGGCCCTCGTCGTAGGTGGGGAAGCGCCGGAAGAGGTATTCGCCGACCACCAGCTCGAGGACGGCGTCACCCAGGTACTCGAGCCGCTCGTTGTCGTGGCCGGGACCGGCCGGCTCCCCATGCTCGTTGTTCCACGAGGCGTGGGTCATCGCCTCTCGAAGCAGCTCCTGCTTGCGGAACTGGATACCGATCCGCTTCTGGAGTTCGCGCAGGCGCTCGAGCTCCGGCTCTCCGAGCGGCGAGGGCGTCTGTTTCGGCGCCGGGACGGCCACCGGAGCCTTGGTGGGCTTGGCTAGGTTGTCGCCCCCACCTTCTCCTGGATGTAGTCCCAGGCCTGGGACACCGTCCCGATCTTCTCCGCGTCCTCGTCGGAGATCTCCATCTGGTACTCCTCCTCGAACGCCATTATCAACTCGACCAGGTCGAGCGAGTCCGCGTTCAGGTCCTCCACGAACGACGCCTCCGGCGTCACCTGCTCGGTCTCCACGCCGAGTTGATCGGCGACGATCGCCTTGAACCGGTCGAAGGTTAGATCTGGCATCAGGGGTTCCTTGTGGTTGTGTGGCTGCGGCAGGTGCCGCATCAGTCTGGGGCGAAACGATAGCGTCAGGAGCGGGGGGGCGCCACGCAAACGGCCCCGAGGCGCCGTCGATGATTTGTTCCGGTGGGCCTTCGCTGTTGGAGGGAGTGCCGGACTCGCTCATGCGGCAAGACCGCCGTCGACATGGAGCACGTGACCGGTGATGTACCCGGACTCTGGCAGGACGAGGAAGGCAATTGCCGCGGCGACCTCGTCGGCCGTCCCCATGCGGCCCTTCGGAATAGCGGCAATCGCCGATGCGCGTACCGCGTCGCCGAGCGACGTGGTCATCTCGGTTTCGATGAAACCGGGAGCGACCGCGTTGACCGTGATGTCCCGGCTCGCGACCTCGCGAGCCAGTGATTTGGTCAGCCCGATGAGCCCGGCCTTGGCTGCGGAGTAGTTGGACTGCCCGGCATTGCCGATGACTCCGGAAACGCTCGACACATTGACGATGCGGCCGAATCGCTGGCGGAGCATGGGACGCAGCGCTGCGCGGCAGATGAGAAACGCGGCAGTCAGATCGACGGCGATCACGGCATTCCAGTCGTCGTCGGTCAGGCGGATCGCCAGGTTGTCGCGGGTGATCCCCGCGTTGTTGACGACGATGTCGACGCCACCAAGGGCCTGGACGGTCTGGTCGACGAGTCTTGCAGCGGCGCCCGGATCGGCGAAGTCAGCACCCAACGCAACAGCAGTTGCGTTGTGGTCGGCCCGCAGCGTGGCGACCAATTCCTCGGCGCCATCAGGGTGCGCCGAGTACCCCACCGCCACCGATGCTCCCGCTCGAGCGAGCGCGACGACCGTTGCCCGGCCGATGCCGCGTGAGGCGCCGGTGACCAGGGCGCGTCGGCCTTCGAGGGCGCGTGTCTCGCTCACCCCGCGACCCCCGCAACGTCAAGGCTTGCCGCAGCATCCGCGCTGCCGATCGACACCGTGCGCACATCCGGCGCGATGCGCCGCGCGAGTCCGCTCAGCACGGTGCCCGGGCCGACTTCGACGAGCGCCTCGGCACCGAGGTCGACGAGCCGGCGCACGCACTCGATCCATCGCACCGGCGACGTGAGCTGTGCGCGCAGCCGGTCACGCAGTTCTGCCGCTGTGTGCACATCGGATGCATCGACGTTGCAGACCACGGGCGGGTTCGGGTCGGCGACCGACACGCCGTCGAGCGCGGTCTCGAAACGCGTTGCCGCAGAAGCCATCAGTGGCGAATGGAATGCGCCGCTCACATTGAGCGGGATCGCACGTCGCGCTCCGCGCGATAGCGCGAGCTTGGCGGCGGCGTCGACACCGGCGGTCGAGCCGCTGATGACCAGCTGACCCGGCGCGTTGAGATTGGCGACGACCACCACCTCGCCGGTCTCGTGTTGCGTCTCATCGCAGATCGTGGTGGCGACATCGACGTCGATGCCGATCAACGCGCACATGGTTCCGTCGCGCATCGCTGCCATAGCCCGGCCGCGCTCGATCACCAGTCTCATCGCGTCCCCAGGTTGGAGCGCGTGCGCGGCAACCGCCGCCGCGTACTCCCCGACACTGTGGCCTGCAACCGCGACGACGTCGAGGTCATCCGGGAGGGTGCTGCGCAGGGCGCATTCGACAAAGAGGAGGGCAGGCTGCGCGATCTCGGTGGGACGGAGATGCTCGTCGTCGCCCGACAGCGCGGCTCGCAGATCGAGGCCCGATGACTCAGCGGCGCTGAGCATCTCAGCGGCGAGAGGGAGATCCGTCAACCCATCCGCCATACCGGCGGCCTGGCTGCCCTGTCCGGGAAAGCAGAGTGCGACTCGGGCCAACAGGACCGATGGTTACTCGGTGACGACCACTTCGCGGCCGCGATAGTGGCCGCAGTTCGGGCAGACGCGGTGAGGAATCCGCGGCTGGCGGCAGCGCGGGCATGGTGAGAGCGTCGGCATTTCCAGCGCGTGGTGAGAGCGCCGAAAGTCGCGGCGACGCTTTGAGATCTTTTGCTTGGGAAGCGGCATGCTCGGTTTCTCCGGGGACGGCGCGCACGCACGGCAGCGCGGCCAGTAGGTGCGGTCAGTATAGCGGTGCGTTCATCGCGGGCGACCCGCAAGCCTATTCGCGCTCGCGGCGTTTGCGCCGCGATCCACCCTCGGTGGGGAGCGCATCGATGCCTTTGCGGACCGTCGTGGCCGCCCGCATCAGCTGATCCTCGAGGCGGACCATGACCTCTCGGGCATAAGCGTCCGCTTCGCTGCAGGTCTTCGCGGCCCGTTCCTCAGCCTCGGCGAGCACGGTTGCGGCGTGCTCCCGGGCCTGCTCAGCGATGGCGTGGTCACCGACCATGACGGCGGCGCGCGCCTCGGCCTCTCCGACGATTCGCGCCACCTCGGTCTCCGCTCGCGAGAGGATTCGCTCAGCCTCCTGCTCAGCTTCGACGACGACTCTGCGCTGATCCTCGAGGAGGTGCCGCGCCTGCATCAGCTCGTCGGGAAGCCCGAGCCGGGTGCGGTCGATGAGCTCCAGCACCTCGTCCTCGTTGATGACAACGCCGGCGGTGAACGGCACCCGCCGGCCGGTGCTCACCAGCTCCTCGAGCTGATCGACCAGGTCGATCACGGTGGGATCGGTGCTTTCGGGATGGTCGGTCACGCCGATCGCGCCTCGCGCTCGCGCTGCTCCGCGAAGCGTCGCAGCATCGCCTCCACGCTCACCGGTGGGGCCATCTCGTTGACGTTGCCTCCGAGATGGCACACCTCCTTGATCAGGGAGGACGAGATGAACACGTTGGAGAACGAGGTCATGAGAAAGACCGTGTTCACCGCGGGATTGAGCCGGCGGTTCATCAGAGCCATCTGAAACTCCGACTCGAAGTCGCTGATCACGCGCAGGCCACGCACGATCGCAATCGCACCAGTCGCCGCTGCAAAGTCCACGGTGAGCCCATCGAACGTGGTCACCTCGATCCGCGGCCTCGACTCGAGGCAGGCACGGATCATCTCGACCCGCTCGCCGGCGGTGAAGAGCGGCGTTTTCCCCGGGTTCTCGAGCACCCCGATGACCACCTGGTCGAAGATTGCGGCGGCACGGTCCAGGATGTCGAGGTGTCCGAAAGTCACCGGATCGAAGCTGCCGGGGTACACCGCGATGCGCTCGCTCACGCTGTTCCATCCGATGGTGCAGCGTTTCGCTGCAGGAAGCTGATGGTGGTCAGGCCGTAACGCGCCTCGCGGAACCGAGTGAGGTTGCCGATCGTCTCGGGGATTTCGCGGGCTCGGTGATGTTCGCACACGACAAGACGCGGTGGAGCAGCCCCGAGCAATTCGAGCACGCTCTCGAGCTCGGGATCCTGGTACGGCGCGTCGACGTAGCAGATGTCTGCCTCCACGGTCTGCGCCGCGGCACCGCGGAGCCAGCGCCGGACGTCAGCGCCGACGATGCTGCACCGGTCGCGGCAGCCGAACCGTTCGGCGGTCTTGGCGATCATCGCAAGCGCCTCGCGGTGACGCTCGACGAATGTGACCGTGGCCGCGCCCCGGGACAGCGCCTCGAAGCCAACCGTCCCGGCGCCGGCGTAGAGGTCGAGGATGCGGGCGCCGACTACCCGGTTCCCGAGGATGTCGAAGACCGACTGGCGGACCATCGCGCGGGTCGGCCGCACCTCGCGGCCGGACGGGGTGCTGATGACTCGCCCCCGCCATTGGCCGGCCGTGATGCGCGTTTGCGCCACGTGCTGTGGTCCGGTCTTCAGGCGCGGGGGCATTGTGCCGTGCGTGGGCGCACCCTAGTCGATGTCGAAGACAGCGCGGTAGCCGTTCATCGCGTCCGACAGCGGCTTCCACGCCGAAAGGTCGGGGTCGCTGTCCAGCCATGCGAGCGCCGCCTGCTTGGTACGGCGCCCGAGCGCCACGTCCAGGAGATCCGCCGCGAGCATCTCGGGGAGCCCATGCTGGCGCAGGCCGACGAGCTGTCCAGGCCCGCGAAGCTGGAGGTCGCGCTCGGCAAGCTCGAAGCCACTGTCGGTTGCAGCAACCGCGGCGAGGCGCTGCGAGCCCTCCTCGTCAATTCCGCCCTCGAAGAGCAGGCAGTACGACTGGTGTTGGTCGCGCCCAACCCGTCCCCGGAATTGATGCAGTTGGGCGAGCCCGAATCGCTCGGCTCCCTCGATGAGCATGATGGTCGCGTTGGGGACGTCCACGCCAACCTCGACCACACTCGTGGCCACGAGCACGTCGGCGTCACCGCGAACAAACCGTTCCATGCGCTCGGTTTTCTCGCGCGCGGGCATGCGCCCGTGCAGCAACTCGACACGCAGATCGGGGAAGACCGTGGTGCTGAGACGCTCAAACTCGGCGGTCGCGCTGCGTGCGCCGAGCTTGTCCGACTCCTCGATGAGCGGGCAGATGACGAATGCCTGGCGCCCCTTGCGAACCTCGGCCCTGACGAACTCGTACGCGCTGTCGCGGGCCTCCGGGGGGATCACGCGCGTCTCGACGGGGTGACGTCCGGGCGGCATCTCACGCAGCTCGCTGAGGTCGACATCGCCATAGAGCGTGTTCGACAGTGAGCGAGGGATCGGCGTCGCGGTCATCGCCAGGTAGTTGGGCATCGCTCCGGACGTCTGACGCAGGCGCCGCCGTTGCGCGACGCCGAAACGGTGTTGCTCGTCGACCACCACGAGGCCGAGGTTGATCATCGCGACGTCATCCTCGATGAGCGCGTGGGTGCCGACGATGAGCGAGTCGTGGCCGCCGGCGAGACCGGCGAGGATCTCGCGCCGCGCGGCGGCTGACGTGCTGCCGACGAGCAGTCGCGGAGGAAGGCCGTGCTGGGTCAGCAGCTTGTCCAGCGTCGCGTGATGCTGCCGCGCGAGGATCTCGGTCGGCGCCATCACCGCGGTCTGGAAGCCCGCATGGTGGGTCATGAGGGCCGCGAGCGCCGCGACCACAGTCTTGCCGCTGCCGACATCACCCTGGAGCAGGCGATTCATGGGACCGGGCGCAGCGAGGTCGGTGAGGATCTCGTGCCCCGCGACTCGCTGCCCGTCAGTGAGCTTGAAGGGAAGCGTCGCCACGAACCGTCGCGCCAGCTCGATGTCGTAGCCGACGATGACCCCGGGTCCGCTCATGCGCCGCCGTCGCGCGCGCTCGGCGGCTACCTGGAGGAGAAAGAGCTCCTCGAAGGCGATGCGCTCGCGAGCCCGAGCCGCCGTGGCGAGGTCGTCCGGCACATGCACCTGGTAGAGCGCTTCGGCGATCGGCATCAAGCCTTCCGCCTCGCGAATCGACGGGGGCAGACGGTCAGGCACCTGGGTGGCGAGACCGAGCAGCGGCTCGATGCGGGTGCGCAGGAAGCGCGACGTGATGCCCTGGGTCTCGGGATAGATCGGCGCGAGCGTCCCGACATGGTGCTGGTCTCGCCCGGTGCGCTCGAAGACCGGGCTGCGAAAGGTCATGCCAGTCCTCGACATCTCGACCTTGCCGCTGACCATCAACTCCATGCCCGGCTGCAGCTGGCGCGCGAGAAACGGCTGGTTGAACCACACCGCGGTCGCCACCGCGCCGTCGTCCTCGAGGGTTGCCTCAACCAGCACCATCTTCTTGTATGGGCTTCGCCGCGAGCTCACGTTGCGAACCCGAACGTGCGCGGTCTGCACGATGCCCGGCTGCAGGGCGCGGAGCGGCACCGTTTCGCGGGTGTCCTCGTAGCGCCGCGGCAGGTGGAAGAGCAGATCCCTGACGGTGCTGAGGCCGAGCTTCTCGAGCTTCTGTGCCTGTCGCGGGCCGATGCCGGTAATGCGCTGGAGCGGCAGGTCGAGGTCGAGCGGAACATGCGCCGGCGTCACGAGCGAGACGAGTTGCGAACTCACGGCTCCATCGTGGCAGGCAAGCCCGATTAGTCCGCGCCCAGGCAGGCGACTCCGAGACCACCGGGGCCGCTGTAGGCGCCGACCACAGGACCGATCCGCCCCAGGACCGCGGTCACGTTCGAGACCGCCGCACCCAGCCGCCCCTCGAGGTCAGCCATGGACTCGGCTGCTGCCGCGTGAAATTCGGCAAGGCCTCGCAGCGGCGCGCAGGCACGGACCTGCTCGACGATCATCTCGATGCCCTTCGATCGGCTGCGCGGCCTGGCGAGCGGCACGACCTCACCGTCGCGGACGGCGATCAGCGGCTTGACGTTGAGGAGGCTGCCCACAAATGCCTGCGCGCGGCCGATACGACCACCACGGTGGAGGTAGGTCAGGGTGTCCAGCAACACCAGGATCGTGACCTTGCTCCGACGCCGGGTCGCCTTCTCCGCAACTGCGGCCGCGGTGTCGCCGGCCTGGATGTCCTCGAGCGCGGCGCGCACGAGGAGCTGGAGACCACCACTCACACTCTCGGTGTCGACGAGGTGGATGCGACCGGGGTCGAAGTCCTTGGCCGCGAGCATCGCCGACTGCAGCGTGCCGCTCAGCTTGGTCGAGATGTGCAGTCCGACCACCTGGTCCTGCGGGTTCGACAGCAGCGTCCTGTACAGCGTCGAGAAGGCGTCGGGCGACGGTTGCGACGTGGTGGGATGCACATCGGTGCTCGCGAGTTTCGCGTAGAACTGATCCGCGTCGATATCCACGCCATCGCGGTATTGCTCGTCGCCGAAACGGACGACCAGCGGCACGACTTGGACCCCCAGGCTCTGCGCGTCCGACGGGGAGATGTCGGCCGTGCTGTCGGTGACGAGATGGATCACATCACTCGAGCGAGAGCACGTACGGGTAGTGCTCCTGTCCTCCCGCCTGGAGCTCGAACTCAATGTCCGGATGAGACGTTCGCAGGCTGCCGACCAGCGCCTCGGCGTCGTCCGCGCTCACCTCCTGGCCGCGGTACACCGTGACCAACTCCGGCTTTGCCGTCTGTGCGCGCAGCACCGCGTCGATGACCGCGAGGTAATCGCTCCCGACCTCGGTGATCTCGTCGTCGACGACCGCGATCACATCGCCGAGCTTGATGTCGTGGCCGTTCACGCTCGTGTCGCGGACCGCGTGCGTGACCTCGACGGCTCGCACCGTTGCGATCGCCGCCAGCATGCGCTTGCAGTTCTCATCCAGGCTCGCCGACGGGTCGAATGCGAGCAGTGCGCTGATTCCCTGGGGGAGATTCCGCGTCGGCACGACGCGCACCTCGCAGCCTTCTGCAAGTGGATTCACCTGCTCGGCGGTGAGAATCACATTGCCGTTGTTGGGCAGCAGGATCACCCGCTCCGCGTTCACCGACCGCACGCCGTTGAGGAGATCCTCGATCGACGGGTTCATGGTCTGACCACCGCTGATGATGCTGTCCGCACCGAGGCTCCCCATGATTTCGCGGAATCCGTCACCGGGAGCCACGCACGCCACGCCGATCGGCTTCGGCGGGGCCTGGGGGCGCTCCTGGGTCGCCGTCCCGGCCGCATCGGTCTCAGCCTCCCGGGCGTCGGCGCGATCGAGCACGTCGTGGTGCTGCGCGGACATGTCCTCGACCTTGAGCTTGCTCATCCGCCCACGCGATGACGCCGCCGCGATGACGCCGGCCGGGTCACCGGTGTGGATGTGCACGCGCACCAGTTCCGGGTCGCCGACCACGAGCGCGGATTCCCCGAGCACGGAGAGCTCGGTGCGGATCGCGTCGACGTCGAGTCCCGGGCCGTTGACCAGAAACTCCGTGCAGTAGCCCCACCCCTGCTCGCGGGGAGCGATCGCAGCCGCTCCACGTCGTGGCAAGGCCGATCCGGTCGCCTCCATGTCTCCCGGCTTGGGAGGGAGGCGCAGCGCCGGTTCGCCCGACCGGCGGAGCAGTGCCGGGGCATGCGCGGTGGGCTGAGTGTCGCCGACCGCCCGAGCAAAGCCTTCGAGAATCACCGCGAGGCCGAACCCGCCGGCGTCGACGACGTTGGCTTCGCGAAGCACCTGGAGCTGGTCGGTGGTGCGCTCGACCGCGGCGTGTGCCTCGGTGACCACCCTGTCGAGCACAACCCTGATGTCGTCAGTGGTCGACGCCGCGCCCGCAGCGGCTGAGGCGGCGTCGCGGATGACCGTGAGGATGGTGCCCTCAGTCGGCTTCATCACCGCGCGGTAGGCGACTGCGGACGCCTCGGTGATGGCCAGGGCTACACCGCCGGCGTCGAGGTGCTCACGCTGCGCCGCTCCCTGGGCGAAGCCGCGGAGGATCTGCGAGAGGATGACGCCGCTGTTCCCGCGGGCGCCCATCAGCGAGCCGTGCGCGGCGGCGGCAAGGACAGAGTAGGCCGCCTCCGGCGTCGGGGCGTCGCGCGCCTCCTCCACCGCCGAGCGCAGCGTCAGGTACATGTTCGAGCCCGTGTCACCATCCGGGACCGGGAACACGTTGAGGTCGTTGATCTCCTGCTGGTTGGCCTCCAGCCACGAGAGCGCGGCGGTGAGGCCGGCAAGCACCTGCTCGCCGGCGATCTCGCGAAGCGGTTCGCGGAGCACCGACAGCTCCGGGGCGGGCTTAGTGGCGGACACCGTCGTTCTCCGCGTGAATGCCCTGGACGTTCACGTTCACCGCAACCACGGGGAGCCCCAGCGTCTTCTCGACGGAGTAGCTCACCGCGCTCATGAGGTTGTGGGCCACCTCGCTGATCCGGGTCCCGTATTCGACGATCACGTAGAGCTCGATCACGAGGCCGTCCGGGGTGACCTGGATCTCGACGCCGCGATGGACGTTCTCCCGGTTCAGCCGCTCGGCGATGCCGTCACGCAGGCCGCGCGCGGCCATCCCGACGATGCCGTAGCACTCATTGGCCGCATGGCCGACGATCGACGCAACCACCCGGGGGGAGACCTCGATCCTTCCCAGGGAGGCGGTGCGCGACAGTGCGTCGGACGCCCGGACCTTGCCTTTCACGTATCTCCGTAAGCCCGGTTGAGGGCCTGTGGTATCCTCGGCGACCGGCCACCGGTTCATTCCGGAGGCCGCCGGGCGCCGCCGCCGTGGCTGCGGCCGAATTCTAGTACGCCAGAGCGGGCGCGTCTCAGATGCGCGTCCCGACCCACGAGAGACCTGATGTCCCAGCGCTGCGATATCTGCGGAAAGGGCCCGATGACCGGGAACAACGTGAGCCACTCCAAAGTGCACACGAAGCGTCGATTCCTGCCCAACCTCCACATCACCCACCTTGCGATCAAGGGGAAGGAAGTGAGGGCGAGGGTTTGCACCCGGTGCCTCCGCACGCAAGCGAAGGCTGCGCGCAGCTAGCAGCTTTCGCGTTCGGCGATCAGGTAGGATTGCTCCATTAGACGCGTTGGGGAGGCTGGGGTGTTGAGGGTACGACGGTTCGTTCTCGGGGGAGTGTGCGTCACGCTGCTTTTCGGCGGCTACGGCGGCGCGTTAGCGCCCTTGTCCGTGGCGGCCGGCAGCGGGCCTTTGGTCGAGAGCGTGATGCCGCCTGACGGACCCTCCGCGGGGGCGACGTCGATCGTCATCGCTGGATCCGGGTTCACCGGTGCCACCGATGTCCTCATCGGCGCAACAACCGATTTGACGGCTTGTCCTGGCACACCATCCTGCTTCACGTTCGTGAGCGACAACGAGATCGACTTGGTGACCCCGCCCGCGACGGCCGGAACCTTGGATGTCCAGATCGTCACTCCGAGTGGGACCAGCCCCATGAGTGCAGCCGATTACTTCACCTATGTCGATCCGCCGACCGTCACCAACGTCGACAGCCCGCAGACCGAAGGCGCCACCGGTATCGCGGTCACGGGCGCCAACTACTCGATTCCCGGGCCGCCGGTGGTGAGTGCGGTGAGTGACGTTGACCTCGTTCCTGCCGACGGCGCCACCGGACCAACGGTGGCGCTCACCAATTCCTGTTCAAGCGGTACGGCGCCAGACTGCTTCAGCTTCGTAGACGACTCGGATCTGACGATCAACCTTCCCACGTCGATGGCGGCCGGCCAGTACGACACCGAGGTGATAACTCCCGGGGGAACTTCGGCGACATCGGCCAAAGACCAACTCATCGTGCAACAGCCGCGCCCCATGGTCACGTCGGTGAGTCCCAATTCCGGCTCCGAAAGCGGCGGCCCGCCGACGGTCACGATCCACGGTGCGGGCTTCACTGGACCCGGGTTCACCACCAGCGGGGTGTCATTTGGCGGAACCGCAGCGGCCTTCACCGCCAGCAGCGCCTCATCGATAACAGCGACCCCGCCGGCCGGAAGCGGGCGGGTTGACATCACGGTTTCCACAGCATCGACGGATGGGACCTCGATCCAGACGAGCGCCACGACCAACGGCGACACCTATGCGTACGCGCCGATCCCGTCGGTCACCAGTGTTTCGCCGGGTACAGGGCCGACCGGGGGCGGCAATACCGTTACGCTCACCGGGACCGGGTTCAAGTCGAGCTACGGCCCGGGAGCGAACTTCGGCACCACGGACGTAACTGTTGACGCAACGCATATCACAGGCACTCCGTGTTCGGGGTCCCCGAGCAGCCCGTGCTTCGACGTGACGAGCGCAACACAGATCACGATCAAGGACTTCCCTGCACATGCTTCCGGCACTGTGGACATCACGGTGTCGACGCCGGGGGGGGCGAGCTCCACGGGTCCCGGCGATGAATACATCTATGCGGTGCTTCCAACGGTCACCGGCGCCGCACCCGGTGCCGGCCCGCCTGCAGGCGGCAATACCGTGGTCGTCATGGGCACTGGGTTCATCGGCGCGACCGATGTGTTCGTCGACACCCACGACATCAGCACCGAACCGTGCCCGGGG
>Ga0208219_1000589_pt1 | contig 13093 bp, 26 predicted proteins | sample NGESurshal072012_7_FD_184469 | JGI IMG/M metagenome (GOLD analysis project Ga0208219, IMG submission 184469) | Arctic peat soil microbial communities from Barrow, Alaska - NGEE Surface sample 53-2 shallow-072012 (SPAdes) | ecosystem: Environmental > Terrestrial > Soil > Wetlands > Peat ...
TCCTCGCCGGTGGTGTCGGGCAGGACGCGGGCGGTGCCGGACAGGACCGCCAGGGTGGCCCGGTCGGCGCGGCGCTGGTCCCTGGTGGCTTGGCGGTCGGCGGCGCGGGCCTGGGCCTCGGCGAAGCTGACCACCTCCCCGTCCGCGGACGGCACAGCGCGCAGGCGGGCGTAAGTGCGCAAGGCCATCAGGCCACCCCCATGAACGGGTCGTCGGCGTCCCACTCCGGCGCAGGAGCGTCCCACGGGGACTCCCCCGCCACGTCGGCGAGGTCAGCCGGGTCGGGTGACGCCCACCCAGGGTCGGGCCCGGGGGACATCGGGAACACCCGGCCCGGGGGGTTGGAAGGCGCGGGCAGCGCCGCCATGATCCGGGGCAGCAGCGCCGGGTCGATCAGGCCCTGGCCGAGCGCGGCGAAGATCGCCGCTGACGCCTCCGGGGAACCGGTGTACGACACCCGGCCGTCCGCCGGCCTGTCCTTGATGGTGGACACCTTGTGGACCTCCCCGGTGGCCGGGTCCAGGTAGTTGCCCTTTCCGGCCGGTCGGGCCTTGGCGGCCTCCGCCAGGACCCTGGCCCGCCACGCCGGGTTCAGCCGCTCCTGCACCAGCTCGGGGAAGTGCTCGCCGATGAGGGCGACCACCCGGGGGTCGTCCAGGACGTGGGGTTCCACGAAATTGTGGAACGCGGCATCCTTGTTGTGCGGCAGCCTGGCCAGCTTGTCGATCGCGTCGGCATGCTCGGTGGTGTCCGTGCCGCCCTTGGTGATGGACACCACCCCGACGTCGGTGCCGTCGTCCAGCTTCGCGCGGACACTGGTGGACAGGCCGCTGTTGCGGGTGTTGGCCATGACCGGCTTGGCGGATTCCCGGACCTGCTTGGTTCCCTGCTCGACCAGGTCTTCGAAGGCGCCGACGATGGCGACGCGCAGGGCGTGCTGCTCGGTGGTGAACTCCGGGGCGCCGGTCATGCCGCATCCGCCTGAGGCGCTGGCTGCTGGGCGCGGGTCCGGGTCAGGGCCTTGCGGCGCTGGTCGATGATCTTCTCCAGGGCCTCCTTGTCGGCCAGGGTGATCCGGCCGGCCAGGCCGTGGGTCTTGATGTCCTCGGTCAGCTTGTCGTAGTCCTTCTTGCCGGCGATCTGGGACGCCTTGGTGGCCAGGTCGGCGAGGACCGCGTTCGGCGGGTTGGCGGTCGGCGCCGGGTCCTGGGGGGCGTCCGGCACGGCGGCCAGCGGCGCCGCCGTCTCCGGCACGGCCTCGGCCGGGGCAGGCTGAGCGGGTCCAGCCGCCTGCTCGCCGGCGGGCTGGCGCTCCCGGCCGATACGCGTAACGAGGTTCATCAGGGTTTCCTCGTCGCCGGTCTCGTTGACCACGAACACATCGTCGTAACCGCTGGCGATGATCTGCGACCGCAGCTCACCCAGGCGGGCGAAGTCGGTGCGCTTGTCGCAGATCTCATCCCGGATGTCCTCCGGGGTGACCACGTCGGCCACCTTCTCGATCATGTTGCGCGGCTGGGCGGTGACCGGGTCGCACTTGAGGACATCGAAGATCAGGCTTTCCATAGCCCACTTGTCGGCCAGGGGCTTGGGGCCGGAGCCTGGCTTGAAGTCCAGGTGCACCGACCGGCCGCCGACAATCTCCCCGGGGCGGTCCCGGTACAGGCGCAGCCACAGCGAAGCATCCGAGCCGAGGGCCTTCTGCGCCTCCACCTTGTGCTCCTTCTTGCCCTCGACCGGCTGGCCGTCCTGCCCCATGACCGCGACTTCCTTGCCCTGCGCGGTCATCAGCACGATGCCGGGGAAGGTCTTGAGGAGCTTCATCAGCTTGCGGTGCCGGGCGTTGGCGTCGTTCCAGTACGGGGTGGACACCACGATTTCGGCGTTCGGGTCGGCGGCCAGCTTCCGCTTGTTGGAGTTGGAGCCGCGCGCCCGGCTGGACGCCCAGTCCTTGAGGAGGTCCCATTCGCCGCCCATGGTGTCGATGACCACGCAGATGGGCTTGTGGCCGGCGGCGAGGACCGCGGCGCCGTACCGCCACAACTCGGCGGCGGCGGCGTACAGGCTGTTGAACGACCCGTCGTGCTCCACGATCTGGTAACGGGCGCCGGGGATGGCGCCGTACTCGTCACCGGACCCTTCGCTCAGGTCAATCCAGTACATGGCGCTGATGTGCTCAGAGCGGCTGAACAGGGCACACGCCCAGGTCTTGCCGGACTTCTCGTCACCCTCAACCAGGACCAGCGGCCACGGGACGACACCGGTCGGCAGCCGCACCGGCAGGTTGAGGACGACACCTTCCAGGACGGGGATGTCCCGGGCGGCGGCTGGCGCTGCGGGCTTGACGAGGGCGGCGGGGGGCCGCGTTGCGGTAGGGGTTTGGGGCATGGTTCCTCCGGGTGGGTTGGCCCGCTCCTGCAGCGCGGGCTGGGTGGTGGTCATGCGGCGGCGGCGAGGGACTGGACGACGGCCCGGCAGTGGGACACGTCGTCGTCGGCTGCCAACTCGGCGTTGCTGATCGTCAGCATCCCCGGCCAGTACACGGGGGTGTTAAGCGCCTCGCCCAGGGTGTCCAGGGCGCAGCACAGGTTGGTGATCGCCTCAGCCAGCTCGGGGCCGACCTTGTCGGGGGTGGCGAGGGCCCGGAACTCGGCCCACACGCGGGCGTCGGTGGCGTGGTCCCCGGCAGCCTGCCGGATCATGACCAGGAGCTGGACGGCCTTCTCAGCGGGCGGGGTGCAGTCCTCGTAGCGGACCACAGGGTGGCCGTCCGCGGTCTCGCCCGTGCGGTAGCCGAGCATGCGGCTGGTGGGGAGGATGACGTAAAAGTCGGGGGCGCCAGCGGGGCCGGTGACGAACTCGCGTTCCAGTTCCGGCACGGCGGGGGTTGCGCTGGCGGTGGTTGGACCGCTTATGATGGTCACGGAAGCTCCTGACATCTATCCGGGTGGGCGGGCGGTTCCTGATGATGGCCTCGGCGCTAGCCCCCTGCAGGGCTGCCGGGGCCTCATCGTTTTGTCAGCCGGCCAGCCTCAGCGGCGGGGCCGGCTCCGGGCAGGCGATGATCGCGTCGGGCTTCACGCCCCAGTACAGGGCGGCGTGGAGAAGGGACGCGCGGGAGACCGGCTTGCCGGCCTCCGCGACGGACACCCACGCCTGGGTGCGGGCCAGCGCGTCGGCTAGCTGCTGCTGGGTCATGTCGCCGCGCAGGCGGGCGAACTCTGCTGGGTTAGCGCGGACGGGCGGGGGGGTGGTGCGCCGGGTGGTGGTTGCTCTCATAGTTTTGTTATACCCCGTCGTTGCCCCTGAAGGCAACCTAGATCCACAAGTTTTTGCCTCCGGCCGCCGGGGAAGGCACGAAACGGGCCGCACAGGTAACGGGTAGTCGCTTGCATTTGCCCAGCACGTCAGGCACGCTGGCAATGACAGGCAGCGACCGGAGAGGGATCACTGATGGATGTAAGGTTCAGCGACTACGCCCCCGAACGGTGGCGCCGCCTGGGCCTCGCGCTCGCCCGGCGCCGCGTCGATCTGGGCTGGCCGCACCGTGACCCGTTCGCCAAGGCCGCCGGGGTCGGCGCCCTGGCCGCGTCGCTGCTCAGTGACCTGGAGAAAGGCCGCCCCCGCAACTACTCGATGTCCTCGTTCGTCCGCGTAGAAGCCCAGTACGGGCTGGCCTTCGGCGCGGTCCTGGACTACCTGGCCGGCACCGACAGTGTCCTGCGGGCCGACAAGGCCGCGCCCGTGCGCCGCCGGGAGCGGACCCTCCGGGACCTGGGCCTAACCGCCAGGGACCTCGACAAGCCCGTGGACCAGGTGCTGCAGAACCTGCACGGTGACAGCGGCCTGGCTGAGGAGCTGCGGTCCCGGCTCGCCGCTGGTTAACGGCGCCACCAGGGACAGGCCCCGGCCCTCCCGCCGCAGCGCGGCCCGCTCCCCCTTGCGCACGTCTTCCACCGCCATCACGCATGAGGCGTACACGTCATCCCCGCCGCGCAGCCGCAGCTCGTCCACGAGGACCGCGCCGGTGACCGCGGCGGCCATGCCGGTGAGTACCAGGGAGGCCGGGCCAGCCCAGTGGCTGCGGTGAGTGACGGCGGCGGCTGCGCCGGGTATCAGCCACACAGCCGCCGTCACAGTCAGCCGGATAGTGAGCACAGGCTGGTCCCCCTTCCCCCCCTGAAATGCCGAAAGCCGCCCAGTTCCGGCGGCCATCAATCCCTAACCGCTGGGTCTGGGCGGTTTCGGTGCACCAACACTAAGGTCACGGCGCGTGACCGGTCAACCCCGAACCGGATTCAGGGGCGGGGTGGCCTGCACTCCCGGGCGTGTCGCCGCCCCCGCCGCAGCTTGACGATCCCGCCCCATGCCGCGATAAGGCCAAGGACCGCCGCGATCAGGAACAACGCCGCCCGGCCGCTGCTGCCGCCCGGGTGCAGCAGCTCCGCCACCCCCACGCCAAGCCAGAGGCCGACAGCCGCCAGGAGGCAGGCCACGGCGGCCACGTCCCGGCAGGTGCGGGCAGTCGTCACTGGGAACCCCTCCTCCCCTTCTGCCGGGTGGCCTGCCACTGGGCGGCCAGCAGGATGCCCGCCTGCCGCCGCAACTCCGCATCGGCGGGCTGCGCGATCGGCGCTGGGGCCGCCACCACCACGTCAGCCGGCCTGGCCCGGGGCGGCGTCAAGCCGGTCCTGCAACCCGGCCCACGCAAACGACAGAACCTGCCCGAACGTCCCGCCGATGACCAGGAACCCGACGACGTAGCCGCCTATCATTGCGCTCATCGCTTGACGCCTTTCCGGATGGGGGTGGAGGGGGGCTCGAACATCAGGTCGTCTATGGCGACCATGTCGCGGGCGTTGGCCAAGGCCAGGACTTCGGGGGTGGTCATGTCCCTGGCCTGGGCGCCGTCCCACACCAGTTCGGGTGAGACGGCGCCGCACAAGATCTGCAAGGTGGAGTCCAGGATCATGGCCATCAACTCCGGTGCGCTGGCCATGCTGACGCCCTTCTTGTTGCCGGCGGCTAGCGCCTGCTTGTACGCGCTCATCGTGGGGCCTTCCTGGTGAGTAGTTCGGTGACCATGTCGGCGGCCTCGTGCAGCTCGCGCTCGTGGCCGGGGCACAGTCCGACCTGGGCGGTGCCGTACAGTTCCCGGCCGGCTGGCTTGCCGCACAGCCGGCCGCCGCGTACGGCCCCGCAGGTGCCGGGCGGGACCTTGAGGGCATCAACGCCACGGGGCCGCATTAGCCAGGTGTCCAGGGCCATGGCGGGCCGGGCCAGTGCTGCGGCCAGGCGCCGGTTCATGAGGAGGTGTCCTTGGCGTGCTGCTTGGCCAGCCACTCCAGCGCGCACTCCCACGCCCCGGTCACCCGGTGGTCGCCGTGCTGGAATGCGTTGCGGGCCACGTCCTGGAGCTTCCCCAGGTCGTCATGGCTCGTCCCGGTGAGCTGGGGGAAGATCTCGGCGGGCGGGTCCAGCATCGGGTCAGCGGTGTCATTGGCCGCCTCGGCGATGCCCGCGGCGATGAGCAGGAGCTGGGCGCGGGTGACGGCCTCCTCAGGCGGGCCGCTGATGCTGCTCGCGTTTACCTCGGACAGGCCGAACGCGGCGGCCGGGTCCATGTAGTTGGTGCGTCGGCGCCCGTACACGGTGGTTTCCATGCCCCAGATCGGGGACCCCTTCTGGCGGGTCTTGCCGTCCCGGAACATGGACCCGTCCAGGGTGGTGGCGTACCTGTCGACGACGACGACGTTGCCGCCTGAGGCGACGATCTGGATGGCGTGGGCCAGGGTGACGGGCGTGCCGTGCGCGCTGGCCGCGCGGACCTGGATGGTTCCGGTGGGGATCATCGGGGGTTCCTTCTCTCCGGGTGGGCTGTCATGCCGAATATGCCTTCCTGGCGCCGGGAGCCTTGGCAGCGGCGCGGAGGACGCGGTCGCGGGTGTCCTGGTCAACCCGTCGCCCGTCGAGCCGCAGAATGTACAGGTACCGGGGGGTGGGGTTCTGAACGTTGCCGTTCTGCGGGTAGGCGTACCCGTCCAGGTGGCGGTAAATGGTGAACCCGGGTGCGCCTGCAATGGCTGACTCGCGGTTGGCGTGCTCGGGCTTGATTGGCTCCATGACTAAAGATTACGCCTAACCGCTAGCGTTGTCAACTTAGTTGGCGGAGCCGGTGAACGGGTCTACCCCGCCGCCGTTCGCCGAGTACCACTCGTTCCAGGTCAGGCCCGTCCACGGGCCTTCGCCGAACACGGTCGCGGAGTAGTCAGCGCGCGGCAGCCCCGCCTTGCGGCGGTGCGCCATGTGCCCGTTGTGCATCGCGGAGGCGCCGTTGGCTGCCTTGGCGGGCCGCCACCCGCAGGAGCAGGTGACTATGGTGCGGATCCCGTGGCCGGTGTGGTTGAGTACCGCCAGCGGGGCATGGTCGGCTGGTAGCGGCAGTTCCTTGGCGATGTGGTCCATCTCGCGTCCCCTTCCTACGCAGCGGCCTTGTTCAGGATGTTGGCGACCCCTTGCGGGGACAGGCCCACCAGGTCACCAATCCACCGGGTGGACCTCCCGCTAGCCCCGGCGGCGCGGATCTGCGCGATCCGGTTGGCCCGCCACGCGTCCTCCTGGTTCCGGACCTGAACGAGGGCTTCGAGCGAGCCGGGTGCCGGGTCCTCCGAGTTGAATACGGTGCTGACCCCCACGCAGATCTGTATGGGGGTCAGCTCGGTGAGGGCGTCGTCCAGGTCAACGGACACCCGAAACAGGCCGTCCTCCCAGTAGGCGAACACCACCGGGCCGCCCACCTGAATAGCGGGCAGCTCATCTGGGCCGGTCATGGGCAGGTAAACGGCTGCCGAGTTGATCTCGGCATCGGTCACGGTCATAGGGGCCTGCTTTCCGGGTGGCGTGCTGGGCTTGGGGGTTAGTCGAATTGGGGGGCGTGGATGTCCTCGGCCAGGACCACGTAGCCGCGGCCGGACTGGGTGACGGTGAGGGTGGTGACGTCGCCGGCGAGTGCCCGGCCGATGACCTTGCGGGCGTCGGCGGCCTCCTCGTCGGTCCAGGTGATGCGGACGAACTCGGCGGGCTCGGTGCGGTCGGCGACGGGGACCAGGGTGGCGGTCAGGCCGAGGGCCTGGAATTCGGCCACGATCTGGGCCTCAACCTGGGGGGTGAGCGGCGGGCGGGTCTCGGTGTGTTCCATAGCTAAAGATTACGCCTATCAGCTAGTGTATGTCAACTTAGTTGGCGGGGAACATGCCGCTGATGTTGGTTCCGTTGTCCTTGTCGTACTGCACGTCCGACTTGTGCTGGGCCACAGCGTCGGCCACGGCGTGGCGCAGGCCCCCGCCGATGCGGCTTTCCCAGCCGCCGCAGGCGCAGACCGCGTCGTACCCGTAGATCGAGGTGCCGATGATGGAGGACTTGCAGGGGATGCGCTCCGGCTTCCCGTCCACGATCCGGCCGGTGTACTCGAACCAGCGGGCGCGGTGCTCGCGCTTGGTGTCGGCGGCTGGCTCGGGGTAGTGGTAGCTGCTCATAACTACAGATTACGCCAAACATGAATTGCTGTCAACATAGTTGACGGGACCGGCCCCCATTCCGAGGAGAGCCGGCCCCGCCAGAGGGGCAGCCGGGCTACCGGACGGACAGGGGCGCGAACGTCCCGTCCCACCCGGGGGCCACGGCGGCGATGCGCCGGTGCCCGGACAGCAGCGACAGCACCGTCACCCGGACCTTGCGAACCGGGTGCATCCGGTCGGCGACCTCCACCCAGGCAAATTCCAGGCGCTCCCCCCGGTCCTGCTGAACGGTGCTGACGAATCCCTCAGGGAACGGCACGGCACCACCAAGGGCTACAAGGGCGTTGGCGGGCAGGCCGGCCAGGTAGGCGTAGGCGGTCTCGGCGGCGGTCAGGGTGGCCTGCTCGGCCAGGGCGTGGGATGTGGCAGTGGTCATGACGGGTCCTTCTTTCCGGGTGGGTCGGGTTTGCTAGGAGTCGGTTACTGGAGGAGGGTGGCGACCAGCTCGCCGCCGATGTACCTGGCCAGGCTGTCGACCAGGTGGTTGCCCGCGCTGACCGCCTGCGCCAGCACGGCCAGGGCGGCGTTAGCGCCGGTGGTCTCGGAGCCGGTGAAACCCAGGCCGTCCAGGTTGTGCCACCCGTCCGTCACTGACACTGTCGCCTCCTGGCCCAGGTCCAGAAACCACTGGTAGCCGACGTGCTCCCCGTCGTACGGGAACAACTCCCACCGGAGCTGCGGGAACTCGGGGTGGCGGGTGTCGGTGATGATCCCGGCGAGCAGGGCGGCCCGCACCAGGTCGTGGGTGTCGCCCCCGTCCCCGGCATGGTCGCGGGGGGCGTAGGTGCCGCCGATGTCGGGCAGGTGCTCGGCGGCGCGGCTTTCCTGGGTGCACTTGTGCGGGCGGGGGGTGCCGTCAGCGTGGGCCATGGCGTGGTCAAGCCACATCGCCGCGCCTTCCTTGTTGAGCTGAAATCGGGCCATTCGGTTCCTCCGGGTGGTTGTGGTCGGGTCTTCCACCGGGGCCAGCCACCCGCGAGGAGTGACGGCCCCGGAGGCGATCCGGTCAGCTCCGGCTTGCTGCAGTCTCGGGCGTGTGATCGGCGTCGTACTGGATCTCGGCGTCGTGGGCCTGAACGTACGCCTCAGCCTGGTCGTAGGGCATGACCATCAGGTTGTCGTGGTCGAAGTCCTCCACGACGGCGATGTGAAGCTGGGCGTCGCCGGCCCACCCGTCGCAGAACTTCTCGGCCTCGTTCCAGTCGGTTCCGAAGTCTCGCTTGTCCATGGCGGTGGTTCCTTTCAGCGGGCGGAGAAGTGGCGGATGCCGTAGCTGGCGCCGTCGTGCCGGGCGCCGTTCTGGTGGGAGGCCATCCATTCCAGGACCGGGCGGACCTTCCACAGGTCGGCGCGGACTTTGCGGGCGATGGCGCTGGGGGTGAGCCACTGGTCGGCCGCGGCGTCGAGCGCTGCCTGGATCTGGTCGGCCAACTCGTACTCGTAGTCGTGCAGCTCGGCGGCGGAGGAGGCGGTGGTCTGCCATTCGCCGTGGCCGGGGGTGCTGGTGTCTTCCATATCCCGAACATTACGCCTACACCGCATAGCTGTCAACTTAGTTGGCATGAAAGGAGGCCAGCCCCTTCGTGCGGGGCTGGCCTCCACCGGGTGGGGCATGGTCCTAGCCGGGCAGGTTCGTCGCCGCGGCCCGGGTCAGCTTCCCCACCGCGCCCCCGAACACCGCGGCCCCCTGCAACTCGGCCATCAGCTCCTCATACTGGGCCACCTGCCCCGGGTCCGACAGCGTCTGATCGCCCAGCGGCAGCTCAATGATCACCACGTCGTCGTACAGGGCGAACCCGGCCAGCGGCGACGCCGGCACCACCACCGCGGACGGCACCACCCCCACCTCCAGGCCCGGCCGTACCGCCAGCGCGGCCAGCCAGTCAAGCTGGCCGCGCATCACCTCCGGCGGCACCCACAACGTCCACAGGGCCGCCTCCAGCATGACCACCTGGACCCGCCTGGCCCGGTCGTGCAGAACCGCCTGCCGGTCAATCCGCTGAGCCACCAGCCGGTCCACGTCCACGCCTGCCCCGCGGGCAGGCCCGGCCGGGTTGACCAGCAGCGCCCGCATGTAATCAGCGGTCTGCACCATCCCGGGGATGATCACCGTCTCGAACATGGCGATCCGGTCCTGCCGGGCCTCGAAGACGGCCAGGTTCCGCTGGTAGGCCCCCGCCCCGCCGGCCCGCCGGTGCGCGTCCTGCCACGTCTCATACTCGGCCTGCGCCCGCTGCCAGAACCCCAGCAGCCGCGCCGGGTCCGCGTCCACTGCGGCGGCCCAGTCCCGGATGTCCTGCTCGGTGGGCCACTGCGCCCCGCCCTCCAGTTTCGACACCTTCGTCTGATGCCACCGCCGCCCCGACAGCCGCTGGATGCTCGCGGCCATCTCGGCGCCGGTCATGCCGGCCCGGTGGCGCGTGTCACGCAGGGCCATCCCGAGCCGTGACCGCTCAGGTCCGTTTGCTGGTCCACCGGGCACCGTGTTGCTCCGTTCGGTTCTAACTGCTAGGACGCCCTGGCCAGGTGGCCGGCGCGTTTCATGTACTGCTGCCAGGACACGGCGACGGCCTCAGCCGCATCCCTGGCCTGGCATGCCCGGGCCACCAGCACCGGGTCACTGGTCACCGTCGCCCCGCCGGGCCGCCCCGCCTGGTCGTAATCCAGGACCGCCACCACCGCCGAGTCGAACAGCCAGAAGTCACCGGCCGGCACGTACCGCGGCCACAGCCCGTTGACGGCGGGGATGATGCTGACCCGCTCCCCCGCCGCGACGTTCCGGGCGTACGCCTCCAACTCCTGCCGGATGTACGGGGACCACGGCTCGGTAACGACGTGCACCCGGCTGAACATCCTGCCCAGCGGCGCGCCGGCCCTGACCAGGGATTCCCACTCGGCCTGCTCGGCAGCCTCCCCGGGCACGTCGTAGTGCTGGAGGGTTTCCAGCCGCCACGCCGACCGGGTGAACCCGGTGAACAGGCCCACCCACTCCGCGGTGCCGATCTCAACCTTCATGATCATGGTCCTTCCGTTGGCGTTCCCCGCTACCTGCGGTTATGCCCTCAAAGTCTGCTGGCGTATCCGAGGTTCGGTCAACGTCATGCGCCAGGTTAACCAGCGCAACCTGATTCTAACCTCAAACCTGGGTTGCCACGCAAGGTTAACCTAGGTTATGTTGAGTGAGAAGCACTGCCACGCACCGACCAGGAGGAGCCCCCGTTGTGCCCATCTGACACAGGCCAGCTCTCACTGGCAGCCGCTGCCAAGGACCAGCTCGTACCGATCCGCACTGCGTTCGATCTGATGGGAGGAGCCGTCAGCCTCTACGTCCTCCGCAACCTGTACAGCCCCGAGCCCGGGTGCGCCGTCAAGCGCATCGGCCGGGATTTTTTCGTCCTGGCCTCCTGGCTCAGGACGCAGCTCACCTGGGACCCGGCGTACATGACGGCCCGCATGGCCGCCCTCGCCGGCCAGGACGACGAGCCCGTCACCCCCGCGGTGGTGGCCGCATGAACACTCCCCAGCCCCCTGTCACCGACGAGGTCCGCGCCGAGATCGCGCGCCGGGCCACCATCAACACGGTCCACCGGATCGCGGCTGCCGTCCGCGTCCCCGCCCCCCAGGTCCGCGCCATCGCCGAGGACATGGGCATGGAATACGACCGGGGAACCGACCGGATGCGACCCGGCGGGCCGCCCCAGCCGCCGCCGTCCGCCCGCGTCACCGCCGAACCCCTCACCGCTGACGCCACCCCGTCACAGCTCGCCGCCATCAGGGAACGGCTGTTCGGCCGCGACTACGACCCCGACCCGGCCGACCTGGACTGGAAGCTCCGCGGCCTATGCGGCCAGACCGACCCGGAGGCGTTCTTCCCCGAGAAGGGCGGCTCGACCAGGGAAGCCAAGCGTGTCTGCCGGTCCTGCGAGGTCCGCTCCGAGTGCCTGGAGTTCGCCCTGGAGCATGACGAGCGGTTCGGCATCTGGGGCGGCCTGTCTGAGCGGGAACGCCGCCAGCACAAGCGCCAGATCGCAGCATGACCAGTCCCGCCCACCCGGAAGAAGGAACCGCAATGATCCTCGCCAATGGCTACCCGCCCCCCCACCCAGTCACCCTGCCGCCCCACCTCACCCAGTTCCTGGTCACCTGGGCTCTCATCGCGCTGATGGTGGCCGCGGTCGCCGGCCTCGGCAAGCTCACCCGCCACCTGACCACTTTCCGGCGGGACACCGCCGTCAACCTGGCCGGCGCAACCCTGGTCGGCGCCACGGCCGGGTGCGCGTTCAACTGGCTGCTCGGCATGCCCGGCAACTGGCAGGGCGTCGTCGCTGGCCTGGTCTTCGCCGGTTACTACACCTGGCGCAGCGGCTGGCTGCCAGCCGAGATCGCTGAGGTCGAAGCCTGGGCAGCGCCCCGTATCTGGCGGCGACTGCACCCGCCGGTCCCATACTCGCTGACCGACAAGGCCCTGACCGAGCTGGACGCCGCTGCCGCCAAGGAAGACCTGGACGAGGTGCTGGACGGGCTTGTCGCCGACATCGAAGCCCGGCGGCGGGACATCCAGGCCCGCGCCGGAATCAGCAGCGAGGCGGACGCCCGCTAACCACCCGCCCATCCCTGCTCAGATGGCGACAACGGAAAGGACAACGGCGATGGACACCACCGCACCGGTCACCACGACCGTGCCCGTGCCCGACGTGCCCGACGTTGGCTGGATCCTCAGTTGGGGCCTGGCCGGCATCGGCGCCATCGGCTCCTACATGTCGTTCTCCGGGTGGTACCGCATCGGCATCCTGGCCGCCATGCCCTGGTACCTGGCCGGCGGCCTCCCGCTCATCACCGACTGGTTCGCGTTCATCGTCAGCAAGATCCTGTTCGGCCCACAGCCCATGTCCCACGTCACCCGCCTGTACGCCGGGGCGTCCCTGTTCTTCGCCATCGCCATGTCCGCCGCCGCTAACGGCGCCGCCGACACCCTGACCGCCCGCAAGGCCGCCTGGATCACCCTGCACCCGCACCAGCCCTTCGCCACCCCGTGGTGGGCCATCGCCGGCGTGGGAGTCCTCGCCCCGATCATGGTCGGAATCGTGGTGCACCTGCGGGCGTGCCTCAACCGGGACCGCGCCGCCGAGATCAAGCGACTGACCGACCTCGCGGAAACGACCGCCCGCGCCGCCGCGAACGCCGCCCCGGAAACGGGATTGACGGTGATGCCAACCCCCACGTACCCCTGCTGCATCACATATTCGTGCGAGAATATCCGGATCGCATTTGGATATTCGTCAAGTCATCACTAAGGGGTTCCGCGATGATATCGATACGTTCGCGCTGGGTTGCGGCACTGCTCGGGGTCGGCATGGCGCCCGTTCTGAGTCTTGCACAACAGGTGCTGCCTGCGCCCTTGCTCCAAGGCCCGCCGAGCGAGGTGCCCGTCGCGGTACAGATCCTGCGTTGGCACATGCTCGACAACGACGTGAGCTCGCTCATGTTCCGGAGCATGGATACGCTTTTCACGACAC